>Ga0182024_10012805_pt1 | contig 16517 bp, 12 predicted proteins | sample P32metaG_FD_120480 | JGI IMG/M metagenome (GOLD analysis project Ga0182024, IMG submission 120480) | Permafrost microbial communities from Stordalen Mire, Sweden - P3-2 metaG (Illumina Assembly) | ecosystem: Environmental > Terrestrial > Soil > Wetlands > Permafrost | place: Sweden: Stordalen... | reverse complement strand
CAAGGGCCGCTTGATCCGGTCGGCAAACGTCAACGGCGATCGCTCGGTCAGCAGCTTTCGTCCCGCTTCGGTGCCGGGATCGCCGACACGGTCCTTGAACATCTGCAAAGCCGGGCCCCAATAGGGCGGAATCGATTTCAATAGCGTCATCAGATTCGACGGGCCGACGATATCGACGCCGCACGCGAATCGGTCCGGCGTAAATGTCAGACCGACCAATGTTTCATAGCCGCCGTAGCTGCCGCCCATGATGGCGATTTTTTTCGGGTCGGCGATTTTTTGCGCCACGGCCCAATCGGCCGCGTCGAGAATGTCGTCGTGCATCTTGGCGGCCCATTGCTTCTCGCCGGCGTTGACGAATTTCTTGCCGAAGCCGGTCGAGGTGCGATAGTTGACCTGCAGCACGGCATAGCCGCGGTTGGCCCACAACTGCGATTCCGGATCGAGGCCCCATTCATCGCGCACCCCCCACGGCCCGCCATGCACGTTGATCACCATCGGCACCGGCGTTTGCGGCCGATCGTGACTCGCGCCGCCGGTGCTGCCGGGCGGAAGCGTCAGATAGCTGACCAAATTCAAGCCGTCGCGAGCCTTGATCACCACCGGCTGCATCTTTTCGAGCGGCCAGTCTTCCAGGTCCTTGCGATTGGTAAACAGAAACCGCTCCTTGTGGGCCTTGCGATCGAAGTGGTAGTAGCGCACCGGGCCGTTGTCCATCAGGAAGGCGACGATCCACTGGTTGTCGTCGAGCGTGCGGCTGACGACCGTGACATCGCCGTCGGCGACGGTTTGCAAATACTTGAAATCGGCTTCGACGGCCGGATCGAAAAACTTCCAGTGGATTCGCTCGTAAGTGAACGAGGCGGCTTGGATCGTGTTCTCCGTCGGCTGGAGCATGAGGCCACCCGCGTCGGCCCGCGGATCCTCGGCGATGATCCTTTCCTCGCCCGTCTTGAGATCGAGCGTGGCCAGCGCGCCGGTGTCGCGATCGCGGCTGTCGATGAGATAGGCGACATTGCCGGTCTTGTCGAATCCTTCGACGGCGGTGGTGAGCGTGTCGGCCTGCGGAATTTTCAGAAAATCGGTCCAGCCTCCCTTGCCGTCGGGCTTCGACAGTTCGTTGCCGCCGTCGGGCGTGTACTTCGTGGCGAAACGGATTTGGAAATCGTCGTCGATGTCGAACCCTTCGAACTCGGTGTTCTTTTGCACCAGCGTCTTCTTGCCGGTCTCGATATTCAATCGCCAAACATCGTGATACTCCGGATCGCGGTCGTTCAGGCCGACGAGGATTTCCTTGGGAAACTTGTAGCTGACCGCTTCGATCTCGGCCCGCACTTTTTCGTCGGCCCCGCGCGGCGTCAAGTCTTTGATCTCGCCCGAATCGAGATCGACGGCCCAGACGTGAAAATTCTCGTCCCCTTTCACATCTTGCGAATAAAGGATGTGCCGATTCGTGTAAGCCCAAAAGTATCCGGCGATCGGCCGATCTTTTTCCTTCGTCACCGGCTTGGCGGCGGCCGGATTGTCGATCGGCCCGACCCACACGTTCAGCACGCCATCGACCGGCGCGAGATAGCTCAGCCACTTGCCATCGTGGCTCATGCGGGCCATCGCCTTGTCGGGATTGCCGAACAACACTTCGCGCGGAATGAGGCCCGTCTTGTGGCCGGCGGCGGTGGGGGGCGGCAACAGGCTTTTGACCGCGATCAAGGGCGTTTCATTCCTCGTACCCAGCTCGTCCGGTTTGTCGGCTGCATGAGTTGCCGTTCCGATGAGCAACAACGCTCCCACGACGACGATGCCGGAAAGCGCCGGGGATCGATCAAGATTGCAAACGCCGTGCGATGGCCTATTCATGGTTGCCTCTTCGAAGGTTGGTGATAAGGTCGAGACCAACATAACCCATCGCATTCCGTTCGGCCAATGCAAATCGCGGCACACGCGACCGATCGTCGGAAACTCGATCCCACCCTTGCTAGCGCTACGGGCTCGTGACTGGCATCGAATCGTCGCATTCACGATAATAATACGCCGCTGTGAATCGTATCGTTCGTGGCTGTCGTCGGATCGTTGCTGGTCGTGCTGATTTCGAGGGAGTTGCTCGATGATCACAAAACACACGGGTCGCAAGTTGACGGTCGTGTCGTTTGCGACTTGCCTTTTCGTCGCCGGTTGTTCCGCCGATTCCACTGGTTCGCCGCCGGCGCCAGCGACCGCCACGCAATCCGCCGCCGGTTCGTCTATCGTTTTGCCGATTGCTCCCTCGGCACCAATTCAGCCCAACGATTGGCCGATGTGGCGCGGCCCGCTGGGAAACGGAATCTCCGCGGAAACCGATTGGACCAGCGATTGGCCGGCCGAGGGACCGAAGAAACTTTGGTCCGCCGAGATCGGGATCGGTTTCAGTTCGTGCGCCGTCGCGGGAGGCTGGCTCTACACGCTTGGTCACGAACCGAACACGCCCGAGAAGGAAAAAGCCGGCGAGTTGACCAATGACACCGTCTGGTGCTTCGATGCCGCGACGGGCCGGACAATTTGGAATTATAGCTACCCCTGCAAACAAGTCGCCGACTTGAACGAAGGTGGCCCTGGCGCAACACCGACCGTCGATGGCGATCGCGTCTACACGCTCAGCAAGGAGGGCCAACTGTTCTGCTTCGATGCGGCCAGCGACGGAAAGATTCTTTGGAAGCAGGAGTTGCAATCGCTGCTGGGCGTGCCGATGCCCGAATGGGGTTTTTCATGCTCGCCGCGAATTCTCGGCAACATGCTGATTCTCGACGCCGGCCGCACGGTCGCGCTCGACAAACTCACCGGCGCGGTGATCTGGAAAACCGCGATCTATCGGCCCGGCTACGGCTCGCCGACGATTTTCAACGTCGGCGGTCAGACGCTGGTCGCCGTGTTGAACAACGACGATTTGCTCGTCGTCCGCGCCAACGACGGCGTCGAAGTCGACAAGGTCAAATGGGAAACACAATACGTCACGACCGCCATCACGCCGATCGTCCGCCAAAAAGGGGACGAGACGAGCATTTTCATTTCCAGCTTTCGCGCCGGCTGCGCGCTGTTCGACCTGAAAGACGGTAAGCTCGTGAAGCGATACTCGACCAAGGCGATGTCGAATCAGCTTTGCACCTGCGTGCTGTGGCACGACGTGCTCTATGGAATCGACGGCGGCAACAGCACTCCCTCGCAATGCAAGCTGATGGCCGTCGAATACGACACCGGCAAAGTGCTCTGGAAAGAGCGCGGCTGGGGCCTCGGCTCGCTAATGCTCGCCGGCGACGAGCAAGGCAACGATAAATCGGCCAGCGGCAAGTTGATCGTTCTCAGCGACGAAGGCCGGCTCGGAATCGTCGCGGCCGATCCAAAAGAATATCGTCTTCTGGCCAGCACCCAGGCCTTGGACGGCAAATGCTGGACGATGCCCGCGCTGGCCGGCGGCCGAATCTATTGCCGCAACGCGGCGGGCCACCTGGTCTGCATCGACGTGCGAAAAGACGACACGAAGAAATAGCGTCGTCGCGACTAGCCGACGGAAATCTTGCCGATCTTCACCGTCGTATGCAACTGGCGATGGCCATTCTTGCGGCGGGAATTCTTGCGGCGGCGGAATCGCTGGACGACCAGCTTCGGACCTTGCACCAGGCCCACGACTTCGCCCGTCACGGTCGCTCCGGCCAACAATGGCCCACCCAGCTTCGTGCTCGACCCGTCGTGATAAGCCAAAACCTTGTCGAACTTTACTTCGGAACCGGCCGATAGGCTGCGATAGTCGAGATGGACCGTTTGGCCTTCTTCGACCTTATATTGACGTCCGCCGTCGGAGATAATTGCGTACATGGCAGGGGCTAGGGACTGGGGACTGGGGGCTAGGGCACAAATGCCAAGTCCAAAAGTCTAACGGACCGGCAGCCGCAAGTCGAGGCCTATAGCGGTTCGGTAGTGGCCAATTTTCCGATCCCAGCCCATCGCAAGTGGTGATTCATGGAGCGACAATCGGCTTCGGCGAAGCGTGGGGCACGAGTTTGCCGGCCAAAGATTTGTCATAGGCATGCACAGGCCGGGGTCGGGCTCATTTTTCGGTCGTGGCGGGAGAAACTATAATCGGCGTTGACGCTGAACAGCGTGCCTGCCCCCTTGAATCACCCTGACCATGTCGTCGTGATGACTCCCGAATCGCCGTCGTGGCAACCCACTGCCGAACGTATCGCCGAAGCCAACCTCACGCGGTTCGGCCGTTTCGTGTCGGAGCGATACGGCGTTCATGCGACCGACTACTCCGCGCTGTGGCAATGGTCGGTCCAATATCCCGATGAGTTTTGGCCGGCGGTATGGGATTTCTGCGGCATCATCGGCCAACGCGGTGATCGAGTGCTGCTCGATGGCGATCGCATGCCGGGGGCTCGTTGGTTCCCCGACGCACGGCTCAATTTCGCGGAGAACCTGCTTCGTCGCCGCGACGATCACACGGCAATCGTGTTTTGGAACGAGGCGGGACGGCAGACTGAAATCAGCTATTCCGAGCTTTATGCCGCAACCGCGCGACTGGCAGCATTCCTTGTCGAGCTGGACGTGCGGGCTGGCGACCGCGTCGCGGCGCTGCTGCCGAATATGCCCGAGACAATCGTGGCGATGCTCGCCACGGCGAGCCTGGGTGCGGTGTTTAGCTCCTGCTCGCCAGACTTCGGCGTGGCGGGGGCCATCGACCGGTTTGGCCAAAACGAGCCGCGCGTCCTGTTCGCCGTCGATGGCTATCGGTACGGCGGCAAGCAGTTTCCGGTGATCGAGAAAGTGGCCGCCGTTGTCCAAGGCGTGCCGTCGATCGAGGCCACGATCATGATTCCGTATCTCGATTCCGCGGCGTGCCCGCCGAGCGGTTCGGGCTGGCGAACGTGGTCTGCATTGCAGAAGCCGCGGTTGGAACAGGATTCGTTGGACCCGAGCGCGGGCCGCACACCGGAGTTTCTTCGGCTCCCGTTCGATCATCCGCTCTACATTCTCTATTCCAGCGGCACCACCGGCCCGCCGAAGTGCATTGTGCATGGCGCGGGCGGGACGTTGCTGCAACATGTGAAAGAGCATGTCCTGCACACCGATTTGAAGTCGGACGACCGGTTGTTCTACTTCACGACCACCGGCTGGATGATGTGGAACTGGTTGGTCAGTGGATTGGCCAGCGGCTGCACGCTGCTGCTCTACGACGGCTCGCCGATGCACACAGACGGCCGAATCTTGTGGGATTTGGCCGAGGCCGAGCGGATGACGATCTTCGGCGGCAGCGCCAAGTATTTCGCCGCGATCGAAAAGGCCGATCTGCGGCCCGCGGAAACGCACCGACTCGACTCGCTACGGACCGTGCTCTCGACCGGCTCGCCGCTGGCCGCGGAAAGCTTCGATTACGTCGCACGGCACATCGGTTCCGACATCTGCTTGTCGTCGATCTCCGGTGGCACCGACATCATCTCGTGCTTCGTGCTGGGCAACCCGCTGTTGCCCGTTTATCGTGGCGAAATCCAGTGCCGCGGCCTGGGGATGAAGGTGGAGGTGTTCGACGAGAGGGGCCATTCGGTCGTCGGGAGCAAAGGGGAATTGGTTTGCTCCGCACCGTTTCCCTCTCAACCGGTGGGGTTTTGGCAAGACCCGGACGGCAGTCGATATCGTACGGCCTATTTCGAGCGGTTCCCCGGCGTGTGGTGCCATGGCGACTACATGGAATTGACTCCGCGCGGCGGCGCGATTATTCACGGCCGCAGCGACGCGGTGCTGAATCCGGGAGGTGTTCGCATCGGCACGGCCGAAATCTACCGGCAGGTGGAGCAATTGCCGGAGGTGTTGGAGAGCATCGCTGTCGGCCAGCCCTGGGAGGGAGACGTGCGGGTCGTTCTGTTCGTGCGATTGCGCGAGGGACTACTGCTGGACCGTCCGCTGATCGAACGGATCAAGGCCCAGATTCGCGCCGGCGCGACGCCGCGCCATGTGCCGGCGGAGGTGTTGCAGGTGGCGGACATCCCGCGAACGAAGAGCGGCAAGATCGTCGAGCTGGCCGTCACCGATGTACTCTGCGGCCGCACGGTCCGAAATCTCGACGCCTTGGCCAATCCTGAATCGCTCGATCTGTTCCGCAACCGGCCGGAACTGCGCGATCAGCGCGGCGGTAAGTCCGCACTTTAATCCTCCGGCGGCATTCTCAAGGAACCGGGTTTCCGGAATCAACCCGACCCGGGATCGTTCGCCGACCTCAGAGATTATCCGGATTGATCGGCAATCCGTCGCAGCGCAGGACCAAGCGGCGAAACGTTTCCGCTTCCATGCCCTTCCGTAGGAGATGCGGACGGCCCTCAGCCGTCCCAACCCAAAATCCGTCTCGACCAATCGTACCCAGCCCGGCCAATGGGTGGATGGGGTCGAATTCGAGGTCGTCGGGCTTGGTCCAGATCACCGAATTGTCCTCGCCGACGTCCAAGATTGCGATCGTATGTTGTCGTGCAACAGCATCGCCGACGACAGTTCCTTGATGTGGTTGGCCAATTTCAATTGCGCCGCCGAGAGGCGGGCGTTCGCGATTGACGGCAGCATCGAATTGTGAAGCAGCGGCACAACAATGTGATTCAAGCGAGCCGAGCGAAGCTTTATCTCCTTATCCTCCCTCCGCGGAACCAGCATGTGAACCAGCTCCTCCGCCAGGTACGCGATCTCCTCTTTCGCAAGCCGCTGATCGTCTGGCAGTTTATCACCTTCAGGAACATGCAACGCCGGCAGCAACGGCTGGCATTGCAGACGGATCGACTTGATGACCCGCGCGACCTTCTCGGCCGATTGCTTTCTTCGACTCTGCTTGCGGAGCGAACCGCTTCGAGGAGCGTTCTTCGGATCAATCCGGCACCCGCAGCCGGCCCTCGCCGTGCAACCGATTTGGCCTTCCCGGGCCATCTGGACGGCTCCGACAAAAGAACGCCCGCGGCACACCGAAATGTACCGTGGTCGTCGACACCCATCACTCGATCGCTTCGACCTCCGCGACGGATCGGCCCGGCTCGTCGCATAGAATCGCCGAGACGATTTTGAACACGGCGTCGCTGAAGCGGCCGATGTTCAGGATTGCCTGTTGTCGCGGCCAGACGTGAATTTGCGCTACTCACGACGAAACCGTGAGCGTGGCGTCAATCGAAGGCGGTCTGATTGCGTGGCATCGCAAAACAGGTTAGAACCGGCGGTTTGCTAAGTGGTCTCTGATCCGCGCTGAAGGGGTCGCGCTCATGTTTGGGAAGCTTTTGTCACGAGTTTCAGAGGCGCCGACCAATCCGCACGCCGAGAATCACACGCCACCACAGTTCGATGTCGCCGAACTCTACCGTGGACCGGTCACTGGGGCCGATGATGGCGCGCCGAAAACTGCTCTGGCGTTGGACGAAAAGCTTCGACAGGCTTATTTCTGGATCGTCAATCAGGCGGTAATCAGCCCTTTCTACGATATCGAATACAATTCTGGCACGCCGCGGGAATTCACTCTGGGCGACAGCAAAAGCGTCGTCACACTCCCTTCGGGCCAAAGCTATTCGAGTTTTGTCTTGTTGCCACTGTTGACGTTTGCCGTTCGGCGAAAATGCCTTCTGGTCGGTGGCCCTGGCCGTGGCAAAACAACTAGCGCCGTACTGATGGGCGTGCTGGCCGGCTACTCGCTTCGTGATATCCGCCGGGCCGTGCAAAAGGGACAACCGCAAATGACCGTCTCCGATCTGCTCGGCAGTCCACTTCCGGCAGACATGATGCAGGCCAAAAGCCTGGATAAAATCGGTGTCGGGTGGCGCAAGTGGCTCGGCATGAGAGTAAAGATTATCGACGAGTACAATCGGATTCCGACCCGAACACAATCCGCCTTGCTGACGCTCATGTCGGACAATTACGCCGAGGTATTCGATCAAACTTACGAATGCCCCGAGGCGGCCTGGTATCTGACGGCCAACGACGATGCCGGGGGCGGAACCTATCAGGTGATCGAGGCGTTGCGGGATCGAATTGATATCGTGGTCAAGGCGCTGCACTTCAACACGCGATTTCTCGACGATTTGCTGGCGAGGATCGAACAAGGGATTCGGCCGGAAGAAAATGTCCCGGCCGCGCTCATTTTCTCGGAAGAGGAGCAGAACCGTCTGTACGAGGAGATTTTGAAGGTCAAAGTGCCTGAGCCGATCGTGCGCCGTTTGCAATTCTTTGCGAGCCAGTTTGAATTTTTCGACGCAGCGGCCGGCCAATTGGAATACAAAACCAAAGACACGGCCCGGCTGTCCGGCATGGAATGGAGCCGGGTGACCGCCATGGACACCGGCAAGGATCGCCGCCAGGACCTTGGGAGCCAGACCTGCAATGGCTTGAGCGTGCGGAGCTTGATGACCGTATTGGTGTTCGTCAAAGCGCTGGCCCGATTCCGTGGGAACCACGAAGTCGAGCTGGAAGACTTGCGCCAGATCGTTCCGTTTCTGCTTCACGACAAGCTCGTGCAGGACCAGGATTCCCCGTTCTTCGAACTTCCCGAGCATTCCAGCCTGCGAGTCGACAAGATCGGCTGGATCCGCCGCCTTTTCGATTTGTCAGTTGCCGAGTTCGATCGACTCGACATGGACCGCGACGATCCCGTCGCCGCGCTTTCCACAGAATTCAATGTGGGTCTGGACGGTCTTTCGGCCAAGGAGGTCCGCAAACGGCTGGTGAAGATCGAACGTTTGCTGGGAGAGTGGAGTAAGGGACGAAAACTATATGGGCCGATGTTCGACGACATCTTGAAGCTCAAGCATTTGCACCAGCGATACACGAACTATTTGCGATGGTTGGAATGGAAAGGCTGATCGGTCCATTGGCCGGCGCTTTGGCACGCCAGCGGGAAGCCCTGAACGCCCGCTTCGCCTTGGCGTGCGGCCCCGGCGGCGCAATTGATCCAGAATCGTTTCTCGAGCATCTGGCGAAGGTGGTCGATCCGATCGTGCGACGAATCGCCGACGTGATGGCGGAAAGAGTCGATTCGGTCACTGCTGCTCTGTTTGATGTTTCCTTGGAACTATTCGCCGCGAAACAGCTTGGCCCGGAAGCCAAGCAATCGTCCATCTCACAGGCATGGGAGCAATTGCTCGGTGGGCTGCCGACCTTGCTGGCCAGAGAGCCACGGCGATTGGCGGCCTCGATCTCGAACGCGCTGGCGAATTTGGCAGCCACACCCGGGGCGCGCACCGAATGGTGGATCGAACGCTTGCTGGCAATCGGGCCGGAATGTGCAACCGTCGAAACTTTGCTGGAATGCGGCAAAGTATTGGCCTGGCAATCAGGCATGGTGCGTTGGCGCGCCGGCGCGCTGAATACCGCCGAGCGGCTGCCGCCGCATTTATCCGCTCGAGCACTCGGATTGGAACCGCAAACCAGCGCCGACGAATTGGCCCGCGCAATTGGTCGATTGCGGCACGACCCGTGGCTCACGACGGCGCAGGCGCTCCAGCCGCTCGACGGGCCCCGCGAATTGCGGCTCGTCGGTCGCGTGGGCGAGTTTCGCGGTTTTGGCGGAGTGTTTCTGCGGCCACCAAACGTCGGTTGTCGCGGCCGGAGTTTGTTCGCCCTCGACGGCGAAGGAACGTGGGAGTTGCTGGCCGACGCATACGGCTCTGGGTTTTTGAGAACATCGCAATCCGTGACGACGAAACCGGATCAAACGGTTCACATTAGCGCCGACGGGCGAGTCCAATGGGGAAGTGACACGGCGACGATTTCAGAACTTTGCGGCCCGCGAAGTTATTGCGTCGCGGGAGACTCTCTCGCGGTAACTTTGATCTCATCGCACCATCTGTACCTGTTGGCTCGCGTTCCCACCGATGGCGCCTAAGATTGCGGAGAATAAAATGGGCCACGGTGCGACGGAACTTACCGATCTTGAATCGATGCGCACCGAATGGATGCGGCAATGGCCGACGGCGCTGGCTGCGTGGAGCCGGTTTGTTCGGCTGAGCCCACCGCGCTGGTGCATGAATCCTGAAGACGAGGCTCGCGAGCAACTCGTCGGCAGTTTCGCGATGATCCGTCTGGTGGATCATGCGGTGGTTATCAGCTTGCGGCAAGTGCGTGAGCGAGGTCTGATGCCGTTTGCCGTCGAAATCATGGCCCACGAAATCGGCCATCATGTTTACACGCCCGCCGACCTGAGCGATAACGCCCTGGTGCAAGCCCGCATTCGCGCCGGCTTGCCCACGAAGGAGCAACATGCGGGAATGATCGCCAATCTGTACGAAGACCTGCTGATTAACGACCGGCTGCAACGTTCCGCGAACCTTGATCTGGCCGGGGTCTATCGAAAACTGGCCGTTCGGACGCCATCGCGTCTCTGGACGTTTTACATGCGGATTTACGAAGTCCTTTGGAAACTTGAGTCCGGTAGCCTGGCCCCAGGGGAAATCGACGCCCGGCTCAACCTCGATGCTCAACTTGGTGCAAGGCTCATCCGCAGCTACGCCAAGCACTGGCTCGATGGCGCGGGCCGGTTCGCCGTTCTATGCCTCACCTATCTACTGGCCGACAATGCGGGAGGTTCGAAATCGCACGCGCCCCCGTGGTGGGACACCCTATCCGCCGGCGCCGGCGGTCTTCCCGACGGTCTGACGGAAATCGATTCCGACGAACAGGGCGGGGCGATTCATCCCTCCGAGGATCCGATTCTGTCGGGAATCGAGTCCGACAATGATTCCGCCGCCGGGTCCGACGGTGGCAGCCCGCTCGCCGGCCAAGAAAGCGGCCGCAAGTCCGAAAGAAAATATCGCGATCCGTTTGAGTACGCCGCGGTGATCCGCGCAACCGGCGCCAATCTCTCCGACGATCAGATCGTTGCCCGGTATTATCGGGAACGCGCGTTGCCGCATTTGATCCGTTTTCCAACGCGACAATCGCCTCAAGCGACCGATCCGTTGCCCGAGGGGTTCGAGGTTTGGGATGTTGGTTCGCCGTTGGAAGAGATCGATTGGTCGGGCACGCTGATGAACGGTCCGGTCGTGATTCCCGGCGAAACTACCCGTCGCAGGATTTATGGCGATAGTCCCGGCACAACCCCTGAGCATGTGCCGCTCGATTTGTATTTGGGAGTCGATTGCTCGGGTTCGATGCAGAACCCGGCACACTCGCTTTCGTATCCGGTGCTGGCCGGCGCGATCATCGCGCTCTCGGCACTGCGCACCGGCTCGCGCGTGATGGCCGTGCTCTCCGGCGAACCGGGGCGGACGATCGCCACCGATGGTTTCATTCGCGACGAGAACCTGATCTTCAAAATACTCACCGGCTATTTGGGGAGCGGCACCACATTCGGCATTCATCGCCTGCGCGAAACGTTTGACAACTTGCCGCGGGGCGGCCGGGCGGTTCATATATTGATCGTGACCGACGGCGATATCTTTTCGATGCTCGATAGTTCGAAAGCGGATGAACTCGGTTGGGATGTCGCGCGCGAATCGCTCGACCACGCCAGGGGAGGTGGAACTTATGTTTTGCACTTGCCAGCGAACACTTGGGGACGATTTGGCGACGTGGGGATTCCTTCTCGACGGATGGAAGAGGATGGCTGGAACGTCAGCCGTGTCAGTTCGCAACAAGAGTTGATTGACTTTGCCCGTCGCTTTAGCCAGGCGCGCTATGGAAACTGAAGGTCCATTGTTGGAAACGCTGATGCACCGTTTGAGTGAGTGCCCAGCCGACTTTCTCGCCGATCCGCGCGCCTCGACGCCCGGCGCGATCGACGTGTGGGCGATCGTTTGCGATCATTTGCGCTGGTTGGGAGCTACAGCACCTGGAGGCCCGGCGCCGGCCAAGTTCGCCGCTGACGTGGATGCCGCCGGCGCGAACCGCCTGAAACTCATCGCCGTGGCAACCTGGCTGCTGCACGATCGAGATTTGCAAGACCTGCCGAACGTCGGCGAGCGGACCTGGACGCTTCTGGCCGAGGGGCTTGACCGTCTGGCTGCGGTCACACGAGCGGAAACGGTCGTGTCTGATCCCGACCGGCGAGAGGAATTGGCGAGACTCTGTTTGAAGCACCTCGGCTTGCGCCCCCGCGGTGAGACGATCGCCCAAGCGGCCGACCGATTGACGGCGCTCGATAGCGTCGAACGGGAGCGAGTTATTCGCGACACTCGGCAAGCCGAAGCCCGGGCGCGCGAAGTCCGACAGATGATGGCTCGGCGGGCCGCGGAAGAAGCTGCCGCCAAGACGAGCCGCGAATAGCGATGAGTTTTCCTATGTCGATCCATTCCGAACGAAGTCCGTTGATCACGCCTGCCGGCGAGGCCATGGTGCGTCGGCTGCGCGAACATCCCGACGCGCCGCGATTCAACTATGTGACCGGGGATCGATTGCGCCGAGAAGACCTGGATCCAATTGCGCAGTTTCGCCAACGATTGCGAACCAACCGCGGCCAATCCGACGGTCGCCCGCCCGATTGGCTGCTGGAACGAATCGCCCGCTGGCAGCCGACGGTGCCGTATCTGCGCCAGGTATTGCCGGCACATGGCGACTTGCAGCGCGACTGGTCCACACTGCCGACCACCAGCCGGCTCGACGTGGCTTTGCGGCCCTGGGAGTTCGTACCCGATGACGAGAATTTGGATCGCCTGATAATCTATCGAACGGCCGGCACGACGGGGCATCCGATTTCCGTGCCGCACCATCCACTGGCCGTCCGGTGTTATGAACCAATGCTGGAGTTTGCCCTCGAACGATACGGAGTGTTGCAGCGATTCGAAGCAGACGCGGTCGCTTGCTTGCTGGTCGGCGCGCAAGTGCGAACTTATACCTACGCCACGGTGCTGTATAACTGGCAAGGGGCCGGCTTTGCGAAGCTCAACCTCCGGCAAACCGAATGGCCGCATGTCGGCAGCCAACAGCGCTACTTCACTGCGATGGCCCCGCAATTCCTGACCGGCGATCCGATTTCGTTTGCCGAAATGATGCGATTGGACATCGAAGCTAGACCTTTGGCCTTGGTGACGACCTCGGTCGCGATGAGCCCCCAATTGAAGTTGCGACTGGCGGAGCGATATCGAGCACCGGTGATCGACTGGTATTCGATGGTCGAAACCGGCCCGGTCGCCTACGCATGTCCGCTGGGAAATGGCTATCACCTCTTGCCCCACGATCTCTATCTTGAAGTCTTGCAAGCCGACGGCACGCCGGCGCTCGGGGATCAAATCGGCGAGATCACTCTCAGCGGCGGGCGAAACATTTTCCTGCCGTTGTTCCGTTATCGAACAGGCGATTTCGGCCGCCTGGCCACGGATTCCTGCCGCTGCGGCGACCCAATGCCCCGTTTGCTTGACCTCGAGGGGCGGCAACCCGTGCTGATTCGAGCAGCCGACGGAACGCCGGTCACGACGGTCGATTTGTCGCGAACGCTGCGCGAGTTTCCGCTGTTGCTGCATGAATTCACCCAGCGCGCCGATCGTTCCTGCGAGCTGGTAGTGCGTCCATTGCCCGACAGCTCGGTGGATCCGGTGGAGATTGCGGCCGCACTACGGCCACTGCTGGGAGACGAGCGTTTATCGGTTCGGTTGGACTCGATGCTGGGGGATCGCAACGGTCAGAAGTCGCTCCCCTATCGAAGCGAGCTATTGCTGGAGGAATGACACGATGCTCAAACCAACGACTGATTCGCCGCCGGCGGTTCCGCTGGACCATCCCACGCCCGACCGACCGCACCGGGTGTATGTTGCCCTGACGAATAGTTGCAATCGGTCTTGCCCTTGGTGCAGCACTTGTTCGTCGCCGCGCGGTGGGACGTGGCTCTCGCTGGCCGATTTCCACGCGGCATTGCCACCGACCGGACTGTTTCAGTTGCAATTGGAAGGGGGCGAGCCGACCATTCATCCAGATTTCTGGGCGTTTGTCGGCGCGGCGCGTGAACATCCGCGATGCACTCACATGATCCTTTGCACGAATGGCGTCGTGCTGCCGCGCGAGTTGGAAGCGCTGCGCCGATGGGTTCGACGGTTGGGAAAGCCGCTGACGATCAAGCTATCGTTGAATCATCATCTGCTCGATCGAGACCGGGGACTTGTGCGACTGGCTTGCAACCTGCGAGACGTGGTGGCGGGACTTGGCGAAGAGCGGCTCATGGTGCTGAACGTGCGACTTCGCCGAGGATATGAGCGCGACGACGAGCGCGTTCGCGAAGTGGTCGAGCAAGCGGGGCTGTCGCCAGTGGCCAATGTGTTTTTCCTCCAGCGCTACGGCTTCGCCGCGGACGAAGCGGGCTGGGATGGTCCCGCGCCAGTGTCGAGTCGGTTCACGCTGGTGAATCCCGACGGACGCGTGTTCGGGCCCGATCTGGTCGCACGGTCCGAAGCGATGAGGGAATTGCCATGATCGTTGCCCGCAGCGCGTGGAACGACGCTTGGCGCCGCCAAAAGAGCGCTGCCTTCGATTTGTCGGCGAATTCGACGGCTCGGCGGGTTGTGAAATTCGAGCTATGGGGCCGGCCGGTTTCCGTGTACGCCAATGCCAATCTTTCGATCTATAGTGCCCAGCCATGCAACGCGGCCTGCCCGTTTTGCGTCGAAGAATTGCGACCGGCTTCGAGAGGCGTGGAACTGTTGAACCAGAAGCGTCGCGAGCCGGACGACCAGCGGTACTTTGCACGTTTGCAAGAAGTCTTGGAGGCCCTGCGCCCCTTGCAGCCGACCGTTTCGATTACGGGCGGCGAGCCGAGTATCGACCCGCGCTTGCCGGGCATTCTCCGCACGATCGCTCATCGAACCGATCGCAAGCGGACGCTGACCACGAACGGCTCCGGTTTGTTCGACGAGCGCGAGGGCCTGCGTGTGATCGATTGGATCGCGGCGGCGCATATCGAGCACCTCAATATCAGCATTGCCCACCCGCAGACGGAGCAAAATGGCCGCCTCATGCGGCTGGCCCAACCGCTCACCACCGCGCAATTGCGCGAGGCGGTACGGCTCGCCGGATTGGCCGGGGTTCGCGTCCGGCTCTCCTGTGTCTTGTTGCGGTCGGGAATATCCAGCCTGTCCGACATCCTCGGCTATCTCGAATTTGCCGAGTCGGTTGGCGTGGACAATGTGATCTTTCGCCAGCTCATGAAAACCAATCCGCGAACGCACCTCGCCAATTCGGTCGTCCGCTACGGCGATCGCCAACGGATCTCGCTCGAGCCGCTGTTGGATGAAATCTCGCGGACGGACAGTTTTGTGCCGGTTCGACAGATTATGGGCTATTACTACTACGTCGAAGTATGGCGCTACAGAGGAATGGATGTCGTTTTCGAAGAAGCGGACTTGGCGCAACTCGAAGCTGCCAAGCATCGTGATCCTCAAACGATCCATGAGCTCGTGTTCCATCCCAACGGAGCGCTGGCCAGCACCTGGCAGCCCTGGGACGGAATTTTGGGCCCCGAAGCGGAGACCAGCGCGATTCGTTCTCAGCTTGCGGAATAACTGAGGAAACGACCGCGACGAAACCATCCGGCTTCTGGAGGTCGCTGGCGATGTTCGCCACAAACTTGTTCGGAGCCACGCCGACCGATGCGGTGAGTCTGAGTTCTGAGCGGATCCGCTGTTTGATCTGCCGGCCGATCCGTGCGGTCGTCCTTGAAAGCAATCCTGCTGAGGCTGGTTCAAGACCGGCGTGGCTATTTTTATGGATCATCCGCAGTATCTGTGGGTGATGTTAGCCGTTGGCGCTGCGCAACGGTTGGATTTTCTGAGGCATGGCTCGGGCGTTCAATGGTTGGGAAGATGAACGCTGCCCTGGCGGTGTGAACCGCCAGAGCAGCCTGGCGTCATTGACGCGCCCTTCGACCTGGCTATCCCTTGTCGGGTTGCGTCCCCGCAGAGCCCGACTCCGTTTCACCAGGCGCGAGCCAGTATAGCAAAACCGTGTGGGGGTCAAAGAAGTGCATCCTGTGGCGGCAACCGGTAAAGATGTGTTTGCAAGAACCATCATTCCGGAGGCGCCCCAGGATGCAACTCAAGACTATCCTCAATCGCATCGAGCATTTCAAGTCGTTCGTGTACAGCGGAGCCCGATTGATCGAGTCCGACGGCAAACTGGCCATTGAGGTCACGATCGACGCGCGAGCCAACGGGCGGCCGATCTGTTCGAGGTGCCAGCAGATCCGTCCCGGCTACGATCGGTTGCCGGTCCGCCGCTTCGAGTACGTGCCGTTGTGGGCGATCCCGGTGTTCTTCGTGTACGCGATGCGGCGGGTCAATTGCCCGACGTGCGGCTTCGTGGTCGAACAAGTTCCCTGGGGAGACGGCAAGTGTCATCTGACGACGCGTTACCGCTGGTTCCTGGCCCGCTGGGCCAAGCGGTTGTCGTGGAAGGAAGTGGCCGACGTGTTTCACACGAGCTGGGAGAACGTGTTTCGTGCAGTAAAACACGCGGTATTTTGGGGAGTCGTGCATCGTGACATGAGCAGCATCGAGGCCATCGGCGTCGATGAGATCCAATGGAGCCGCGGGCACAAGTATCTGACGTTG
>Ga0182024_10012804_pt1 | contig 16517 bp, 13 predicted proteins | sample P32metaG_FD_120480 | JGI IMG/M metagenome (GOLD analysis project Ga0182024, IMG submission 120480) | Permafrost microbial communities from Stordalen Mire, Sweden - P3-2 metaG (Illumina Assembly) | ecosystem: Environmental > Terrestrial > Soil > Wetlands > Permafrost | place: Sweden: Stordalen... | reverse complement strand
TCGAAGGCCGGTTGCGCGAAGATCTCCCGAGTCAATCGCACGCAGGCGCGCATCTCGGTCCAATCGTCCGCATGGCTGAGGTAATTGAACAGGATCCGGGGCTTGTCTTCAGGCCGCCCGGAGGCAAGCCGCACCCAACCCCGGCTCTTGGAGCGCATCGGTCCCACGTGGGCCTGGAAGCCGTGCTCCTGCGCGAGGGTTGAGCCGTCGTAGGCGACCGCCATGGGCAGGAAGTGATACTGAATGTCCGGGTACGCAATTCCCGCACGGCTGCGGATGAAGCCGCAGCTCTCGAAGTGATTGGTCGCCCCGAGCCCGTCCTTGAACAGGAGCCAGCGTGCGCCGATCAGCGCACGGCTTCTCCAGTTGATCGAGGAGTAGAGCGTGATCGGCTCCTTGCACGCGACCTGGAAATAAAATTCCAGGTGATCCTGCAGATTCTCGCCGACGCCGGGGAGTTCCTGTACCACGTCGATGCCGAGCGCTCGCAGTTCTTGCGCGGGTCCGACGCCTGAAAGCTTCAGCAATTGCGGGGAGTTGATGGGTCCGCCGGACAGAATGACTTCCCGGGCGGCGCTCGCGCGGTGGATCACTCCCCCGCGGCTGTATTCGACGCCGGTTGCCCGCCGCCCATCGAAAAGCACGCGGGTCGCGAGCGCATGCGTGAGAACTTTCACGTTGGAGCGGGCCATGGCGGGCTTCAGATAGGCACGGGCGGCGCTGCAGCGGCGGCCCTCGCCCACGGTCATGTCCATGCGGCCGAAGCCCTCCTGTTGGAAGCCGTTCACGTCGTCGGTTTGCGGGTATCCGGCTTCGCGGCCCGCGGCGAGCCACGCGGCGTGCAAGGGATTGGTGAGACGGCCGTAGCTCGTCTTCAGCTTCCCGGCGTCGCCGCGATATTGATTGCCGCCCTCTTCCCGGCTTTCGGCGCGCTTGAAATAGGGCAGGACCTCCCGATAAGACCAGCCGTGCGCCCCCTCGGCGGCCCAGCGCTCGAAATCCATCGGATTCCCGCGGATATATACGAGCCCGTTGATCGACGAGGAGCCCCCGAGCACCTTGCCGCGCGGCGTGTGCATGCGCCGCCCGTTCAAATGCGGCTCGGGCTCGCTGTGGTAGAACCAGTTGTACTTCTGCATATTCATCGGAATCGACAGAGCCGACGGCATCTGGATGTAGATCGACGCATCGGAGCCGCCGTACTCGATCACCAGTACGCGGTGCCGCCCGTCCGCGCTCAGCCTGTCCGCCAGCACGCATCCGGCAGATCCCGCCCCGACGATCACGTAGTCGAAATTCTCGTCAGCCAATCGCCTGCTCCGCCTCCTTCAATAGGGCGCGTCCACATCGCCCATGGCGACGTAGACACTCTTCAACCGTGTGTAATGCTCGATGGCCGCTCGCCCGTTCTCGCGTCCGAGCCCGGACATCTTCACCCCGCCGAACGGCAGCTCGATCGGCGTGACGTTGTAATGGTTGATCCAGCAGGTGCCCGCCTCGAGCTTCGCGATCACGCGATGCGCCCGGGTCAGATCGTTGGTGAACACGCCGGCGGCGAGACCGAATTCGGTGGCATTCGCGCGCTCGATGACCTCCGCCTCGTCGTCGAACGCGAGCACCGACATCACCGGTCCGAAAATCTCCTCGCGCACGATCGCCATGTCGTCGCGGCATTCGTCGAACACCGCAGGCGCGACGAAATATCCCCTGGCGAGGTTTCCGGAGGTGACGCGGTTGCCGCCGATCAGCAGCCGGGCGCCCTCCGCACGGCCGCGCGCGATGTAGCCGAGCACCTTCTGCATGTGCTGTTCCGATATCAACGCGCCGACTTGGGTGGCGGGATCCATCGGATCACCGATTCGCATTGCGCCGACGCGCTTCACCAGACGGTCGAGAAACGCGGCCTTGATTGCCGAGTGCACGAATACCCTCGTGGCGTTCGAGCACACCTGGCCGGATGAGTAGAAATTGGCGAGCAGCGCCCCGGAGACGGCGTTGTCCAACTTGGCGTCGTCGAATACGATCAGCGGAGATTTCCCGCCGAGCTCCAGCGTCACGTTCTTCAAGGTCTGCGCCGCATCGCTCATGACTGCCTTGCCGGTACCCACTTCCCCGGTCAGCGATACCTTTCGAATGTCGGGATGCGTGGTGAGGAGCCGCCCCGTCTCGGCGAAGCCCTGCACCACTTGGAACACGCCGGCCGGGAGCCCGGCCTCCAGGAATATCTCCTCGAGCTTCACCGCGCTGAGCGGCGTGAGCTCCGCCGGCTTGAAGATCATGGCATTGCCGCAAGCGAGCGCGGGTGCAGCCTTCCAGCAGGCAATCTGCAACGGATAATTCCACGCGCCGATGCCGGCAACCACGCCGAGAGGCTCCCGGCGGGTATACCCGAAAGCCTGCGGGCCAAGATCAAGGTGCTCGCCGGCGAGCGACTGGGCAAGGCTCGCGAAATACTCGAGGCAGTCCGCGCCCGAGATGACATCGACCACGAGCGTCTCTTGAATGGGCTTTCCCGTATCCTTGGTCTCGAGCTCGGCAAGCGGCTGATTGCGCGACCGGAGCAGTTGGGCGGCCCGGCGCAGCACCCGTGCCCGCTCCGCGCCCGTCAACGCCGCCCATTGGGCCTGCCCGCGCTGTGCCGCGCGCACGGCCGCGTTCACCTCCTTGGCACCGGCCACGTTCACATAGCCCACCACCTCGCCATTGGCCGGATTGATCGACGCGAAGCGCTCGCCGGCCTCGACGCTGACCGATTTCGGATGCGCCGTCCCGGCGGCACGTCCATGATCGGCGCGCAATCCCTGCAGGCGCCGATCGACGAACTCCGTCAATAGGGCGCGTGCGCTCGCGCTGTCCGCCTCGCGCCATCCGGACAGTGCGGCGCGCAGCCAGACGCCGTCGATCATCGAGGCGATCATGGCCGCGAGGCTCTGCGCCTGTTCCGGTGGGACGAGCTTGTTGAGTGCGCTCTTCAACGTGGAAAGGGTGCGCCGTTGATACACCGACTGGACGCGCCGCAGGCTCTTGACCTGCAAGACCTGACCCCAGAACGCGAGCCACGCCGTCCCCGTGCGCTGGTCGAACTCCTCGGGCGCGAGATTGGCGTCGATCACCGCCTGGATGCGGGCGCGGGGGGTGCTGATCGGCCGGAGCCTTGAGCGGGCATGATCGCTGACGCGCCGGGCGAGAGAGCGAAACGCTGCGTCGAGAAGGCCGTCCTTGTCGCCGAAGTAATGCGCGACCAATCCAGTCGAGACGCCGGCGCGATTCGCGATCTGCGCGAGCGTGGTGCCCACGTAGCCGACTTCCGCTAGGCTATCGATGGTAACTTCGATGAGCTGGCCGCGGCGGGTCTCCTCGATGGGCTCCCCCGCGGTCTCGACCGAGGTCGTTGACTGATTGTTCAATGCATCGTCTCCCGAACTCGAAAAGCTCTTAGCTGGACGGCCGCATCGGCTTCTGATTAAGATTGGATATCCGAAAATTATACTTTTAATTCAATCCTCTAGGGATACAAGGTGATCGCCGATAACACGTCGTTAAACGGTCATTCAAACGCTCGCTTGCCGGCGCCATCATGCAGCCGCGGTTACCACAGGGTCAAGCTCGCAGGGTTCTTAGGGCTGCTGGTTCTGATGCTGGCTGCTCGAGGCGTCGATGCCGCGACCTCGGCCGATCTGCCGAGCTGCCGCACGGTCCGATTCTCGGATGTGGGCTGGACGGATGTTACCTCCACCACCGCGCTCACCGCGCAGTTGCTGCGCGATATCGGATACTCCCCGACCGTCACGGTGCTGTCGGTACCCGTGACGTTCGCATCGATCAAGAACAACGACATCGACGTATTCCTCGGCAACTGGATGCCCGCGCAGGTGGCCGATCGCGCGCCTTACGATGCCGACGGATCCGTGGTCGTGATTCGTCCGAATCTGGAAGGCGCCAAATACACGCTCGCGGTACCTTCCTACGCGCAGGCGCAAGGCCTGAAGGACTTCGGCGACATCCATCGCTTCGGCGACCAGCTGAACCATTCTATCTACGGCATCGAGCCCGGCAACGACGGCAACCGCCTCGTACTCAAGATGATCAAGGACAATCAATTCGGACTCGGGGACTTCAAGCTGGTGGAGTCCAGCGAGCAAGGTGAGCTGTCCCAGGTCGAGCGCGCGGTCCGTAACAAGGAGCCCATCGTCTTTCTGGCGTGGGAGCCGCACGCGATGAACATGCGCTTCGATCTGAAGTATCTGACGGGGGGCGATGCCGTGTTCGGCCCGAATTTCGGCGGCGCGACCATCTACACGGTGACCCGCAAGGGCTACAGTGCGGAATGCCCGAACATGGGCCGGCTGCTTGCGAACCTGTCGTTCACGCTGCGCGGCGAAAGCGAGATGATGGCCGGCATCCTGGATCGTCACGAGCAGCCCGAGGTTGCGGCCACGGAATGGCTCAAATCCCACGACGCGACCGTGAAAGCGTGGCTGGACGGAGTGCGTACGTTCGACGGCCGACCGGCGTACGGTGCGTTGGGCAGCAAATCGACCGCTCACGCCGGCGGATTGGCACAATGGATCGTCAGCCACAAGATTCCGGTGGGCGACGCCATGACGGTGGCCATCGATGCCATCAAAGCCCATGGCACGCTGCTGTTCGATGGGATCTCCATCGCCATCAAGGGAACGGTGGACGCCGCGACAGCGGCGTTGCGTGCCCTCCCCTCGCTCCTCCTCATCGTCGCTGTCGGTGCGCTCGCCTGGTTGCTGCGGCGCTCCTGGTCCCTCACGGTGTTCGTGGTGCTGGCATTGGTTTTCATCTTGAACCAGGGCTATTGGGACGCGACTCTCGAGACGCTATCGCTGGTGCTGGTCGCCACCGTCGTGTCCGCGCTCATCGGAGTGCCGTTAGGGATAGCCGCGGCCCACCGGCCGCGGGTGTTTGCGGCCATGCGACCGGTGCTCGACCTGATGCAAACCTTGCCCACCTTCGTGTATCTCATACCGACCCTCGTGCTCTTCGGCTTGGGCGTCGTTCCGGGACTCATTTCCACGGTGATATTCGCATTGCCGGCGCCGATCAGGCTCACGCATCTCGGCATCTCGTCGGTGCCGCGCCCGCTGATCGAGGCCGGTGAGGCCTTCGGCGCCACGCCGCTCCAGCTCTTGTGGAAAGTGGAACTGCCGAGCGCCGCTGGAACCATCGTCGCGGGCATCACCCAGTGCATCATGCTGAGCTTGTCGATGGTCGTGATCGCGGCGTTGGTGGGCGCCGGCGGACTGGGCGTACCCGTGGTGCGGGCGCTGAACTCGGTGCAGATCGGCATGGGATTCGAGGCGGGCTTCACCATCGTGCTGCTCGCCATCATCCTGGACCGTATCAGCCGGCCGAAAGATCGCGAGGTATCCCGATGAGCGCCGCCGTAGAGTTCCAGAACGTCGATATTCTGTTCGCGCGGCAGCCCGGCCGCGCGGGCCGCACTGCCATGCGTGAGGCGCTCGCCGCCCTGGATGCCGGTGGGACGCGGAGCGACATTCAATCCAAGTTCGGGGTCATCGTGGGCGTCGCCGGCGCCAACTTGAGCGTCGCGTCCGGCGAGATCTCGGTGCTCATGGGCTTGTCCGGGTCCGGCAAATCGACCCTGCTGCGCGCCGCCAACGGCTTGAACCCGGTCACACGTGGTCATGTGCGCGTACGCGACGGCGAGTCCGACGTGGATGTCGCCACCTGCAATACCGGGGAGCTCCGGCGCGTGCGCCGCGAGCGCGTCGCCATGGTATTTCAGCAATTCGGGCTCCTGCCATGGCGGACCGTCCGCGAGAACGTCGGCCTCGGGCTGGAGTTGCGCGGCGAAGGCGTGGCCGCGCGCAAGTCGGTGGTGGACGAGAAGCTCGAGCTCGTGGGCCTGTCCCAATGGGCGGACCGCTACGTGAGCGAGCTCTCCGGCGGCATGCAACAGCGCGTCGGGCTCGCCCGCGCTTTCGCCACCGATGCCGACATCCTCCTGATGGACGAGCCGTTCTCGGCGCTCGATCCGCTGATTCGCGGCAAGCTTCAGGGCGAGCTCCTGGCGTTGCAGGAACGCGTCAAGAAGACGATTCTTTTCGTCAGCCACGACATGGATGAGGCGCTGCGCCTCGGCGACCGCATATCCATTCTGCAAAACGGCCGAATCATTCAGACCGGCACCGCGGAGGACATCGTGCTCGCGCCGGCGGATGATTATGTCGCCGAGTTCGTGCGGCACATGAATCCGCTCGATGTGCTGACCGGCGCCATGATCATGTGCGGGCGCGAACGCATGGCGTCCGACGGGGGAGCGCTGTGGCTGGACGATGCGCGCCGATACCGGCTGTCCTTGAATTCCTCCCAGGAAGCGCTTGGACTCGAGCTCGACGGCGTCGGCCATGCCTTGCGGCACATCGCCGACGATTCGGCCGGCGAAGCGGCGCTCAAGGATGCGCAGCCGGGCCTCGCGGTGGTGCCGGCCTCCTTCTCGCTCCACACCATCATTTGCCTGCGTCAGAGGACCGGTCATCCCGTCCTGCTCTCGGAGAGCGGCAGGATCGTCGGCGTGTGCGGCGAGGCCGAAATCATCCGCGCTCTCGCCGCCAGCCGGCACTAGCCCGGGGCGCCGCCGCCCGAAGCGGAGTTGCCTGGGAGGCGTTTAAATATTATCATCGAGATAATATAAAAGTCCGATACCTCTAGAGCTCCCTCAAAACCTCCAGGAGTTGCCAATGAATCACGACGTCATCATTTCCTGCGCAGTAACGGGAGATGACACCAAGGTCAAGAAGAGCCCGCATTGCGCCATCACCCCGGAGCAGATAGCCGCCACCGCCATCGAGGCGGCCAAGGCCGGCGCCGCCGTCGTTCACATACACGTCCGGGATCCGGAAACGGGCAACTTCAGCATGGAGACCCGCCACTACCGTGAGGTGGTCAAGCGGATCCGCGAGAGCAAGGTAGACGTCATCGTGAACCTCACCTGCGGCATGGGAGGCTACATCGTCATCGGCGAGAACGGGCTCAAGGACACGCCTGCGCCCGGCAGCGACTTCTGCAGTCAGGAGGATCGCATGCGGCACATCATCGATCTCGCCCAGGAGGGTTTGTACAAGCCCGACATTGCGACTCTGGATTGCGGAAGCCTGAATTTCGGCGATGGAAATCGAGCCTACATCTCGACGCCGAACTATCTGCGTCAAGGCGCGGCGATCGCCCGCGACCTCAAGGTGAAGCCGGAGCTCGAGGTGTTCGATACGGGCAACCTTTGGTTCGTCAAACAGATGGTGAAGGAAGGCCTGCTCGACAACCCCTCCCTCATCCAGCTCTGCATGGGCATCGCCTACGGCGTGCCGGCCGATACCGGACATCTGCTCGCCATGGTCAACGCCCTGCCGGAGAACTGCAATTGGGGCAGCTTTGCCATCAGCCGCATGCAAATGCCCTGGGTGGCCCAATCGGTGCTGCTCGGCGGCAACGTCCGCGTGGGACTGGAAGACAATCTGTACTTGAGCAAGGGTGTCTACGCCAGCAATGCGCAGCTGGTGGAGAAGGCCCGCACCATCATCGAGGCGATGGGCGCGCGCATCCTGACCGCCGCCGAGGCGCGTGACCGGCTGAAACTCTACTGAGATCGAGCATGCTTTCATGACCGAGCTTCCCGCCTTCCACGCGACGCTGCACCCCGACTGGATCGACTACAACGGTCATCTGCGCGATGCCTATTACGTCGTCGCGCTGAGCTTCGCGGTCGATGAGGTGATGGACCGCCTCGGGCTCGACGCCGCCTATCGCGAGCGCACCCATTGCACGCTGTATACGCTGGAGCTGCATATCCATTATCTGCAGGAAATCAAGGCGGACGATAAGCTTCGCGTGGTGACCTCGGTACTGGACTACGACGCAAAACGCATCCACGCGGCCTGCGATTTCCTGTGCCCGCGCATCGACGGGCCCGCGGCATCGGCGGATCTCATGCTGATGCACGTCCATCAAGACGCGAAGCCCGCGAGCGCTCCGTTCCCGCCGGAGATCGCGGCCCGGCTCGAGAGCCTGAAGGCTTCCCCGGACCAAGCGGCCTCGCGCCGCTTCGTGTCCCGCAAGATCGAGATCAAGCGGCGGTGAGTCCCCCGACGTCCGGAGTCGACATCCGACGGCTGATCGCCCCGCGCAGCATCGCGCTCATCGGCGCGACGGTTTGGACGGATGCCGTCGCGGCCGGGAACGCGGCGTTGGGCTTCCAGGGGACGATATGGCGCGTCCACCCGACGAAGCCGTCTACCTCGACCACGACGTTCCATCGATCGGTCGCCGATTTGCCCGAGGCACCGGACGCTGCGTTCATCGCCGTGCCGAATCACGAGGCGCCGGCGGTGGCAGGGGCGCTCGCGGCACGAGGCGCCGGCGGATTCGTGTGCTTCACGTCCGGCTTCTCGGAGCTCGGCACCGATCTCGGCCGACGGCTCACCGACGATCTCGCCGGCCAAGCCGGCGGGCTGCCCTTCTTCGGCCCGAATTGCTACGGCTTCGTGAATTTCTTCGATCGTGCGGCCATGCTTCCCGACCAGGTTGTCGGAGCCCCGATAGAGCGCGGAGTGGCCCTCATCTGCCAGAGCGGAACCATCGCGTTGACGCTGAGTTTCAACGAGCGGTCGGTGCCCATCGGCTATCTCTTCTCCGTGGGCAATCAGACGCGGCTTGCGGTGGAGGATCTGATCGAGGTATTGAGCGACGACCCGCGTGTCACGGCCTTCGGCCTGTATCTCGAAGGCATCAAGGACACCGAGCGCTTCGCACGAGCTGCCGACAAAGCACGTCTCGCGGGCAAGCCCATTGCAGCGATCAAATCGGGCCGCACGGCCGCCGCGGCGCGCACGGCGCACAGCCACACGGGCGCGCTCGCTGGGGCGGACAGCGTGTTCGACGCGTTCTGCCGCCAGGCGGGGGTGGCACGCTGCGATACGCTGGGTACGCTCTGCGAAACCTTGAAGCTATTCCATTCCGGCGGCGTGCTCGCCGGCCGCAAAGTGCTCATCATGGGAGCCTCCGGCGGCGACATGGCAATGACGGCGGACGTCGCGCGCACGGTGGATCTGGATTTCGCGCCCGTCCCGGAGACGGCGGCCGCCGAGCTCCAAAAGCTCCTGACCGACCGGGTTACGGTGGCGAACCCGTTCGATATCCACACCTATCTCTGGTTCGATCCCGCCGCGCTCGGGCGCGTGTTTTCCATCGTCATGCACGCGGAGTACGACGCCGTGGGTTTCATGCTGGATTTTCCGCCCGAGGGCAAAGCCGACGCCTCCTCGTTCGACGCCGCGATCCATGCCTATATCGAAGCCTCGCGGGGCGCACCGTCGCGGGTGGCATTGATCGCCTCGCTTCCCGAGACCTTGAGCGAGCGCGTGCGGCGGTATTGCCTCGACGGCGGCATCGTTCCTCTCCAAGGCCAGCGCGAGGCGCTCGAGGCCCTGGCCGCGGCCGGAGCCGTCGGCTCGGCGTGGCGCACCGGGCCCGGGGTGGAACTGCGCATCCCCGCGGCGCACTCGCTCCCGGCGGAGGCTCGAGCCTTAAGCGAAGCGGAAGGAAAGGCAGCGCTCGAGCAATTCGGCGTCACCGTTCCACGCAGCCGGCTCGTGCCGCCGGCGCAGGCCGCCGCATGCGCAGAATCCCTGGGTTTTCCGGTGGTGATCAAGGCCGTCGGCGGGCATCTCGAGCACAAGACCGAAGTGGGCGGGGTCGTGCTCGATGTACGCAGCGCGGCGGACGCCGAGGCGGCCGCGCGCCGCTTGAGCGCGCTCTCCGACACGGTGCTGGTCGAGGAGATGATCGTCGACGGCGTCGCTGAGATCCTGGTCGGCCTCATCGTCGACCCGCAGTTCGGCCAGGTGCTGGTGCTGGGCGCCGGGGGCGTGCTCACCGAGCTTCTCGCCGACAGCGTGACGCTGTTGCCCCCGTTCACGAGACCGTCCGTCGAATCGGCGCTTGCCTCGCTCAAGGTGAGCAGGCTGCTGCGCGGTTACCGGGGAAACCCCGAAGGAGACGTCTCGGCACTGATCGATGCCGTGCTCGCCGTGACGCGCTATGCCGCCGCCAACATCGGCGCGCTCTCGGAAATCGACGTGAATCCTATTATCGTACGACCGGCCGGCAAGGGAGCGGTCGCCGTCGATGCCTTGATACGCCTCAAAAAAACCGCTCAAACCTGAAGAGGTCGACCATGTCCGAAGGTGTCAAACTCGTCAAAGACGGCAACGTGCTGACCGTTACCATCGATCGCCCAAAAGCGAATGCCATCGACCTCGCCACCAGCCATGCGCTGAATCAGGCGTTCCTATCGTTCCGCGACGATAAATCGCTGCGGGTGGCCATCGTCACCGGCGCGGGCGACCGGTTCTTTTCACCCGGCTGGGACCTGAAGGCGGCCGCCGGCGGGGAAGAATCCGACGAGGATTGGGGTCCCAGCGGATTCGGCGGCCTCAACTACCCCCGCAATCTCAACAAGCCGATCATCGCCGCCGTGAATGGCATCGCCTGCGGCGGCGGGTTCGAAGTCGTCTTAGGCACGGACATCATCGTGATGGAGGAGCACGCCAAGTTCGCGCTCCCGGAGATCAATGTGGGCGTCCTCGCAGATGCAGGCACCATCAAGCTCCGCCGACGTATCCCCTACCACGTAGCCGTCGAATTTCTCATGACCGGACGGTGGATGGATGCCGCCGAAGCGAAGCATTGGGGACTCGCCAATCACGTGGTTCCCAAGGGCCAGGCCCTCACCAAGGCCCGCGAGATCGCGCGACAGCTCGCTGACGGGCCGCCCCTCCTGTTTCCCGCCATCAAGCAGCTGCTCCGGCATACCGAGATGATCCCGGAGCACGAGGCCTTCGAGCTGCACGATTCGCTCGACATCGTCCAGCAGGTTATCCGGTCGGAGGACCTGAAGGAGGGCACGCGGGCCTTCACCGAGAAGCGCAAGCCTGTCTGGACGGGCCGTTGAGCAGGCCCTCTAGCCAGCGGGGTCATTTGCGTCCATGCTCTTGCAGGCATGGACGTACTGTTAGTTGAAGATAATGTCGAGGTTAGCCTTATAACCGTTGAATATTTAACGGAATTAGGCCACCAAGCCACGGCCGTGGCGGCCGCCGAGCCCGCCCTCGCCCAGCTGGCAGAGCGTCGCTTCGATGCGGTGATGACCGATGTGAGCCTTCCCGGCATGTCCGGGATCGATCTCGCCAAGGAATTGGTCAAACAGTATCCCGGATTGCCGGTGGTGATTTCCTCCGGATATGGCACCCTCGACGTACAACAAATCCTCGGTCAACGTCGACCCAGCGTTTTCCTGCTGCCGAAGCCATACGACATGCCCACGCTGGAGCGGACTTTGAACGCAGCCGCGGAGTTCACCCGCAGCTGACGCTCAAAGAGATCAGGCCAGGCGCAGCTCGGCCCGCGACACGTTGCTGCGATGCTCCCGAGCAGCGCCGGCGCATATCGGACAGGCGGTCGGCGCCGCGCCGATGGTCTCACTGAGCAAATCCGTCAATGCATGCGCATCGTCCTGAAACTCGTCGACGTACGGGGTGTGCTGGCGGACCAACTCGACGGCGAGCGCAAAGGCGCTCGACGGGTCCACGTCATCGTCGCAAAAAATCTCGTTGTGAATCGGGCAGGTTTGCAGCACGTGGGTCTGTAGCGCGATCTCCACCGCAATGGCTTGTTTGTGTTGCATGGAAGCTGTCCTTTTCTATGTCGTTCGCTAGGTCTTCTGGGCTCAGTGTTTACGCGGAGTCTTGATGGCAGCACGGCCACGCTTGTTGGTGCGCCAGGATCGGCTCTTGGCAACCCCTTCGGAACTATGCGTGGACTCCATGAAAATCACCCGCAAGGCCCGATCCCAAGCGGCAGCTTGGGGCGCCGGATCCGGCGGATCGTGGGGAGCGAGCGGCGGCTGCTCCGGGCTCGGGCTGGGAGGCACGCTCTCCTCACTCCATCGCCTCGGGCTGCTGCTGATCGTGGAATGACCGAATCTATTCATTCACGCCTCCTTTCAGATGATGCACTGCGAGCTTTGCAGATTATCGGAGGGGAACGGGGGCAGGTGGATCGGCCGCTCACGGCATCGCCTGTAGGAAAAATCAGACGAGGAGTTTGTCCAAGGTGATTGGGAGGTCCCGAACCCGGACGCCGGTTGCGTGGTAGACGGCATTGGCGATCGCGGCGGCCACGCCGGTAATGCCGATCTCGCCGATGCCGCGGGCGCCCAGCGCATCGATGTAGGGGTCAGCATCGTCGACGACTCCTACATCGATCATGCCGACATCGGCGTTCGTAGGCACGTGGTATTCGGCAAGGTTGGCGTTCACGATTCGTCCGTAACGCTCGTCCAGAACGGATTCCTCCATGAGCGCCATGCCGATTCCCATCACGATCCCACCCAGCAGTTGGCTTCGCCCGGTCTTCGCGTTCAGGAGTCTGCCTACGTCGTAGCGCGCCACCACCCTCGGGACTCGGATAATGCCTAGCTCCGGGTCCACCTGGACTTCGGCGAACACAGCGCCGAAGGAGTGCATCGAGTACTGCTTTTTCTCATCGCCCGGCTTGGCGGCGCCCTCAGCCTCCACGGACTGATTTCCGGTTCGCGCGAGCGTGGCGACGGCCGGCTCCCGGCGCTGCTCCCCTCGCCGGCCGATGGCGCCGTCCTCGATCACCACCTGGTCCTCGGGCGCGCCGAATGCGGGCGAGGCCTGATCCCCGACCGCCAGCGTCACGAGCTTGCGGCGAAGCTCGGCCACCGCCGATTGCACCGCAGGCGCCACGCTCGCGGTGCTTTGCGAGCCGCCCGACACCGGCGCTTGAGGAAAGAGGCTATCGCCGAGCTCGAAACGCACCCGGTCCAGAGGGAAGCCCATCGTCTGAGCGGCAAGTTGGGTCATAATGGTATACATCCCCGTCCCAAGCTCCTGAGTTCCGCTCCTCACCACGAGGATTCCGTCCGTCGTCAGTCGCGCGCTGGCCGCAGCCGCCGACCGATTTGCAGGATACGTGGCGCTCGCCATCCCAAGCCCCACCTGCATCCGTCCCGCCGTCATCGAGCGCGGCGCCGGATTGCGCGCCGACCACTCGAAGGCCTTGGCTCCCTGCTCGTAGCATTCCAGTACCTTTCGCGAAGACCAGGGGAGCTGCTTGTCCTGATCGATGGGAGGCTCGTTGCGCCGGCGAAGCTCGAGGGGATCGATCTTGAGCCGATAGGCCAGTTCATCGATCGCAGACTCGAGCGCGAACGTGCCCGTCGCCTCTCCCGGCGCGCGCTGGAAGGTGGGGGTGCCGACGGACAGCCGCACCAGCCGATGAGAGGTCTGGACGTTGGCGCAGTCGTATTGCATCCGCGTCTGTAGTGCCGAGGGCTCGGTGAAATCCTCGATCATCGAGGTATGCGAGAACACGTCATGGCGCGTACCCGTGAAGCGGTGACTCGGGTCGGCCGCCAACATCAGATGCTGTTCGGTGCGCGGGCGCCCGCCGACCGGGCCGAACATTTGCGGCCTCTCCAGCACCAGTTTCACGGGCCGTGCCACCTGGCGGGCCGCCATGGCGGCGAGCGGAACGTGCGCCCAGGTGGAACCCTTGCAGCCGAACCCACCTCCCACGTACGGACACACGACCCGAACATCGTCCTTGGGAATTCCCAGGGTTTTCGCAATGGTGGTTTGACAGCCGCTGATGTATTGAGTGGCGTCGTACAAGGTGAGCTTTTCCCCTTGCCAGTGTGCCACGGTCGCGTGAGGCTCCATCGGATTGTGATGTTCCATGGGAGTGGTGTAGACCGCCTCTATCTTGGCGAACGCGTCCTCCGATATGTGGCCGCGCTCGCTGTCGGTGGGCTCCTGGTTGGCCTTCTCGGGCGCGTGGGCGTTCGGTTTGGCCTCCGCGAATTTCAGAATCGCGGGCTCCGCCGCGTAGCCGACCTTGACTTCTCGGGCCGCGGCCTCGGCTTGATCCAGCGTCTCGGCGACCACGACCGCGATCGGCTGCCGGTTGAAATGCACCACGTCATCTTGGAGCAGCGTCAGTACGCGGCCGGCAGGCGGGTTGACGCCCGCGCGTCCGCCCTGCGGGAGCTTCCAAGCGTTTAAATGGGTCATCACGGCGAGCACCCCGGGCATTCGCGCGGCGTCGGTGGTCTCCATGGTGGTGATCCGGCCATTCGCCACCGTACTCAGCACCAGCACGGCATGCGCCATGCGTGGAAGATCGACATCCCCGCTATAAGGCGCCGTGCCCGTCACCTTGAGACGCCCATCCACCCGGTCTACCGGTGCGCCGATCAGGGACACGTCAGGTATTCCTCTGCGCGGCCGCTTCGGTGAGTGCCCGGACGATGGCTCGTTTCATGAGTGGCACCTTGAACGCGTTATCGCGGTACGGCTTGGCACCGCGCGCCGCGGCATCGGCGACTTGGGTGAGCAATGCCGTCTCCAGGCGCCTACCGACGAGCAGGCTGTGCGCCTCGCGCACCGGCCAGGGCTTATGGGCCACGCCGCCGATCACCAACCGCACATTCTTCACGGTTCCCTGCGCACCGCCCTCCAGTTCGAGCGCCGCCGCTACCGACACCAGGGCGAAGGCATAGCTCGCGCGGTCCCGAATCTTGAGGTAGTACGAATGACTGGCCAGTGCGTTCGGCGGCAGATCAACGGCCGTGATCATCTCTCCCGCCGCCAATGTCGTGTCGTGCTGAGGCGTCTGGCCCGGAAGCCGCTGAAACTCCGATATCGGAACCTGGCGCGTTCCGCGTAACGAGCGGATTTGCACGATGGCATCGAGCGCCGTGAGCGCCACGGACATGTCGGAGGGATTCACGGCGATGCATTCCCCGCTGGCTCCCAGGATGGCGTGATTTCGATTGAACCCACCCAGGGCGGCGCAACCCGATCCCGGGTCCCGCTTATTGCATTCGTGAAACGCCGTGTCGTAGAAAAACGGGCAGCGAGTGCGCTGCAGGAGATTGCCGCCGTTGGTGGCCATGTTGCGCAGTTGGGGCGAGGCGCCGGCAAGGATCGCCTGCGATAACAACGGATAGCGCGCCCGAACGGCGGCGTGGTCCGCGGTATCCGCATTGGTCGCCAACGCGCCGATCCGCAGCCGTCCCTCCGGAAGCTCTTGGATTTGAGCAAGCCCGCCCACGCGGGTGAGGTCGATCAGCCGCGCCGGAAGCTCGACGCCGCCTTTCATGAGATCGATGAGATTCGTCCCGCCCGCGATGAATTGAGAACCGGGGTGGGCGGCGAGGCGCAGCGCGGCGTCCACGTCGCGCGGCCGCGCATACGAAAAATTATGCACTCTGAAGGACCTCGCGAACGGCGCTGAGGATGCTCGGATAGGCCCCGCAGCGGCAGATGTTCCCACTCATGCGCTCGCGAATCTCGTCGTCGGACAACTGCGAACCAGGCCCGGCCTTGCGCTGCTCCTCGACCAGGGCGACGGCCGAACACAATTGGCCCGGCGTGCAATAGCCGCATTGAAAGGCATCGTGCTTGATGAATGCCGCCTGCATGGGATGGAGTGAGCCGTCGGCGCCAGCCAGTCCCTCCACCGTGAGGATGTCGTCGTTCGCGTGCATGATCGCGAGAGTGAGGCAGGAGTTCACCCTTCGCCCATTCACCATGACGGTGCAAGCCCCGCATTGACCCCGGTCGCAGCCCTTCTTGGTCCCGGTGAGCGACAAATGTTCCCGAAGCGCATCGAGCAGCGTGAGCCGGGGCTCGACCGACAGCTCGTGCGGCTGATTATTGACTCGAAGGGTGATGCCGACGGCCGTTTGCGCCGCGTCTGCGGTGGGGGCGGCCGGCCTCTGTCCGGAGTGCGCGCTCGCAAGCGCGAGAGAAGCAGGAAGCGTCGCCGCCCCTGCCACGGTGGCGGCGGACTGCAGAAACCCGCGCCGGCTCAACTTGTCGCTGTCATGGTCCATAGGCCCGCAGATGATCACGGGCGGGCGATGGGCGCACTCGGCGCTTGTGCACAGCGCGGGTCAGAATCCGCTGATGCGCTATCCCGCTAGAACGCTAGATAAGGCCAATCACCCTCGAGCGCTCCCCCGAGATCGTCGCCCATCTGTTGCGAGAAAGCGGGGCGCAGCGCCGGGCGCTCTTGCTCGCTGCCGCTTACCGTCTCCGGGGCAAGGGCCGCGCCGAGCAATTTCACTTCGGACTGAGCTCGCCCCAGCGCATCGCTGAAGTCGGATGACCAAGCCAGTGCAATGGCGTCATCGAGCTGTCGCCCCAGCGCATTCACATGTGAGGCAATCGCCTTGAGGCCGTCGGCACGATTCTTGTTCGCAAGCACGAGACAACCTGCGTGAATACGATGCAACATTCGGGTGGCGACGCCGGCATCCTTTTGATATTCGGCATAGGGATGGCCCCTGAGCCGTCCGGATACGACACGCGCGATGCGCCAGCCGACGCAACCGCTACGATCGAGCAGGGATTCATTCGCCGCCCATTGAGTTGACTGGAACG
>Ga0182024_10012803_pt1 | contig 16518 bp, 13 predicted proteins | sample P32metaG_FD_120480 | JGI IMG/M metagenome (GOLD analysis project Ga0182024, IMG submission 120480) | Permafrost microbial communities from Stordalen Mire, Sweden - P3-2 metaG (Illumina Assembly) | ecosystem: Environmental > Terrestrial > Soil > Wetlands > Permafrost | place: Sweden: Stordalen... | reverse complement strand
TCAACGCCACCAACATCCTCGCCCAGAAGTACTTCCGCGGCACCTTGGGCACCGACGAGCGCGAGACCAGCCTCAAGCAGGTGGCCGACCGCATCGTCGACACCATCACCGCCTGGGGCGTCGAGCGCGACTACTTCGTGGACGACGAAGAGGCCGAGGCCTTCCGCGCCGAACTCAAGCACCTCTTGATCACCCAGAAGGCCGCCTTCAACTCGCCGGTCTGGTTCAACATCGGCGTGAAGGGCGTGCCCCAGCAGGGCAGCGCCTGCTTCATCCTCTCGGTCGAGGACTCGATGCGTTCGATCCTCAACTGGTACACCGAAGAGGGCATCATCTTCAAGGGCGGTTCGGGCGCCGGCGTGAACCTCTCCAAGATTCGCTCCAGCGCCGAGATGCTCGAAGGCGGGGGCACCGCCAGCGGTCCGGTCTCGTTCATGCGCGGGGCCGACGCCTCGGCCGGCACCATCAAGTCCGGCGGCAAGACGCGCCGCGCCGCCAAGATGGTCATCCTCGACGCCGATCACCCGGACATCGAAGAGTTCATCTGGTGCAAGGCTAACGAGGAGAAGAAGGCGCGGGTCCTGCGAGACAACGGCTTCGACATGGACCTCGACGGCAAGGACATCCATTCGATTCAGTACCAGAACGCCAACAACTCCGTGCGCGTCTCCGACGAGTTCATGGACGCGGTCCTGGCCGACGCCGATTGGGACCTGAAGGCCCGTCACGGCGGCCGCGTCGTGCAATCCGTGAAGGCCCGTGAACTGTGGCGTCAGATCGCGCGCGCCGCGTGGGAGTGCGCGGACCCCGGTCTCCAGTTCGACACCACGATCAACAAGTGGCACACGTCGCCCAACACTGATCGCATCAACGGATCGAACCCGTGCTCGGAGTACATGCACATCGACAACTCGGCCTGCAACCTGGCCAGCCTCAATCTGATGAAGTTCCTGCAAGACGACGGCACCTTCGACGTCGACGCCTTCCAGCACGCCATCGAGGTGCTCTTCAGCGCCCAGGAGATCATCGTGGGCGCGGCCGACTATCCGACCGAGAAGATCGCCGAGAACTCGCGCAAGTTCCGCCAGCTCGGTCTGGGCTACGCCAACCTGGGAGCCCTGCTCATGGCTTCGGGTCTGGCCTACGACTCCGACGAGGGTCGGGCCTGGGCCGCGGCGATCACCGCGCTGATGACCGGCCACGCCTACGCCGTCAGCGCGCGCACCGCCGGACGGATGGGACCACACGAGGGCTACGAGGAGAACGCCACGCCGATGCTCGACGTGTTGCGTATGCACCGCGACGCTTCGTACCGAATCGACGAGGCGTTGGCGCCGGCCGAGATCCTCGAAGCGGCCCAGCGCTCGTGGGAGGAAGCGGTCGACCTCGGCGCGCGCCACGGCGTGCGCAACGCCCAGGCCTCGGTGCTCGCCCCGACCGGCACCATCGGACTGTTGATGGACTGTGATACCACCGGCATCGAGCCCGACCTCGGACTGGTGAAGTTCAAGAAGCTGGTTGGCGGCGGCAACATGGCCATCGTCAATCAGACCGTGCCGCGCGCCCTGCGCAAGCTCGGCTACTCCGAGGTGGAGTCCATGGCCATCGAGGCCTACATCGACGAGAACAAGTCGATCGTGGGCGCGCCAGGCCTCCACCCTGAACATCTGCCGGTCTTCGCGTGCTCCATGGGCGACAACACCATCCACTATCTCGGTCACGTGAAGATGATGGGTGCGGTCCAGCCGTTCATCTCCGGCGCGATCTCCAAGACCGTGAACATGCCCGAGGACGCCACCATCGAAGACGTCGCCAACCTGCACATGGACGCCTGGAAGCTGGGCGTGAAGGCCGTCGCGATCTACCGCGACAACTGCAAGGTCGGCCAGCCGCTTTCGACGGCGAAGAAAGACGGCGAGGAGTCCTCGTCGTCGGTCATCGCGACGGACTCGGTCGCGGCCGAGCTCTTCACCCGCATCGAGCAACTCGAGTCGGCGTTGGAAGTCGCCAAGTCCGAGGGTCAGCACGTCGTGGTCGGGGCGCTTCGCGAGCGCATGCCGCGCCGTCGCGTATCGACGACCTTCGCCTTCCGCGTCGCGGACTGCGAGGGTTACGTCACGGTCGGTGAGTACGAGGACGGTCGACCGGGAGAGGTGTTCATCAAGGTGTCCAAGCAGGGTTCGACGTTGGCCGGCATCATGGACGCGTTCTCCATCTCCATCAGCCTCGGTCTGCAACACGGCGTACCGTTGGCGACCTACGTGCGCAAGTACGTGAACATGAAGTTCGAGCCTTCGGGCATGACCGATGACGCTGATCTGCGCATCGCGACGTCACTGGTCGACTACATTTTCCGTCGCCTGGCGCTGGATTATTTAAGCCCGAGCGATCGTGAGGAGTTGGGCGTGCTCTCGACCAGTGAGCGCATCCAGCCCACCCTGCCCGAGGTCGCGGAGCAGGCGACGCCCACGGTGAACGCCAGCGTGCAGCCGACGTTGGTCGATGTCAGCGAGAAGATGGCCGAGCAGCCCAAACTGCTCAATCGTGGCCAACAGCGAGACGCGCCGATGTGTTACCAATGTGGCAACGCCATGCAGCGCGCCGGTTCGTGCTACGTGTGTTCGAGCTGCGGAGCGACGAGCGGCTGTTCGTAAAGGCAAGTCGCACTCCCCATTCGGCGGTCACTGAGGACTCATCGATACTTGTTATATACAGGTAAACTGTATATACTGCTGACATGACTAAAGAGATGAGAGAACCTACCTTTCTTGTGCTGGCGACGTTGGCCGAGGGCAAGAAACACGGGTACGCGATCATTCAAGGGGTGGCGTCGCTGTCGGAGAGCGAAGTGGATCTCAAAGCGGGAACGCTCTACGCCATGTTGGACCGTTTGACGTTCGACGGCGTCATTGAATCGGTGGGGGAGGAGATCGTGGACGGACGACTTCGCCGTTACTACGAACTGACGTCCGAAGGAACAACGCTGCTCGTCGAAGAGTCCAAACGTCGCGTCAAAGTTTCCAACATCGCGTTACGTCGACTTCGATTCGTGGGAGGAGTCGCGTGACGCCAAAATCAACTCACTCGCGGAAACTCTTGAGGTTCTATCCCAAGGCGTACCGCGAAGAACGCGGAGAAGAGATCGTCGCCACGCTGCAAGAAGCCGCCGAAGCTCGTGTTCCTCGGGTCTCGATCAGCGACCAGATAAGTGTGGCGCTGTATGGAGTGCGCGTTCGGTTGGGTCTGACCAGTGAAACCATGTTGGGCAAGGCTTTGGATATTGCCGCGATCCCGGGCCTCGTGATGGGAGCATTTTTTGGCCTGTATCTCTTAATCTCGGGCGACTTACCGGTGGTTAGTTCACGATTCTTTTATCCGCACTTCGGACCGTTCCTCACGGTAGGCCCTTTGCTCTATCTGGTCTGGATTCTGGGCGTCCTCGTGGTCTTCGAGTGGCCGCAGTACCGGCGACGAATTGCCGGCGCGTGCATGACACTGACGATCGTGGGCGAGGTACTCGCCAAACTCGCTCATCGCAATCCCAACATTTGGGAGATTGCCATCCTGGTGAGTCTGGGCCTTCCCAGTCTCCTGGCTCCGGACGTGTACGTCACGCGACGCGGGGTCGTACCCAGTGTGAGCGTTGGACTCGCCACGTTCGCGACCCTGTTCTTCGCTACCAATTCGCGGGTCAATCCCGGATTCTTTAATTCCTTTTATTGGTCGGGGACGTACGAGATCGCTCGTCGCCAGCCCTACGTTGACGTACTTCTACTTGCACTGTTCGCAGTGTTGTGGATTACCAAGCGACGCGAAGTTGCCAGTGCCGCGCTGATTCTCAGCAGTCCGTGGATAATCGTTGGCGTCGCGTATCCAATGTCACTCCAGCATTTGCCAGTGAACACTCTGAATGTGATCGCTTTAGTTGCGTGGGCCGTGGGCATGGCGCTCATTGTGACGACGAGTCGTTACCGTCCGCGACCTCCGGCATCAGTTGAACTGTCCACTTTGAATTCCGGATCATGATCTAACGAATTGACCGGGGTTCACAAACTTCTCGGATGAATTGTGACACCTGATTTGGGCGAGATCAGTTGATGATGCGGTAGTGGAGATGGACGGCACCGCTGGCAAAACGGTCGACGCCCAAGAGTTCGAGCCGGGAGTGCAGGTGCGCGGGGTGCGCGGGCGTGCCGCCACCGACGGCAACGGGCGTGATGAACAGATGCATCTCATCGACCAACCCGGCTTCAATCGCCTGACCGGCGAGGTTCGCTCCGCTGATGGATATGTCGTGAGCGGACGTCTGTTTCAAGCGCCGCACCACTGCCGCGTCGAACGTTGGCTCGATCCGTGTTCGGGCGCTGGAAGCTGTTCCCAGAGTTCTCGAGAACACGATCTTGGAGGCGGACCTCCAGATCTCGGCAAAATCCGAAAGGTACGGCTCGTCATCGGAGCCTTCGAAGGTCTCCCAGTAGACCATCGTGTCGTACATCCGGCGCCCGTATAGGTTGGTGCCGAATCCACGCTCCTGTTCGTTGATGAACTGGAACAACTCGGCGTCGGGGGTACTCCAATCGAAGTTGCCGTTTTCGTCGTTGGTGTACCCGTCAAGTGAAGTGATCGCCGAGTACACCAACTTCGCCATGGCGGTCACCCTAGCGGCGCCCGCTGGATCGGTCGATGGATGCCCGTCAACCGCGCACCGTTGCGCCCTGGTACGTCCGGAACGCGGTCGGTTAGAGAAACGGTCCGGCAATCGTTGGTCCTGATGGTCCGAGTCCCGCGCGCTCGCGAAGAATTGTTTCGACGCGGTCGGGATCGTCAGGAGTAATAAACGGCTTGACGCGCTTGCCGAGGTCGAGGACCAGGCCTTCATTCTTCGACGACCGCTTCGTGTCGAGGTTGGCCCAGTAATCCATATTGGCCGTGCCCCATATTCGCAATCGACCCTTGAGCGCCGTCAGTGCCACCCGTTGGACGGCGACAATCGAGCTGTAGGGCACTCTCTTGGATCCCCACAGGTAGTAGTGGCGAATCTCCACGGCGTCGTTTCCGCAGATGATGCCATTGTCCCGATAAGTGTCGACCATTAACTCAATGTACCTTTCTCTCGAATCAGGTGACCTTCGACGAACTCCGCCGACGCAACGGTTGAGGTGGGAATCAGGGGCCGTACGGCATCGGACTGCGTTATCGTCCGTGGAGGCAGTTGACGTCGGCGGGGGTAACGATGAGTCAGGCGGAAGAGTCAATCGATTACGAGAGCGATGCGGACACGGTCGCCGGTGTCTTACGCGGCGACGTCTTCGTCTCCTTAGACGAGTTGATGGCTCGCGCTCGCCGAGCCGCCACCGGTCTTCGTACCCTCGGCGTCGAATCCGGCGGTTCCGTCGCGCTGTTGCTGCGAAACGACCACGAATTCTTCGAGGCGGCGTTCGCGGCGTCAGCGCTGGACGCGGCCACGGTGCCGATCAACTGGCACGGCAGCGCCGAAGAGGTCGCCTACGTCGTAAGCGACTCAAAAGCGGCCGTTGTCGTGGCGCACGCTGACCTTCTGCACCACGTTCGCCATGCCCTCCCGACGTCGGTCACAATTTTGGGCGTTACGACGCCGGCGAGCATCACTGAACGGTTCGAGATCGACGCCTCCTACACCACGCTGCCGAGCGACGTCCCGGAATGGTCGACGTGGCGCGAGGGATTCGAAGAGATCACAGACGCCTCCGTCGGCGATCCCTTGTCGATGATCTACACCTCGGGCACAACCGGTTTTCCTAAGGGCGTGCGCCGACTTCCGGGCACGAACGACGGGTCCCAGGCGATCGACTACATGACCGAAGTGACGAAACTCTTCGGCGCGTGGCCCGGCATGCGCACGATTATCGCCGGACCGATGTATCACTCAGCGCCCTACGCTTACGCACTGGTGGCGGCGCGCGCCTACGGCGGGTATCTCGTGCTGGAGGACCGCTTCGACCCGGAGGAGTTCCTCGCCTTGATTGAGCGCCACCAGATCACCTCGCTGTATATGGTGCCGACCATGTTCGTCCGGCTTTTGCGACTGCCCCCGGAGGTACGCAACCGCTACGACCTGTCGTCGCTTCGCCACATCTCACACACCGCCGCGCCGTGTCCACCGGACGTGAAGCGCGCGATGATCGATTGGTTAGGACCGATCGTGGACGAGTTCTACGGCAGTACCGAAGTCGGATTCATCACCGGTTGCACCAGCGAGGAGTGGCTCGCGCATCCGGGCACGGTTGGAAGGCCGTTGCCGTCGAGTGACGTGCGCGTCATCGACGAAAACGGACCCGTGCCAGTGGGCGAGTCCGGCGAGGTCTTCGTTCGCGCGCACGCCAATATGGACTTCACGTACTTCGGGAAATCCGAGGCGCGCGCCGAAGTCGAACGTGATGGACTCATCACCTGCGGAGACATCGGCTTTCTCGACGCGGACGGCTTCTTGTACCTCTGTGACCGGGCGCGCGACATGATCATCTCGGGCGGCGTGAATATCTATCCGATCGAGATTGAGGCCTGCCTCTTGAAGCTCGGCGGCATCGCGGACTGCGCGGTCTTCGGTATCCCCGATGACGAGTACGGCGAATCCATCGCGGCCGCCGTCAAACTCGATGAGGGAGCGACCTTGAGCGCTGACGAGATTCGTGCGCACGTTCGAAGTCACCTCGCCGGATTCAAGGTGCCCAAGGTCGTCACGTTCCACGATTCGTTGCCGCGCGAGGATTCCGGCAAGATGTTCAAGCGCAAACTCCGACAGCCGTATTGGGAAAACGCTGGTCGCTCCATCTAACCGTCGAGTCGCGCTCGATTCGTTAAGGTTTCGTTCAAGCTCCGCGACTATCGGCGTCACCTCGGTAAAATCGACCTATGTCCAATTCCGGTCCTCCGTCGTCGCACGTCCCGAATGGGCCTCGACTCGAAGCACTCGGCCAGGCCGTCGATGCCCGTCAAGGTGGCCCGCGCCATCGCCAGCGGGTGAAGCGCTCGCGCGGGAGGATCATCCTCATCACCCTGGCCACGGTCGTGGTGGTGATCGTCGCCGCGGTCGTTGGCGACTACTGGTACATCAACCACTTGATTAATCACGTCAACGTCGCGACCGAGACGCAGCAGACCTACAACAACTCCGAGAACATCTTGCTGGTCGGGTCCACGACGCGCTGCGGACTGAAGGTGCAGAACAAGGCGTACGGACTGTGCTCCCAGGGGGTGACCGGCGTCAACAGTGACGTGGTGATGATTCTGCACCTCAATTTGTCGACCAATCAGGTTTCGATCCTCTCGCTACCGCGCGACCTCTTCGTGCCGAACGCGCGCGTCGACGGCGCGAACAAGATCGACGCCGCTCTTTACAACGGACCGCAACAACTCGTGGCCGCGATTCAAGAGGACTTCGCCATTCCGATCAATCACTACGTTGAACTGAACTTCGACACGTTCGCCGAGGTTGTGAACGTACTCGGCGGCATCAAGATGTACTTCCCGATGTCCGTCTTCGACGCGTACTCCCAGCTGTACGTGCGTACTCCCGGTTGCATCCAATTGAACGGCACCCGGGCGCTCCAAGTGGTGCGCGCTCGCCACCTGCAAATCCGTTTCCCCGGCCAAGGCACGGACTATCGCACGTGGCCCCAGGAGGCGTTGTCGGATCTCGCGCGCATCCGGCGCGACCACGAGTTCTTGAAGGTCTTGGCCGACGCCGTCAAGGCCAAGGGGATCGCCAATCCTCTGACCGACCAGCGACTCGCGACCGCGGTCGCGCGATATCTGACCGTTGACCAGGGACTTACTACCAGTGCTCTGCTCAGTCTCGCCGAGCACTTCCACGGCATCTCGGTGTCGTCGGTGCCCGAATTAACGGTGCCGGTCGTGCTCGTCAACACGGCCGGTGGGTACCTCTACCAGGGCTACTACTACGGCGACGTCGAGTTCCCGATCGATCCCGGCGTCACTCAGACGATCGATCGATTCTTGGACGTCGGAGCGGGCATCAACACGATGGACGGCAAGGCGCTGCCCCAGAGTTCTTCCTTCACCGTCTCGGTGGTGGACGGATCGGGGATTCCCAACGAGGGCCGCGTCGTCGTGGCCGGCCTTCGTCGACGCGGTTTCGTGATTCACGGCGTTGGGTCGGCCACTCCCTTCGGCATACGCGAAGAGACCGTGGTGTACCACGCGAACAACTCCGAGGCCTCGCTCGCCGCGGCCCAGGCCGTGCTGCACACCATCGAGGGACCGGCCGTGATGGCGCTGGGTCACACGAGCGCCGGCGCGACGGTTACCGTCCTAACCGGTTCGGACGTCAGCGTCATCGCCCCCGCGCGCCGAGTACCGGCGACGACCACCACGCTGAAGGGTAAGCACCACCGCGCGACCACCACCACGACGAGGCCGGTCACGCAGATCACGGTGGTCGACCCGTCGGCCGTAAAGCACGACAACTCCTTGTCGGCACCGACCGACGTGACCCAAGCGCTGCAGCCGTGGGACCCGCGTTCATGCGGTCCCAACGGAACCGAGGGTCCGTAGGAGCGGGGAGTAATTCCCGCGCTGTCCATTCTGGCGGCGTCGGGTGCACTACATTCACTCGCATATGAAGCGAGTTCTTCTGGGTGCCGTGGTCGCCGTGGTCGCCGCGGTCGTCGTGGTGGTCGCCCTCGTCGTGACCGACAACAATCCGTCGACGCCCAGCGCGGCGCCGTTGATCTCCCACACGATTAAGGCGACGCCGGCCAACATGGCGCAGTTGAAGGCGGCGTTCTTGAAGTTCAAGCTTCACTACAAGAACATGACCAGCACCGATCGGATCACCTGGGGTCAGATCATTGAGCTCAACGGACCGAAACTGCCGCTCATCGCCTACGACGCCGTCGATCACCGCGAGTGGGCTATGGCCTCATTCAATCTCGTACTCCCGGCCAGCTACAAGGCCGAAGTCTCCTTCCAAGACGGTGGCAACATGGGCATCTTCAACAAGGTCGGCTCCGGCCAATGGGTCATGACCGGGTCACCGGGGTTCCCGCTCTGCGCGAAGGACGTTCCTTCCACGGTCGCCCATCTCTGGGGTCTCAAGAACTATCCGGCCTGCAACTAGCGCGTCCGCACCGAAGCTTCGCGCGAAGTTCCTTGCGCCACACCGTCTTGAGCGCCGACCAGTTCTCGTCGAGGGCGGCGACCTTCACGTCCACGAGGCCGAGGGGCAGGACCGCGCTTCGAACAACGTGGTCCGTGATGTCAGATCGGTGACCCGCGGCTCGGCGAGGCCACGCGATCCACAGCGATCCGTCGGGCGTAATGATGTCGGCGAGAGTGCCCGTCGCTTGAATCAATGACGCTGCGTCCTCGAAGAAAACGATGGCGACGTCCACCGGCGAAGATGTCCGTCGACGAAAGACCTTCACGTTCGAAGGCAGATCGTCGATGGACCATTCCCGGGGCGCGCCGATCAACCTCACGCGATGGCCCTCTTTGATGCCGATCTTGGCCGCTAGGGGCGTTCCCGAGTACCCGGCCGTCACGTCGTTGAGTGTAACGACCGACTCCAGCGCGCCAGATGCCGGAATCGTCGACAATATGGTTCACTTTTTCACGCTCGTGTCACGCCGAGAGAGCGCGCGACCAAGACGCCCGGGAATTCCGTGCAGAGACGCGCCCCATGTGATATTTATAAGAGCACTCAAACCCAGGGGGAGCCAATGGCCCAATTCGATATGAAGAAACTTGACACGTCCGACCGCATCGTCGTTGGTATGGGCGTTCTGACACTGATCTGCCTGTTCTTACCGTGGTACGGCGTGTCCAGCGGACCGTTCAGCGCGTCGGTCAGTGGATTCAGCACCGGCTACGGATGGATCGGGGCGATTCTCATCATCGTCGCCGCGGGCTATCTGGCGGCCCTGCGCATGGGGTCGAACGTGCCCAAGATCTCCTACGGTCCCGGCGTCACGGTGCTGGGACTTTCGGCGCTCGGGACGATCATCGTGATCCTTCGCTGGATCACCATTCCCAAGGGTGGATTCGCCGGCTACAGCTACGGTCCGGAATTCGGGATGTACCTCACGATTCTGGCCGGCGTCGTTCAAGTGGTCCTGGCCTTTCGACTCTTCAAGGCGTCCGGAGAAAAGGTGCCGTGGGAGAACAAGAAGTCCTAGAAGTCGGCCCCGCCGAAACGTTCTCGGACGAATAGAAATGGAGCCGTGACTCGACGTGCGTCAGGGCCTTTTCTTCCCGCCCTTTGACGGCGTCGCCGATCCCCATCGACTGGTCGACCTAGCCCGAGCCGCCGAGGCGTCGGGCTGGGACGGTCTATTCCTTTGGGACCACCTGCTCTACGGCGGCGTCACGAAGATCCTCGACCCGTACATCGCGCTGGCGGCGATCGCGTCGGGGACGACCACGATTCAACTGGGGGCGATGGTGACGCCGCTCATTCGCCGTCGGCCCCAGGTGGTCGCGCGTCAGGCGGTGACCCTCGATCTCCTCTCGCGCGGTCGTCTCATCCTGGGATTCGGCCTCGGCGACGACGGGGAAGTCGGCGAGCTGTCCAGGTTCGGCGAGACGACCGACGCGAAAGAGCGCGGCCGCGCGCTGAGTGAAGGACTCGACGTGCTCAGCGGACTTCTTTCGGGCGAGTCCGTGCATCACCTGGGCGAGCACTACCGAGCCGACGACGTCACCTTTCAGCCAACGGCCGCGCGCGAAGGGGGCATACCGATATGGCTCGCCGCGCGGTGGCCGAACCCCGTACCCCTTCGCCGCGCCGCGCACTTCGGTGGCGTCTTCGTGATCCAGATGAAGGACCCCGATGACGTCGCTGAGTTGCGTCGACGACTGACCGACGAAGGGGCCGACCTGGAGCATTTCGACGTCGTGATCAGTGGCGCCGTCGGCGATGACCCTTCACCGTGGGCCCAGGCCGGCGCCGACTGGTTCTTAAGCTGGATCGGTCCGTATCACATGGACTACGACGAGGTGCACGAGATGATCGTCGAGGGCCCCAGGGCGATAACGCTTTAGAGGTCCTTTCGCCAGGCCACCATGGCGCCGGCCACGCGCGCACCGAGGGCCTCGTTGACCGCGATCATCGGAGTGTTCAACGTCGAGTTGAACGTGGTGACCTTTTCCGTGGGGTACTGACCGGCCTCGAGCAGGCGCATGGTCGCGATCTTCAAGAGACCACCCAGTCGATGTCCCCGGTGTTTACGGACGACCAAGGTGTCCCACTGATAGGCCGTCTGGGGCTGGTTGCGCGACACGGTCAGTTCGCTGTAGCCGACGAGTTCACCGCTCGTGCGGTGCCGCGCCGCTGCCACCAAGAGGTCGCGACCCATCAGATTGGTCGTCGCCTCGTGGCGTCGCACCCGCTCGGCGTCCCAGTGTTCGGCCTCGACGTCGATATCGACGTGCGGTGTTTCGGCCGGCATGATGGCCGACAGATGCGCCCTCGCGTCCACGAGTTCCTCGGGCGTGCCGTTGGTCCAACAGATGATCTCGTAGTCCGAGGCGAAGGCCACCCACGCGTCCCAGAGCTGATCGAGTTCGCCCTGCGGCCGGGGCCAGGCCAGGTCGCGCCTGACGTTCTCTTCGGCGACGCGATAGTCATGGTGAGCGGCGAAGGATCGATTGGGTCCGACGCCGATCTCACCCGAACCTTCGATGACGAAGACGACGAGGGTCGGGCGCCGTAACTCGCGCGCGCACGCTTCGAGTTCGGCGAGCGTCGCCGAACCGTAGCCTTGTCGGCGCTCCGTCGGATCGACGAAGAGGCTTCCTTCGATGAAGGCCAGATTGTCATCACGCGTGACCTCGAGCGCCCCCACCGCGACCGGTCGGTCCAACGAGGGACCGTAGGAGTACAGGCGAAAGACCTTTGGCGCGGTCTCGTCAATGGAGCGAGCTCGCCACTCATCGGGGTGCCAACCCTGGCCCGACTCACCCTCGCGGCTTCGTTCGGAGCGTTGCAGGACGCCGAACCACGCATTGAACTGCGCGTCGTCGGTGGCGTCGATTCGCGTGAACTCCATGCGCTACTCGGTAGCTGGGGAAGAGCTCACGACGCGACCGTCTTCATTCGCGCTGAGCAGGTGACGCAGTCGGAGCATGAGCCCTCCGCCCACCAGGGCCGTGACCCCTGTGGCTAGCGGCCACCAGTCGCCCAGGTGTTCGTTGAAGTAGAACGCCGTGATGGCCGGCGCGAGCGTACCCGACAAACCCCAGGCGAGACCGGCGGCGGCGTTGTATCGGCCGCGCAGGTGTTCCGGGGCGATCTCGTTCACCAACGCCGGACCCACGGGAGAGAGCATCGTCTCGCCCACGGCGAAGACGATCATCGCGATACAGAGCGACACGATCGCGAGCACTTTGGGCAGCGCTAGGGCCGTGTCGAGAATCACCCAAAAGACGAACCAAATGAGTGCGACAGTCGCCATCACTCTGGTGCGACTCTTACCCTCGATCCGGTTGAGAACCCATAGTTGCGAGCCCACGATAGTGGTGGTGTTGAAGAAGAAGATGACGCCGATGACGTGAACCGGTAATTTCAGATTGTTCACCACGAAGAGGCTGTAGCCCGCCTCTTGGGATCCGTAGCCACCGATCATCAAGACGACCGCCGCGAGGACGTACTGTCGCAGTCGACGGTCGCGAACAACCTCGCGCCAGCCTTCTTGCCGCAACTTGACGTCATCGCGGTGCTCTTTGATCGCCCGGCCGTAGTGGCGCAGGGTGAAGACGATCAATCCACCCAACAGCGTGACACCGGCGTTGAACGTGTAGAGGAAGACAAAGGACTCCGGATGGTGCAGGTCGACGATGCTCGCCGATACGAGTAGGCCGAATCCAATGCCGAGATTCACGAGCATGAAATTGAAACCGTAGGCCCGCTGGCGGTGTTCGGACGGGACGATGCGAGCGAGCAGTGTGCTACTCGGTCCCCACCCCGCGCCACCGAAGAGCGCGAGCAAGAGTGCGGCCAGCGTCGCTCGAGTCTCCGTGTGGGCGTGCGCCCAGAGGATCAGTGACGCGGCGTCGGCGACTACCGCGACCATGATGACGCGTACCGGGCCGAACCAGTCGGTGAACGTACCCCATACGGGACTGCTGCAAATGCCGACGAGCGCGGCGACCGACAGCAGGAGCGTGGCGAAGTCGATCGAGAAACCGCGCACGTTATGGAGGTAAATCACGAAGAGCGAGTACGTGAGACCACTGCCCGTGCACGACACGAACGTGCCGATGTAATACCGGCGCAGCGGTCGGGTGATACTGCTGCGAAAGTCAGCAGGAACGAGGGTCTCAATTAGTTTCACGAGACCGTCAGAATACTTCGGCGCCTTGTGCAGCGAATCACAAGTTAACTAATTGTCATATGTCGTGGAGTATTACGCTTGAGTCGTAACTCACCTTTTGAGTGGGCGAAAGGTAGTTGATGGACCTTAAGAGTTCCCCGAAGAGCCGAACCGATCTCCTGTGTGAAATTGCGCCCGACGTCGAGCGCCTTTACAACCGACACCTCGAGGCGCCCCGCCTCTGGTATCCGCACGAACAGATCAACTGGGGCGAGGGCGAAAACTTCGCCGACGTGCCGTGGGAACCGTCGCAGTATCCGCTCAATGACGGGGTTCGCAGCGCGATCTACGTCAACCTGCTCACCGAGGACAATCTGCCGTACTACACGCACACGCTGCTCTCCCACGCCCCCAAGGGTCACCCGATTCTGGACTGGAACCACCAGTGGACGATGGAAGAGAACCGCCACGCCATGGTCATGCGCGATTGGGTCCACGTCAGTCGCTGCATCGATCCCACCTTGCTTGAGGACGGTCGTCGGGTCCAGATGAAAAAGGGCGAGGTGCCCCAGCCTGGGGACATGGCCGAACTGATTGCCTACGTCTCGTTCCAGGAGCGCGCCACCCAGATCGCGCACCGCAATACCGGAGCGAAACTGCCCAAGGACGACAAGATTGGTCGCAACGTGCTCGGTCTCATCGCCGGGGACGAAACCAAGCACTATCTCTTCTATCGCGACCTCACGCTGGCGGCCTTCGCCATCGACCCCTCGACCATGATGATCGCGGTCGCCAAGCAAGTGCGTGAATTTGCGATGCCCGGCACCGGCATCCCGAGTTTCACTCGACACGCGGTGCGCATCGCGCGCGAGGGCATTTACGGACTGAAGCAGTTCTTGCGCGACGTGCTTGATCCCATACTCGAATTCTGGGACGTGGAACACCTGGCCGGACTCAGCACCGAGGCCGAAAAGGCCCGTCAAGACCTCAGTGAGTTCGTGGCGAAGTTGGGCGAAGGCGTTGAGCGCATGGCCCAAAAGGCCGCCACCGCCGCCACCGCCGCCACCGCCGCCGCGGCACTCACTTAAATTCTTCGTCGCTCGTGGCGATGAATTAGCCGGTCTCGAGATTGAAATAACGACCTTCGCTCTTGGCCCTCTTGCGTAGTATTTGTCAACGTTAAGGAGGGTCCCGTGGGGCTGAGCTATCAGGAGGCGAACGCCTTAGTCGGCGGACCCGGTAGCCCGTTCCAGGTACTCAACGTCGAGAGCGATGGCGTCACCTCTCGAACCTTCAAGAACGCACCGTCGAACCTGCGACAGTTCTTCGACACGGCCCGGGGGCTCGACGAGACATTCATTGTCTACGAGGACGAGGAGTGGACCTTCGCTGAAGTGATGGAGGATGTGGACGCCCTGGGCTATGCCCTGGTCAACCGGTTCGGTGTGGCGCCGGGGGACCGCGTTGGCATCGCCATGCGTAACTACCCGGAGTGGATCATCTCCTTCGCCGCCACTCTTTCGATCGGGGCGATTTCGGTCTCGATGAATGCGTGGTGGACCGAGCAGGAGTTGGACTACGCCATCAATGACGCCGAACTGTCGGTACTGATCGGCGACACCGAGCGGATCGAACGCGGCAACGGAGCGTGTCAACGAGCGAACGTGCGGATGATTGGCGTGCGCCTGGACGAACTCGCACCGCTCGCGCCCCACGTCGCGCATTGGCACGACGTCGTCGTGCGCGGTCAGGCCATGCCCGAGGTCGCTCTCGACGCGGACATGGACGCCACCATCCTTTACACCTCGGGCACGACGGGCTTTCCCAAGGGCGCCGTCTCGACTCACGGGGCGATCTGCCAAACGGTCATGGCGTTCTCGTCGTGGGCCGCGGTGCAAGTGGCGCGACGAAGCACCGACGAAGCGGGAAGCGATCTGACGCCGTGTTTCATCTTGATCGTCCCGCTCTTTCACGTGACGGGATGCATCCCGGTCATGATGACGTGCTTCAGTTTTCACGTGAAATTGGTGATGATGTACCGCTGGGAGCCGGAGCGCGCGTTGCAGCTGATCGAGCGTCACCGGGTGACGCACTTCGTGGGCGTGCCGACGCAGTCCTGGGACCTCATCGAATCACCGCACTTCGCTGAGTACGACACCTCGTCGTTGGCCTCGGTAGGCGGCGGCGGGGCGCCGGCGCCGCCTACCCTGATGAGTCGGGTCAATGATTCGTTCCAGAACGGACTTCCGGGCCTCGGCTACGGCATGACCGAGACCAACGCCTACGGTCCGCGGATCGAAGGTGACGACTCCCTCACTCATCCCAATTCGACGGGATCGGTTCCCACGCTGGTCATGGAGGTCGAAATCCGCGACGAAACGAAGCGCGCGCTCGCCGCGAATGAGAGCGGCGAGATATGGATGAAGTCGCCCACGCTCATACGCGGCTTCTGGCGAAAGCCCGAGGCGACCGCGGAGACCCTGGTGGACGGGTGGCTTCGTTCGGGCGACCTCGGTCGTATCGACGACGACGGCTACCTGTATGTCGAAGACCGCGTGAAGGACATGATCATCCGCGCCGGAGAGAACATTTACTCCGCCGAGGTCGAGGCGGCGATCTACGAGCACCCCGCGGTCTACGAGGCTGCGGTCTTCGGACTACCGGACGAGCGTCTCGGCGAGATCGTCGCCTGCGCCGTCATGCTCAAAGCGGGCGAGTACCTCAGCGAAGACGGGTTGCGGCTCCATCTCCGAACTCGACTGGCTAACTTCAAAATCCCGACTCGAGTCGCCTTCACCAACGAACCGCTCCCGCGCAACGCCGCCGGCAAGTTTCTGAAGCGCGAGATGCCGGGGATCTACTTCTCTTGAGCTGAGGCGATCGCCGCGCGCGCGTACTCCGCGATGTTCATCGTTTCGAGCTCGCCCAGTTCGAACCAGGCCGCGTGATCGGTGGTGCCGTGTACTTCGTGGTGTAGTTCGCCGCCGGCCAATTCGATGGTGAAGAGAATGCGCACCGTGTGGATCTTGTCGCCGTTGTCGCGACGGCGCACGTCGCTGGTGACGCCGAGCAGGACGGGACGGTGGACGACGAGGCCCGTCTCTTCACGGAATTCACGGATCAACGTGTCTTCGGGCGCCTCGCCGAAGTCGATGCCGCCGCCGGGCAGCCACCACAACGGCGGGGTGTGGCGCGGATTGGACGAGCG
>Ga0182024_10012802_pt1 | contig 16519 bp, 12 predicted proteins | sample P32metaG_FD_120480 | JGI IMG/M metagenome (GOLD analysis project Ga0182024, IMG submission 120480) | Permafrost microbial communities from Stordalen Mire, Sweden - P3-2 metaG (Illumina Assembly) | ecosystem: Environmental > Terrestrial > Soil > Wetlands > Permafrost | place: Sweden: Stordalen... | reverse complement strand
TGGCCGGCAGATCGAGCGCCAAATCGCGCGCGGCCGAGAGCAACATGCCCGGCCGGGGCTTGCGGCACTCGCTGTCGCGGCGGTAGGGGCCAACGCCCTCGGTCGGATGGTAAGGGGAGTGATAGACGGCCGCGATCTCGATGCCGGCATCGGCCAGCCGGCCGCAGAGCGCCGCGTTGAACCGCCGCATGTCGTCTTCGGAGAATCGGCCGCGGGCGACGCCCGACTGGTTGGTGACAATCACCAGGCGAAAACCGAGGGCCGCGAGTTGCGTGAGGCCCGCGATGACGCCGGGAAGCAACTTGAGCCGTGCGACCTCGTGCGTATAGCCGAGGTCCTCGTTCAGAGTGCCGTCGCGATCGAGAAATATGGCTCGATGGAGCGTCAAGATGTAAGGTTCCCGATTCCGTGGAAACAAGCGGCGAAGCGGCCAACCGGTTGCCTACCATCCGTGAAGGTCGCCAGAATTATCCCCGTGAATTGGCCAGCGAACAATGGCAACTTACGCCAATCCGCTCATTTCGGAAACGTTTCTCCGAACATGGGGAGGCCGCTCTTGGACTGCTCGCGCGAGGCTTCGTCCTGGATCACATCCCAGTGCTCGACGAGAACCCCGTCTTGGACGCGCAGAATGTCGGCGGCAATCCAGTTGTGCGGCCGGTCGATGCCCGAGAATCGCCCATGGACGATCACAAAATCACCGTCAGCCACGATCGCGCCTGGTTCGTACTTCAGTGTCGGCGGGCTGTTTTTGACCAGATTGAACAGGCCCTCGCGTCCGGGGGCGATGTGAGCGCTGTGCTGAATGTAGCTGGGCGACCAGAACCGCTCGGCTGCCACGTAGTCACGCCTGTTGAACAGCGTGTCGAACGCCTCGAGAACGATCGCTTTGTTTTTCGATTCGGGGCCTGGACCAGCGCTGGCCGGCGCTCGAGCAAGGCCCGCATTGTGGCAACTGTCATAATAAAAAGGCGAGCCGCGCAATTGGGGACAAAACGGATCGGACAACAAGCGATCGCGCGTCTGGTCATAAAACGGATAGTCGGTGTAGCCATGGGAATCGAAGGTGTAGAAAGTGGCGCGATCGTAGGCGTTGAGGGGCAGCCCCAGCTTGATGCGCTTCGGCAAGTCGGGATTCGCAACGAAATAACGCCCGAAGGCCACCAGGTCGGCGTCTCCCTTTTCGACAATCGCCTCGGCTGTGTCGGGTTCGAAACCGCCTGCCGAAATGATTCTCCCTTTGAAAATCTTCCGTAGCCGCTCGGTTGCGACCGGCGCCTGCCCCTCGGCGATCAGCACGTTGCCTTTGACCCGCGGTTCAATGACGTGGAGATACGCAAGCGAGAACCGGTTCAACTGCTCGGCCACGTAATCGAACAAGGCCCTCGGGTTGCTGTCCGACATCCCGTTCCAGGTGCCGCCGGGTCCGATTCGCACGGCGACGCGATTGCCACCCCACACCGACGCCAAAGCGGCTACGATTTCCAAGAGGAAACGGGAGCGGTTCTCGACCGAGCCGCCGTAAGCGTCGGTCCGTTGGTTGCTGCCATCCTGCAGGAATTGATCGACCAGGTAGCCATTGGCGGCATGCAGCTCGACTCCCTCGAAGCCAGCGGCTTTGGCCCGCTCGGCGGCCCGGCGATAGTCCTCGACAATGCCCGGGATTTCGGCAATGTCGAGAGCCCGATGGGGCGAGGGCGGAGCCCACCCGCTGGGTGTCGAAATGCTGGGCTTGGCGTCGAGCCAGTATTGCGGATTGACCGAAGGGGCGACGGGGGCTCGGCCGTCGGTCATGGAGACGTGCGACGAACGCCCGAGATGCCAGAGCTGCGAGAACATGTGAGCGCCCCTGGCGTGGACGGCGTCGGTAATTCGCTTCCAGCCGTCGACCTGCTGGTCCGAATACAACCCGGGGGCTCCAAACCAGCCGCGGGCGGTGAACGAAATGGACGTCGCCTCGGAGATGATGAACCCCCCCTGCGATGCTCGCTGCGTGTAATACTCGAGCATCAAGTCGCTGGGGATATCGCCGGGTTGTTTCGAACGCGACCTGGTCAGGGGCGCCATGACCACGCGGTGTGCCAGCGTCATCGGCCCAACCTGCACCGGAGAAAAGAGTTTTTGTCCGTCGCTTTTCATCGTGACCCCTTGCGGTTTTCGTCTGTTCGCTAAATGTTTCGATTTCAGTTATTTTTCAGTGACCGCGCCGCTCCGGCCGCCGAAGCCTGGCTGATGGGCCGGACCATTATAGGCAACGATTTGCCGCCCGGCTCGGCTTGCACCAAGTAATCGAACCACCCAAGCTGAAGTCGACGAGGGCGTGCGTCCGACCGCCCGTTTTATGAACAGCAGTCGACCGGCGGCACAGCCCGCGTGTAGGATGCAACCTCGGCCCAGGGAAACATCCATTGCAACTCGTCCTCCTTCACGCGCTTCCGCTCAATGGCCGGCAGTGGAGCGGCCAAATGGATATCCTGCCGGGGCGGACTTTCGCGCCGACGCTTTACACGTTGGGCAACACGATGGCCGACCGGGCGGCTGGAGTGCTCGGTCGAGCGGCGGCGGGGCCGCTGATCGTCGTTGGCAACTCCGCCGGCGGATCGTGCGCACTGGAGATGGCGCGACTCGCCCCCGACCGAATCGAGGCTCTCGTGCTGGTCGGAACGAAGGCCGACCATCGGCCCGAGCCCGAACTCCGGGAAAGTTTCATCGCGTCGTTGGAGGCCGACCGTTTGACCGCGCTGCGCCGCTGGGTCGACGGGCTTGTCGGTCCGAACGCCGATCACGAAGTCCTCGAACGCGTCTTGGCCTTGGCCGAACCGCAAAGCCTGGCCGATCTTTTAGTGGGTGTTCGGGTGTTTCACAGCCGCCCGGCGGCCGGTGGTGTTATGTCGGGGTGGACCAAACCGCTGGTGGTGGTGCGCGGCGAGCACGACCAAACCCGCGTCGGCTTTTCCGGCCTGGAGCAAACGATCGCCGAGCAACGCGAGCCGGCCGATCCGAGCTATCCGAACCAGCGGCCAGAGGTCGTGGCCGACTGTGGCCACTACGTAAATCTGGAGCGACCCGAGGCGTTCAATGCGATCCTCGCCCAAGTGGTCGCATCCTGCATCGCGGGCGCGTGGGTGTAGCGAAGTCGGGGTCACGCCTCGATCGGACCTGTTGGCGACCTCGTCAGTGACTCATACCGCCGGCGCGGGGCTCCGTCCTGGGGCCCTCGCTCGCGCGTCGGGTTGGTGTGGCGATCTCAAGGCTGCACATTCAGCCGCAGGCGAGGGAGGGCTGCCGGCGCGGGGTGGCCAGGCTGTGGCGAATGGCGGCGGCGATTTCGCCACGACGAGAGAGGGCTCCTTCGTAGGTGCAGCCGAGCACGGTCGCCGGCGGAAACGGCGCCCGGCACCAGGTGTCGGTCTGGTGGAGGACGATCGTGGGAATGTGGACGGCATGGGCCAACCACAACGTGGAGGTGTCGGTGGTAATCAACAAATCGGCTCGCTCGTACAGACCGAGCAAATCGTATAGCCGCTCGCAATCGGTCGGCAACTTCACCAGACGCGCCCCAAACCGCTGCCAGAAGAGCCAACGGCGGAATCCGGCGCGCCGCTTGAAGGGACTCGACATCCCATCGAGGTTGTAGAGGATGAAGGGGCCGTGGCCACGGAGATGCTGATCGACCAACCGCGCTTCACGCTCGGGCGAGCGGCGGTCGAACACGGTCGGCAGCTTGCCAAACAGATCGGGATAGCCGGCCAGGCGGTAGGCTTCGGCCGCAAAACTGTCGGCGGCCGAGCGGTCGAAATAACGATTGTTCCAGACCTTGGAGACGATCACCCGTGCATAACGGGCCGAGGCCCAAACGCGGGCTTCTTCGGGCCGGTGTTCGTCCTCAAACGGCAACAGCACCGGTCGCACATAGCTGACGCCATCGAGCAGTGGGGCGAACTTCGGATGGATCAACAGGTCGACCTGCTCACCGCAGTCGTGCAGATGTTTGGCCAGCGGCAGGATGTTGATCACATCGCCGTTGCGGCCCGGCTCTACCAGCGCGATCGGATCATCGATAGCCATAGCCCGCTGGTACCCCTCGATTTCGGCCCACCTGGCGGGGAAAAACGCACGCCACGCGCGGGCACTATAGTCACAAGGCCGGAATCTTGGCAATCTGAGCCTGTTCTGCCTATCCGAAAACCGCTGGGGAGAAGGGGACAGTCCCCGGCGGTTTTCGGATAGGCTCTTTGGCGAGCGAGATAGCGAACCGGCTCGTGGGGGTGGGGCGAAGGGGTGTCGAAACGATGTTGTCGAAATGATGTCATCGTGCTATTTTTCGCGGCCGGCGGCGAGAGCCGCGTGAGGCATGCTAGCGTTGGGCAGTCCGCGCGGTGCTCTTGGAAGGCAAGGAAAACCGATGACCACACCGATCCGTTTCTTCACGATTGTGCTGAACGGCATGCCGTTCCTGAAATATCATTTGCCGATGCTGCAGAAATTGACCATTCCTTGGGAATGGCACATCGCCGAAGGGTTGGCGGAATTGCGGTACGACACGGCCTGGAGTGTGCGCAAACGTTGGTCTTGGCGCAAACCGTTCCGGCTGCAAACGACCGGTTGGCTGCCCCACCACCTGCACGAGGGCGGCCGCAGTATCGACGGCACCAGCGAATATCTCGATGCGCTCGCCAGCGAAGATTCACGCGTCAAGCTGTTTCGAACGCCGAAGGGGAAGTTCTGGGACGGCAAACGTGAAATGGTGCGGGCTGCCTGCGCCAACATCGACTCGGAAACGATCCTGTGGCAAGTCGACAGCGATGAGCTGTGGACCGTCGATCAGATCCAGACCGTACACGAGATGTTCGCCCAGGCGCCCGACAAAATGGCGGCTCGGTATTGGTGCCACTATTACGTCGGGCCGGAGTTGGAAATCACGGACCGCAACTGCTATGGCAATGGCGAGGACGGCTGGATCCGCACCTGGCGGACGCGGCCGGGCGATCTGTGGGAAAAACACGAGCCGCCGTTGCTCTCGCGCGACGGCATGCCGCTGTGCAGCAAATCGTTCTTGCAACACGAGACCGAGGCCCGTGGGCTGGTCTTCGAGCACTATGCTTACGTCACCGAGGCACAGGCCGCCTTCAAAGAGGCGTATTACGGATATACGGACGCCCTGCGCCACTGGCGGCGACTGCAACAGGCAACACCTCCGCTCCAGCTCGAGAGCTATTTGCCCTGGGTCCATCACCCGGCGCGCGTGGGACGGCGGCCGGCGGGGGCCCACCTGGCCAACTACGATCCGAAAACCAAGCGGTGGTCGCTGGCCAGTCCAAGCGCCAGCAGCCGGCCACTTCAGCACGTGGCCTGATCGCGGCTTTGGTCGCGCGGGCGGAGCACTCGCCGTAAATGGGATCGCGGCGGCAGGCAGGCGGCCTTTGTGCAGAGGAATGGATGGCCACACCGATTCGGTTTTTCACGCTCGTCTTGAACGGCATGCCGCTATTGCGCTATCACTTGCCGATGCTGCGGCAATTGACGATTCCCTGGGAATGGCACATTGCCGAAGGCCTGGCGACGCTACGGCACGACACGGCCTGGCCCCGGCGGAAACAGTGGTCGTGGCACAATCCACTGAAACTGCGGAGCCGGGGCCGACTTCCCCACCATCTGCATCAGGACGGCCGGAGCATCGACGGCACGAGCGAATATCTGGACGAGATCGCTCGTGCGGACTCGCGCGTGCGGCTGTATCGCAAACCGCTCGGCCAGTATTGGGATGGCAAGCGCGAGATGGTTCAAGCCACGACGGCCCGCCTGACGACCGAAACGCTGCTGTGGCAACTCGACAGCGACGAGCTTTGGACCGCCGGACAAATCGCGGTGGCCTATTCAATGTTCGCGGCCAAGCCGCATAAGATGGCGGCCTATTACTGGTGCCGTTGTTTCGTCGGGCCCGATCTGCTGGTCAATGGCCGCTATTGCTACGGCAACAACGGACACAACCAGTGGCTCCGCACCTGGCGGGCGAGACCGGGGGACGTTTGGAAGTCGCACGAGCCGCCGCTGCTGAGCCGCAGGGGCGTGCCGCTGTCGAACGACGCCTTTTTGCATCTCGAGACCGACGCGCTGGGGCTCGTCTTCGAGCACTATCCGTTTGCCACCGAAGAGCAGGTGGCCTTCAAGCAGGCCTATTACGGCTACCGCGGGGCCGTCCGCCAATGGCGGCGACTGCAACAGGCGGTTCCCCCCGTGCCACTGCGAGACTACTTCCACTGGGTGCGCGACAGCGCCGTGGTGGAACAGCCGCGGCGCAAAGGACTGGCCAGCTACGACGAGCAAACGGGAAAGTGGTCGTTTGCCCCTGCTAGCTATCCGGGGCTGCTTGTGCGGCGCGCGGCCTAAGCGGGCCGCGAGCGAACTGGCATTGCCGCGCTAGCGAGCACGAGTAATACTGCTCGGGCGCATGGCCGCGGCGCGCGAAGAGGCGGCCAGATTTTCGCGTTACCAGGGAGGGTACGCATGGGACTTTTGACAGGACGTCGCGTCCTGGTGACCGGCGGAGCCGGTTTTCTGGGAAAATCGGTCTGTGAAGTGCTCCGGCGATTTCAGCCCGGAGCGATTCTTGTTCCCCGCAGCGTGCAGTACGATCTGCGCGATCGCGCGGCCATCGATCGCCTGTTGGCCGATTCCGAGCCCGACGTCGTCGTCCACCTGGCGGCGGTCGTGGGAGGGATCGGGGCGAATCGCAAGAACCCCGGCCGCTACTTCTACGACAATGCGATCATGGGCATCCAGTTGATGGAAGCCTGTCGCCTGGTCGGCATCGAAAAATATGTTCAGGTCGGAACGATTTGCTCGTATCCAAAGCACACGCCCGTGCCGTTTTGCGAAACCGACTTGTGGAACGGCTATCCGGAAGAGACGAACGCTCCGTACGGGCTGGCCAAAAAGATGCTGCTGGTGCAGGCCCAAGCCTATCGCGATCAATACGGCTTTCCGGGGGTGACGCTGCTGCCGGTGAACTTGTACGGGCCGGCGGATAATTTCGATCCGCAATCGAGCCACGTGATTCCGGCTTTGATTCGCAAGGTGGTCGAAGCCCAAGCGAGCGGCCGCCGCTGGATCGAAGTTTGGGGGACCGGCAATGCCTCGCGCGAGTTTTTGTATGTGACCGACGCCGCCGAGGGGATTGCCTTGGCGACCGAGCTGTACGATGGCCCCGAGCCGATCAACCTCGGTTCGGGCCAGGAGATTACGATCCGGGCCCTGGTGGAATTGATCTGCGAACTGTGCGGTTTCGACGGACAGTTGCGGTGGGATGCCTCGGCGCCCGATGGTCAGCCCCGCCGCTGTCTGAGCACGACGCGGGCCGAAAAACTGCTCGGATTCCGGGCCAGAACATCGCTCCGCGAGGGATTGAAGCAGACGATCGAGTGGTATCGCCGGGTGCCGCAGCGCCAAGCGGCCTAGCAGTTGATACAATCGCCAGCGTTCGCCAGCTTTTCATCGCCTTTCGATTCCTTCCAGCGAAGCAGAAAGTTCGGCCCATGCCCGAGCCTCGTCGTGCGTTGATCACCGGCATTACCGGTCAGGACGGTTCGTATCTGGCGGAGTTGTTGTTGTCGAAGGGGTACGAGGTCCACGGAATCCGCCGCCGGACGAGCACGTTCAACACCGGGCGGATCGAGCATTTGTATCAGGACCCGCACGATCCGAACAGGCGCCTCTTCCTGCACTATGGCGATCTGACCGACGGCAGCGCTCTGACAAACCTGGTTCTCAATGTGGAACCGGACGAGATCTATAACCTGGCGGCCCAAAGTCACGTTCGCGTTTCGTTCGACCTGCCGTTGTATACGGTCGACGTCGACGCGCTGGGAACCTTGCGAATGCTTGAAGCGGCTCGCCAACTCAATCGACACAAGCCGGTGCGCGTCTACCAGGCTTCGAGCAGCGAAATGTACGGCGGCGTGGTTGACGCAGCGCAAACCGAGCAGACCCCGTTCCATCCCCGCAGCCCGTACGCCTGCGCCAAGGTTTACAGTTATTACCAGTCGATCAACTACCGCGAAGCGTATGGCCTGCATATTTCCAACGGCATTCTGTTCAACCACGAGTCGCCCCGGCGAGGCGAGACGTTCGTCACGCGCAAGGTGACGCAGGCGGCGACGCGAATCAAGGAAGGCTTGCAAGACAAGCTTTATGTGGGCAATCTCGAGGCGAAGCGCGATTGGGGCGCCGCGCCCGATTATGTCGAAGCGATGTGGCTGATGCTCCAGCAGGACGAGCCGGACGACTATGTGATCGCCACGGGCGAGACGCACAGCGTGCGCGAGTTTATCGAACTGGCCTTCGCCGAAGTCGGTCTGGCCTGGGAAGAGCATGTCGAAATCGATCCGCGATTCTACCGGCCGACCGAGGTCGATTTGTTGCTGGGCGATGCAAGCAAAGCTCGGCGGCGACTCGGTTGGCAGCCGAAAATCCGCTTCGAGGAATTGGTCCGGATGATGATTCATTCCGATTGGGAGTTGGCTCGCCAAGAGGCTGCCGACCGGCAGCGGCGAGCGACTTGACACGCGGAGCGAGGAGAATAGCGCCGTGCCGAAGTTTATCGTGCTCGATCACTCGCTCCGGTTCGTGGGCGGCCATTATTTCGAATATGCCTTGCAAATGCTGCGGGCGGCCGAGCGCGAAGGCTGGCAGCCGGCGCTCGGCGCGCACTGGGATTTGGGGGAGCAGCCGGAACTGCTGCGGAATTGGGAAATCTACCGCTCCTTTCGCGGCAGCAACTACGCCTCGATCCTGCATAAGCTCTATCGCTCGCGGCGACAACTGGCTGCCGCCCAGCGCGAATCGGGCCCGCGGGCCTGGGGCAAGGTCGCCCGCTACCGGCTCGACCGCTGGCGCTACAAGCGGCGTTACCAGCGTTTGAAGCAGAACTACGCCGCGTCGCTGGACGAGATCTGGAACGGCTGCCGGGTCAAGCCTGGCGACCAGATGTTTCTGGCCACCACGATGCCTCTGGATATGGCCGGATTGGCCGATTGGGCGCGTCGGAATTCCGCGGCGCGCGAAGTCGACTGGCATTTGCAAATCCATTTTCCGCTGATCGACACCGAAACGTGGTACGCCCACAGCAGCCGGCAATTCGGCAAGCTGTTGCTCGATGCGCCGGAGATGCTGCAAGATTTGCTGCGTGTGCTGCCACGCGACCGGGTCCACTTGTATGCCACGACCGATTCCTTGGCCGGTCAGCTTCACCATTGCCTCGGCGAGCCGTTTCAGACGTTGCCCTATCCGGTCAATACGGCGCTTGCCGATCTGCGTGCCGACGTTGCGCCGCACAGTCCCCTGCGGGCGACCTGTGCCGGCGAGGGACACGGCGCCAAGGGAGTGGGCCACTGGCCGCGCGTGGTCGCGGCCTTGAAGGACGATTATTTTGCCAGCGGCCGATTGCAACTTGCCCTGCAAACGAAAGCGGTCGACGAGTTGCCCGCAGCGCTCCGCAAACTGACGGCCGATCTGGCGGCTCCGGCCGACGGACGGGCCGCCCAGTCGCCGGTCGTGCATGCGGCATGGCCTCTTTCGCCGCCCGACTATCTGCGGTTTCTGGGCGGATCGGACATCGGGCTGTTGATGTACGACAGCATGGTCTATCACGTTCGCTGTTCCGGGGTGCTGGTCGAGATGCTGAGTGCCGGAGTGCCGGTCGTTGCGCCGGCGGGCTGTTGGCTGGCCGATCAGATCTCCGAGCCGATCTATGCCCACCAGGAGCAATTGCGCGAGCGGCTGCCGGTGTTGGCCAATCTGACGATGGCACAACTCGATTGGAAAATCGCCGTCGCAAATCCGGTGGAACCGGGCATTATTGTGGGCGTCGATACGCCGTGTGCCTCGTTTCCAGGAGCCGTTTGCCTGGCGGCGGTGCCGGCCCACGCCAGCCATCTGCTGCTGCTGCTGGACCGCGACGCACCGAACCCGTGGAACTACTACAGTTCGGTGAGGGTCGATCAGCAGGACGCCGAGGGCCGAACCTGCCAGCGCCGCCGCGACATCCTCGGCTATCGCGACTCGGGCGGGCGGATGACCTTGCTGGTTCCGCTGGAAAGCCAAAGCCGGCAGGTTGAAATCCGGTTGCAGACCGCCTTTGGCCACGAGCCGTTTTTGCTGCGGCGGATGGACTGCTGTTTTCTGGCCGCTTCCGATTTTTCGCAGCCGGCACGCGGAGCGGTGGGCCAGGTGGCCAGCGACGCCGGACAAGTTGCCGAATGTCTGCGCGACATCGTCGATCATTACGACCATTACGACAAGACGGCGCGCGCGTTTGCCGCCGGATGGGCTCCGGTGCATACGGCGGGGCAGGTGCTGAGCGATTTGACCGCCCGGTCCGCTTTGCCGGCGACTGGCCCGCGCGGCGTGATCTGGTACGAGCCGTCGGTCTGATTCAGCGCGAGCCGGGCGCGCGAGGAGAACTACGGGTGGCGAAGTTCGTGGTCCTGGATCCGCCCCTCAGTGGAGTGGGACAGCATCATTTCGAATACGACGTGCACATGCTGCGGGCCGCCGCGCGCCAAGGTTGGCAGCCGGTGCTCGGAGCGCACCGGGATTTGGGTCGCGAGCCGGAACTGGCCGAGAGTTGGCAGATTTTCCGCGAATTTCGGGACATCTGCCACGTTCCAATTCTCCATAAGATTCACCGCTGCCGGCGGCAGATGGCCGTTGCCCAAACGGGCGCGGAGCCTTCGAGTTTTGCCAGCCGTTGCCGGCACCGGATCGACCACTGGCGTTATGGGCGGCGGTACGAGCGTTTGACCCGTAGCTACCGGAAGGCCATGGACGCGATTTGGTCGGCCTGCCGGCCGACACGGGGCGATCACGTGTTTGTGGCGACCGCCATGCCGTCCGACATCGCCGGATTGGCCGATTGGGCAGGCCGAAATCGGTCGGCCAGTGAAGTCGATTGGCATCTGCAATTCCATTTTCCCCTGGTCGATACCGCGACCTGGTACGCGCGCCGCAGCCGTGAGTTTGGCGACCTTTTGCTCGACACGCCCCAGATGCTGGCAGACTTGCTCAGGGCGCTCCCTCGCAACCGGGTCCATTTGTACGCGACGACGCGGTCGTTGGCCGACCAGCTCGAGCATTGTCTGGGGGAGCCGTTTCAGACGCTGCCGATTCCGATCAATCCCAAGCTTGCCGCGCTGCGAGCCCGCGCCACGGCTGGAGAGCCACTCCGCGCGATTTGTGCCGGCCAGCCGCGATCGGAGAAGGGGGCGGACCACTGGTCGAAAATTGTCGGTGCTTTGACGACCGATTATTTCGCCACCGGACGCCTGCAACTGGCCCTCCAGGCGCAATCGCTCGAAGATTTGCCCGAGCCGCTCGGCCGGCTGGCCGCCGAGTTGGCGGCGCCGAGCGAGGATGGCCGCACGCGGGGGCCGGTCGATCTCGCGGGTTGGCCGCTGGCGCCGGCAGATTATCTTGAGTTTCTCGCCGGTTCCGACATCGGCCTGTTGATGTACGACCCACTGGCCTATCACGCCCGGATTTCTGGCGTGTTGGTCGATCTGTTGGGTGGCGGCGTGCCGGTGGTCGTGCCGGCGGGTTGTGCCCTGGCCGATCAGATTGCCGAGCCGATTTATGCCCATCAGCAGAAGTTGCGCGAGCAGTTTCCGGTCGTGGCGAATCTTTCGGCCGCACAGCTCGATTGGAAAGTGGCGGTGGAGCATCGCGCGCAGCACGGCATCGCCGTCGGCGTCGACACGCCGAGCGCAACGGTTCCGGCCGCGGTGGCCGAAACGGCGGTGCCGGCGGATGCCAGTCATCTGCTGTTGCTGCTGGATCGCGACGCGCCGAACCCTTGGAACCGCTATGCTTCGGTGAACGTGGAGCAACGGGACGCCGAGGGGCAGCCCTGTCAGCGCCGCCGCGACATCGTCGGCTATCGCGACTCGGGCGCGCGGATGACGGTGCTGGTGCCGATCGAACGCCAAAGCCGGCGGGTTGAAATCCGTCTGCAGACGGCGTTTGGCCACGAACCGTTTGTACTGCGGCGGATGGAATGCTGCTTTCTGGCCGCGCCCGACGCGTCGCTGCCGGCACAGGGGGGCGTGGGCCGGGTGGCCAGCGATCCCGCACAGGCGGCCGAATGTCTGCGCGACATCGTCGACCATTACGATCACTACGAAAAAACGGCTCGCGCGTTCGCCGTTGGCTGGGCTGCCGTTCACACGGCCAACCAGGTGCTGTGCGACCTGACCAATCGGGCCGCCAGGGCGCCCGCCGAGTTCCGCAAGGCTGCGTAGTGGGCGTCGGAGGCTCGCTGTTACACTGAGCCGACGCCACCCGCGCGCGGCGCAGGTACCCGCGAGGGAGCCACGCCGATAACCCCTCGCTGGCGCGTCGGGCTAGTATTGCTCGAATGCGACCCCAACGGAATCGGCCACGTAGCGAGAAGCGGAATGCCGTCAGGCGGCTTTGCGCGCGGGGTTGCTCGCGGTTTTGCCAAGGGATTTGGCAAACGCCTTGGGAACGACTTTGAAGATCGAGTAGCCGTTGCGACACTCGAAGTTCGATTCGATCAGTTCGTAGTTGGCGTCGCCGAGCAACCGTTGATGATTCGCGTAGTTCTTGAACGCGTTGATGTCATCGAGAATGATGTATTTCGAGCCGTACACCAGCTCGAACTCCTTGCGGCCCGTGAACTCCGAGCCGTCGATCAGCACGCAGTCGAAGGTTTCGAGGCCGGCGCGGGCTTTGAGCCGGGCGATGCCGTCCTGCGGAATCCGATGCTTGTGGATGTAGTCGATATCGGCGGCCATCCAGCGGAGGACTTCATCGAGCGGGGTGCGACTCAGGTTGGTTTTCGTCTGCCGGTGAAACGTTTCCAGCTCTTGGGTCGACGGAAAGTCGGCGATGGCCACCGACGATTCGTTCAGCGCCCGAAGCTGGGGGACGTGACGGTAGCGCTGCTGGAGCCGAGCGAATCGCGTCCTGGAAATCTCGAACGTATAAATCGAGCCGGGCCGCTGGCCGATGCCGGCCACAAAGGCTTCGGTGCTGCCGTCGCCGGACGAAGCGCCGATCTCCAAGATGTTGTGGATCGATGAATCCGAGGAGACGATTTCTTGGATCCTGGCAAACAGCGGCGTCCCCAAAACCTCGGGAGCGATGATCGCGTCCAAGGTAACCGCGTTGACGGGGGGCCAGGGCTGGCCCGCCAGTTTGGCGAACACTTTCCTTGGCGTTCGCGTCACCGTGCGAAATGCCTCGCGGCCGATCAACCGCAACGCGCTGCGATGTTCATTCATCGTTCCACTTTCCATTGCGGCGGGGTGGCGGTACCGGATCACAGCGCCGAGATGACTGAGCCGCATCTCTCGGCGGCAGCTTTTTGCCGGCGCGCGTGGGGGCCGCCAGCACCGGCTCTTCATGGCTTTATCGGCTGTGCCGGTCACACGAGTTAGAGAACCCGTAACCATCGGCAAGAATGCCCTGGATCGCCTCGTCGATGCGTCAGGCGGGGGCACTATCCGGCCGCAGCGCGGCGGCCGATGCACAGAGAAGGCGGGATCGAGCCCGGCGCCGCACAGCTAGCACTCGCCAAGAGGGCTCGGCGGCGCGAGAGACTTCAACCGTTCGAGGAGCTGGCGCTCGCCGGCGGTGATGGCCAGGCCGATCTCCAAGGCCCAAACGGGCCGCTCGTTGAGCCAGGCCGGATCGATTTTGACCAGGTCCTTGAGTGTGCAGACCAGCATGGCCTGCTCGGCCGCGGCCCACTGGCCGAGTGTCGCCAAATCGTCGGGCGAAAAGGTCCAGTGATCGGCAAACGTACGCAGGCCGATCAGTTCGCAATCCAAACGTTTGAGCGCCCGGGCGAACGCTGGCGGATTGCCGATGCCGCAAAATGCCGCCACGCGCTGGCCGGCCAACGAGGTCAGCGGTTGATCGGTACCGGCGAGCGAGCGGAGGCGGAGCGGCTGGTGGACCGCTTCGACCCAGGTCGCACGGGGCGCCAAGGTTTCGATTTGGCGGCGAATCGTGGCCCGGCACTCGGCGTCGACCAGGTCGGCGCGGGAGAGAACGATGACGTCGGCCCGGGCGAAGCCCGCGAGGGGCTCGCGGAGCGTGCCGCGCGGAAAGAGATGGCCCAGGCCCAGCGGTTCCAGAGCGTCGACCAGCACGATGTCGAGATCGCGTGCCAGCCGGCGATGCTGAAAGCCGTCGTCCATGACGATGCACTGGGCGCCGTAGCTGAGGATCGCCTGTTCGGCCGCCGCCACGCGATTGGGATTTTGCACGTGGGGAACGTCGGGCAATGCCAGTTCCAGCTCGCGCGCCTCGTCGTTGCGGGCGCCCGGTCGAGCGCCATAGCCTCGACTGACCAGCGCCACGCGCTGGCCCTGCTCGACCAGCCGGCGGGCGAGCCAGGCGACAAAGGGGGTCTTGCCGGTTCCGCCGAGCGTCAGATTGCCGACGCTGACGACCGCCGCCGCCACGCGGCGTTGGTGGCGTGGGTTGTCGTAGTAGCGGTTGCGCAGTGCGACGGCGCGGCCGTAGGGAATCGCGGCCAGGCGGAGCAGGGCGCGCTCGCAGGCGGCGACCGGCCCCCGGCGCCGACCGCTGACTGTTTCGCGAAAGTGGGCGGCAAGTTGGGACAAAACGGGGCTGTCCGACGGGAGCGGGCGACGTTGGGTTCAAGCGATGCGAGCGCGGTGTTCGCCAGACTAAGCGCGACGCCACCCATGCGGACGCAAATACCCGCGAGGGACCGTTGGCGCCGCCCGCACAAAGTCGGATACCTCCGCGATGGTTCTTCGTCCTGTCTCCCTCGCTTGCGCGTCGGATTAGTGGGGGAGCACCGAGCCGACGCGCGAGGACGACGTCGCGTTTTACTTCAGCGCCCGAATGATGGCGTCGGCCATTTCACGGGTGCCGACAGCCGACGGATCGTCGCGGTTGGCTTTCAGGTCGTAGGTGACGTATTTCCCTTCGGCGATCACGTGAGCCACCGCCTTTTCCAAGCGATCGGCGGCGGCATCCTCTTTCAAGTGATGCAGCATCAACATGCCCGACAGGATCAGCGCGGTCGGATTGACCTTGTTCAGACCTTTGTATTTTGGCGCGCTGCCATGGGTGGCCTCGAACACGGCCCCTTCCGGCCCGAGATTGGCCCCCGGCGCCACGCCCAACCCACCGACCAGGCCGGCCGCCAGATCGCTGAGGATGTCGCCGTAGAGATTCGGCAACACGAGGACGTCGTACAGTTCGGGCTTTTGCACCAACTGCATGCACATGTTGTCGACGATGCGATCTTCGAAAGCGATGTCGGTATAATCCTTGGCCACCCGGCGGGCGGTCTCGAGAAAGAGCCCGTCGGAGAACTTCATGATATTGGCTTTGTGGACGGCCGTGACTTTTTTGCGGCCGTGCGCGCGGGCGTATTCGAAGGCGCAGCGGACGATTTGCTCGCTGCCGGAGATGCTGATCGGCTTGATCGAGACGCCGGTCTCCTTGGGTTTGGTCTTGATGCGGCGGTCGGGACTGATGCTGTTGATGAACTCGATCAGCTTGGCGGTTTCGTCCTTGCCTGCTTCGAATTCGACGCCGGCATAAAGGTCCTCGGTGTTTTCGCGGACGATGACCAGGTCGATCGGCGTGTCGGAAAAGTAGGTGCGCACGCCGTGATAGTGCTTGCAGGGGCGGATGCAGGCGTAGAGTCCCAGCGCTTGGCGCAGATGGACGTTGATGCTGCGAAAGCCGGTGCCGACCGGCGTGGTGATCGGTGCCTTGAGGGCGCAGCGCGTTCGCTTGACGCTGGCCATGACCGCATCGGGCAGGGGCGTTCCGAGCCGGGCCATGACGTCGATGCCGGCCTCTTGAACGTCCCAATTGATTTTGACGCCGGTGGCGTCGACACATCTGCGGGCGGCTTCGGCCAGCTCGGGGCCGGTGCCATCGCCAGTGATTAACGTGACTTCATGCGCCATGGTGGGTTACCGTGGTCTTTCATTTTTCGAGGTTTCGAGGCGTTTTTGTGATGGGGCCGGCGCCGCGTGGGATGCGTCAGGCTAACAAATCAGCCGGTCGCCCGTCAAAGGGGAGGGGGGGTGGAGTGGCGGGGGAATCGAGCGTCGCCGGCCTGCGGCGGGGACGATCAATTCAGCGGAACGATGTAATACCGCTGTCCGTTGATCCAGTGCTGGCTGGCGGCCCACTTGGGCTTTGGCGGGAATCGCCGGAACGCCGCGGACGAATCGTCTGCCGGAAGGACGTGATAGACTTCTGCCGCGTTCGCGCGGGGAGACAGGAGATTCGGCGATTTGAGCCGAAGATCACGCCGCGTTCGCAATTCGGCTGCCGCGCTGCCACGGCCATGTTTTTTGCCGGGAAGCTCGGGCGAGTCGATTGCTTCGGAATCGGCATCGTCGGCCTCGAGCTGAGACTTTTGGGCTGGCAACGAGGCGAGGGTTCGGCGGCCGATTCCTTGCCGCGCCAGCTGAATTCCGCCAGCCACCATCAAACCCAACAG
>Ga0182024_10012800_pt1 | contig 16520 bp, 17 predicted proteins | sample P32metaG_FD_120480 | JGI IMG/M metagenome (GOLD analysis project Ga0182024, IMG submission 120480) | Permafrost microbial communities from Stordalen Mire, Sweden - P3-2 metaG (Illumina Assembly) | ecosystem: Environmental > Terrestrial > Soil > Wetlands > Permafrost | place: Sweden: Stordalen... | reverse complement strand
TTTCGGGCCCCTCCCAGAAAGCAGACCTTCGGCCTTGGGAGCCGGGCCCACTCGCTAGGCTTCGCCCAGTGTGACCCGAGCAACAACGGGAATTTCAACAAACGGAGACACGATTATGTACCAGAACAAAGTAACCCTCATCGGCTTTGTCGGCAGTGATGCCAAAGCCCACACGAATGACAATCGCAGCCTGACCACGCTCTCGCTGGCAACCAAGTCCTCCTATAAGAAGGATGGCAAGTACATCTCGCACACCGAATGGCACCGTTGCGTCGTCTTCGGCAAGCTCGCGGAGTTCGCCAAGACGCTCACCAAGGGTGCGCATATCCAGGTGGAAGGCGAACTGCGCAGCCGGGAGTACGACAGCAAGAAGACGGACTCGAAGCAGCGTGTCTGGGAAATCCGGGTCGCCTCGATCCTGAAGCTGGACCGCGCTGAAAAGGCCGGCCCGGAAGAGCATGAGCACGATGACACGCCCGCAGAGGAATCGGCCACATAGGCCATTGTTTTTCACTCTTGGAAGCCCGGCTAACCGCTGGGCTTCCATCGTTCGGAGATCCACCGTATGAGTTTTGAATTGATCCTCCCATTCCTTCGTCCAATTGAGACACTGCTGCTCGACGAAAGCGTCAGCGAAATCATGGGTAATCCGAATGCCGCGTGGTTCTATGAACGCGACGGGAGATTGTGCCAGGAACCGGGCATTTCCTTCGACGCTGGCAAGCTGCGCACCGGCCTCGAAGTGATCGCCAACCAACTCGGCAAACGGCTCGACGAAGACAACCCTAGACTACACGCGCAGCTTCAGGACGGAAGCCGCCTTGCGGCATGGATTCCGCCGCTCGTAAGCCCGGCCCCCGCAATTGCGATACGCAAGTTCACCAGCCGTCATTACACGGTCAATGACCTGATTGCTCGCGGCACACTGACCCAGGCGGTCGCAGACCTCTTGGCCGAGCAGATTCGCAGTGGAAAGACGCTGCTTATTAGCGGAGGAACAGGAACCGGCAAGACCACGCTATTGCGGATATTGGCCGACTTCATCCCAGACGAGGAACGCCTCGTCGTTATCGAAGATACCTCGGAACTTCACATCCAGAAGCCGAACATTGTGGCCGCCGAATGCCAGACCGATACGTTCAAGACCGATGTGTCTTTCGACGATCTATTGAAGGACGCACTTCGCTTTAGACCCGACCGAATCATCCTCGGCGAAGTGCGTGGAACCGAAGCGCGAACGCTGCTCGATTCCTTCAACACCGGCCACTCGGGATCGCTGGCGACGATCCATGCCAATTCGGCGGAGAAAGCCCTTCGCCGTTTCGCCAATTTAGTCATGCGCAGCCACGCGCAGACCACCTTCTCCGACACCGAGGCCGAGATCGGAGAAGCCGTCGATTTCGTCATCCATGTCGAGCGTCAACCAGGCCGCCGCATCGTCCGCGAAGTGCTCGCCATTCGAGGCTACGACCGCGACGCCAAACGCTTCCTGATCGAACCCGTATTTGAGGTGAAACATGCCACAGTATAGGACACAGAATGCGGCGAATACCGCCGCCGACTTCCTCACCCGTTGCTTCGCTCCGGGCGAGTCCATCGCACTGCTACTTCGACGCGAGAATCCTGCCGGGATTCTTCAGCGAATTGTCCCTCTGGAGCGTGCGCTTGCGCCTCGTTATCTCGGCTGGCTCGCGCACGAGAACTCCATCGGCGCGAACATCTATGTGGCTGCCAATCCACTGCGTTCTGGCAGCCGCAAACGCACCAAGGAGTGCATCGCCGCAGTGCGGCATTTGTATCTCGATTTAGATACCGATGGAGAGGCCCGCCTCACTTCTCTCCGGGCCTCCGATGCCGTTCCCCCGCCGAACGCAATCGTCTCGACATCGCTCGGCAAATACCAGGTCCTCTGGCGCGTGGATGGCTTCACCTTGGAACAGCAGGAAAGCGCCCTGAAATTGCTCGCGATTACCTTCGGCGGCGATCCCGCCTGCACGGACTGCAACCGGGTCCTCCGGTTGCCCGGATTCCTGAATTGCAAGTACGATCCCGCGTGGCCCGTGACCGTCGAATACCCCGGCGATTCCACTTGGAGTTTCGATGACTTTCGGCTGGATATTCTAGCGGCGGATGCCTTGCTTTCGCCCCGTTCAATCACACCGCGAAAGCACCCCGATAAACACACCAATTCCGAACGCGATTGGGCGTGGGTTCTGCATGAACTTGCACATGGAAAAGACGCCCCGAAGCTGACCCGGAAGCTGGCTTCGCGCCGTGCCGATAAGCCGCGACCGCTCTACTACGCGCAGCGAACCGTGGATATCGCATCAGCCAGACTTTGGCTCATCGAAGACGTTCCGATGGAGGACGTTGTGACGATGCTTGTAGTCCGCCGCCGCTTCGAGATTCCCACCGCACTTTGCTCTGCTCGTGCGCGCGAGATCGCACAGACGGCGCAGCGGATGATTGCCCGGAGAACAGTTGCTTGATTCAACACCAAATAAGGAGAAAACATGCCATTACTTGAAATCAATCTAAGCCACTACATCAATGCCTTGGTTCGACTGGATGAAACCACCGCCGAGCAGGTCGATCAGTACGCTGCCTTCGTCCACGCACCCGCCGACGATGTGGTGGACAAGGCGCTCAACTATGTCTTCTCGAAAGACCGCGACTTTCAGGACTTTCTGAAGACGCCCCAGGCCAAGCAGGTTCCTTCCACTTTGCGTGTCCGTAGAGGCTCGAATAAGGATGCGAAAAATGAGGCGGAGCAGCCTGCGAAGAAGCAGGCTGCCGGGGTGGAGTCCACGGCATCTGGGCGGGTGTTGAAGGCATGATTGGCCCTTCAATTCCGTGCCGGAGCAAGAACGGTGCTTCGCACCGGATGAATTTAGACACTCCACCCCTGATAGGGAACTGCCCAGATACTTTGGTATCTCGGCAGATACCACTGAAAACACACGGTTTTGAAACAACGCCGTATCTGGGCAGATACCGGCATTAACCACCAATGGAGGTTCCGTATGGCTGAGGTTCACACAATCGAGGAACGGGGTTCGGAGAAGCTGCGCGGACGCGACCGCCGCGCTCTCAATCTGAGCACCAAGCTCACGGCACATGAAGCAAAGGCAATCGAAGAGGCTGCATCGCGCGCTGGCAAAACGCCGAGTGAGTGGGCACGCGATCTATTGCTGCACAGTGCTCTCATCGGCAGTCACACACAGATGGAAATGCACATCTTTACCGAACTCGTCGGTATTCAAATGCTTCTGATGAACACGCTCGAACCGCTGCTGCGTGGCGACAAGATTGCCCCGGAGCAACTGAGTATCCTTTTTCGCCAAGTCCAGACAAACAAGGCCACGAAGGCGCAGGAACTCCTCGCCAAGCGCAGCCACAACAAGGAGAAATAGTCATGCCTACCGTCCAACAATGGGGCCGCAAGGAGTCGGTCATCTGGCCGCCGCGCGGCTTCTACTACACCTACGGCGCGATCTTTCTGGCCATCGTGGCCACCGGATTTCTGATCTACGCCCATTACCGTTTTGCCCTCTCTCCGATGGAGCAGTATTACCTGCCGTACTATCTCCGCACAGAGGCTGCGGGCTACATGCACCCCACGAGCACATATCAGCTCGTCTACGTCACCGATGGAAAATCGCGGTCACGGATCGCATTGGACGCCGACGTTCAACCGGGCGAGACGCTGCAAATGTCGGGCAAGCCACTACCGTTCACGCTATCGAAACAGGCGGTCGTGGATCGCTTCCGTTATGTCATGCGAGAACCACTCCGCCCATATCAAAACAAGCCGCTGCAGGCATGGATTGCGCACTGGATTTACGCAGACGTAGCACTATCTAACCTTTTCACCACGCCGTTCTATTGGGGCGTTCTGGTGCTGGTTTTGCAACTTCCGTTTTCCATCCGCAAGGACATCCAGAGGCGTAAGGAACTGCGGTATGGAAGACGGCTGAAAGGGCCGATTCTTGTCAGTCCCCGCCAGTTCACGAAGGCCGTTGCCGGCAATGGCATCGGCATCGCCACCAACGATGCAAAGCTCCCGTTGCGCATCCCGCGCGACGCCGAGAACAAACACTTTCTCATTGTCGGCGACACCGGCTCCGGCAAGTCGAGCATCATCCGCCAGATGCTTTATCAGGTGGACGCTCGCGGCGACAGCGCCATCGTCTACGACCCGGCCTGCGAGTTCGTGAAACAGTTTTACGATGAGCGCCGAGGCGACATTGTTCTCAATCCGCTCGATGCACGGATGCCTTATTGGAACCCATCGAAGGAACTCCGGCGCAAGGCCGAGGCCAAGGCCCTGGCCGTGTCACTTTACCAGCCCGAAGGCGTGACCAACCGCTTCTTCGTCGAAGCTCCGCAGAAGATTTTCGCCCATCTGCTCACCTATCTGCCGACACCGGTTGAACTCGTACAGTGGATGTCCGACCCTGCCGAGATCGACCGCCGCGTCAAGGGAACCGAGTATTGGATGCTGATCGATCCGAAGGCTCCGCAACAACGGACCGGAGTTCTCGGCTCTCTCAATATGAGCGCCGACAGCTTCCGGCTTCTGCCCAAACAGGACGAAACAACCTCAGTATGGACGGCAACCAAGTGGGCCGAGACGCGGCGCGGTTGGATCTTCATCACGTCGCGTCCAACCATGCGAGAAGCGCTTCGCCCCCTCATCAGTTTGTGGATTGACACTCTCGTTTTGCGCCTCTTGAACGAGCCCATGCCCGACCAGAAACCTGTCTGGTTCGTCATCGACGAGTTGGCCAGCCTGCAGCGACTGCCGCAGCTTCATACCGCCATCACCGAGAACCGCAAATCGCAGAACCCGGTCATCCTTGGCTTTCAGGGGCGCAGCCAGATGGAGGCCCGCTACGGCGAAGACGCCGAGGCCATGCTCTCGCAGCCCGCTACCAAAATCTTCCTCCGCACCACCGAGCCACGGGCGGCGAAATGGGTTAGTGAGGCCATCGGCGAGATTGAGATCGAGCGGCTGCGCGAGACCCATTACGAGGGTTCCCGCGCCGGGCGCAACTTCGCGCTCGACCGGCAGACCGAGCCGCTCGTTCTGCCTTCCGAGGTTTCCGGTCTCGACGACCTGCGCGGCTTTCTCAAATATGGCAACCATGTCGCGCGATTCTCGTTTCCCTTCGTTGCGCTCGAAGAAAAGGGTCCCGGTTTTGCCGAGCGTAAGATGGACGACCTGATCATGCCGAGCACTCCGCTACCGGCAGAACCAGAAGAGATGCCGGGCAATCTTCTAACTCCCGAATATGCGGTTCAACCTCCCGAGAACCAGATGGAGTAAACAGTCATGCTGACCATCTCGAAGCCACTTTCTGCAGGCCAGGCGCAGAACTACCACCAGAAGGAGTTCACCGCGAAGGAGCAGAATTACTGGTCTCAGCGCGGTGTGATTGCAGGCGAATGGCAAGGCCGCATGGCCGCGCAGTTCGGCCTTGCCGGTGCGGCCTCCGCCGAGGACTTCGCGAAACTCAGCCAGGGACAGCATCCACAAACCGGCGAGCAGCTCGTGCGACAACGAGCGTCGTATGAATATCACGACGCCGACGGCAAGACCATTAACACGATGGAGCACCGAGCGGGATGGGATGCGACCTTTTCCGCGCCCAAGTCTGTTTCGCTTACCGCGCTGGTCGGCGGCGATGAGCGTGTCCGCGAAGCACACCGGGAGAGCGTCCGCGTTGCCCTCGACCAGCTCGAACGTTACACACAAGCCCGCATCGGCGGCAATCATCCGCCCGAGACCGCGGGCAGGTTTATCGCCGCCAAGTTTGAGCATGACACGGCTCGCCCGGTCGACGGCTATGTCGCCCCGCAACTGCATACACATGCAGTCGTTTTCAATGTGACCGAGCGCGTCAACGGCCAACACCGCGCCATCCAGCCGCAGAGCCTCTTCGCCTCGCAGCAGTTCGCCACGGCCATCTATCAATCCGAGTTGACCTACAAACTGCGCCAACTCGGCTACGAAATTACGACAGGACGGAGCGGCGCGCCGGAGATCAAGGGCTACACGCAGGAATACCTCGACGCATCGAGTCCCCGCAGCCAACAGATTCGTGAGTACCTAGAGCGGACAGGTCACGCCGGAAAGGAGGCTGCCGAGATCGCCGCACACTCGACCCGCGACCGAAAAGAAATCCATTCGCCGGGAGAAGTGATGGCCGCTCACCGGAAGCTCGCCGCCGACTTTGGACACCAGGCCGAGGCCGTTGTCCGAGAGGCACGCGAGCGGCTTCAGCATCAAGAAAAGCCCGTGAACTCGGTTGACCGTGTTCGGGAATCTCTAACCTTTTCCCGCGATAAGAACTTCGAGCGCGAGGCGGTTGTCGATGAACGTGCGCTGATCCGCGACGGCCTGCGGCGCGGCATGGGTGAGGTTACTCATGACCAGGTTCGTGCCCATCTTGACGCCCGCTTGGCTTCCGGGGAATTTCAAATCGTCGAGCGATCGCAGGCCGTTCCCGGCCGTCAGTTCACCACCGCCAAAACCATCGCAGCGGAACAGGAAATTCTTCGCCGGATGCGCGAGGGACAGAATCACGTCGAGCCAGTCCTTTCGCGTCCACACGCCATCGCCGTTGCCGACCAGCACCATCGTCTCAACCACGCACAGAGGAGTGTCGTAGAAGATGTACTCAGTTCACCCGACCGCATCCAAGGAATCCAAGGTTTTGCCGGCGCGGGCAAGACCACCACGCTCACCGTCATCCGCAGTGCCGCGGAATCACAGGGCTATCAAGTCGAGGGCTTCGCCCCGACCTCCCGCGCCGCGAAGCAACTGGAGCAGACGGGTGTTCAAGCCGGAACATTGCAGGGCTTTCTCGCGCGTGGACAAAACGCAGAACACAATCCAGAACAGAAACGGTTCTTCTTCATTGACGAATCGAGCCTTGCCAGCACAAACCAGATGCGCGAGTTTCTTGCGCGGCTTGGCCCCAATTCCAATGACCGCGTGCTTCTGATCGGCGACACCCGCCAGCATCAGGGCGTCGAAGCGGGCCGCCCTTTCGAGCAACTACAGGAAGCCGGAATGCACACCGCCAGACTCGATGAGATCGTTCGCCAAAAAGACCCGGCTCTGAAATCCGCCGTAGAACTGCTGGCGACGGGCCAAGTCTCCGCTGCGCTCAGCGCACTCCAAGAGCAGGGCCGTGTGAAAGAAATTCCCAACCGAGAAGAGCGCGTCCGCGCCATCGCCAAAAGCTACGTCGAATCGCCCGAGAACACTCTCATCGTCTCCCCGGACAATGCTTCCCGCCGCGAGTTGAACGCCGCGGTTCGCCAGGAGTTGAAGGCCACTGGTGCCCTTGTCGCAGAAGACCATACTCTCCGTATCCTGGTTCCGCGTCAGGACATGACCGGAGCCGAACGATCCTGGGCCAGCCACTACGAGATCGACGACGTTGTTCGCTACACACGCGGCAGCAAAGCCATCGGAATCGGAGCTGGCGCCTATGCATTGGTAGTCGCGATCAACCCGGCCGCAAACCAGCTCACGGTCGAGAAAGGGAACCAAGAACTTGCCACCTACGATCCTCGCCGACTCACCGGCGTCAGCGTCTACCGGGAGATCGAACGCGAGTTTTCCGTAGGCGACCGCATCCAGTTCACTGCGCCCGACAAATCGCTCGGCGTTGCCAATCGCGACCTCGCCGTCATCGACGCGATCCATCCCGATGGTCGCCTCTCCGCCCGCCTCGACAACAACCGCCAGATCGAATTCAACGCCAGCGAACATCGTCATTTCGACCACGGCTATGCCGTCACCAGTCACAGCTCCCAAGGCCTCACCGCAGAACGCGTCCTCGTTCACGCCGATACCAGCGTCCACCCAGACCTGCTCAACTCCCGCTTCGGCTACGTCTCCATCTCCCGCGCCAGCCACGAGGCCACGCTCTTCACCGACGATATGGCAAAGCTCGGCCCTCAGCTCGGAGCCGATGTCTCGAAGACATCCGCATTGGAGCTCAATCAAGCTTCATCGGTCGGGCTGGGAATTGGGATGGGGCTCTGACACTGTCAACCACTAAGATGGAGGAATCGCGATGACGAAGATGACGACGATTTCAGAAAACTACAACAACATCCGTGCCGAAATCGTCGAGCTGCTCAATGCCGCGAGAAGCGCTGTTTCTCGAAACGTGAACGCCCTGATGACGGCCACCTACTGGGAAATTGGACGAAGGATCGTGCAGTCCGAGCAAGCCGGACAAAAGAGAGCCGAGTATGGAGATGTGCTCATACAGCGGTTGGCAAAAGATCTCTCGGCTTTGTTTGGAAGGGGCTTTGGGCCACGCAACCTCGCCCAGATGAGGAGCTTCTATCTGACTTGGCCTCAAGACAACATTTTGCAGACACCGTCTGCAAAATCTCCCACGCCCATATTATTCAAAGAGATACATGGAAACTCTTCAGCGATTCAGGCTCTGGCCAAGCAGTTCCAATTGCCCTGGTCCGCCTACGTGCGACTGCTCTCCGTCAAGAGGCCGGAGGCTCGAACCTTCTATGAGACCGAGGCTCTGCGGTTGGGGTGGTCTGTCCGGCAATTGGACCGCCAGATCGGCAGTCAATTTTACGAACGCATCGCGCTCTCTCAGAACAAAGCCGCCATGCTGGAGAAAGCAGAAAACTCCGAACCCAGCAATTTGGTCACACCCGAAGAGGCCATCAAGGACCCGTTCGTTCTCGAATTCCTCGACCTCAAGGACGAATACTCCGAATCAGACTTGGAGGAAGCGCTCATCCAGCGGCTCACCGACTTCCTCTTGGAGTTGGGCGACGATTTTGCCTTTCTTGGCCGCCAACGCAGGCTCCGTATCGACGACACTTGGTTTCGCATCGACCTCGTTTTCTTCCATCGCCGTTTGCGAGGGCTCGTAATCGCGGATCTGAAGGTTGGTAAATTCAGTTACGCCGACGCTGGGCAGATGCACCTCTACCTGAACTATGCCCGCGAGCACTGGATGAAGCCCGGCGAGAACCCGCCAGTCGGACTTATTCTGTGCACCGAAAAGGGAGCAGCAGAGGCCCACTACGCGCTCGACAATCTCCCCAACAAAGTGCTCGCCGCTGAGTATCAGACTGTCCTTCCAGACGAAAAGCTCATCGCCGAGGAACTTGAACGCTCCCGCCGAGAACTGGAGAAACGGGCGTCTGTCAGCCGTGCTCAGCGAGAATCGGCTGATCTTCACCCCAGAAGGAGAACGCGATGACTGATATCGACTACCGTACATACTACGATCTTGAGCAATACCTGTTTGGTGAGGTAATGACGCCGCGTAATGGCGGCATGTCATGACGGCCTGCTAAATGAATGAGGGCACTCACTCGCGCGCTTTTCTCTATGACGCTCCTTTGTCGACGCCACGACTTAGACGCAAAATGAGAAATGCTACGGTCGCAGTAGTCGCTACACCTGCCGCCCACCACGCCTGATAAACCAGACAAGAAATAATCAATGCAATCATCAGTCCAGCGATACCAAGTACAGCACCGAACCCGAACGGGGTTACGATCTGTCTTGAGGGCGAAGCGTTATTCGCAGAGGCTTTAGGCTGTGCACTTGCGATCTGTTCACTAGGTACGAACTGGTGGACGACGGGTGGAGCTATGCCTCTCTTAACGCAGACATCTTTTGAATGACTGGTTATCCATTCGCGAGCGTTGCTGAGAAACCTTTGTGCTACTGGGCCGTTTGTCGGGAGACTGTCATTTAAAGCGAATCCGAATTGGATTCCTTTAGGGGCATCATGCGCCCCGATAAAACCTACCTGAGCGAGCCCCGCCTGGAGCGTTTGTCGAATGTGGTCTGTGTTTTCCGCCAGAACCACTTGATACAATCGTTGCTCCGCGTTCTCGAAATAGATGAAGGTAGACTGCCAGCCTTCTTCCTTTGCCGTGTCTCTAGCTTCCGCTTGTATCGCTGATATCAGATCAAGTGACGGTGACTGAGCTTTGGCAGTTGATGAACGGGCCTTATAAGCCTCTTGCTCCGCAGAGTTCAGAACGCGAAGCTTGACGGTATAGTTGCCCCAATCATCCTTAACTCTCGAATGAATCGTGGCGCTCAACAGGTGTACTTTACCGGCGAATCTCGCAGCTTGTCGCGCACTAATGTATCCAAGCTGTTGACCAGTTTGCAGGAGTACTCGGATAGCATTTCGGTCCTGCTCATTATTTGGCTCGGGGACCAACTTGACCGTGTCACCGATGGAACAAAGTTGTTGGGCGCCTATGCGGCTCGTGCCGTCATCGTTGTTGTGCGTGACGCCCTTGACCTCACAGAAGTACACGCCCTTCGGCGATGGTGGCTCCGATGGAGTCGTCGCCCCGTTTGATTCTTGCTGTTGCTTCGTGGCTCCGACCGCAGCCACCGCTAGTGTTCCAGCGACGGCACCGACCGCATCGAAAATGAAAGCACCGAGTTTTCTGCGCCGTCCGCTTGCCGTCAGCGGGATTCCAATGTTGCGCGATACGCGAGACTTAAACGCCGATATTCCAACAAACTTTTTCCATGAAAATCCTCCGAAATTCACGTCTGCGACCCTCCTGAGTTCTAAGCCTCTTCTCTTTCTACGCGCTCACAACAACCCGCAATGGCGACGAAACTCAGTCCGCGAGCTGGATACTGGGCCGGTTCTAGCTGATACGTCATTGCGTCACTTCTGTTCCGTGGCGCACGACGCGGGTACATCTGTTGACCGCGCTCGTAGTGAAGTGTCAAAGTCCGAAAAGCACGTATCAAGACGGCCTTTAATCGTCCTGATTACTGTACCTTCTGCCGTTAAGAGCTTCACAAGTGCATCCATTTGCTTTCGTGAACAAGCAGGTGCGTCAGCGCCAAAGCAATCTTCCTGATACCGGCGTCGTTCGTCTTCGCGCTGGTTCAAATCAAGCTGCGCGTGGTACACAGTGTTAAGTGCATTCGTGCAATTTGTTTCCTCAGCTGAAACGGCAGCCACGTCCGCCGCGTCTATCTTTTCTTGAGTGAAGCGGCTGACGAGTTGCGAGCCTTTGGCTGGCACATAGGGGTCTCTCTGTATTGCCTTCAATGCGAGAAGAGCGGAAGTTGCGTAGCTGTCGCTCAGTTTCGTTTGCACCGCTAAGGTGGTTTGCGCGGGCTTGCTCTTGGAACTCCCGCAGCCAGTCAAAACACAAGCTCCTAATGTGAGCGAGAGGACTACAACGGGGATCGTTATTGTCATGGTTGCCTTTCTCTCCCTTGGTCGGGGTTCCGCAAGATTCTTTCGCCGGTTTTGTTGGCGCGTATCATCGTTCTTCAGCGGGGATTGGAATGCACATCCCATCCCCACCTCTAAATGAAATCGCTACCCTGCCTCGTTGACTTAACACTGCTCCACGATCCGCATAAAGTCGCGTTCGCCAAGGATGCGAATGCTTTGGCCCCTGGTCATCAACTCTTCGGCTTTGCGGTGCTTCGAACTCTTTTCATGACCGGCGAGCCTGCTCAGGTCTTGATCGCCTACAACTAAGAGCGTTGTATGTCTTGTCACATTTGCATCCACTTGACAGCCTGCAAGAGAGGCGGCATCAGCCGCCTGACGATGTGAAAGGGACAATGTGCCTGTAAAAACCAAGACTTCGCCATAGAGTGGCCCGTCCGGATTTCCATTACGAGTGATCGGTAACGCGGCAGATGGATCAATGGGCTCCTTTACTCGCTCAAGCCACTGATCCACACTCAAACCAGTTTCGGTGATCGCCCGCAATAGAATCTCGCCTGCGCAGCGAGCGTCTTCCAGCGCATCATGTTGCCTGTATGCAATGCCAAACTCCGCTGCCACACTTCCAAGCCCATAGCCCGACCGCGAAAACTGCGGCCAGGCACGCCTGACCACCTTGGCAGAATCAAGCCAGCACCACTCGCAATACGTGAGATTGTTTTTTTCGCAGGCTCGAAGCAAGGCAACGCGGTCAAAGGCTGTGTGACTGACGACTACGTTGCCTTGCAAAAACAGGCTTACCTTGGAATAGATCGCACGCCAGTCTGGGGCGAACCGAACTTCCTCTTCATCAATGCCGTGAATGGAAACATTAACAGGGTCAAAATCATCTCGAGGATTTACGAGTGACTCCCAGGAGTCGTGGAGGACGCCGTCGCGAAAGGGCGCAATTCCGACTTGACAGATGCTGGACAGGTCACGGTTCGCCGTTTCCACGTCAATTACCACGAAGTTCATGGGGACACCCTTCTCTCCTAGAAAGTGTCCCATTAGGCAATCGTGCACACTAGCTGACTTTGGTAACCGGAGCGGTGCAGGGTCCGTTTCGTTTGCATGACACACTTGTCACGCCCCGGCCTGGTGGTGCGTCCATTCGTCAAGCTTGCAAATGACTCTCGGCTTACGAAGGTAATCTGATTCTGATTAAACCAGTTGGCGCGAGATCAGAACGCACTTTACATTTGAAGTTGTCATAGAGGCGAGGAAAGGAAGCACTCAATTATGCCTACAATACCAGGCAAGGTCGCAGACAGGCTCAGATCAAGCCTCAAGGAATTCCAAGCAATTGTGCAATCAGCCAAGTCACGAGACGTGAACGAGGCAGATACCGCCACCATCGTGACTGAAATGTTGTCAGCCGTCTTCGGATACGAGAAGTTTTTAGAAGTCACATCTGAGTTGAATATTCGTGGAACGCGTTGCGATCTTGCGACAAAGAGGGACGGCAAAATCCAATCGCTGATCGAAGTCAAAGCGGTTGGAACCGAACTGAAGGATACTCATACGCATCAGGCCGTTGACTACTGTGCCAACTCAGGGATTGAGTGGGTCACGCTCACGAACTCCGCCAGATGGCAGATCTATCGGGTTATCTTCGGCAAACCAGTGGATCACGAATTGATCCTGGATTTCGATCTGCTCGGCCTCAATCCGAAAAAAGCCGAAGATATAGAGAAAGTATTTTTGCTCGCGAAGGAAGGTTGGAACAAGTCAGCTCTCGAAGAATTCGACATCCAACGTCAAGCTCTGAGTCGTTTCTTGCTTGGCGCTGTGCTCATCAGTGACCCTATACTCAAGCTTGTGCGGCGACAGCTAAAGAACATGTCGCCTGATGCCAAGTTCGATTTGGAGCAGATCAAAACGGTGCTATCGCAGGAAGTGTTGAAGCGGGAGGTGATCGACGGAGAAAAAGCCGACGAAGCACTCAAGAAGGTCAAAAAAGCAAACCACAAGCCAAAGATAAAGCCTGTAGTGAAGGAAGTAGCACCTGCCGCCGCTAGTGCGTCGTCAGGTCAGTAAGGAGTCGCGAAATACAGCAGGAGGGATACTTCTCATGACGCAACCGGTGCTCTGTACCGCTTGTGGGTCAATCGGATATACCAAACGCAGGATGAAGGGGTCGATCCTAACAGAGTTTCTTCTGTGGTGTTTCTTTTTGATCCCTGGATTGATTTACTCGATCTGGCGGCACACCACAGTTGCACAGGTGTGCCCGAGTTGCGGAAGTTCTGCAGTAATTCCAACCGATTCCCCGGTAGCGCAACAGAAGATTGCGCTTTCCACTGGCGACTTCAGCCCAGATGCCCTTTCACAAAAGTGTCCCGACTGCGCGGAGACCATCAAGTTGGGAGCGCTCGTGTGTCGGTTCTGTGGCCACAAATTTCAGCCTGCGCAGGTTCAGGCTGCAATCCAGCAGGCAAAGTCAGAGTTTGAGGAGAAGAAGATTTTCGGGACTGAGGCAAAGGACAAGATATCCCGGAATCTTTGCCCAAATTGCGATGCCTACAATGCTTGGATACTGGATAGGCAGAAGAATTCGCGGAAATGCGAAGTGTGTGGGCAGGAATATCCGCTGGCAATCTGAAGCCTGCGTTGGGTGGCTGGGAATCGGCGACGCACCAGCGACTCGGTGAACTGCGGCGGACACTCAGCAATCATGGGCTGCCGGTCAGGTTTCCGGCAAGTTTGTGCTGAATTTCCGCGAACCCGCGCAACCCATTGGACCAATCCCGCTGGTAAAGGGCGGACGCGTGAAAGCCCCGCAATCCATTCGCTACACAACTCGCGAGCGCCTACTGAAATCCCAAAATCTCGATGAAGCCTTTGGTGCCTACCCTTCCGACAAAGCGGAGGCAGCGCATCCATCGTAGGAGACTCTAAGAAATGAAGCTCACTTGAGTGACACTACCTTTTCAGTAGAGCTCCGGCTTCAGCGCAGAAAGAACTTGCGGGTGAAATAGCTTCGACAAAACTTTGTGTCCGCGCCTGACCGCTTTTTCAGAGAATGGGGCACAATGCAGGCATCCGCAGATGACCAGCACCCTTTCTTCCTTCGCAACCTCCTCGATCCTGTCCAGCCAGAACTCTTCTCTGATCCCATCCTCGACCGGGGCGTAACGAATGGCTTGGATTGGCTCCCCGTTCGATTCGTAGCCACGAATCTGCATTCGGTTTGACAGCTTGTCGTAGATCCCAGCCTTTAGTCGCTCCTCAGTGGACATGTCGATCTGAACCCAGCAAAGCCCCGAGCTCTCAGCAACTTCGTATCCGACCGTATGCACGTGGAAGCGGTTTTCCTCAGCGATCGTTCTGACCGCGTTGCTTTCTACCAGGCCTGAGATACTTGACTTGAGTTCAGGGTCCGAACTTTGATGGTTGTGGTCAATTCCAAGGACGACCAATTCTGCCATGACATTCAACCCCGTGCCTTGCTAGGCTTGCGCTTGCTCATGGTCACTTTGCCTCACAGATTGCTGGTTGTGCGGCGCTCAGTGTCTGCAAAGATATTTTCCACGCTTTGTAGCAAGCCTCATCCTTGTCGAGGTCTGGGTGAGGTTTTTCCTCCTCAGCGGCGGGCGTCATACCGCTCGCGCGTGCTGCTTCGACGTAAGCCACATACACCTTGTGCTCCATTTCCACAACCTCCAAGTTCATGGCATGGGTCACATCGAACTCGTGCAGCGCCTCAAGCATTTTTTCTTCCGCTTTGCTAGACGCTGACGCTTCGGCATCCACAAAAGCCTGCTGTGATGCAATAGCACCACTCGCAACTGGTCTCATAACAGTCACGAGATACCGGACTGCGGCTTTGCTGAATGAAGCGCTGATGGTTGCTGTTTTGGGTTTGCCGACATTTTGGGCCACAGCGCAGGCGGTGAGTAACAGGATTGCGACTAAAGTTTTCATTGTAGCTTCCATGTTTGCTGTGCCGTTCATGTCTTTCATTTAGGATTAAGCGGAAAGATGCGGACTTCAAGATGACCACAGTAACCTTGTCCCGAAATGACCTCCCTCTGATACTGGTCGAAACGCGGAGGTAAAAGGGCCATGAAGACACTCGGACTATTGCTGGGAGCTGGGATTGGTGTCATCGGGCTGGTCTTCGGTATCAGGCGGCTGACGCAGAAATTCAACGTCACCAACAAGCCTAGGTTTATCACTATGACCGTTGGTGATCCTGGTGGAAACTTGCCCGGCGAATCACTTGACGCGATTGGTTGGGACGGAGACAAGTCTGCCGAGAAGCGCGCCGACATCAATAGCGGATTGTTCTAAGTTGCATCGGCCTCCCGTCTGTGCCTCCTGTGTGCTGATTCCCAATATCTGACGATCGTCCGTCCCCCCCCGGACTCTTTTCAGGATCTCCTGACAACCCCCTCACGGCACCCGCGCATTACAATTCACCACGCGCAACATTGCTCTTCTCCTACAAGGCCGTACCTACTCAAGCCCCTAGCAATCTCAAAAGGAAGGCTACGCCATCTTCTCCCCACTTCGGCCTCTTCCGGGTGGGCGCCGCTTGGCCGCGGCTCGGACGGGCGTTTCGGACTGCGCCGGTTTCGCGCCAAACCATAAACCAAAAGCGGTTTGTCACGAACCGCGCTTTCACTCACGCCCTGCCACCCTCCTCCGGCCTCCGTTCTGTCCCTTTCACCGGTGTCCGCTTGTTTTTTCCCGCTGCGCTCTAGTGAAGAAAAAAACAAGCCGACACCGGCAGAAAGGGAAAAAACATGAAATTAGAAGAAGTCAACCACAAAACCAAAGAGGCCGTGGATTATCTGGTGCACTCGCTGGAGTCCGGGCAGAGTGCAGTGCTCACGCAGTATCTCGGAGCGATGGCCAAGTTTCGCAACTACAGCTTCGGCAACATCATGCTGATTGCGAGGCAGAAACCCGATGCCACACACGTTGCAGGATTCCGCACTTGGAACTCGCTTGGCCGCTTCGTCCGGCGTGGCGAAAAAGGCATTTTCATTCTCGCTCCGATGGTCGGCAACAAACGCAAGAAGGATGAGAATGCGGAACCGAGCGAGGATGCCAAGGAGACTCAGCCCACGTTGTACGGTTTCCGGGGCGTGTATGTCTTCGACAGATTATCTCGTGATTTGTGGCCGAGCCTCTGCGCGCTCGATGGAATCCGCGAGTGCCACTTTAGAAAGTCCTCTCGATTGCAGCAAAGCACATCATCGCTCAACTCGTCTGCCCTGTCCAACGCTCCCTCTCATGCAA
>Ga0182024_10012799_pt1 | contig 16521 bp, 14 predicted proteins | sample P32metaG_FD_120480 | JGI IMG/M metagenome (GOLD analysis project Ga0182024, IMG submission 120480) | Permafrost microbial communities from Stordalen Mire, Sweden - P3-2 metaG (Illumina Assembly) | ecosystem: Environmental > Terrestrial > Soil > Wetlands > Permafrost | place: Sweden: Stordalen... | reverse complement strand
GCACTTCTCGACGATCGCGCGATACAGTGGCTTATCCTTCCATTTGTCATCCTCCCCGAAATGAATGCGCAGCATTTTGGCCTTTCCTGAAAGCTTCATGGCCGGCCCTCCTTTCTCCGCTCCGCCGTTGAGACGTTGTGGGTGTACTTGATGATGTCCACGTCGGACAAAACTACGAGCCCCTGCTGGACCATGTCGTCCAGAATGGGGAAGTAAGCCTGGAGTTTATTCTCGGTTTCAACGACCGAAAGCATCACCGGGCGGTCGTGGGAGAGGTGCAAGGCTGAATCCTTGTGGATTCGCCGGTTTGCGCCATAGCCAAGAATTCCCTGGTAGACGGTCACCCCGGCGATGTCATTTGCACGCATACTCTCGATCAAAGCCTTGTGCAGTGGCTTGCCGTGCCACTTATCGTTCTCGCCGATATAAATCCTCATCAGCTTGGCCTTGCCCTCGCGTTTGATGGGCGGTAAAGGTTCTTGCGGCGCCTTCTTCGACACTTCCGCCGGCTTGACGACCATCGTGTCTTGAATTTCAATCAGTCCCGTTCCTGCCAGTTGGTGGAGTTTTGGCAAGACTTCGTCCACCTTTTCTGCGGACTCGATAAATTCAACCTTGATCGGGAGATCGGTCATGAGCACCAGCTGCCGATCCGTGTGAAGATGGTGATCCGCTCCAAACCCGGCAATCCCCCGTAGAACGCTCGCCCCGGAGATTCCATGGTAGAAAAGGAAATCCAGAATCGCTGCATACAAGGACTGTCCGTGGTATTGATGCTCTTGTCCTACATAGATGCTTACCTTTTTGGCAGGTCCGGCCTTAAGCATATCGTCACTCCCTTAGTCTTCGATCCCGCGTTGTGCAACCAAAAACTCGGCGGCGCGTCCGAGAACGCCGCCACCCGCATGGCTCCCTCTCTTTAGCTGCTGTAGAAGGTCCTCGAGAATCTCCACGATCTCGCCGCTGTTTCTGGCCATGAGTTCCTGGATGGTTCTTGGCAAGTCTTGCGGCAACTTCCCCGTGACATCGCGGCCGTGTCGCAAGCAAAACATCCCGTAATCGCGCAACCAGTAGCGCAGCTGCGGATCGCCGAGTTGCTGCGCGATTTCATTTAGTCGCAGTTCCTTTTCCTCATGCAGTTTCTTGCAAAAATCGCACTGGTTGGGAGCGCGAGCGACTGCTCTCCATTCAGGATTTATGACCGCCCTCAGGAAGATCGTCGCAACGGACTCGGCCGGGGCTGCTCTGGCAATTGCCCACGCATGCGTGTTGCAAAAAGTCCCGCAATCATCTGGTTCCAGGTGTTTAACCAGATCATTGTGAAACTCTCTCAATGCTACGCAGATCGGGCACGAATTGCGCGCAACGATGGTGGTGATGGGCAGTCTTGCCGCTGGTGCTTCACGTTTCATGCCATTGTCCGTCCGGCGATCACCCCTAGCCACACGGAGAGAAAGCCGACGACTACGCTCAGAACGACATTGGCTCCGGCCGCGAACAATCCGCCAGCCTGGAAGGCACGGAAGCTTTCATACTCAAATGTCGAGAACGTGCTGTAGCCACCGATAAATCCAATCGGAATGAGGTACCTCCAGTTCGGGCTCCATTGGGTCCTTTCGCTCAAGATCGTCAGTACGAAACCGATCAGGAATGATGCGGTCACATTGATCACGAACGTACCATAGGGAAATCGAGTTCCCAGCCGGTTGCTGATATAACCGGAGGCCCAGAAGCGCAAAACGGACCCAAGGGCCCCGCCCATTGCCACCATCAGGTATTTGGTCATATGAATTGCCCTGCTTGCTATCCTTTCAAATCTGTCACGGCGTCTTGGAGATCTCCCGGGTCGAATCAAGGTGCCTGGTTGACTCAACATCGCGAGATTCACGTTCGGATGCCATGGTCGATTTCAATCGGGCAAGATCTCCTTCGAGACCGACAAGTTCATCGGTTGTAAGCTCCTTGCCTCCCAACCGCCGCTCGGCCTGAGCCCGATAATTCTCGCCATAGGTCTCGAACTTCTGTTTTAGTTGGCCGATAACGGAATCCGTCCACTCGCGCAACAACTGGCAATAAGCCTCCAAGGCTACGTGCAATGGATTGCGCATCTCACGGGAAATCTGCCTGGTCACGGAGCGTGCTGCGAACCCGCGTCCGAAGAATAAGGCAATCGTCGGGCGAGAAATGCCGAGGCTGGCAGCCGGGGATTCAAAGACAGGCGTACCCCGAATGACCGATTGGAACTCGCCCTCACTGGGCGCATCCGGAATCCCCAGGTCGGCGGCCGATTGCCAAAGATCGTGATGGAGATGCGCCGCAAGGGCCGATATCTCTATTTGCAGTTTCCTAACCTGCAGTTGGATAAATTGGGTGATGCTGTCACGAACCGACTGTCCCGGCACAACTTCCCGGTCACTGTTCTCGCACCAAAAGTCCAGCAATCGCTGGGACGCCTCCTCGATTGCCACCGGCACCGTCGCGCTGAGCCCCGCTATGAATCGTCCGCAAAGGGAGTGCGTTTCTTCGATTTGTCCCGTGGTGCGCCGGAGCAACGCCTCAGCACCACGCGCTTGTTCTTTTGATTCGGTCGATGACCGTGCGCCGCTTCTCAGTCGTGCTTCAAGTGCCGCGGTCACAGAGTCGCGCAAAGCTCCGATTTTTCTTTGCAGGGATGCCGCCCGCAGGTCCTGCGAGCGCGCATACAAGGGAACGATCTCGGTCTCAAACCACTCGTTGAGCATTTCCTTGCACGAAGCCAAAGCACTGACGGGGTGTACCGGGAGGTCCAGTTTGCATTCGGATGCAATGAGCTCTTTGACGTACTGCACAATGCGCACACGGTCTTCCGCTCCGAGAAGGTCCGCTTTGCTCAGGAGAACATTGACGGGAATCGCCGCTTCCTGAAGACTCATGATCGTTTGAAGATCATCCGCCGTAAGAGTCGATCCCGCATCGATCAGGAAAACGCCGAGATCGCATTTCGGAAGATAGGCGAGTGTTTCCGCGGCACCACTCGTGGCCAGAGATCCGAGCCCCGGCGTGTCCACAAAGGTGACCTGACCCGCTAATCTTGGCGAGGGAAGTGCCACGACTAGGCGGGTTACATGTTTCAGGTTTCCGGCATTCTGTTGTTCGGTTGCGAACTCTCGCAAACGGTCAACATCGAACTTCCTCCTCGGGGCTTCCGAACACCAAACGGTAAGGGATGGCTCCTCGGCGTGGATGATACGAATCGGAACTGCCGTGATGGGCGTGACCCCGACCGGGAGCACGTCGGTTTCGAGCACTGCATTCAGTAAGGAGGATTTTCCAGAACTTACACGCCCGAACACGGCGATTTCGAAGCTTCGATCTTCCGCTCGATCCAGAATATCGGTGATCGACGAGCGGAATTCGACCAGTCCGCGGTCACGAACGGTCTGTTCGATCCTTTCGAGAAGCTTCAAATCATTGCCGGATTGCTCCAAACGCTCTAGTCGGGCCTTCAGGTCTTCGCCGACACCTTCGCAGAGGTAGCGATCAAAACGATGAATCAGGCCGCTCAGCTCACTCACAATTCCGTTCAACTCCATCGCTACACTGTCCGGCACCGCTCCATAGCCTCGCATGTATTCCGGTTTTAGCTCTTCGGCCGCGATGTCGATGGCGATGAGCATGACGTGAACTGCCCGCGACGCCGGAATCGAGGCGTTCTCTCGCGCAATCCCCTGTCCTTCCAAGATTCGTACCAATTGTGCTCGGACCCGTACGATGTAGTCCTCGATCGTTCTTCGCCGGGCTGGGGAGATATCGGTGGAATAACGAGGGAAGGCGGCCTGGGAAGCAGTTGCATTGAGAATGTCTTCAATCTCTCCAAGGAGCTTATCCATATACTGGCAGGTAATGCGTAGGCGGTTCGCTTGGAACGGGTTTAGAGATTCATGAGATCTTTGCGCTTCCGAGCTCATGCGAGTCCCACCGAATGCGTAGCTATGGTCGGCCAAACTTCGCCACGCTTCTAAATTTGATTCCTATGGTGAGGGTAGTCGGCGCTAAGGAAGGAAAAGCACAACCAAACGACTCCCTAGCAGGTAGAAACCCTCGTAGGAGTCATCTGCCCCTTCGGGAGGGGGCGATTTAGGGCGAACTCCAACACCCCGTAACCGTGGAATTGTCTCTCGCGATTGTCGCGGAGTCAACCGCTTATCGGTGTCTCAAGTACGTCCTACCGGACGAACATTCGGTTGGCCAACAAGCAAGTTAAGACCAGTTTCCACAGACTCCAGTTCCTCCTTGGCCACCAATTCCATATGCCGGACACCGTGTCTTACAGCGAATCACTCCATATTTTCAGGCGTGCGTTCCAGAACGGCAGCGGATTGCAACACCAGCTTGGTTCCTTAGGTTGAGCAACAAACGAAGAACCACATCCAACCGATGATCCTTGACCGGCGCTGCAGTTCGTCTGGCGATTTCATTCTCGACGGCCTCCTGTGCTACAGCGAAGTGTTCCGCAAGCGCCGCACTGACCTCGATGCGCAGGAACCAGTCGCCGCGCGGCAACATTTCGATCAAGCGGCGGACCACGCGGCACCTGTCAGGCATCGGAGCGACCTCAAGGCCAATGCGAGCGGTGGTGATCACAATCTCCGGGTCGTCCTCTTCGAGCGACTCTCGTAACCTCGACCAATCGTGTTCGGACACCTTCAAATCCGCAAGGATTTGCAGTACCCATCGGCGTCGCTGGAGGCTCGACGGACTCTCCTCATCCCCCAAAGCATTTCGTGCGCCGGCCGCATCCATAAGGAAAGGCCGCGCGGCAACCCCCAAGCCCCGAATTGCTTCTTCTGCGGAGGAACGGCAAACGCCGTCGCCGAGTGCCCCCAGCACATACGGCATTGCCTCCGTTCTTCGGAATGAGCCCAACGCCTCCACGATCCCGGGCAAGAGATGATCCGGTCCTGTGCGCATGAGACATTCGAACACGTCGTCGGTTTGCCACCGGGCAAGTTCGCGTGCGGCCGCACTTCGGACCGCATCCTCCCCCAGTCGGACCACCGGGTCCTCGATCGCCGAAGGGTTGCTCAAATACGCAAGCAGCGCATCCTTGGCTCCGAGTTGTCCGAGCGTTTCGACGGCCAATTGTCTTGGTTGGTAAATGCCTCGCGGTCTGCCCTGGAGAAGAATAGACCGCAGTGGAGGAATCGCTCGCGCCCCACAACCAATCAGGGCGGCTGCGGCCATGGAACCTTCTCGCAGCGATTCCAGGCCTCTTACCAGCGTCTGGATTTCTTGATCGGTGAATTCTCTCGCGGTCATCGCATTTCAGCCCTGCTTTTAGTGCCTCCATCGGCCATAGATACTCTTTCCTGCATATGTCGCCGCGTGCCCCAGTTCATGCTCGATTTCGAGGATCCGGTTGTACTTAACGATTCGTTCACCGCGGCATACCGAACCTGTCTTGATTTGCCCCACCCCTGTGGCCACCGCCAAGTCAGCGATCATGGTGTCATCGGTCTCTCCGGACCGATGGGAAATCACCGCCGTATATCCGTTGGCTCGGGCCATTTCAATGCAGCGGCGTGTTTCGGTAATTGTGCCGATCTGGTTGAGTTTGATCAGAATTGAGTTCGCGATTTGACGCCTAATTCCTAGGTTGAAAATGCCTGGATTGGTCACGAAGATGTCGTCACCGACGAGCTGGACCTTCCCACCGAGTTGTTGTGTCAGTTTGGCCCAGCCATCCCAGTCTTCTTCGGCCAAGCCATCCTCCAGAGAAAAGATCTCCGGGTAGCGCTTCATCCAATCCGCCCACAAACTCACCATCTCATCCGACGACCTCCGCGACTGGTCGGACTTGCGGAACACATAGTTGCCGTTCTCGTAAAACTCGCTCGCCGCCGGATCCAGATTGATCGCCATATCGACTCCCGGTTTGTAGCCGGCCTTCTGGATCGCAGCCGCCAGTAATTCCATTGCCTCTTCGTTCGACCGCAATCGAGGTGCAAAGCCGCCTTCGTCGCCAACGCTCGTTTCGTATCCCTTGCTCTTGAGTATTTCCTTGAGGCTGTGGAACGTCTCGGAAGCAGATCGCAAAGCCTCGGAAAACGTCGGAGCACCAATGGGTGCGATCATGAATTCCTGAAAATCTACATTGTTATCGGCGTGTCTCCCGCCATTGAGAACGTTGAACATCGGAACCGGAAGAACGTAAGTTTCCCGCTGTGCCAGATATCGGTAAAGGGGCTCTCTCCGTTCGCAAGCCACAGCCTTCGCTGCCGCTATAGAGACGCCTAGAATTGCATTCGCGCCAAGGTGAGCCTTGTTGGGGGTTCCGTCGAGCGCAATGAGTGTCTCATCGAGAACCAGCTGCTCGGACGCATCCATTCCAATGACTGCCGGTTGAATGACCCGGAGGACGTTTTCAAGTGCCTTGAGGACCCCTTTGCCCGCATAGCGCTTCTTGTCTCCGTCGCGCAGTTCGACCGCTTCGTTCTTTCCGGTCGATGCTCCGGAGGGAACCTTAGCAATGCCCGTGGAGCCGCTATCCAGCGACATAGCTACCTGGATGGTGGGATTGCCGCGGGAATCCAGAATCTCCAAAGCGTCCATGCTCACAATGATCGACATTTTCGGTTGGCCCTCATTCTGGGGAGAGTCCCCCGGATTCCAGCACGGCGATTAGGTTATGCTGGATGTTCTGAGCAATCGGCATTCGCCGGATTTTCTCAATGGTTTGACCCACGCGATATGGGTAGGTTCGCAAGCTGACTTGGCCGTTTTCCCAAACGGCGTAGCAAGCATCCGGTTTCCCCGTTTTTGGCTGCCCGATGCTTCCCGGATTGACCAAGATCTGCCCATTGAAAGAGCGAATGAAAGGAACGTGCGTATGGCCCACGAAGATGACATCGGTGTTTAGCTGGGTACATTCTTCCACCCATTTCTCGGACTCCGCTGTCCGATACTCATAGAGCGGATCGGACGGGGTCGCATGACAAAGAAAGAATCGTGTCTGGGCTCGCCGCACGCCGATTCGCGATGGGAAGGAACGAATGTACACCTTTTGTTCTGGAGTCACGACCGCGTCCGAAAACTGTCGTGTCGCTTCCGCCATGTGTCGAAACCGGGGCGAGCATTGCGGGTCGTCGCCATATCCGATGCATTGGTCGTGATTGCCGCGAACAATGAGTGTTGCCTTGTCTCGCACCCAGTCGATGACCTGCCCCGGCTCCGGCCCGTAGTTCACCAAGTCGCCCAAGGCCCACAATTCGTCGTACGACTCCGGAAGCTCGGAGAGGGCGTCGAAATTCCCGTGAACGTCGGAGATGATGGCTATTTTCATTTCAATCCTTCACGCCAGCGCTGATCGGTTGACCCACATGCCAGTTCTGCCATCTCGCCGTCAACGCTGTTAGCACCCGTAATTTCTGCCTCCTGCGGAGCCAATCCTGACAATGCCTAGACACCGACCCGACCAGTCCGCTCGCCCTTTTGGGCATACACGCGGATTGGACGGCCAGCTTCGTCGAGGGTATCGTCGCCGGGGACATGACTCCGCGACAAGAATCCCTTGTCAGGAGTCATCATCTGTCCCGGCTTAAGAGGGACAGCGGTTAAGGCCGAACTCCTTGGCCGTGCGTTTATGATACTTCGCCATTCCGGAATGTCAATCGCATCGCGACAATGCGACAATGCCTCAAAAATATCAGGATTCTGATCCACGAAGAAATCGGGACAAGAAGTTCCAAGTGCACACTTACAGGTCTCTGCTAAGACAGCCGATAGAGCAGAAGAATAATCAGAAGAAAGCCCAAAACGTATGCGACGTACGCGCTGAGACGGCCGTGATGCATTCCCGCCAGAAGCTTGGCGAACCAGACAACCGCGTCGCCCACTGGATGAAGGAATAGGCGATCCACGAGATGGGTGTCGTCCCGGCGTCTGTGGATCGCGGTTCGAAAGTGAACGCTCACTGTTTGTCGGGTGTCCTCGATAATGTTGGGACGGAAAATAGCCTGGAAGACGACGCGCACCGGATTAGAAAACCCAGTCGCCGTGTACGTCATTTCAGGCAACAACCGCGGAATTCCCCCGGCCCACAACTCTTTCCGGGCTGTGCTGCGTTTGCGAGTGCTTTGCGTCACGACAAACCAAGCCGCGAAGAGCAGAATGGCTAGCGCCACGACGCTGTAGGAAGGTGACATGGCAAACACCACCGGATTCTGTTCGGAGCCCCGCACTAGAATCACCAATCCCCGCCCCGGCAATAACTTCGCGCCCGTCTGTGCGCCAAGATTATGAAAATCCTCGAGGAATGCTGACGGCAACTGTTGGTTCGTCTCGGTCGCGGTGAAGAACGGTGGCACAAGAGTTGCAGTGGCACTCGCACCGATGATCGGTTCTACCGCACGATTGATCACCGGGATCACCAACGTTGGTAAGACTCCAAGCAAGAGACAGGCCATTGCTAAATAGGCGGATGAGAAATGAAGATTTCCAAACCTTCCATTCGAGCGAGGCTCCCATCGGCCCCGTTTCAGACCGAGAAAGCTCATTGCGTATGCTTTTACGAAGCAGGTAACTGCAAGAGCGGCTGTCAAGGCCAGGGTGGCGCCGCAGAGCGCAAATAGTATCTTTACGACTGCCGAAGCCAAAACAGCGCTCCTCAGCAGAGACTGAAGCGTCAGCCATTCGCTTACAAAGCCATTGAATGGCGGTAAGGCGGAAATCGAAAGACAAGCAACCAGGAACACCACGGACAAACCCGGAACGAGGCGGGCCAGTCCGCCTAAGCTGTCCATCTGACGCGTTCCGGTGGCGGCTTCGATTTCTCCCACTCCCTGAAAGAGCAGCGTCTTATAAATCGAATGGTTGGCTGTGTGATAGAGAGCTGCCGTCAGCGCGATCGCAGCGGGAACGGCGAACCCGGAGGCACGGAATACCAGGGATGCACCGATGCCGGCCACGATAATTCCCGCGTTCTCGATCGAACTATGCGCCAGCATGGTTTTCATGTCATTTTCAGTTGTTGCGTAAAGAATCCCCACTAGCGCAGTCACGCTTCCCGTGACGAGAGCAAACAAGCCGGTACCCAATCCGTGCCCGGGTACGAGATCGGCGTTCAATCGCAGGATCCCGTAGAAGCCAAGATTGAGCGTCACGCCCGCGAGCACAGGAACGAAGGCCGAGGGTGCCGCGGTATAGCACCGCGGTAGCCAGAAATTGACCGGCACCAGTCCGGCCTTGACCCCGAATCCTAGGAAGCCCAGTAGGAAGACAGCCCAAACGGCCCCGGTTGTAAGCTGACTTGCGGCGGCCGCCAAGGCAGGAAATGAAAAGCCCGCCGCCGTTTTGCCGACGATTAAGAACGCGAGGACGATACAGAGGAAGCCCGCCTCGCTCATTGCAAGCATGATGTATCCGGCGCGCGTGTCGGTGCTTTGACTCTGTTCGTAGTTGACCAAGAAATAACACAGGATCGACATGCATTCCCAGCTGATCAGAAAAGAGTAGGCGTCGTGAGCACTTAGAATGAGAACGACAGAGGCCATCAGGGCAAAGTGCAACACGCCAAACCGGCGAGCCGGATAGCGCCCATGAAAACGGTTTCCTAAATGATGGCTGACGAACAGTGATGCGGGAAGATAGACAAGTCCAGAGATGAAAAGGAAGATCGACGACAAGGTATCCAACCGCAAAGAAAGCGGACCAAACCCTTCCAAATTCCACAACCGGATCTCGGGAGTTTGCCCAGAAGAAAGGACCAGCGCCGAGGCGAACATCATTAGCCCAGAACACAACGTGCTCACCACGGCGATAACTCTCAAGGGGCCTTTTCCTCGGCTTAGGGCGCACAGAAAGAGTCCGCAGCCGCAAAGAGCAAAGAACAATAGAAGCGATTCCTGGATCAAGTTGAACGCGTTCATGTGCTCCTCACAGAATCATTCGCCTTCATCGTCGGCATCTTCCTCCCAGTGACCGTAAGCAAGCCGTGCAGGACCGCGAGGGGCGGTGGTGGATCGCCTGGGACTTCCAGATCCACCGGCAAGACCGAGAAGACACCTCCCGCCGACATCGAGCTGCGGCCGAAAACACCGCCGCTGATTGCACATGCACCGACGGCTAGGACGCGCTTGGGATCCGGCATTGCCTCGTAGGTTTTCAGCAGCGGCACCCGCATATTTTCGCTGACCGGGCCCACAACTAGAAGGACATCCGCAGCGCGCGGCGTGGGCGTAAAGAAGATTCCGAGGCGGTGCATGTTGTAGAGAGGATTGTTGAGCTGTTTGACCTCGTGAAGGCACGCTCCACAATCACCGGCATCGACGACAATGACATGCAGCGAACGCCGGTAAGCCTTAGGCAGCGCTTGGTAGCTACGGTTGCCGGCCGGAATGGTTGTCCACTCGTAGTCAGACGCCCATTCGAGTGGACGGGCAGCGTCAAAATGGCAGCGCTGGCAATGGATGCAACGCCCCAATTCGATCTCGGCCAACGCGTCGTGGGCAAGAATCGCATCCACCGGACATTGGGACGCAGCTTCCTGCGCTTCTTCAAAGGATGCGAAACGTGTGGCCAGAGGACGGCCAGGAGAAACGCCAGGCTCGGACTCGAGCACGCGCGGATAGCGAGTTGTTTGAATGCCCCGCCGTAATCCAAACCAAAACCAAAAGCTCATCCGATTCTCCTAGCGATCACACTCCGTTGCCGATAGACCAAAAGTAGCCAAGATGATGGGAAAATCCTGGAACGCGAAGTTCTCGGCGGCCACATGAAACCCCATCCAATTGTTAAAGGACGGGGTGATCGCGCGATAGCGTTCTACCGTGCCTGAGCTGTCCAGCCTGACCCAATGGATCGTGGCTCCAATCGGCGCCTCCGCCCACCCTAAGGCCGCACCGGAATGATTCGTGTTGCAAGGCGCGCAAATGGGGCCGGCGTCCAGCGATTCAATCACTTGATGGATTAAATTCCCGGATTGATATGCCTCGCCAAAGAGGACACGCAGTCTTGCATAACCGTCCCCTTCATTTTCCCGGGGGGGTTCAAACACATACCGGTCGTAGCTGCCGTACGGGCACTCTCGCCGCAAATCGTGACACCGGCCGGAGGCACGCCCCACGGGACCAACCAGGTTCAGATCCCGACCGCTTGCCGGATTGACGACGCCCACTTCCTCCAGGCGATCGAGGAAGCTGCTGGTAAAGGAAAGGCGCTCTTCGAGAACGTGCAGCTGTTCAACCGCCTCACCCGTTGCCAATAGCAGGTCGTTGCACTCCTCACCTGTGAAATTTCTTCGGAGACCTCCCGGAGTGTTCAGCCCAAACAAGTAGCGGTGCCCGGTAAACCGGCAGGATGTTCGCAGCAGCCGTTCCTCGATGATGGCTGCTTGGGCAGCGGATACCGTAAGGGCCGTGGATTCACAGATGCCTGCGATCGTTCCCGCGTGATGCCGCAGACGCTCCAGCTCGCAGAGGAGCACGCGCACCTGGGTTGCTCGCTGCGGAACTACGGCGCCGCAAATTCTCTCGACCGCGCTGCAAAAAGCGAGCGAATGTGCGATGGAAGACTTGGCTGCGAATCGCTCGGACAGCAGCAATGTCTGAGCCACACTTCTGCCCTCCGCGAGCTTCTCAACGCCGCGAAAATTAAAGAAAAGCCGTGGGACAGCTCGAAGAACGTCCTCTCCCACCGTCTCCAGCATGAAGTGAACCGACTCACCGATTCCGCCCTCATACACGGGCCCCACAGGCATGGCAAATGCTCCGGGATCGCGAACAACGAGCAGCGGCCTCCAGTCCGCGTTGCGCTGGCGATTCGCATTGACTTGTCGAATATCGAAACGCTTTCGAAACGGAGCGACATTTTCCTCCCAGCATTGATCGTGCAAGATGAAATCACCCAGGCGGGGATGTTTCTCAAATTGAAGCCCGAAGAGATCCTCGGCTTCCCGTTCGTGCCAGTCCGCGGCATGGACCTCGGAGCTGATGCTCGGAATGGAAGTCACTTCCAAAGGCAGCTCCACAACAACCTCTATCCAACCCGTGGATGGCGCTAGAAATAGATAGTGCAGTTCCCAATTACGGGTGCGCTCCTCAACAATCAATCCTCCGAATGGGCATCCTGCTTCCCAGAACAGAAACCGGCAAAGGGGGGGGAGCGATGCAAGGTCTCTCAGTAGCACTGCACCGATCGCGCCGCTATCGACGGTCGAGACACTGCAATGAAACCGTTCTTGCAAATTTGCAACAAGCCCATCGAAGTCCATACGCTCCGGAGCCGAGGCAGGTAAAGGCGCCACGTTCATCTTAGCGACCTCCCAGTTGTCGCGCCGCCAATTGCAACAACGAATGCACGGGTGAAGGGATGTACACCCCGAGCACAATCACGGGAAGCACCGCAGCAATGACGGCGATGCGACAGGTCAGGGGAACACCCACGTCCTGGCGCGGCCAGTCCGGCCTCCCAAAGACCATCCGATTCACCTGCAACATGATCCCGATGAAAGCCAGCACGATCAGAGCCGCCAGAATCACCACCGCAAGATAGTGTCCTGCGCGGAGACCGGCCGACAGAATCGAATACTCACTCAGAAAAATGGGGAATGGCGGAGCACCTGCGATGGCCAGCGCGCACAACAACAGTGTCGCCCCCATGAAAGGAGAAACTCGCAAAAGACCACGGATCGACTTGATCTCGCGAGTCTCCATCGTGACCAGCACGGTCCCAGCGACGTAAAAGCATAGGGATTTCGTAATCGAATGATTCAACATCTGCGAGACAGCACCGAAGTCGGAAGCCTGAGTGGAGAGGCCGGCGGCGGTGAGAATGATGCCCATGTGCTCGACGGTCGAGTACGCAAACATTCGTTTGTACTCGCGCACCTGGAGCAGAAGGAAGGCGGCAATCGCCACCGATACCAGCCCGATTACCATCATCCATCGTCCCATTCTTGCTTCCCCTGACACCAAAACGATCGAAAGAAGCCGCAGAATCGCGTACAGGGGGACCGACGTCTTCACGCCCGAGAGCACAGCGCACACCGGAGAGGGTGCTTGGCTGTGGGCGTCGGGCAGCCACGTGTGCATTGGTGCCAGCCCAGCTTTTGTCCCGAATCCGACGAATACCAGCAGGAACGCGAGCCTCAACAAACTGGGCGGCATGGTATGAGCCGCGAGAGTCAGAGAAGACCATGTCTCTTGGCCTGTTCCGCCGCCGGAACGGTAGGCCCAGAACAACACCAGGAATCCGAGCAGAGAGATTGGCGCACCCATGATGGTCAGGACGGAATACTTCCAGGCGGCTTCCAGCGCGCTCGCCGTGGTCTCGAACCCCACCAAGAGGATTGCAAACAACGTGATGAGTTCCACGCCGACCCACACCAGGTTAGGATCGGCAAGCGCCGGAACCACGATCAGCGCGAAGGCGAGAAGGTTGTAGTTGCAATAAAACCACCAGAGACGATGCAAGTGCTTCCCGTTGTGTCGCATCTCGTCGCCCGCAAAGAGCGCGGCCAACGCGCAAACAAAACTGACCAACACGAGCATCAAAGCCGAAAGCCCGTCGGCCTCAAGCCAACCCCGAACGCCCACCACGATCGAGGTTTGAATGACTTGGTGCGACACAAACAGCGCAAGGACGAAATCCAAAAACAGGCAAATCACGCTGATAATCCAAGCTGCTCGCCGTAAGATCGGGATCCAGCAGAGGAAAGCGGCGAGCAATGGGAGACTAACGATCGCGATCAGCGCCATGATACGGGTTCCTCCTTCAACTCTGTCAAAGCGCCTGCTTCGGTTGTCCCGATGGTCTCTTTGATGTTTCTGGCCAGCAAACCAATAATAACGGTGATCAATATTACGTTGAAAGCCACGGTAAGTTCGGCGATGAGGGGCAACTCGGCGGCGATGGCAATGCCCGCAAAGAAAGCGCCGTTTTCCATCGCCAGGATCCCGATTAGCTGGGGAACCGCTTCGCGCCGAGCCACGAGTGAAAATGCTCCAATCAATACTCCCGCGAGGCCGATCGGCAAGTTGATACGAATGACCGGGTCGGGCGTGACCGACATAATCGGACTGACCAGAAGGACCGAGAAAATCGCGAGCAAGAGAGCCAAGAGCAGGGACGCTGGAATGTTAAATACCTGGTCGATTTCCCGGCGCACGTATAACACCCGGGCCAAGGTGCGCTTCAGCACCCACGGAATCGCGATGACTTTCGCAACAATCGTGATCGTGCCCAGCGCATACAGATGCATGGAGTGCTGGCTGAAACCCAATAAGAAGCAGGAGGCGGCCAGGAGCAAGGATTGGATGATGAAGAACCGAACGACCCCTTGCACTTGCCGGGTCGCCACCATGGCAAAAGCCGAAATCAGGACCAAGCCGGCACAGAGTGTGTTCAGTGCCTCCGGTACCGACATTTGGGCAGGCATAGCCGAGCCCTCCTACGACGCGAAAAATATGCTCACGATCATGGCCGTAACCGACGCAATAAAGGCAGCTCCCAGGAATTCGCTGATTCGAAACAGCCGCAGCTTTGCGAGCGACGATTCGATGCTGACCAGCAGAATTGCAAACAGCAGGATCTTGATCAGAATGAGCGGTACCGCTGCCAATACGTGACCGATATCGCGAGCCTGTGCCAAGCCCCAAGGGGCCAACAGCACATTCAGGAAAATGCAAGCCAACACCAGGAACTTCATTTGTCCGCCCCATTTCATCAGTGCCGCCCCTCGGCCTGAAAACTCAAGCCCCTTGGATTCGTCGATCATTGCCAACTCAAAATGACCTGTCGGGTTGTCGACAGGGATGCGGCCACCTTCCGCCAAAATCAGCATGAGGAAGGCGATGAGCAGCAGAACATGGGCGGGCGAGAAGAACGCCGCCGGACTGGCGATCCATTTTTGCTGAACGATGTATGGAATTGTCGACTGCGCCACAAACGACACTGTGAAGAAGACGATCATGAATACGGGTTCGGCCAAAAATCCGACCATCCGTGTCCGGCTGGCGCCCATCGGTCCGTACGGATTCCCGGTATCGACTGCCGCGAGGGCTGCGAAGAAGCCTGCCAGGCCGAGGAAAAAGCCTGCCGCCAGCATGTCTCCCATGAACGCGAAGACCAGGGGGTAATCCGTGAGAACGGGGATCAGAATGGTTACGAAGATCGGCATAATGAAAACCAAATAAGGTGTGATCTTGAAGATCCACGTCGTCTCCGAGGAAAGGATCTGGTCTTTGTGGAAGAGTTTCCACAGATCTCGGTACGGTTGGAAGATGCTGGGTCCGCGCTTACTTTGCACGATCTCTTTGAAGCGCGACAGGACACCTGAATACAAGGGAGCGAAACCCAGCACGAATAGAATCTGGGCAATGTTGTACAGAATCGCCTCTCTCATGAGACCGCTCCATCATTTGCTTGCCTCGGTAGCCCGCGAGAATCCCATGGCGGTGGCTCAAGGCCAGAGCCTCTGCGCGGCTGCCGAAGATCAATTAAGAGAGCTAGATCAGGAGGAAAAACAGAAAGATCCGGAGGGTTGCTCTTCGGGGAGTGTTCCCCGCCCTGGTGGTTTGTTCTGACTCCTCCCATATTAACCTCGTGCACCGTGGCCGGTGCGTTGGAATCGGGAGGAGTTATCAGCCGCTAAGGCGCGACGTTTTATCCCCGATTAGGCCAGGGAGGCAAACTCCTTTGCCACTTTTATTCAACCACAATAAAGTCCTTCCGACAAGCCTGTTCGCCGTAACTCCCGAGAGGTTGCGTGCGCGTTGGTCCCCGGGGAGGGGGTGGTCGAAGCTGCATCGGCAGCGCTTTTGCAAACAGACTTCATCTTAACGATCGATCTCAATCGGCTCCTCCTCAAGAAACGGTCCTCAAACCCTGCCGGATTTGGTTGACATTCGCGTGATGCGAGGTAGCCTCGGTCTAAAGGCCAAGGAGTTCGGCCTTTAACCGCTGTTCCTTCTTATGCCGGGACAGATGATGACTCCCGACGAGGGATTCTGGTCGCGGAGTGATGTCCCCGGCAGTAATTCCACAACAGAACGGGAGATAGCCTCTGCGAAACGCGTGCGTTCTTGCTGCCCGGTACTCGAATCGGCATTGTTCACCCCGAACGTCGCGAGCAACGACGGCCCTGCGGAATGGAAGCCGTCCATGAAAGTCGTCATCATTTCCGACATTTACGGGAACCTCGATGCACTGTCCGCGGCAAACCGAGCAGCCCGATCGCGATTGATGTAAACGCGCGCGAATTTTTCGCCGTCATTGTAGTACACGGTAGCTTGCCAGTGCCGGTGCTTGCGACGCCTGTCGCCATGGAAGCGACGGTTCCGATCCGATCGGGGAGTCGTTCTCTTTGTTTTTTTGGCTACTTGATCCTGTAAGAACCGTCGGACTACGTCAACTGTGTTTGTCAAACGGCCTACTAACCACGGCGGTCAAGCCGAGCCTTTTGTCGCTCCCATTGACCGCCGCTGCTGAAAACATTCACGGCAATAAACCGGCCGTCCCTGAGTAACTCGGAAAGGGACAGTGGTT
>Ga0182024_10012798_pt1 | contig 16524 bp, 7 predicted proteins | sample P32metaG_FD_120480 | JGI IMG/M metagenome (GOLD analysis project Ga0182024, IMG submission 120480) | Permafrost microbial communities from Stordalen Mire, Sweden - P3-2 metaG (Illumina Assembly) | ecosystem: Environmental > Terrestrial > Soil > Wetlands > Permafrost | place: Sweden: Stordalen... | reverse complement strand
TGAACGCCACCGTTGCGCGCAGCCGCGAACGGGTCATCCGCATTTTGCGGCAGGAAGACCCGCGCCTGCTCGTCGTCATCGGCCCGTGCTCGATCCACGATGAAAAAGGCGCGCTCGAATACGCGGAAAAATTAAACGCGCTGCGGAAAGAATTTGCCGAACGCATGGAAATCGTCATGCGCGTCTATTTTGAAAAGCCGCGCACGACCATCGGCTGGAAGGGCCTCATCAACGACCCGCATCTGGACGGTTCGCAGGACATTGAAACCGGATTGAAAATCGCGCGGCGGCTTTTGCTCGAAATCACCGGCATGGGCTTGCCGGCGGCGACGGAATTTCTCGACCCGATTGTGCCGCAATACATCGCCGATCTGATCACCTGGGCGGCGATCGGCGCGCGCACGACGGAATCGCAGACGCATCGCGAAATGGCCAGCGGACTTTCCATGCCCGTCGGCTTGAAAAATTCCACGGACGGTAGTTTGCAGATTGCGATTGACGCGATGGGCGCGACGCGGCATGCGCACAGTTTTCTGGGAATTGATCAGGATGGCGCGACGGCCATCGTGCGCACGAGCGGCAATCCGCACGCGCACGTCGTGCTGCGCGGCGGCCGGGCGAAGACGAATTATGACGCCGAGAGCATCCGCGCGGCGGAGGAGAAATTGATTTCCGAAAAACTGCCGCCGGTGCTGATGGTGGATTGCAGCCACGCGAACTCGGAGAAAAAATTTGCGAAGCAGGAGGATGTCTGGCGTTCGGTCATCCAGCAGCGTGTCGAAGGCACGCGCTCGCTCATCGGGCTGATGGTCGAGAGCAATTTGTTTGAAGGCAGCCAGCCGATCCCGAAAAACTTGAAGGACCTGCGCTATGGCGTTTCGCTGACCGATTCGTGCATCGGCTGGGAAACGACGGAGCGGATGCTGCGCTGGGGTTACGAAAAGCTGGCGAAGGTGATGCCAAAATCGGCGGTCGCCGTGTGACTAAAATTTATGAGCCGTAAAGTAACCGACGCATTAGACCAATGGTTCGCCGCAGCGGAAGATTTGGGCGAATACATCGGCATCCGCTTTGGTCGGATAGCTCCTGGAAAAACCGAACCCGAATGGATATTTCTTCGCCACGCGGAATTCGACGGGATCGGAGGTCTGGCGGAACTTATGCGGAGACGTGGTGCAAAACTTGGCCGCCTGCCGCAAGTGAAACATCCGGCAAAGCCATCGGTGCTTTCTCTGCTGAAAACAGCGCCAAGATTTTTGTTGCCCAAACACCGCGTCAAGTGGCTGCCGCTGGACGCAGCGGAAAAAAGCGACCCGCAGCCGCCATCCGCCGTGGCGTGGCATATTTTTGACGAAGCGGCAGCCGTGCAGATGCGGCGGGTCTGCCGTAAAGCCGGCGTAACGGTGAATTCTTTTTTGCTCAAACATCTGACCAAGGCGATCCGGCCATTTTTGGAGGACGAATCTTCAATGGTGCCGTGGATGATTCCTGTGAATCTGCGCGGCAAGGTCATGCGCGAACGAGACACGGCAAATTTTTCCAGTTACGTTTGCGTGAAGGTCCAATCATATGAAACGCCGTATGACATTCATCAAAACATTTACGCGGCACTGGGACGGAAAGAGCATTGGGCTAACTGGTATGCCTACCAGTCTGGGCGGTTTATGACGCATGGGCTGCGAAAATTCTTGATCGCAAAGGAACTGGCCATGTCCCAATGGAATCTGGGCAGCTTTTCAAACCTCGGTGATTGGGATCCCGAAAAGGAAATCACTCAACCTGAATGTTTGGGTAATTGGTTGTTCTGTCCGCCGGTGCTGCGTTGCCAAGCCGTTGGCGCTGGCTGCGTCACTTTCCAAAACTGTTTGAGTTTGGTCATTCAGGCACACCCCGAACTTACCACGGATTCCGTCGTTGCCCGGGCGTGGATGCACAATTGGGTAAGGGAAATTGAACTGGATCTGGCCAGTGGCCTTTCTGATCCCGCCGCTTTTTCATGGCAGAGAAACCCGCCTAAAACTTGAGTGTAACCGCGAGGTTGACGGCGTTGTTGAATGTTTTGTAAGTGCCGTCTGCCGATGGATTGGAAGTGTCGCCCGTCACGGTGCGCCCGCCATTGTATCCGAATTGATATGCCGCCGACCAATCCCACCGTTTTCCACGACGGCCGAAACCAATGCCGCCCAATTGAAGATTCGCATCGGGAATCAATGGATTGAAATTTGCATCAGGGCTGGAATTTTCACTGTAGAAATAACCGACGCTTGCGAACCATCCACGACCGAGCTGTCGTGTGACGCCAAACTCATACATAAAACTCGATTGGTAAAAAAGCGGAATGACTTGGTTTCCTAAAGGAGTGTTGTTGACGTTGATTTGTTTCACATCATGCCAATCCGTCCAATCCAGATCGAATTCCAGATTCCAATCCGGTGTCGGCCTGAATGAAATTCCGCCGACGATGTATTGCGGGTAGCTGATGGCTGCGCTTGAGGAAGTTGATGACGGAATAATCGAAGGCGGCAGGGCCGAACCCGTTTGCGACGCCGTGCCGTTATAATTGATTGTCGTCGCCGAACGATAATTGACGCCGAACGACCATTTCAGAGTCGGCTGCCATAAAATGCCGATGTTGAATCCGACATCTGTGCCATCACCGGTAACCTTGGACTGTCCGCCTGTCGGGAAAAATGGGTTGACGGGAATGGCTTGGTTAAATATAGCTCGCGAATAATTGATCGTCGGGCCAGCGCCAATCGAAAAAGATGGCGTGACCCGCCATGCGACCACCGGATTGAAACACAAATACGTCACGCTTCCACTCTCGCCAGCTGTGTTGAACGGCGCGTTGTTTCCCCAATCAAGCGCCAAGCCGTAAGGCGCATAAATTCCAAGACCAACGGAAACCGGGACATTAGTAAATGAGCAGGCGTAATAAATTTGCGAAACAGGTTGCAAATCGGAATTTGCCGTGGCGCTGCCACCGGACGAATTATTGTATTTGATTCCCGCCGACACGGCATAAATTCCCGCGCGAAGATTTTGTCCTTTCAATTGAGTGATGCCAGCCGGGTTGTAATAAATCGCCGACGGATCGTCCGCCGTGGCGGCGAAAGCGTTTCCGCGCGCAATAGCATCCGGATCCTGATTCGGCAAACGAAAGCCGACTGCGCTCAATTTGTCTGGCATTACAAAGGGCGCCATTGTTCCCAACAAAAAAACCAACCCGATAGACTTCAAATTTGTTACCGTTGCCTGATTTTTTATTTTTTTCATAATCGCGATTTGAGTGATGCCACTTGGGCAGCATTTGTCCTATGATGAGACAAATTTTAGCTTTTAGCGCGTCGGAACATCCGAAACACTGTTAGCCAAGCAGCAGAAGTGCCAATCGGCAAGCTAATTTCAGCGGGTGGTAATAATGGTTTTGTTTTGGCGTGGAAAATGGTGCATTCTGCACACGCAATGAGCAAAGTTCTGAACGGCAATGGAAATGGTCACGGCTCGCATCATCTTGTCCGCCAGATTAAGAAAAAGGCGGCGCAGGCCGCTCCGCCGACCCATGCCGTGAAGGAAAGTCAGGTGACTTTCAAGACGGCGGACGGCGTGGAGCTGCGCGGCACGCCGGTTCGTGTCACGCGCCACATGACCGTCTTCGAACTATACAATCCGGACGTCACCCTGCAATTTTCCGAGGCGCTCGACGATTTTGAAATCACCCTTCAGGCTCAGAAGGTTTATTCCGGGCGCGCGACCATCCGCAACGTCGTCAACGCCGGGACAAAAACCATCTGCGAGGCGACGCTCAAGGATGACGGCTGGACGGAATTGAACCTGGCCGCCGCGTTGCAGCCGGACGGCAAGCTCGACGAGGAGTTCAGGCATTTTTTAAGCGAATGGCAGAAGCTTTACAAGGTGCTGCCCGAATTTAAGGTCGTCATCGCCGACATGCAGACTTTTTTTTATGATCTGCGCCAATGGCTGGAGCGGGTCGAATTGAGAATGCGCGCCGTGCCCCAATATGAGCGGGAAAAAATTGAAGAAAAAACGCTTTGCGAGATTGGCAACGCGGTGATCCCGTTCATAAACACTCTCTTTGAAAATTTTGAAACCATCATAAAAAATGTCCCCGAAGAATACCGGCTGGCGCACGGCAGCTATATGCGCCGGCATCTGCATCACCTGGTTTTGAGTGCGCCGTTCGCACAGCGCACTTTTGAGAAGCCGCTGGGCTATGCCGGAGACTATGAAATGGTGAACATGATTTTGCGGAACGATTTTGAAGGAGGCTCGCTGTTCGCGAAAATTGTCCACGCTTGGTTCGTCCAACAGGCACCAGCGGAAGCCCATCGCAACCGCATCGAATACCTCACAAAAGCCATCATGGCCGAGGCGTTGCGGGCGGCGGCCAGGCGCGACACGGCGCGCGTCTATTGTTTTGCCTGTGGACCGGCGGTGGAAATCCAAGGGTTCATGCGGACAAAATTCAATGAAGACGCCGAATTCACTCTGGCCGATTTCAATCCGCAAACCATCGCCCACGTCTCGGAAATTTTCAGGTCGGCCAATGAATCGCTCGGCGTGCGGACAAAATTTGATTTCGAACAAAAGAGCGTCTATCAATTATTGAAAGATCATGGCAAAAAGTCTGCCGGAAAGAGGCCGGTGTATGACATGGTTTATTGTGCGGGGCTTTTTGACTATCTGCCGGATGAAAGCTGCACGCGGCTGATGGAAATTTTTTACGAATGGCTCGCGCCGAACGGCGTATTGATCGTGACAAATGTGGCACCTTCCAATCCGATGCGTCATGGAATGGAAAACTTGCTGGACTGGCATTTGATTTACCGGGGCGAGCCGGAAATGCGCGACTTGTGGCTCGCGCCGGAAGGCGACGTGTGCATCCGCAGCGACAAAACGGGCGTCAACCTGTTCATGGAAATCCGCAAGCGCGCCAATGACTAGTATCACGGCAACTTCAGACCGCGAGTTCACGGAGGCGTTTGTCACCCACGAACGGCAGGAACGGATCCACACCGGAAAAGTCGCGTGTGGGCTGGTCATCGTTCTGATGCCGGTGGGCGTCGTGCTGGATTATTTCGTTTATCCGAAGAATGTAGGATTTTTCCTGGCTTTGCGCCTGATTTGTTCGGTTTTGGCCGGCGCGCTTTGGTTTCTTCATACGACGCGTTTTGGCCGCGACAACTACCGGCTTCTCGGCATTCCCATCGCGTGGCTGCCGGCCTTCTTCATTGCGTGGATGATTTTTGCGGCACCCGGCCCGGTGTCGTCCTATTACGCCGGCCTCAATTTGATTTTGCTCGCGGTCAGCGTCGTCGTGCGCTGGAACGCCGTGGAATCTTTGATTGCCGTCGGCGGCGTTCTTTTGATGTATCTCGCCGCGTGCTTTTTGAGAGGCACACAGGGGCAGTTGGCGATGACCTTCAACAATTTTTATTTTTTGTCGCTGACCGGCGTGATTGTCGTCGTCGGCAATCATTTCTTCACACAGCTCCGGCTTCAAGAATTCACCTTGCGCTACCAGCTCGACAAAAACAAACGCGAGCTTGAGGAGTCCCATCGCAAGCTCGTCGAACTCGACCGGCTCAAGAGCCGTTTCTTCGCCAACATCAGCCACGAGCTCCGCACGCCGCTCACCCTGCTGCTCTCGCCGCTGGAGGCGCTCATGCAACGCAACGACAGATCGTTCGACGACAGGACGCGCGAAGTTTTCGAGACCATGCACGCCAACGCCATGCGGCTTCTCAAATTAATCAACGACCTGCTCGACCTCATCCGCCTCGAATCCGGCCGCATGGACATAAAAAACGATCCCGTCAACGTCGCCGATTTCCTCAAGGGACTCGCCAGCGCGGTGAAGCAGGTCGCCGTGGACAAGCACATTTCTCTGGAAACGAACGTCGGCCCGGAACTGGACATGATTTTGACCGACCGCGACAAGGTGGAAAAAATCGTGCTGAACCTTTTATTCAACGCGCTGAAATTCACCCCCGAAAACGGCCGCGTGGAATTGCGCGCGGAAAAGCAGGGCGACGATTTCGTCCTGACCGTCACCGACACCGGCGTGGGCATCGCGGAAAAAAACCTGCCGTTCGTCTTCGACCGTTTCTGGCAGGCCGACAATTCGTCGCGCCGGAAATTCCACGGCGTGGGCATCGGGCTGGCGCTCGTCAAGGAGCTTGTCGAGATGATGCGCGGCTCGGTCGCGGTGCAAAGCCAGGAAGGCAAGGGCACGGTGTTCACCGTGAAACTGCCGTTCCAAAAAGCGGTTGCGCAGCCCCAGCCTGGAACCGCCGCGCCCGTCGCGGCCAAAGACGGCGCGGCTGCATCCGACGAGTGGCTGCACAACTTGTATCGCCGCGCGGAATTGTTTCCCGCCGTCACCGCGCTGCGCGGGGCGGTCAAGCCGGTGGAATTTTCCGGCAACCGCCCGGTCGTGCTCATCGCCGAGGACGAGCCTGACATGCAGCGGTTTTTGAAATCCGAATTGCAGAAGGATTACGACGTTATCGCGGCGACCGACGGCGTGCAGGCGCTCGAAAAGGCGGAGCATCTTTTGCCGGACATCATCCTGCTCGACATGATGATGCCGGAAATGGACGGCCTCGAAGTCTGCCAAGCGCTGCGCAAGCGGCCCGCGACGATGAAAATTCCCGTCATCTTGCTGACGGCGCGCGCGGACGAGGAGACGAAGTTTGAGGCGCTGCAAATGGGCGCGAACGATTTTCTGGCGAAGCCGTTTTCCTCGACGGAACTTCAGGCGCGCATCAGAAACCTCATCGAGTCGCACAATTTCCAGCGGAAACTTTCAAAACAAAATGTCGCGCTCACGACCGCCATCGAGCAGATCAAGGAGACGGAAACGCAACTGGTGCAGTCCGAAAAGCTCGCGTCGCTCGGCCGCCTGAGCGCGGGCATCATCCACGAGATCAACAATCCGCTGAACTTCACGATGACCGGATTGTTCACGCTGCGGAACAAAGGCAAGCACCTTCCGCCGGAACAACGCGGCGAATACGAGGAAATCCTCAACGACATCGAGGAAGGACTCAAGCGCGTGCGCAACATCGTCTCCGACCTGCGCACGTTCACGCATCCGGGCGTCGGCGTCGGCGAGCCTGTGGACGTGGCCGAGATTGTCGGCGCGTCGCTGCGGTTCCTCGCCGGCGAATGGAAGAACGCCGTCCATATAGAGCAAAACCTGCCGCCGAACCAGCTCGTCTGGGCGAACCGCAACAAATTGATTCACGTCCTGGTCAATCTGGTGCAGAATTCGATTGACGCGCTGGCGGAGAAAAAATTCCCGGACGGCGAGCGCGCGACGATCTGGATCGAAAGCCGCACAGAGAACGGGCGCGGCCTGATTGTCGTCCGCGACAACGGCATGGGCATCGAGCAGAAGGCTCTGGACAAGATTTTCGACCCGTTCTACACGACCAAGGAAGTCGGCAAGGGCATGGGCTTGGGCCTGAGCATCTGCTACCGCATCGTGCAGGGCTACGGCGGAAAAATTTCGGTGAAGAGCGAGCGCGGAAAATTCTGCGAGTTCACCCTGGATTTCCCGGCCAAAAAAGAGGAGCCGGAGACCGGGCCGGAAACTGAATATGGACAATCATTACGACTATAAAAAATTCGCGGTCCTTTACGTTGACGACGAGGAAAAATCGCTGGTGAGCTTCGCGCGCGCCTTTGGCGAGCAATTCCGCGTCTTCACCGCCTCGACCGCCCAGGACGGCTTCAAGCTGCTGCAAAAGCACGGCGACGAAATCGGCCTGCTGATGACCGACCAGCGGATGCCCGGTGAAAAGGGCGTCTGGCTTCTCGAGCGCGCGCGGCAGTTCCGCCCGCGCATTTTGCGGATTCTCGTCACGGCGTTTGCGGACATGGACGCCGCCATCGCCGCCGTCAACAGCGGCGCCATCTACAAATACGTCACCAAGCCGTGGGACCCCCCGCAACTGGAGCTGACCCTGAAGCAAGGCCTGGAATTTTTCATGGTCTCCGCCGAGCGCGACCAGCTCCTCCACGAAAAAATGTCCGTGCTGCGCAACATGATGATCGCCGACCGCATCGTCAGCCTCGGCCTGCTCGCCGCCGGATTGAGCCACCACATCAAAAACTCGCTCGTCGCCGTGAAGACGTTTCTCGACCTCGCGCCGATGAAGATGGACCAGGAGCGCGCGAGCAAGAGCGGCCTGCGCAACCCCGATTTCTGGAAGGACTACCACTCGAACGTCCAGTCGCAGATCGGAAAGATCAACACCCTGCTCGCCGACCTGCGCAATTCCTCCGACAGCGGCTCCGCGTCGCAATTTGCCGACGAGGTGAAATTGTCGCAGGTCGTCGGCGCGGCGCTGGAAATGTTCAAGGGAGAATTCGCCGCGCGGCGGATTGAGGTCGTCAACCAGATTCCCGATTCGCTGCCCGCGCTGCGCGTGGACAGGCCGAAATTTCAGCGGCTGTTTGAACTGCTGCTCAAGGACGAGCTGGCGATGCTGCCGGCGGGCTGCCGGATATTGCTGCTGGCGGAACTGTCCGGCGGCGCGAAGCCGGAGATTGTTTTCCGGCTCACGGACAACGGGCCGGGGCTGCCGCAGGGCGCGTTGAGCGTCGTGTTCGACCCGTTTGTCGTGCGCGGCGGCGCGCCGTCCGAATACGGCATCAACCTGATGGCCTGTTTTTTCATTGTCCATCATCACGGCGGAAAGATTGAGGCGAAAAATTTGCCCGGACGCGGCACCACCTTCACCATCCGCCTGCCGCTCCAGCCCGAACGCGCCGAGCCGACCACCGACGAGACCGCCTTCCTGCAAAAGGCGCTGCTCAACGAAAACCTCTGGGAAAAACTCCTCGCCAGCGGGTGAAAGTTTGAAAAGCTAAACTAGCTCTGCGGTGCTTGAAAGCTATGGCAAAAGGTGGTGTTGCGGAATAGCATTGCTTAGCGAACAGGTTATTTGCGGATAAATTCCAACTTTTCCATAAGTGTATTTGCCGCCGGACGGACAAGGAGGAATCTGTCCCTTTGAATTGAGTTTGATGTAATTTGTAATATCGTTTGCCACGACGACTGTGCCATTGGTTTTCCCATTTACCAATGCCCATTCATTTATTGCCGCATCAATCTGACGCATATTGTTAATGCAAGCATTGGCAGGGCTGGTGCGTGGTCCGGGTCGGTTTGATATTATGATTGCGGCAAGGAATCCAACGACAAAAATCAAAACAATTATTTCCAAAAAACTAGAACTCGGATTTTTCAATTGCTCATTCATACAATTTAACCAACACCGCGCCGCCAATTCCGTTGCGACAGAACCCGGCTGGCTGGTTTTGATTTTCTAAGCCCATCGCCCGAAATTGGCAAGGGCTATCTGTCAATTCACACCCATGACCGCCTCGCCTTTGGCCCGGCGGACAATCTCAGGCATTTCCCATTTCCTGCCGGTGGCGCATCTCCAGCCGCGGATGATGCAATCCGAGCCGTTTGGCGCTTAAACCCAACGTCAGTGGACGCAAATCAACGTCAACGCAGTGCTGTTCTGGTTTCCAGGCTCGGAAAGACCGCCTTGTTGAACGCTTCCGAACCTCCCCGGACGTGTCCCGGATCCTTCAGGACGTGTCCCGGACCTTTCAGGATGCATACCGAACCTTCCAGGATGCGTCCGGAACTCTTCAGGTAGCGTCCGGAACCTTCCAGGACGTGTCCCGGACCTTTCAGGACGTGTCCCGAACCTTTCAGGACGTGTCCCGGACCTTTCGGGATGCGTCCCGAACCTTTCAGGTAGCGTCCGGAACCTTCCGGGATGCGTCCGGAACCTTTCAGGACGCTTCCCGGACCGTTGGTTTTTGCCCTATTTTCGTCGAAAATGGGTTTTTTATGCCAAAATCGGCTTTTTTAGGGCTGCAACGCCGTTTCTTCAGCGCTTTTCCGCCTGTCCAGAAACCAGGCCTGAAAAGCGGTCAGTCCCGGATGAATTCAAGCTGGAATCATCAGACCCCGCCAATCCATTGCGGTCTTCCCAAACGGCCTTGATGGAGGTCAGGTTGCGCGAGTCGAAGATGTTTTTCGCGGCGGCACGTCGGCAGATGCCGCATTTGTTCAGAATGCCAATTGTCCGTCTTTCTGCCGGAAGTCACCACGCCGAATTTGGCGGAGTTGATTTCCCCCAACACAACGCCATTGAACCCGCCGGGCTTTTTGCGTATCGTGCGCGCACGGGAGATTTTTATGACCGACGACAAATTGAACACGGGCCAGAAGGCGCTCCAGATCAACGTGGACGCCAAAAAATACGGCACGTTCGCCGAGATCGGCGCAGGCCAGGAGGTCGCCCGCTGGTTCTTCCAGGCCGGCAAGGCGTCCGGCACGGTGGCCAAGACCATCTCCGCCTACGACATGGCCGTGAGCGACGCGATTTATGGCACGGCGGACCGTTACGTCAGCCGCAAGCGCCTCCAGGCGATGCTGGATTACGAGTTCAGCCTGCTGCTCCAGCGCCTCGACAAGACGCGCGGCGACAAATGCACCTTCTTTGTCTTCGCCGACACCGTCACGACGCGACGCGACGAGGGCCACGGCTGGCTCGGCATGAAATTCCAGACCCAGCCGCACGAGGCGCCGTCGGAAATCATCATCCATGTGCGGACGATCGAAAAGCACACCATCCGCCAGGCGGAGGCGCTGGGCATCATCGGCGTCAACCTGGTTCACGCCGCGTTTTACAATTTCAACGAGCCTGAAACCGTCATCACGTCGCTCATGGACGACCTTTCGCGCGAGCGGATCGAGGTGGACATGGTCAAATTTTCCGGCCCGCGGTTCACCGGCGTGGACAACCGGCTGATGGCCTTGCAGCTCGTGCAGCAGGAGCTTGCCGACGCCGCGATGTTCACCTGCGACGGCGAGGTCGTCATCCCTGGCGAGGTGCTTTTCAACAAGCCCGTGCTCGTGGAGCGCGGCAGCTACCGGCCCATCACCAAGACGACGCTGGACATCCTCGACCGCGCGCGCGAACAGTTTCTGCGCGAGCCGGAGATGAAAGGCGAGGAGCCGGTCATCCTCATGGAAATGACGCTACACAGCGTGCTGGACGACGCCACGCTCGCGCACAAGGATTTTCTCGACCGCGTTGACCTGCTGCGCACGCTGGGCAAGACGGTGTTGATCTCGAATTTTGGCCGCTACTACCGTCTCGTCCAATATCTCTCGCGTTACACGCAAAAAATGCAGGGCATCGCGCTGGGCATTCCGAGCTTGCGCGGGATTTTCGACGAGAAATTTTACGCGGACCTTCCCGGCGGCCTGCTCGAATCGCTCGGAAGATTGTTCAAGGGCGCGACGAAACTTTACGTCTATCCGTTCCGCGATCCGGCGACCGGAAAGACTTTTGCCGATGCGTCTTCGCCGCAGGGCGAGAGCGGCATCTGGATCCGTGAAGCCGCCGATGGAAAAATCATCACCGCCGACAATCTCCAGGTCGCGCCGCACCTGCGCCACCTCTACGCGCATTTGCTGGAGAACGGCCATATCGCCAGCATTCAAAGTTACAACCCCGACTACCTCTCGCTTTTCCCGCCGCTCGTGCTCTCAAAACTCCAGTCCGGCGACGTCTCATGGGAAAACGACGTGCCGCCGCAAATCGTGGAGGCCATCAAGCGCGGCAAAATGTTCGGCTGGCAGGAAAAAGCGGCGGCGACGGCGTGAAATTCCGTCTGAACAGGCTCCAGCAGAACCAGCAGAAATACCGCAACTGGTAAAATCATCGTTTCCAAAAGTCCGGACAGGTGCCACTTTCTCAAGTGTCCAACCAAATGCCGGCTCAGGTTCACCTGCGGGCTACCATCCGGCAATCCCTACGCCGATGGGTTAAAACCGAAACCGAATCCTATCGCGCCGCTGCCGCCAACCGCTTGATGACAATTCACTGGCGAATGAAGGCGAACTTTGTAGCAGCCACGTCAGGAGGCTCTGACATAAACAGAAAAGTTAGAGTGTCCTTACCTCGGCTGCTACGGCGGATTCATGATGACGCCAAGCTAAAGCTTGAACTCCAGCGTCCCTACCATATTTTTCCAAGAGTGAAATCCGCCATGCCAAACCTGCTCCCGCTGCTGAAACAATACTTTGGCTTTACTTCGTTCCGCCCGCTGCAGGAAGAGATCATCCGCGATTCGCTGGCGGGCCGGGACGTTTTCGCGCTGCTGCCGACCGGCGGTGGCAAATCGCTTTGCTTCCAGCTTCCCGCGCTCGCCCGCGACGGGCTCACCGTGGTCGTCTCGCCGCTCATCGCGCTGATGAAAGACCAGGTGGACGCACTGCAAGCCAGCGGCATTGCGGCGACTTTTCTAAATTCGTCGCTCGCTGCCGATGAATCGCGGAAACGCCTGCGCGGTCTGCACCAGGGCGAATATCGCCTGCTCTACGCCGCGCCGGAGCGGATGATGCTCTCCGGTTTTCTCGAGGACTTGCAGCGCTGGAACGTCCGGCTCATCGCCGTGGACGAGGCGCATTGCATCAGCGAATGGGGCCACGATTTTCGTCCGGAATACCGCCAGATTTCCGACCTCCGAAAATTATTTCCCGATGTTCCCTTCATGGCGCTCACCGCCACCGCCACCAGCCGCGTGCGCGAGGACATCGTCAAGCATTTGAAATTGCGCGAGCCGAAATGCTACGTCGCCAGTTTCAACCGGCCGAACCTGACCTACCACGTCATTCCTAAGAACAAGCCCTACGACCAGTTGCTGCAATTTCTCCGCGCTCGGCCCAAGGAAAGCGGCATCGTGTATTGCCAGTCGCGCAAATCCGCCGAGCGCGTCGCCGCCAATCTCACCGAGGACGGCGTGAAGGCGCGGCCGTATCACGCCGGCCTCACGCCCAAGGAACGCACCGAGCATCAGGAACTTTTTCTGCGCGACGACGTGCGCGTGATCTGCGCGACCATCGCCTTCGGCATGGGCATCAACAAGCCGAACGTCCGCTTCGTGGTCCACTATGACCTGCCGAAAAACATCGAGGGCTATTATCAGGAAACCGGCCGCGCGGGCCGCGACGGATTGCCGAGCGAATGTGTTTTGCTGTTCAGTGCCGGCGACGTGGTGAAGCAAACCGGTTTCATTGACGAAAAAACGGATCCGCAGGAGCAAAAAATCGCGCGCGAACAATTGCACCAGATGGTGCACTACGCCGAATGCGGCGGCTGCCGGCGGGTGGAACTGCTGCGCTATTTTGGCGAGGAATTCGATGCCGGCGTTTCGTCCGAAAAATCCGCAATCCGCAATCCACAATCCGAAATTAATTGCGGCGCGTGCGACAACTGCCTTTCGCCGCGTGCCACCTTCGACGGCACGCTCGCCGCGCAGAAATTTCTTTCGTGCGTTTATCGCATCCGCGAGAAAAACGGTTTTGGTGTCGGCTTGAACCACGTTGTTGAAGTCCTCACCGGCGCGGACACGGAAAAAATCCGCAAATGGAATCACGCGCAGCTTTCCACCTACGGCATCGGCAAGGAACACAGCCGGCCCGAATGGGCCGCCATCGGCCGCGAGCTGGTGCGGCTCGGTTTTGTCCGGCAGACAAATGAAAAATTCAGCGTGCTCGAATTGACCAATGACGGCAGGGTAATTTTGAAGACGCGCGCGGCGGTGAAATTGACCAAGCCCGCCGTCGCGCCGGAAACCAAAACCCAGCGCGTCGGCGACATTTCCTGCGACGAAATTCTGTTCGAGCGCCTGCGCGAACTGCGCAAGCGGCTCGCTGACGAACGCGACGTTCCCGCCTACATCATTTTCTCCGACGTGGCGCTGCGGCAGATGGCGCGGAACTATCCGGCGACCGAAAATGATTTCGCGCGCATCAGCGGCGTCGGGGAAACCAAGCTGCGCGAGTTCGGCAAAGTTTTTCTCGCGGAAATCGCCGCTCATTTGCAGGCCAGCCCGCGCCAGATTTTCGCGGACGATTCCTTCGCCGCGCCGCCGCCGGTCCGCAGGGCGAGCCTGAACGACACGACGCGCGAAACGCTGCGCCGCTTCCGCGCCGGCCAGTCCGTCGAAGAAATCGCCGCGCAACGGCAGTTCGCCGCGAGCACCATTTACGGCCATCTGGCGACCGCGATTGAAGCCGGAGAAAACATTGACGTGAACGAATTGCTGGACGCCGGGGCGCAGGAACAAATCGCCGCCGCGTTCAAAAAATTCGGCTTCGGCAACATCGGCGGCGCGCGCGAATCGCTGGGGAACAAATTTGATTACGGGCTGTTCCGCATTTATCGCACGGCTAAAAATTCGGAGCGGCCGCCGGCAAACTAATTCGCCGCGCGCAGGACGCGATACGAATGCGTCCACGGATCAATCCGGCACGCGGCGCGGTAATCGCAAAATTCGCACGGCACCTGCTTGCCTTTTTTATACGGATTCACATTGGCCACGCCGGAAAAAATGGCGTTGCCGAAATCGCGCAACTGGTTTTCCACGCGGTCGAACAGCGCGTCAAATTCCGCGCGCGGCAATGCCTCGACCGAATTCGTATAAAGTTTTCCCGCGTCCGTCAGACGATAATTGAACTGGTCGCGCGCGCGTTTGCGGTCCAATTTTTCGAGCGCGCTGGCGTCAAATCTCCCCGTATGTTTGTAAGCCGCGCGACGCGATTCCTCCGCGCATGCCAGAATTTCTTCGCGCGTGCCGCTGTCGAACTGGCCGCGTAGGTTGACGTAAAAAACTCCGGCGGGAACTATTTTTTCGGCACCAAAAATGTCGCGCGGATTTTTCCAACGGCGTAAAACGCTCAAATAAGCCAGCAATTGCAACTGAATTCCGTGTTCGACCAGCAGCGCGTCCAGTTTTTTCCCGCCGGCCTTGTAATCCAAAACCAGCGCAAGCGCGTCGCCGCTTTTTTCATCGTGCCACAAATCCACGCGGTCAATCCGGCCTTTCAGCGCGAGCTTTTTTCCGCCGTCTAGGTCAAGTTCCATCGCGGGCGCGTTCCCGATCCCAAAATCCAGTTCGGCGTGCGAGGGATCAAAATCGTTTTGTTCTCGCAGCCAGCCGACGGTGACTTCGATGAAATTTTGCAGCGATTCGGTCATGACGCGCGCGGCGAAAAGCGATTGCGCCGATTCGCGCAAAAGTCCGCCGCGAAAATCCCCGATCAAGCCGTCCGCGATTTTGCCGATCCGTTCGCGCGCTTGCGCCGGCGTCAAATCGCGCCAGAGCAATTTTTCACTTTGAAGTTCGTCGTGAAATTTTTTCAGGACGTCGTGCTGGAAACTGCCGCGTTCGCGGGCGTCCAGTTCAAAAACTTTCCGTTCTTCCGCGCGCAGTCCGCTGCGGACAAAAAACCGGAACGGACAGGACGCAAATTCTTCGAGGCGGCTGACGGACGTTTTCAAAACCGGCCCGTAAAGTTTTTCCGCGAGCGCGGGCGACAAATTTTCATCAGGACTTGGTTCGCGCAATTCGTCCAGACTTTTTTTCAAGTCAGCCAGAGCGGGCAATTGGAACAGCTCGCCCCAATTTTTAGTTTTTAGTTTTGAATTTTGAGCTTCAAACAGCAAAGGCGCTATTTCAATTGGACTTTCAATTTCCGCTGGTTTGATTTCATTTTGAAATTCCTCGACTTCAAGCCCCGGAAAAATGGCTTGCAACTGCGCGATGAACGGCGACGGGTTCAAGGTTTTGCCGTCGGCGCTTTGGCGCGAAAAGGTGAGCAGCAATTTTTCGCCGGCGCGCGTGCAAGCAATGTATCCAAGAAAACGCTCGCGCGATATTTGGTCGTAAAGATTCGGGCCGAGCGCGATTTTTTGAGATTCCAATTCGTCGCGGTCGGCGCTGGTCAAAATCACCGGCAAGTTTGGCGTGGCGGGAAAAATCGTTTCGTTGACGCCGAGGACGAGCGCGAATTTCAAATCGGGATTGCGCGCGCGGTCAACCGCGCCGATTAAAACTTCATCGAGCACGGGCGGCACGACGCCGACGGTCAGGTTCGCAAGGCCGGCTTCGAGCACCGGCAGCCAGTCGCGCAGCGGCAGTTTTTCGCGCGGAAAGGCGAGCGCGAGGTTGTCGAGCCAGGAATTCATCTGCTCGAAAACGGTGGCGTGAAGGTTTGTTGAATTGTTGAATCGTTGAATTGTTGAACCTGCGGAAATTGCGTCGCTCCAATTTTCAACCTGCCGCCCGACTTTTAGCTCGTTCCACAATTCGCGAAGAACTTCGGCGATTTGCGCGCCGGTTGGTTGCAATTTAATTTCGCCGAGGCGCGCGAAAACGTTTTCAAACGGCGGCAGGATTTTTTGGCGCAGGCGTTCGAGGTTTTCGTCGGGCAAAGGCTCGCGCCATTTTTTGCCGCGCCAGCCGAATTCGAGCGCGGCGTTTTCAAGCCGGTCAATTTCCGTTTCGTCGCAGGCACAAAACCCGGATTTGAGCGCGGCAAACAAATCGTCCTGCCGCCAGTCGAATGCGACGGTGCGAAGCGCGCTGCGCGTCAGCTCGGCGAGCGGGTGATGCGCG
>Ga0182024_10012797_pt1 | contig 16524 bp, 10 predicted proteins | sample P32metaG_FD_120480 | JGI IMG/M metagenome (GOLD analysis project Ga0182024, IMG submission 120480) | Permafrost microbial communities from Stordalen Mire, Sweden - P3-2 metaG (Illumina Assembly) | ecosystem: Environmental > Terrestrial > Soil > Wetlands > Permafrost | place: Sweden: Stordalen... | reverse complement strand
TTCCTTGTGCACATCCATACCGATATACTTTTTGCTATCCATTGAGGGCGTTCCTTTCCGTAGGGATTGAGGCCAGCACCCAAACCCTACTCCAAAAGGGGCGCCCTTTTATATTGCGTCGGGTGGATTCAATAGGTCGATGCAACACTAGATCGACGCCAACTTGCAGAGAACTCAAGAGCCAAAATCTTTTAATTCAAACGAAAACACTGCCCTGTCTAGGCTTGCATCGACTGTAGCCGGTTCTCCAGGGGAAGTGCTGTCGGATCAAACGATTCGGAGGTGTTGCATCGACCGGTTGAGCTGGCACGCGCTACCGGACATGCGCTTTTGGACTAACCCCCACTTTTCCGATTAGCGCGTTTTACCGGGCAAGTGCTGGTTAACCAACAAACTTTTTATAGAAACTTCACGAGTTCCTTAGGCCCCACGTCTTATCGTCTTTCCGAGTGTCAACTTCGTTCTCAAATCCCTCCGGCAGATTTGCCTACGCGGTAAATGGAAATGGGAAACGGTTACGATGTACACGATCGATTCCAGCACCGGGATATTGACGCCCAATATGCCAGCGGCGGTGGCAACCGGGGACGGCCCCGATTCGATCGCCATCGATCCTTCCGGCATGTTTGCGTATGTATCGGCTGGAGGGGATGGGGTGTCGATGTATGCGATCGACGCAAGCACCGGAATTTTGATGGCCAATACGCCGGCTACGATATCGGCAGGATACGATCGTAGTTTGTGGCTGTCGAGCCATCAGGGAAGTTTGTCTACGTAACGAACGGAAATGCCAATTCGGTTTCGATTTATAGCGTCAACAACAACGGGACGTTGACCTCTGCGGGTACGGCTGTGACGGGAAACGATCGTGTAAAGGGCCAATATAATGAACCACACTGCTCCAACAGATGTCCGCCGGAGATTCAACGAATTGCCATGGCGCGATTCAGAACTTCGCGGTATCGGAGTAAGGCATTCCGGAGAACCTAATATTGATAGTGGCCCATTCGGTCTTTGGCCCTACGAAGTCCTCCGATGCCCCGGGTTGCATCAACAGTGTCGATTCAACTTGAGCGTGGTTATCTCGACGTGAATTCTGCGCATGGAATCCGTCTGCGCGACGTAAACGGAAAGGCCCAGCGCCGGTTCTATTCGCCTGCGCAGATCCGTGACCGTACGGTCGTAACTGTTGCCGATCACGCGCCAGACATACGTAGGGTAAAAGGCATCCGGCGGTTGAGCCAAGCTACCTTTCGGGAGTAACCGTGAGTTCAATAAATTTCCGTGGAGGCTCAGCGCCAATCGTTATTTCTGTTGATTCCTTCCACTGTCGCTTTTCATCAATTCGCAGCACGGAGTTCGTCTTGATTTCCCCCAGTACGAAGCCCCAAGTAATTCCCGTGCCATCGTCGGCTAGTTTCAACTCTGTCTCTAGATAGCGGCCATCGTTGTAGGCGCGCATGTGATATGTTCCAGCTTCATCGTCGTACGAAACAGTTCCCAGTGCTTGGAGCGCGACCTTCCCGTCGGTTTTGTTGCGGCCGATCCCTTCTATCATCAGAACTAATCCGTCCAGCTTGTATTGGGCTTCTTCGGTCTGGACGAGTTCCAGGGGCTCACCAGCTCCGCGCAGAATACGAGCCTCGCCCGACCATTTTCCAACCAAGAAGCTGAGCTTTTTCATTACTGAGCGCTGCAATTCAGTGTTCGGTACTCGTGGATGCTGAGCCATGGATGGGACCAATATTGTTGCGCAAACAGTAAACGAACTCGGCACCCTAGCACGAGAAGCGTGTGGCGTGTTAGTTACATGGAAACAGCTCGGTTGTTTCCAAAAGCAACGAGGAAGGCTCGCCCTCATGTCTCAATGGACGCGACACTATAACCATTTTCAACGCGAAAAATATCACGACGGAGCAATCCTGCCGTTCCGGTGGCGCCCGTGGTGATGATTTTTGGACCGGATCGAGAGCGCGCGGCTCGGCTCATCCAGCTGCTCGGACACCTCTGCCGCCACCCACTGCTCCTGACCGGCGTAAATGCAACTGGTCTTCGAGGCCTTCCGAGCAATGCTCTGTTCACCTATGTCATTAGCCAGCCGAGACTTAGCGAACGAGCTATGAGTTACTGCAAAATGCTCGTAACCGCGACTTAATGATTCCTTTCGCGGGGGAAGACTTCTGAGAATCCGGGCGGGGCACCCTGCGTAGCCCAGCTCGCTGCGTTCGCCCAAGAAATTCTAGGACGACGCGGCTGCACTAAGACAGTCGATGATGCGGTGTTGGGCAAGCATCTGAAAATGCTCGGGTTTAACACTGAACGTGACAGCCAGTGCGCGAGATTGCACCTAACTTCCAGCGTTGTCAGCCGTGCAAAAGCACTCGCCGTCCGATTCGGAGTTCAAGCCGCCAACGAGAGACGGGTGTAGGGATGTATGCAATGTCGGACAGAAGCAATTTGAAACAGGAGAAGAAACGAATGAGACCTCTCAACTTATCGTTGGCCCGCAGAATAAGGGCGGCCGGATGCCAAATCGCCATCTCCGAGGATGATGATCCACGGTGTTGTAATAAACCATCCGAGGACGCGATCATTAATCAAACCGGCGGCCAGCTGGAGACCCGTGCTTTTGACCACAGTGGAGGAACTGGGTGGTTGGTTTCGATATCAATCGCGGTCCAGGAATCTAGATTCGCAATATCTTCTTTCGCCATCGAAACCCCTTGGGAAAAGATGGGATTTTGCTGGATCGTGGACCCGCTTGAGCATAGCACCGACTGTATTTATAGGCTAGCTAGCCTCCAATTTGATCGGGATGAGATTTTGAATCACCGCGCCAACAGCAAACCTCTTCAGCGCGGAACGTTAATGGACGGATTCCTGCTTGGAACCGACATGGCGACGATACCTAGCCAGTTCCGGCGCCGTGAGATTGATGTCACCCTGGTGATTTACGATCAGTTCGATCAGCAACATCGAGCTTCTTTGAAGATGTTCGTTGAACAATTGGTAAAACAGTCCCAACCACGAACGAAGCGAGCTGGATTGTTTGATCGTCGAGACCCAGTGAAACGAGGCCTCGATCCTAACGATCCTCGCGATCGTTGGAAGTTAAACCCCGCGAATCCCGATCATTGGAAGCTACTATCAGCTAGTTACGCGAAGTACCCGAAAGTCGATGAACCTGAGCTTGCTAAGTTTCTTAAATCACTTGAAACGACAATGAAGAAAACTTCAACCGATTGACGTTCGGGCGGCAAAGTAATACTTTCGTTCCTCGAGCTCATCTTGTGTGCAGGAGATCAACGTGCGGCGAGGTCTGTCAATTGTAGTGGTCATGGGTGGGATGTTGTGCGGCGCGATGGCTGCGACCCACAGCGCGAAGGTCGACGCGCGGATGAAAGGCGCTTATCGCCACCCGGCCGTCAATGGCTGGACGCAGATGCACCTAGAAGGCACACCAGCGGAAATTGGTTTCCAGCATGGAGCGCTCCTGGCTTCGGAGATCGCTGACTTGCAAAAGGTGTTTGCGCTGGAATTGAGCCACGACACCGGAAAAGATTGGAAATTCTTTCGCACTGCTGCGCAGAACATGATGTGGCCTCACGTGGAATCCGAGTATCGCGAAGAGATGCAGGGCATTGCGGACGGACTCAAGAGCCAGGGCGTAGCGCTCGATTTGTGGGATGTCGTGGCCATGAATGGTTCTCAGGAATGGAGCTACTACGTCGAGCAATACGACAAAGAACATAAGATCGCATCCCTCAGTACCGTAACCGCACCGGACCACTGCAGCGCCTTCGTGGCGACGGGCAGCTATACGAAAGATGGCCACGTTGTAATTGCTCATAACAACTGGACGAACTATCTCGATGGTGCGCGCTGGACCATGATATTTGACATCGCTCCGACGCACGGTTACCGGCTCTTGATGGATGGCCTGCCCGGATTAATCCACAGCGGCGATGATTTTGGCGTGAATGCCGCGGGAATTGTCATCACGGAAACCACCATCGGCGCGTTTCATGGTTACGATCCCAACGGCATTCCTGAATTTGTCCGCGCGCGCAAAGCCATGCAATATTCCGCGTCCATTGACGACGTGGCGCGAATTTTTAAGAACGGTAATAACGGCGGTTACGCTAACGATTGGTTGATCGCCGATACCAGAAAGAATGAAATCGCGAGCCTGGAGCTGGGCTTAAAAAATGTGACTTTGGAGCGCAAGTCCGACGGCTATTTTGTGGGTTCTAATTTTCCGATCAATGAAAAATTGACGACCGAGGAAACTACCTTCGCGGAGAACGATCCCACCAACAGCGCAAACGCTCGGCATAAGCGCTGGCTGCAAGTGATGGCTGATAACAAGGGAAAAATCGATGTGGAGTTGGCCCAGCAGTTTTTGGCTGATCATAAAGATAGTGTGACGGGAAAAGTCGAGGCCAACGAGCGCACTCTGTGCGGCCACGTGGAAGCCTCACCGCGCGGCATGGGCGACTGGCAAAAGCCCTACGGTACGGCGGGCGCAGCTCAAAATAAGGCGGCCGATGCGGCCATGATTTCCAAAATGTCTTTTACCGCCGCCGCTGGACACGCTTGCGGCACAGATTTTCACGCCGCCTCTCACTTGCAGGAGCATCCCGAAATGGCTTGGGAAAAACCGGAACTACGCGACATGAAGGCCTATCCCTGGACCAGGGTCCGCGCAGAATAATTTGTTGTTCTGGAACTCGCGCGAGCGGCTAGCGCTAAAGTGCGTGGCCGCTTAAAGGTCCAAAGATAGATAGCAGCATATGCTCGCCAAGGCCTCCATCCTCTCGAACGCAATTCCAGCGCCGCGGCGTTTTTTAGCTTCAATGCAGAAATGAGATCTGGGTCACCGGATGGAAATGCATCCGGCTCGCGCTGTGCACGCAGGGCGACATATTGTTCGATCGACTCCTTGATCCCAATCTTGCGGAGCCGATCACGCAAGTTTTTGGCGTCACCCAATTTTTCAAAGATAATTTCTTTATCGCGCACAATCCGCGCGAGTGCCCGAATGATTTCGGCCTGTGCGTGTGGCACGCGCAAACTTTCCAGATCAGCGCCCGCCAAATCCGCCGGTGCCGGAAACAGATACGTAGTATTTTTCTGCATGCTTAAGGGGCGGCCGAAGGCTTTTACCAGCTGGCTCGTCAGTGCATTCATATGGTTGATACGGGGTTCTTGTCCAAGAATGGCGCTTGTGGTGAGTTCAAAACCGCTCCAGCAGCCTGGAACTCTCAGTCCCGGGTTAGAACGGATGAGCGGACCAAGCACGGGGTCAGGCCCCAGCGTTCTCGCAATGGTGGCCCAATCCGCGTCCAGATCAAACATTGCGCGAACGCGTTCGATAATCAAAAAAAGCAGCCGCGGCTCGCCAATTCGCACGCGAACATCCAGAACGTTGCGTCCGGCGTCTAGCGAAACTTCGAGGTAGCCGTCGTGACCCTGTAAGGAAATCGAGCGGCAGTAGCAATCTCGTTCGATCATTTCGACGCCGGGCGTTGCGCGCGCCGCCAAAAATTCCAGGATGCGCTTCCAGTCGTAGGGCGGTCGAAAGTTCAAATGAAACAGATATTCATTCTCCGGTTGCTGGACCTGGCTTCTGGCGAGCTTGCGAATCTGCGTTGGCGTCCGGTGATAGACCTTGCGGATCGCGGCATTGAATCGCCGCACAGACCCAAAGCCAGAGGCCAGCGCGACCTGGGTCATTGGCAAGGTAGTCTCGTCGAGCAACTTTTTTGTGAAATGCAATCGGCGTGTTTGAGCGACTGCGCTGGGTGTGGCTCCCAAGTGACGCAGGAACAGGCGGCGAAGGTGTCGCGAACCAATACCGAGATGATCGGCCAGGGCGTCTACTCCGCCATCTTCCAGGCCCGTCTCGCTGATCAGCCGCAATGCCCGCGAAACCGTGTTTTGCGTTCCCGCCCACGCCGGGGTTCCCGGCGAAGATTCGGGTCTGCAGCGTAAACACGGTCGGAATCCCGCCTCGGCAGCCGCGGCGGCGCTGGGGAAATAGCGGACACTACTTTCACGGGACGTACGAGCGTGGCAAATCGGTCGGCAATAAATGCCGGTGGTGAGCACGCCTATAAAAAACTTGCCGTCAAAGCGAGCATCGCGAGCCAGTCGCGCGCGCGAGCACACCCGCCAATTTAGTGTCGTCATTCCGTTCCTGAGACGAATGGTACTGAATACCGGACGCCAATCTGGACGCTTTCGGACCTAAATTATATGTTCACGCCGGGGTTAACGACACCCTTCGAAACAGCGTGGATACTTGCAATACGGCCCTTGTTTCGTCTTACCGAAGCATTGCCCGCCGTGCCGTCTGCAGAAAACTAGGTCCGTAAACGTCCAACCTCGCTCCGCGGTTCGCTCTACATTTTTTCAGCAGGTGTGGGGTGTTCAACGCATGACAGTTTCATTTTCTCCCGCGAAAGTTGGACTGAGCCATGTCCGGACAAAAAACGCGAGTCAGGCGTTTCAATCCTTAGCCGCAAACAATAAGAATTTTCATACATACGTGAAGGAAGAAAAGGTGACGAAGATGAAAGCAAGAAAGTTTCAATACCTCATCGCGATGGCGGTTCTTAGTCTCGCGCCAATGGCGGGTCGGCTCGCCGCGCAGGATCAGCCGAGTCAGGCCGCGCCTCCGCACTATTCGGTTTCTAATCTCGGAACTTTTGGCGGCAAGGTCAGTTCGGGGAATTCAATAAACAACCTGGGCTGGGCAATGGGTAACGCCAACCCGGCGGGCGACGCCACGACACAAGCTGCTCTGTGGATTGACGGCAAGGCGATCAAGCTGGGTACCCTCGGTGGCCCGAACAGCGCCATCGAGTGGCCGGTCAAGAATGACTGGGGCGTGATCGCTGGCATCGCCGAAACTGCCGAGATCGATCCTTTAAAGGAAGACTGGAGCTGCTCCGGATTTTTTCCTGCTCCTGCGACGAAGCACATTTGCCTTGGCTTCGTCACACGTTGGGGCCGGCTGCAGGCGCTTCCCACGCTCGGCGGTGAACACGGCTACGCCTCCGGAGTTAACGAACGCGGCGAAAGTGTAGGGTGGGCGGAGACGAACGTTCACGACAAAACCTGCGTTCTCCCGCAGATTCTGCAATTTGAAGCAGTCTTCTATGACGCCGACGGCCGAGTTCACGAGTTGCCGCCGCTCCCCGAGGATCAGGATGGAGCTGCGACGGCAATTAATAATCAAGGTCAAGTAGTGGGTATTTCCGGGACTTGCGACGTCGCTATTGGCGCTTATACCGCCAAGCGCATGGTCATTTGGCAAGACGGATTCCCGTTCGAAATTCCCGCGTTTGGCGGGTCGGGATGGAATACTCCGACGGCCATCAATAATCGCGGCGAAGTTGTCGGCTTTGCGAATCTGCCGGGTGACGTGGTAGACGGCGTTCTCCAATTTAATCCTGTCGCGTTCATCTGGACCCCTCAACGCGGCACTACCAAGATCGAGCCGCTTTCCGGAGACACCAACTCGATCGCTTACGGAATAAACGATCGCGGCCAGGTCGTTGGACAGTCCTACGGCGGTCCCGAGGGCAGCCGCGCATTCATCTGGCAGGATGGCAAAGCCTACGACGTCAATGGACTGATCCCCACCGGCTCGCCGCTGTATTTACTGTATGCGGAAGGGATCAATGATCGTGGAGAGATTACCGGACAAGCCTGCGTGGTCAGCGCATGCACGACTGAAACGCCCGCATTCTTGGCGGTGCCAGAATTCAGTTGGTTTAACTCCAATGCGGATGCACTGGCTGTGGTTGACAAGGATTCATCGGCCACGGCTGTGAGGCTTGCAGTACCTCGCGACGTCATTCAAAAAACGTTGAAGCGTCGAGGTCTGCATGTTGACGCGCCGCTACAGCAGCGCTAGACGGGCCACCCCGTGCGAATCCCGTAGCTGAAGGTGCGCGGCTGCGGAGACGAGGGGCAGATCAGGACAGCCGGTCTGCCCCCTTCTTTTCTTAGAGTAATAAATGTGTTCGATTTTGGCGGAAGTTAATTGCCGAATTGTCACCCCCGCGCCGATAGCCTAAAGTCGTCTTTAGACTTAAAAATCGCAGTGAGGTGTTGCATCACCTTCAGCACCACGAACGAGAGAAATTTAAAATGAAACGATTTTCGTTGATCGCGAAATTCTCGGTTGCTGTCCTCTTTCTCTTCATTTCAGTTATACCTGCGGGTCATGTTTCTTCCGCTACGGCACAGACAATCGGCTGCACCGCGCCGGAACACCGGCAATTCGATTTCTGGCTTGGCGATTGGGACGTATTTGAAGTTGACGGTGGAGCAAAAGTGGCGCGCACTCACGTGGATTCCATCTTGAATGGATGCGTGTTGCAGGAAACATATGGAGATAGCACCGGATACAAAGGCGAGAGTTTCACGATTTACGATGCGTCCAGAAAAGTCTGGCACCAGACCTGGGTTACCAACCGAGGCAAATTATTGGTTATAGAAGGAACTTTGCGATCCGGTGAGATCACTCTCACGGGAACGGATCGCCAGGACGGGGCGGAGCGTACCGTGCGCGGGCTATGGAAGCCTGCCGAAGGTGGCGTCCGCGAAACGGCGGTGATTTCCACCGACGGAGGCGCTACCTGGAAACCGTGGTTTGATCTTATGTTTCGGCCGCATAAGCCGTAAGCAGCTTGGGCTGCGATTTCATTTATCTGGTAAGGACGCCTTCGCGAATTAATGTTGGTTGCTGACGGCGGATGCGTCGGAGTTCGCTGGATGGGAAGTGGCTTCCCGTATCAGGACCGGAAACCGCGGAAACGAAAAGCTACCGGCCACGTCATCGATCACATTTACCTGGCATAGATATAGCCCGGACTTCAACGATTTCAGCGGCAAATCCATTTGGAATGTAACCGCTTTTCGCTCTGGAGAATTCAGTTCGGTGGCCCTGGCAACGCTCGACTCATAAACTTTCACAGAATTTTGGATGAATTCAACACTGGAGAAAACGCGCACGGAATCATGCGGCGACTTTGCGTCCGGGTGTGCTTTGGCGACGGTGTTGCCTTGGCCCGCAGCCGGTGCGGTCTGCTCGGAATTCTTACCTTTGGCGGGGTCATACACGTCGTACTGCAGGTATAAATGCTGTTCCGTGGTGAACACGTGGGTGATGTTGGGCACCATCTCCATTTGTTGCCGCACCAGGGGATTGACGGACGATTTTTTGTTCGCGGCCGGGACGCGCGAGCTGCTGAGTACCACAGAACTCATTTTTAACGGTGACTTTCGCAGGTCCGGGATGTGCACATCCGTTTCAAAAGTTCCCATGCGTCCACTCTGGTTTTCGCGCACTACAAACTTGAGATGATAGTTGCCGGGTGCCAACACAAATCCTGTGTTGTATTGCACGTTTTTGCGGCGAACTTCGCGCGTGCTCTCCACCGCCAGTTTCACCGTGTCGCGCAGACGTCCGACCGGCAACCTGCCGGTCTTTTGGGTGCTTTCGAGTGCCACTCCGGCGAAATCGATCGTGGCGCTGTCTTTATCTTTTTCGGTCACAAAGGGAATTTGCGACCCGGGGATGATCAAAGAAACTGCCAGGTAGTAATGGGAGTCATCTTTCCGGAAGTACGATGCGCCCGCATAAAGGGGAACGTCGACGCGTGGCAACGGCGCGGCCAGTTCGTCTTCCAGTTGCTGCTCGCGATCGGCGCGGTTTAAGTGCTCAAAATCGCGCCCGGCATAGTAGCCAGAGCGAAAATCGAGTTTCACATCGGGGCGATTAATCGTGACCTTGAGGTGGCGGAATCTGCCATCTTTTGCTGGATTATTGCTCGTGAAACCAAGAACGTAATAAACCGAGCTGTCTTTCTGGACCTGCGAGAACACCCCGCTGAAATCGTTAGTGTCAAAGAATGCTTTCCCGCCCGTATCCGCGGATAGAGTAGCCAAGGTATCTTGAGATGCCGCGTTGCCGTTTAGGTCATTCAGTATGGACGCACCTGAGTAAGCGGACTGTCCATGCAGGCTCGCGTTTTGCGCTTCTCCGCCGGGAGGAAAAGCTTGCAGCCCGCGAACGTCCAGCGAATATATAGAGGTGTTGGCCTTCACCGCCGCAGCCGTGGCGGCACGCAAGGCGGACTGGTTGTCGATATCAGACTGCGTGATGCCGTTGCTGAAGTAGATGACGCTCTTTTTTTGCGGGAGCTTGCCGAGGACCTGCATCAGCGATTGAATAGCTAGCAGTTTGCGATCCGCAGTGAACGCGTTGAGGTCCGTGTCATCTTCTGTGAATGATCCGCTGGTCTCTGGCGTGCCTTCTGCAGTCCCCGCGGTTCCGGTATCAAAGCCCTGGCCTTCCGCAGCGTCGTAGGCGGATAGTCCTGCCAACAATTTCGCGGGATCATCCGTGAAATCGAGATCGACGTGCATGTTGGTAGCCAGCGAAACCAGTGCGACCAGATCCGCCGCCTGCATCTTCGTGCGCACAAATTTCTTTGCGGCGTCTACGGACCGCTCAATGTCCTCGGGTTGCATGGCAGAGAAATCGAAGAACAGAACGATTAGCCGGCGATCGCGCGCATCCAATGTTGGCGGTGCCTTCTTGCTGGAATGTAATAACGTTCCAATCGTTGCAGGTGCTGCCCCGGAAACGGTCTCGCCCGCGATGTTGGGCGCTTGATCGACGCTTTCAAAATCAAACGTGGAAATCTGCTGCTTTTTACCGTCTTCGTAGAGGCTGAAGTCTTCTTTCTTCAGATCTCGCAGTGGGTTTCCCTTTTTATCGCGCGCTACGACGTTCACCAACACCAGTTCGCTGGTGACCTGAATACGGCTCTCATCTCCCGCGTTCTGGCTGGATTCCTGCGCGCCAATTGGATTGCCCTGCGCGAATAAAGCAGCGCCGACAAGAAAGCAGAACATGTTCCTGATGGATTTCTTCGCCATTCCGTTCAAAACCTGAAACGTACCTGAAGCGTGACCCGCCTCATGTTATTCACAGCAGTGACTTCCCCGAAGGTAAGTGAATTCACGGCCGTATTGATGCTCGCGAAGTTGGCACGATTGAAGACATTGCTGGCTGAAATCCGCAAATCCAGCGCGCGTGTTTCCTTGATCGGAATGGTGCGATTCAAGGTCATATTCACGGACACCGTCCCAGGTCCTTCAATCGTGTCTCGACCGGCATCGCCGAAGCCTGTTCCGTTAGGGTTGCGGCAATTTACGCCTGTGGTGCAATAGGCCGCGGTATTGAACCACTCCAGGGACGTGGGATTTGCCAACGAAATCGGCTGCCCGGGAACAGAATTGGCGCGCAGCGAGCCACTTACCCCGCGTTCAATGTCCAGCATCCCTCCGAGAACGCTCGGCGTGAAATACAGGCCCGACGCAACGGTGAAACTGCCACTCCACTGCCAGTTGGAAAGTATCTGGGACTTCAGGCCTCCTAGCTGGAAAAACCTCCGGTTATCGCCAAAAGGCAGGTCGTACATCCAGTTACCGGTGAGCCTGTGAGTTTGATCAAAATTGGATAGCCCGCGATCGGCTGAAATGTCAAAAGGATTCTGCGCCACAACCACAGCGCCTCCACCGACCGACGAGGCGTCATCGAGAGACTTGGAAAACACATATTGCGCTCCAATTCCAAGGCCCTTGGACATTCGCCTGCGAACGCGCACCGACGCAGCGTGAAGGATCGAGTTCCCTTCGGAAGACTCGTAAATGAAAGGTTGATCCCCAGGAACAACTAGAGCGCGCTCGGTGTCCAGGCGCGTTCCTTTCGCTCCGTTGTATCCCAGGTTGACCACTAAGTTCCCGCGAAATTCATGTTGCAAGTCAAGATTCCAAATCTGCACGTATCCGAGCGCATAGTTGGGATCGACGGCAAAGTTATTGGTGACTGTGCTTTGCGACACGCTGGGAAATCCGTTTGTCAGCGTGAGCGGCGATCCCACCGCCAGGTTGCTGATATTCGCCACATTCGTTGTCGTCATTGCAAAAGGCGGTTGGAAGGCGAAATTTTGAATCATGATTCCGTATTGCGCCAGGTTGTAGTTGATGCCGTAACCCGCACGCACCACCGTCTTCTGTATAGGTCTCCACGCTAAACCTACGCGCGGAGCGAAATCGTTTCTATCCGGATGAATCAGCGATGGCAGCGGCGAGGTTTGAAATGCTGCAGAGTTTGGCGGTAAAACAGCTCCCAGCGGCACGACAGGCACGGCACTGGCGAATCCCGGCCCCACTTCGAGATTGGCAATACGATTCTGGCTCTCGACGTAGGGCCCGTTGTATTCATAACGCAGCCCGATGTTCAATGATAGGTTCGCAAAAACGCGCCAGTCGTTTTGCGCAAAAATGTCGAAAGCGTTGGCGCGGAAATCGTAAGAATTGGTGCCAAACTGCTGTGAGGTCTGCTGCGGATACCCGAGCAGGAAGTCGGCTAAATCGTAACCGGTGTCTGGCAAAGCCTGGGAACTGCCGGCTGCGTACTGAGAACTGGCATAGCCGGTGAAAACAAAATTGCCCTCCGCATTTCTTGCCGAGCGGAAGCTTTGGAGTATCCGGCGGTAGTCGCCGCCAAAGCGCCAATTATGCTTCCCGCGATTCCACGAAAAGGTGTCAGAAATAGTGTACGTCTGATCCAGTTCACGGCGTGGAATCGGTTCGCTCAGTCCACCAAACGACGTGAAGTTGATTCCCGGCAATCCCCAGTCAAAGGGATCGGTGGAGATGCCGCCAATCCCTGCGTTACCCGCGACATCGATTCCGTTTGAATACAGATTCGTTGTGGAAACGTGGTTGTGGTTATAGTTCACGCGAAAGATGTTGGTCTTGCGATTCTTGCCGTACGTCCAACCGGCGCTGGCATTCAACCCTTGGGTTCCCGAATGACCGTCGATGGAAGGAAACGCGCCGACGACACTGGTCGACGTCCGCGCCCAATTCAGTCCGAAGTTAATATTGTCTTGTGAGCGCCGGCCGCCTCCTCGTCCTCCCCCACCCCCGCCACGCCCACCAAACCCTTGATTGCTGCTTTGGCTGGTAGTATCAAAGTTATGCGTCAGCCGCAGAATCACAGCGTCGGAACTGCTCGGAGCCGATGTCAGATATTGAAAATTCTGCCCGCTCGCAGTCGTAGCGATGTTGGGCAGGGGAATGTATTGCAATAGCGCTCTGGCCGCCGGACTGATCAACGCCGGATTAATTACGTTCGGCACGCCATTAAATTCGTATTGCTGGCCGGTGACAGGATCAAATAACTGAACCGCCTTTCCGTCGTTATAGGTGGCGCCTGAAAAATTGCCATTGCGTTCATCAACAGTTGGAACTCGTGAAAATGTATCGTAGGGGGTGTCACCTCTAGATCCGTTCCAGGCGGCGAATCCATACCATTTGTTGCCGCCATTAAAAATCTTTGGAATATTCAGAGGTCCACCGACGTTGGCGCCAAAGCGCGATTGATTGTAATCAGGTTTAGAAGTTTGTATTCCGCTTAACGAATACGGAGCCGCATCAAGCACCGCGTTGTCATTCGAGTAGTACATAAAGCCATGCGGCTGATTGCTGCTAAGTCCGCGGCCACCAACTCGGCCAATGGCGATGGGGCCGCCGCCCATGCCTCCGCCGCCTGGACCGCCAAATCCCTGCCCGCCTCCCGGTCCTCCGCCCGGCCCGTTAGCGGGTGCGCTAAATGGATTACCGCCGTTTCTTTGCAGGCGGTCGCTGAAATCGTCCATGCGCTGCTGGCGATCGTCATCACTACCATTGCCAAAATCCTGCGTGCGCGCCTGGGCGCCACTGATGCTCACCGATTCCGTGGGAGCATCGGCGCCCAAGCCATTGAGCGGCAAACTCGAGAAATCCGTGTTGTTGCTTTGCGTGCCGCCAGGCGATTCCGTGTTCCCGAATCCGGCGTTACCGTTGCCTCCCACGATAGCGGCGAGGGTGTTGTCAGTTGCACCATTCCGGAGGTTAGGCCCTCCAGCAGCGCGCGCCGCCGCAGAATTTATTTGTTGCTGCTGCCGCGATGCCAAAATCAATTCCGCATCCAGCTTTCCCAAAGGATTTTCTGGATTGATAACAATTTCCTGGGTGAAAAGCGCAAAGCCCATGAACTCAATACGGATGACATACCGGCCGCGCGCGCCGTTTGTAAATGAGAACTTGCCCGCGCTGTCGGTCACGGCCGAATATTTTTTCCCCGTCAAGGTGTTGGTGGCCGTCACCGTAGCACCCGGCAGCGGAGATTTGCCGCTCTGCGCGAAGCCATTGATTTCATAAGTGCCCGCGGGCGTGGCTTGCGGCGCAGTGTTTGGCGTGGAAGTTGCAGGAGAGGTTGCGGGCGCGGACGCTTTTTGCGTTTGGGATTGCGGTGCCGGCGGTTCCTGTGCGTGCAGGCACAGCGCGAAAACAATCGCGGCCAGGATAACTGCCGATATGCGCCGAACAATATGCCTCAAACTTCGCTCCCTCTGCGAGCCCCGCTAAAATCACTCGCTGATCTATGGTTGCTGCGGAGCACTCGTAGGCGGATTGGCTGCGGGAGGGTTGGACGGAGCGTTTGAATCCTGCCCCTGTGTGCCGTTACGCATCTGCCGCATGCGCTCCCACTGTTCGGGGGAAAGCACCGTGGCCGTCTTGGGCACAAATGCATTGTTTTGCGAGGCGCCGCGGATGAGTACATGGTCTCCCGGATGAATATCCGTCATGGTGATGCTCTCGCGTCCTCTGCGCAGCGAAGTCTCTTCGTTCAGCTCCACAGTTTGTGTAACGTTATCGGTTCGCAAGACGGTAAGCTTCGGCGGCTCAACCGACTTTACTTCGCCGGCCACAAAGTCTTTTCCTATTTCACCTACCGGGCCGGGTCCATTCCCAGGGCCACCGCCTGGTCCTCCGCGTCCACCGAATCTTCCCTCTCCGCCGCCGGGACCGCTCCCCGAGCGCCCGCCAACCATCTGGGCGCTCACGCTATGGTCCGCGTTTTCCGACCCGCGTACCATAACGAAATCGCCAACCTTGAAATCTTCTAACTTTGCTGGCTGGCGGTTTTTGCGAAATTCCGTGCCTGCCGACAGTTTGACAGCTAGTTTTGTTCCGTCCGGTTTTGCAATTTCCATTGCTCCACTGCTGATAGACGTAATCCTTCCAATTGTTCCCCGCCCGCCCATGGGACCGCCACGTCCCTGCCGATTTCCATCGGTAGGCGGCGACGTTTGGTCTTGGCCCTGTGACTGAGCAACCGGACTTTGTGCCTTGGCATTGGCGACAGACAAGCCCAGAAACATAAGAAAGAAGAGAATGGCCCGATGCAAGTGACGTTGCCTAACATACATAAAGACTCTTTTCTGGATGAAGTTGCTGGTTCCTAATAACACCATGTCGGCAGGCGAATTTTCGCGAGCCAAGTCACCCGAAGAGGTGCGAATCAGGGCAAGGATTCTTTGCAACCTTTGTAATTCCGCAAAAGTCGGCGGATAGTTCCCGGACAGCACCTTCCTAAACCCTACCACCTGAAATAAGGCCCAAACCGACGCGAACCATTTAGTAACGGTCTACATCGCGGATTCGATGCCACGTATGGGATTTAGCCTCGCTGACGCGGTTAGGTGTTCCTTCTTTAATGTGGCCGTCACCACGCGAAACAGATCGTGGTAGCCTACGCTCCGTATTTGTCTTGAATTGTCAAAAACAAATGCCATGTGGCGATCCGATCTAAAGCTTTGGTCTGGGTATCTTCGTTTCAAACACCGGCATTTATGTCGCTTGGGCATGCTCGTCCTTCGCAGCCTGCTGTTTCTGGCCTCCTCGGCGCCTTCCATCTCCGTTTACACTCACGCCCAATCTACGAGCGCATCCGTAACTGGCAGAATCACCGATGCCAGCAAAGCCGTCGTTCCCAATGCAAAAGTAATTGTGATTAATACCGGCACGCGCGTACGGAATGAGACCATCACCAACGAAACAGGCAGTTATTACGTAACCAATCTGCCGCCCGGCTCCTATCGCATTGAAGTGGAAAAACTCGGATTCAAAGTGGTGATCAAGGCGAATTTGATCCTGCACGTGCAGGACACCATGGAGGTCAATTTCGAGATGGTGTTGGGCTCGGCGTCCGAGAGCGTCACCGTTCAGGGTGGCGCGCCGTTGTTGGATACGGAATCTTCAACTTTGGGGACGGTAGTGGAGCAGCGCAGAGTGAACGAACTGCCTTTGAACGGGCGCAACGTTTTTAACTTAATCGAACTGGCGCCTTCCGTGATTCCGCAAGGCAGCGCCACGGGGACTCCGGTAGGAGTGAACCCCTTCGGCTGGGGCAACTACCAGGTTAACGGATCATTCGGCAACGAAAGTGCCGAGTACCTCGATGGGCAGCCTCTGAATATTGGCTACATCAACTTGCCGATCCTGATCCCAACTCAGGATTCCATCCAGGAATTCAAGGTGCAAACCAGCAATCTGGGTCCTGAGTGGGGTAGGTTTTCCGGCGGCGTCATTAATCTGAGCACCAAG
>Ga0182024_10012796_pt1 | contig 16525 bp, 15 predicted proteins | sample P32metaG_FD_120480 | JGI IMG/M metagenome (GOLD analysis project Ga0182024, IMG submission 120480) | Permafrost microbial communities from Stordalen Mire, Sweden - P3-2 metaG (Illumina Assembly) | ecosystem: Environmental > Terrestrial > Soil > Wetlands > Permafrost | place: Sweden: Stordalen... | reverse complement strand
TCCGGTCTGCTTCTTCCACCACTACCTGCTCACGCTCGAGCACGGCGAGGTGCCGGAGGGCGAATACCTCGTGCCGTTCGGCGAGGCCGCGGTCCGGCGGACCGGCAAGGACGTCACGATCGTCGCGATCGGCTGGATGGTCGACCGCGCGCTGGCGGCGGCCGAGCGCCTCGCGGCCGACGGCGTCGATGCCGAGGTCATCGACCCGCGCACCCTCGCTCCGCTCGATACCGCGACGATCCTCGAGTCGGTCGCCAAGACCGGTCGGCTCGTGCTCGTTGACCAGGCGACGCGTCACGGCAGCGCCTCGGCGGTGATCGCCGCGGAGGTCGCCGACCAGGGCTTCGACTCGCTGCGGGCGCCGATCAAGCAGGTCACCGCACTCGACGCGACGATCCCCTACAGCGAGCCGATGGAGCGCTTCGTCCTGCCCGACGAGGACAAGATCGTCGCCGCCGTGCACCAGGTCCTCGGATCGGCGCCGGTGGCCGCGTAGGCGTGAGCGAGCCGGACCCGGCGCCGATCGTGCCGTCCAGCGCCGCGCTCGAGGGGCCGGCGGCGCTGGCGCTGCTGCGCACGATGTGGCGCATCCGCGTCTTCGAGGAGCGCGTCGGCGTGCTCAAGCGGGCCGACGAGGTCTACGGCCTGATTCACCTCAGCATCGGCGGCGAGGGCGTCGCCGCGGCGGTCTGCAGCCAGCTGCGCGACGACGACGTCGTCTACAGCGGTCACCGCGCGCACGGTCACGCGATCGCCAAGGGAGCAGCGCCTGACCGGATCCTCGCCGAGCTGATGGGGCGCAGCGACGGCCTCTGTCACGGACTCGGCGGGTCGATGCACCTCGTCGATGTCGAGCACGGCCTGATGGGCGCCACGGGCGTCGTCGGCGGCAACATCCCGCTGGCGCTCGGCAGCGCGCTCGCGACGCGGCTGCGCGGCGGTGACGCGGTCGCGGTCTCGTTCTTCGGCGACGGCGCCGTGCAGGCGGGCCATTTCAACGAGTCGATCAACCTCGCCACGCTGTGGCAGCTGCCGGTGATCCTGGTCTGCGAGAACAACGGCTTCGCCGAGTTCACGCCGCGCTCGGCGCACACCAACGTCGAGCGTGTCTGCGATGTCGTCGCGCCCTACGGGCTCGAGCGCGAGACGGTGGACGGGAACGACGTCGCAGCGGTCTGGGAGGCGTTCGGCCGGTTCCTCGATGTCGCTCGACGCGGCGGAGGTCCGCTGCTGCTCGAGTGCCTGACCCACCGCCTCCGCGGGCACTACGAGGGTGACCCGACGCTGTATCGCGAGGCGATCGGCGCGACGGAGTGGCAGCAGCGGGATCCGATCCTGCGCTTGGCGCGCCAGGGCGCCGCGGCCGGCTGGTTCTCCGCGGAGGACGTCGCGAGCGCCGAGCGCGAGGCGCGCGAGGAGATCGAGGCGGCCGTCGAGTTCGCCCGCCGCAGTCCGTACCCGGCAGCGGAGCTGCCGGGCGAGCTGGTCTACGCCGGCGGGTTGCGGCCGTGAGCACGACGACGTACGTCAAGGCGATCAATGCCGCGCTCGCAGCCGCGATGCGGGCTGACGAGCGGGTCTTCGTGATGGGCGAGGACGTCGCCGAGGGCGGGCCCTACACCGCGACCGCGGGTCTGGCCGAGGAGTTCGGCAGCGAGCGCGTGCGCAACACGCCGATCAGCGAGGGCGCGATCTGCGGCGTTGCGATCGGCGCCGCGCAGTCGGGTCTGCGGCCGGTGCTCGAGATCATGTTCATCGATTTCATCACGCTGGCCCTCGATCAGCTCGTCAACCAGGCGGCGAAGGCGCACTCGATGTCCGGCGGACAGCTGTGCGTGCCGCTCGTGCTGCGCACGCAGGGTGGCGCGGGCCAGCGCGGCGGCGCCCAGCACTCGCAGAGCCTCGAGGCCTGGCTGACCCATGTCCCGGGCCTGAAGGTCGTGATGCCGGCGACGGCGGCCGACGCCGCCGGCCTGCTGGCCAGCGCGATCGCCGATCCCAACCCGGTCGTGTTCGTCGAGAACAAGGCGCTGTACTTCAAGCGCGAGGAGCAGCTCGAGGATCCGCCGCCGGTCGCGATCGGGTGCGCGCGCACCGTGCGACCCGGTGGCGACGTGACGGTCGTCGCGACCTCGCGGCTCGTCGAGCAGGCGCTGGCCGCGGCCGAGACGCTCGCGGCCGAGGGAATCGAGCTGGAGGTCATCGATCCCCGCACGCTGGTGCCGCTCGACCTCGAGACGATCGTGCGCTCGACCGAGCGGACCGGCCGGCTGGTGATCGCGCACGAGGCCGTCAGCTTCGGCGGGTTCGGCGCCGAGATCGCCGCCGCGGTGGGGGCGGCCGCGTTCGATTCGCTCGACGCGCCGATCGAGCGCGTCGGCGCGCCGTTCACGCCGGTGCCGCTCAGCCCGCCGCTGGAGGACGCCTACCTGCCGGCCGCGCCGGAGATCTGCACGGCCGCGCGGGCCACGCTCGGACTCGTGGCGGTGCGCTGAGGCGATGAACGAGCCCCGGTCCGCATCGCAGCTCGGCTCAGCGCGCGCCGCCGCGCAGCAGGTCCGTCTCGCCGTCCGGGTTGAGCGTGGTCATCGAGTAGCCGGGGACGCGGGTGAGGATCCCGCGATGGCGCAGCACCAGTTGCAGATTCGTCAGTGCCAGGCGGGCGTGCTCGCGGGCGATGGACTCGGCGCGGGCGCCCTCCCGGTGCTCAATCGCCTGGATCAGCGCGAGGTGCTGGCTGTGAGCGACAACCAGGATCTCGCGGGAAGCGGGAAGCTCGGCCTCCGTCAACACGAACGCAGTCGCGGAGGCGAACGGCACCGCGGCGACCACCTCCAGCGCTCGCAGCAGCAGCGAGCTGCCCGCCATCTTCACCAGCGTCGCGTGGAAGCGGCCGTTCAGGCCGACGTAGCGCGCGAACGATTCATAGTCGGCCTGGTATACGACTTCGGCAATCTCGTCGCTCACGGCCTGGAGCGCCCGCAGGTCGCGCCGTGCGGGACCCCGCTCGGCGGCGAAGCGTGCGGCCGTCCCCTCGAGCACCCCGCGCAACTCGGTCGCGTCCTCGATGTCGGCACGGGTGAACTCGCGGACGACGTAGCCGCCGCCCGGCAGCGCGCGCAGCAGACCCTCGTGCTCGAGCTTCGCCAGGGCCAGGCGCACCGGTGTCCGCGAGACGCCGAGGCGCTCGACCAGCGGCAGCTCCGACATTCGGTCGCCATGGCCGAACTCGCCGCTGAGGATCAGCTCCCGCAGGCGCAGCAGCGCCCGCATCGTCTGGGAGGTGCCGGTATCGGTGGCGCTGGCGGTCATCGGTCGCGCTCTGCGAGCCGCGCGGGTATTGCGGCGAATTGCGTGGCCCGGGCCGGACCACCGGCCAGAGTGTATCCCCGCCGGCGAGCTTGTATACAGGATCGCCCAAAGCGGGCAGCCCGGGGCCACTGCCGGGCGACGACGGACCCCTGTTGCATGCAGCGGCAACTACGCAGTACTATCGCGTCCATCGTGTCCGTCGCCAGTCGGCGACGGCGAGTTCACCACCGTTCACGGTGATGGGAGAGGAGAGGTCTCGATGAGGAAACACTTTGGATGGCGGGTGCGCATTCCCGTCGCCATGCTGGTGGTGGCCGTCGGTTTGACGATCGCCGCCACCGGCTTCAGCAAGACCACCGCGAGCCCGAAGGCGTCCGCCGCGGCGGGCTTGGCGTGCGGCATGGGTACCGGCCAGAAGGCCACGGGCACACCGATCACGCTCGGCGCGATCGTCACCAACCAGCCCGGCACGAGCTTCACCGACATCACGAGCATGGCGCAGGCCTACTTCAGCTGCGTCAACGACAACGGCGGGATCAATGGCCATCCGATCACCTACGACGTGCTTCAGGAGCAGACGTCCCCGCCGCAGGTCGCGGCTGACGCCAAGGAACTCGTCCAGAGCGACCACGTGGTCGGGATCGTCGGCAACACGAGCATCATCGACTGCGCGGTCAACGGCGCCTACTACAAGGCGCAGGGCTTCGACCTGATCGACGCGGGCATCGCGCAGCAGTGCTACGCGAGCCCCTGGAGCGCGACCGTCAACATGGGTCCGCGCTACAGCGGCGACGGGGCGGCACAGACGGCGATCCTGCACGGCGCTAAGAAGATCGTGGTCGACCAGTCCAACGTGCCAGGCTTCCCCTACAACGCCGCTGGCATCGCGTTGATCGGCAAGCAGCATCACATCCCGGTCGTGCAGCTCACGGCCAACGCTGCGAGCCTTAACGGCGAGACGGTCGCCGAGCAGATCGTCCAGGCTGCGGGACCACATGGCGCGGCTGATCTCATCTTCACTCCGCCGGTGGCGCAAGAGATCCTGCAGGGCGCGCAGAAGTTGGGGCTGGAGAACAAGGTCATCTGGACCTGCGCGACGCCGTGCAACACCGACTCCCTGGCGGCCTCGCTCGGGCCGGCGTGGAACGGCAAGCTCTTCGTCAACGCTGAGATGAACGACATCAATGACGACAACGGTCCGGACTCCGTGCTGTACCAGAAGGTGCTCAAGCTGTACGGCTCCGCCGTCAGCGGCGGAATCGGCTCGTTCAGCCAGTTCGGCTTCACGGTCGGCCAGCTCACCGTCAAGGCGCTGCTTTCGATCAAGGGCAACAACTACACGGTCAAGACGGTCAACGCGGCCATTCGCAACCTGAAGGGCTTCAAGACCGACATGCTGTGCAAGCCCTGGTACTACGGCAATGGCGCGCCCTACCACCTGCCGAACAACACCGACTACACGGTGGAGGTGGAGAACGGAAAGATGCAGATCGTTCCGGGCTCGGGCTGCCTGCCGATCGACTCGGTGGACCCGGAGGTCGCCGGCGTGCGCAAGATCGAGACGGCACAGGGCCTCTAGGAGGAAACGGACGGAAATAGTCCAGAGATAGCGATCACGGCGCTCGTCGAGTTCGATGCCCAGTTGGTCGAGCCTTCAGCCGTTCATCCCCATCGGAGTGGCCCTGGGCGGGGTATATGCCCTGTCCGGGGTCGGGATGGTGGTGCTCTACCGGGCAACCGGTGTGCTGAACCTCGCCTTCGGGGCGGTCGGAGCGATGGGCGCCCTGATCGCCTGGACGCTGATCAACAGCGATGGTGTTCCGCCAGGCCTCGCCTACATCATCGCCGTGATGTTCGGCGGCGTGGTGACGCTGGCATACGGGATGGTGTTCGGTCCTGCGCTCGCGGCGCGTGATCCGCTCGTCAAGGCCGTGGCGACGCTTGGCCTGGCGCTGGTCCTGCTCGGAGCGATGTCGTGGATCTGGAGCAACGGTGATATCACCCGCTCGATCACGTTCCCGACCGACACCGAGACGGCCTTCAACGTGGGGCAGGTGGGGGTCGAGTGGACGCAGGTCATCGGGCTGGCGTTCGGTGTCGTGATGACGGTCGGCACCACGGTGTTCCTGCGCGTCACCAAGATCGGGACCGCGATGCGGGCGCTGGCCGACGACCGCGAGATCACGGCCACCCTGGGCGTGCCGGTGCGGCGCGTCGAGGCGGCGGCGTGGTTGGGGTCCGGCCTGATCTCGGGTATCGCGGGTCTGCTGCTCGCGGACCTCGTGACGCTCGATGCCTCGACGCTCACCTTCCTCGTCATCTTCACGGTCTCGGCGGCGCTGATCGCCCGCCTGCGATCGATCCCGCTGACGTTCGTGGCGGCGATCGTGATCGGCTTGGTCGACAACCTCATCACGCCGACCTCGATCACCAACTTCAAGGACATGACGCCGTTCGTGCTTGCCGTCGCGGCGCTGTTGTTCGTGGCGCGGGGCCGTCAGTACTCGTTTGCGCGCGGAGGGATCCGGTAGCCTCGGGCGCGCCGTGGAACTTTCCAGCGTCGTTCCACGAATCGCTTCAACGTTGCGGCTGAGCCGAGGCGACGCGATCCGCGCCGCCGTGATCACCGCGCTGATCGTGTTCACGCTGTTTGCGCTGCCGTCGCTGCTCAGCCTCTACTGGATCGACACGGCCACCACGACGCTGATCTACGCGATCGTCGCGATGGGGCTCGGCCTTCTGGTTGGTCGCGTCGGCATGATCTCGCTCGGTCAGGCGGCGGTCCTAGCGCTTGGCGGCTGGGTCGCGGCGAAGCTGTGCTTCGCGACCTCGCTGCCCTATCCGCTGGTGCTGCTGGCGGCCGGACTGATCACGATGGTGCTCGGCACCATGATCGGTCTGCCGGCGCTGCGGGTCAGCGGCCTGTACCTCGCGCTGGTCACGCTGATGCTGGCCGGGGCGATCACGGTCGTGCTCACCGACACGAACTTCCCCAACGGCGGCCGCGGCTTCCTCGGCTCCAACCAGCAGGCAACCGGTGTGCCTCCGTCGATCCGCCGCCCGTCGATCGCGCTGGACGATCCCTCATTCTTCCGCTATTGCGTGATCGTCGCGGTGATCATGTTTCTGCTCGCGCTGTGGCACATCCGTTCGAAGCCGGGGCGGGCGTGGGTCGCGATCCGCCAGAGCGAGCCCGCCGCGCTCGCCGCCGGCGTCAACGTGACCGTCTACAAGATGTGGGCGTTCGCACTCGCCTCGTTCGTCACCGGTGTCGCAGGGGGGCTGCTCGGCAGCTCCTCGCGCGTGCTCTATACCTACCAGTTCCCGACCTCGCAGTCGATCGTGCTGTTCGCCGTGGTGCTGGTGGGCGGGATCTACACCCTCTGGGGAGCCGTCGTGGCGGGCGTGCTGATGTGGGTGGTGCCCGGGCTCTTCACTGTGTGGGGCCTGCCCACCGAGCTGCCGACGATCCTCTTCGGCATCGGTGTGCTGCAGGTGCTGACGACCGCGCCGGCCGGAATTGCCACCCAGCTCCCGAGGGACCTTGCGCGGCTCGGCCGGGCGCTGTTCGGCCTCGCCAGACGGCTCGCGCCGGCGACGAATCGAGCGCCGTGATCGAGATCAACGAACTCACCGTGCACTTCGGCGGAGTGGTTCCCCTGGATGCGATGACGCTCACCTTCGAGAGCGGCACCTGCGGGCTGATCGGCCCCAATGGGGCCGGCAAGACGACGTTCTTCAACGTGCTCAGCGGGTTCGTCAAGCCGTACCGCGGGGGCGTGCGCGCGTTCGGCGAGGACCTGCTCGCGATGCCGCACTACCGCCGGGCGCGCTGGGGGCTGCGGCGCACCTTCCAGACCGAGCAGGCGATCGAGGAGCTGTCGATCTATGAGAACGTGGCGATGGTGCACGAGCACTCCCGGCGGGGCCGCGCGTCCCGCCGCGCGGAGGTGCTCGCGGCGATCGAGTTCGTCGGCCTCGAGGGCGATCCGATCACGCAGGTCGGGACGCTCGGGACGCGCGACCGCCGCCTCGTCGAGGTCGCACGCGCAGTCGTCGGCCAACCCCGTCTGGTGCTGCTCGACGAGCCCGCCGCCGGCCTGCCGGACGAGGAGACCGAGCACCTCAGCGAAGTGATTCGGGCGATCCCGGGTCACACCGGCGCGCTGGTGATCCTCGTCGACCACGACATGAGCCTCGTGTCGGCGTGCTGCGGCGAGACCGCGGTGCTCGACTTCGGCATCGTGATCGCGTCGGGGCCGACGGCTGAGGTACTGCGTGACGACAAGGTCATGCGCGCCTACCTCGGCACCGAGGAGCTGGTGTGACCGAGGCCGCGCGCGCCGGCACGCTGCACGTGCGTGCTCTGACGGTCGCGCGCGGAAACCGCGTGGTCGTGGACGGTGTCTCGCTCGAGGTGCCGCCCGGCGAGGTCACGGCGCTGCTGGGACCCAACGGGGCCGGCAAGTCGAGCCTCGTGCTCGCGGTCGGCGGCGTGCTGCGTTCGGCGAGCGGCTCGGTCTCACTCGACGAGGTGGATCTGACGAAGTCCCGCCCGGAGCGGATCCGCCGGGCCGGCGTCGCGATCGTGCCCGAGGGCCGCCGCCTGCTGCCAGGGCTCACCGTCGAGGACAACCTCCGCGTCGCGACCTACACCCTGCCCCGCGACCAGGCGCGGGCGGCGAGCGAACGCGCGCTCGAGCTGTTCCCGGAACTGAAGAAGCGGCTGCGCTCGCAGGCGCGCCTGCTGTCGGGGGGCGAGCAGCAGATGGTCGTGCTCGCGCAGGCGCTCGTCTCCGAGCCGAAGGTCGTGCTGATCGACGAGCTCTCGCTCGGGCTCGCTCCCGTGATCATTACTCGCCTGATCCCGACGCTGCGGACGATCGCCGATATGGGCACCGGCGTGCTGCTGATCGAGCAGTTCGCGACGGTCGCCCTCGGGCTCGCCAACCGGGTCTACGTGATGAACGGCGGCGTAATCGAGTTCTCCGGCAGCGCGAGCGAGCTGCGCGAGAAGCCCGAGCTGCTGCACTCGGCCTACCTGCTGCGGACCGTCAACGCCGGCGGAGCGCTGTGAGGTGACGATCGCCGCGATCGATCACATCCTGCTGCTCAGCGACGACATCGACGCGACCCGCGACTTCTACTGCCGCGCGCTCGGATTGACGGTGGGCGCGCGCCCACCGCTCGAGTTCCCCGGCTACTGGCTGTTCGGCGAGGAGGGCCCGTGCCTGCACATCGCCGACCGGCGCGTCTACAACGAACGGGCTCGCCGCCTCGGGCTCGGCACGGCGGACGACGGCCTCGCCGGCCGGATCGACCACGTCGCGTTCGCCGCGACCGACTACGCGGCTGCGGCCGAACGGCTCGAGCGCGACGGGATCGCGGCGATTCGCAACGTCGTGCCCGAGGCCGGCATGCGCCAGCTCTTCTTCAGCGATCCCGACGGGGTGCGGATCGAGGTCAACGTGGTCGAGCGCGACGCCGCCGTGGCGCGGGGCGGATAGTGCGCGGGGCGGTGACGCGCGCCGTGGGCGCGATGGAGGTCGTGGAGTTGGCGGAGCCCGGGCCGCCGGGTCCGGGCGAGGTCCTCGTGCGCAGCGAGGCCGTCGGGATCTGCGGCTCGGACTACCACTTCCTGCTCGGTGAGCTCTCGGCCAGCGCGGGCGGCGGCGCGTCTCCGTTCCCGAGGATCCAGGGACACGAGGTCGGTGCCACGATCGAGGCGCTCGGTCCGGGCTGTCGCCCCGAGCTCGACGTTGCGGCGCGCGTCGCCCTGTACCCGCTGCACGCGTGCGGACACTGCTATCCGTGCAGCGTCGGCCGGCCTAACACCTGCGACAACTTCACGCTGATCGGGATCCACCTCGATGGGGGCCTGCAGCAGCATCTGAGGATCCCCCAGGAGCAGGTCTTCCCGATCGCGACCGACGACGGCGCCGTCGCGGCGATGGCCGAGCCGGTGTCGATCGCCGTCCGCGCCGTCCACCGGGCGCGGATCGCGTCCGGCGAACGTGTTGTGGTGCTCGGGGCCGGCCCGATCGGGCAGTGCGTGTGCCTGCTGGCGCGTGAACGCGGCGCCGAGGTGCTCGTCGTCGACCTACAGGAGCGCCGCCTTTCGCTGAGCCGCGAGATGGGTGCCGATGGTCTCGTGTGGACAGACGCGAGTGCGGTCGTCCGCGCTGCCCGCGATTGGGCCGGCGGCGGTGGGCCGCCGGTGGTCGTGGATGCGACGGGCGCTGCGGCGGCGGTCGGCGCGATGGTCGAGATGGTCGCCTCGGCGGGCCGCGCGGTCCAGGTCGGGATGTCGAACGAGCAGGTTCCGGTGCGAATCGGGAGCCTGACCGAGAAGGAGCTCGACTTTCTCGGCGTCAGCTGCTGCGGCGGTGGCGAGTTCGCCGAGGCCGTCGCGGCCGTCGAGCGCAACGCCGCGATCCTCGCGCGGCTGATCAGCCACGAATTCCCGCTCGAGCGCGCGCCGGAGGCGATCGAGTTCGCAATCGAGCACCCGGCGGAGGTGATGAAGGTGGTCATCCGTGTCGACTGATCCCGCCGGCCGCAGCTACGACTACGTGATCGTCGGTGCCGGCTCGGCGGGCTGCGTGCTCGCGTCGCGCCTGAGCGAGGATCCCGAAGTCAGCGTTGCCGTGCTGGAGGCCGGCGGCAGCGATCGCCAGGCCGAGATCCAGACGCCGATCGCCTTCCCGGCGGTGTTCAAGTCGGGGGTCGACTGGGACCTGCTGGGCGAGCCCGAACCCGGCCTCGACGGCCGGCGTCTGTACCTCCCCCGGGGGCGCGTGCTCGGCGGCTGCGGCTCGATCAACGCGATGATCTACATTCGCGGCAACCGCGCCGACTACGACGAGTGGGCGGCGCTCGGCTGCGACGGCTGGGCCTACGACGACGTGCTGCCCTACTTCCGCCGCTCGGAGGACAACGAGCGTGGCGAGGATGCCTTCCACGGCGCCGGCGGCCCGCTCGCGGTCTCGGAGAGCCGCTCGATGAACCCGCTGGTCGACACGCTGATCGAGGCGGCGTCGCAGGCCGGCCACGAGCGCAACCCCGACTTCAACGGCGCCCGCCAGGAGGGCGTCGGGCGCTTCCAGCTGACCCAGCGCGACGGCCTGCGCTGGAGCACGGCGGACGGGTTCCTGCACCCGGCGCTCGGGCGTCCGAACCTCGAGGTGATCACGAGGGCGCTGAGCACGCGGATCCTGTTCGAGGGCGAGCGGGCCGTCGGCGTCGAGATCGCGCTCGGCGATGAGCTCGTTGAGGTCCGGGCCGAGCGCGAGGTGATCCTCTCGGCCGGCGCCTACCAGTCGCCGGTGCTGCTGATGCTGTCGGGGATCGGGCCCGCGGACCATCTTGCGACGCTTGGGATCGACGTGCGCGTCGACCTCCCCGTCGGCGAGAACCTCCAGGACCACTGCATGGCGCAGCTCAACTACCTGACCGACGAGCAGTCCCTGTTCGGGGCGCTGACTCCCGAGAATCTCGAGCTGCTCGCCGCGGGACGCGGACCGCTGACCTCGAACATCCCCGAGGGCGCCGCGTTCATCCGCACGCGCCCGGGCCTCGATGCGCCCGACGTCCAGTTCCACTTCGCTCCGTCGCTGTTCTATGACGAGGGGCTCACCGCACCGCACGACCACGGCTTCTGCTTCGGGCCGGTCGTGATCAAGCCGACGAGCCGCGGCCACGTCAGGCTGCGCACGCCGCGCGCCGACTCGAAGCCGGTCGTGCTGTGCAACTTCCTGACCACCGACGAGGATCGCGCGAGCATGCTCGCCGGGACTCGGATCGCGCTTGAGATCGCCACGCAACCGGCACTCTCCACGGCCTTGCGGGCGCCCTTCAGCGTGCCGGCGTCCGACTCCGACGAGGACATCATGGCCTGGGCACGCCGAGCGGGACAGCCGGTCTATCACCCGACGTCGACATGCGCGATGGGACCGGTCCTCGACTCGGCGCTGCGTGTCCACGGGGTCGACGGGCTGCGCGTCGCCGACGCGTCGGTGATGCCGAAGATCACGCGCGGCAACACCAACGCGGCGACGATCATGATCGCGGAGAAGGCGTCGGATCTGATTCGCGGGGTTCTCGCGGGCTCGGGCTCGCCCGGCTGAGCGGTGTTCGACGAGATGCACGCACGGCAGCGAAAAGACGACTGAAGGAGTGTTCACCGAGTGGCAGTGGCGAACGTCGCGTCCCGTCGCGACCCCGGTCCCGTTCTGACGCCGCGACGGTGGCGGGTGCGCGAGGTGCTCGATGGTGCGAGACCATGAGCGAGCCCTTCACGACGCTCTGGCGGCCGCCGGAGCCGCGCGACGAGGCGACGCAGATCGCCGGCTTCCTTCGCTGGCTGCGTGAGCAGCGCGGCCGGTCCTTCGACGGCTACGCAGACCTCTGGCAATGGTCGGTATCGGACCTCGAGGGCTTCTGGGGGTCGCTGTGGGATTTCTTCGGAGTACGCGCGAGCACGCCCTACGATCGCGTGCTCGGCTCCCGCGAGATGCCGGGCGCCGAGTGGTTCAGCGGGGCGCGCCTCAACTACGCCGAGCACATGCTGGGGACCGAGGAGGACTCCAGTCGGGTCGCGGTGATCGCACACTCCCAGACCCGCGCGCCGCTGGAGCTGACGTTCGCCGAGCTGCGCGAGCAGGTCGCCGCGGCGCGCGCCGGTCTGCAGCGGCTCGGGGTGCAGCCGGGCGACCGCGTCGTCGGCTACATGCCGAACATCCCGGAGACGCTGATCGCATTCCTCGCCACCGCCAGCCTCGGTGCGATCTGGGCGGCGTGCCCGCCGGAGTTCGGCCCGCGCGCCGTGATCGACCGCTTTGCGATGCTCGATCCGAAGGTCATGCTCGCGGTTGCCGGCTATCGCTACGGGGACCGGGCGATCGACCGCCGCGCCGAGGTGGCCGCGTTGCGGGCGGCGTTCGCGACGCTCGAGAACGTCGTGCACGTGCCCTACGGCGGCGGCGCCGACGACGAGCTTCCAGCCTCGCTCGCCTGGGACGCGCTGCTCGGCGAGCCGGGCGCGCTCGAGTTCGAGCAGGTGCCGTTCGACCATCCGCTGTGGGTCCTGTTCTCCTCGGGCACGACGGGTTTGCCCAAGGCGATCGTGCACGGGCACGGGGGGATCGTCGTCGAGCACTTCAAGAACCACGGCCTGAGCTGGGACCTGCGGCCGGGCGACCGGCTGATGTGGTTCACGACGACCGCGTGGATGATGTGGAACGCGCTCGCGTCGTCGCTGCTGTTGCGCGCGTCGATCGTGATGCTCGACGGCAACCCGAGCTATCCCGATCTCGAGCAGCAATGGCGGTTGGCCGAGCAGCTGCGGCCCACCCTGATGGGCATCAGCCCCGCGCTGTTGATGGCCTGCCGAAAGGCGGGTGTCAACCTGCGCGACCACGACACCTCATCGATCCGGCAGCTGTGCGTCGCCGGCTCCCCACTCGCGCCCGAGGGATTCGACTGGGTCTACGAGCAGCTCGACCCGAATGTGCTGCTCAGCGTCGGCAGCGGCGGCACCGACCTGTGCACCGGCATCGTCCAGGGCAGCCCGCTGCTGCCGGTCTACCGGGGCGAGATGTCGGGCTGCGAGCTCGCCGTCGACGCCGCCGCCTACGACGTCAACGCGCAGCCCGTGATCGGGCAGCTCGGCGAGCTCGTGATCCGCTCGCCGATGCCGTCGATGCCGGTGCGTTTCTGGAGCGACCCGGACGGCAGGCGCTACCGCGCGGCCTACTTCGAGGACTTCCCGGGTGTCTGGCGCCACGGGGACTGGATCATGTTCACCGAGCGAGGCAGCGCCGTGATCACCGGCCGATCCGACGCGACGCTGAATCGCGGCGGCGTGCGGCTTGGCACCGGCGAGTTCTACCCGGTGGTGGAGGCGCTCGACGAGATCGTCGACAGCCTCGTCGTGCATCTCGAGGATCGCGACGGCGGTCCGGGTGAGCTGATCCTGTTCGTCGTCGTGGCCGAGGGCGTCGTCGTCGACGATGCGCTGCGCGCGCGGATCGCAGCGGAGCTGCGAGGGGCGCTGTCGCCGCGGCATGTTCCTGACACGCTCGAGGCGGTACCGGCAATCCCGCGAACGCTCACCGCGAAGAAGCTCGAGCTGCCGGTCAAGCGGATCCTGCTCGGCACCCCGGCGGCCGAGGTTGCCAGCCGCGACGCGCTCGCCGACCCGCGGGCGCTCGAAGCCTTCGTCGCCTACGCCGCGCGCCGCGAAGCGGCCGGTGGGGCCTCGTGACCGCCGCCGCGTGGAGCTCAGCCGTGCCGGCGCCGGGCAGCAGTGTTTGCACTAGCATGGCGCAGGACTCGCGAGCGGCCCAGAGGGAGGCGAGGGACGTGGTGATCGGAGAGCAGGTAGCGAATGCGCCGGTGGACGAACGTCCCGGCCCGGAGCGCTGGCGGCTGCGCACCGCGCTCAGCGTCCGGGCGCTCGAGGAGTGGACCGACATCCTGGCCGAGACGCACCTGCTGTTCGACGTGCGCTCGACGCAGCGCACGCCAAGCACCTTCTACGGTGCGGTCACGCGGCGGCGCTTCGGCGACCTGGCGCTGGTGGACTGTGCATCGTCACCGTTCCTGGCCCGCAGCGGGAGCGCCACCGCGGCGCAGCGCGACGCAGGGGTCTTCGGCCTCCAGTTCGTCCGCAAGGGCGTCGAGCAGGTGCGCGAGCGATCGCGCGAGTTGAGCCTCACCGCCGGCGATGTGATGCTCTGGGACGGGCTGATGCCGGTCGAGATCGAGGTGATCGAGCCGTTCGTCAAACGCACCGTGATCTTTCCGCGCGACCGGCTGCTCGCCGTGTGCCCGCGCCTCGAGGACGTCGGGTCGCTGCCGCCGCTCGGTCGCACCGCGTCGGTGCGGCTGCTGGTCCGCTACCTCGATGCACTGGCGCTGGAGCTTGGTGCGCTCGACGAGCCCGGCCGAGCTGTCGCAGCGGACGCGGCGCTCGAGCTGCTGCGAGCCGCAGTCGCGCCGAACGTGCCGTCGAGCCGCGCTGCCAAGCGCGCCGCGATGTGCGCGGAGGTGCGCCGCTACATCCGCGCCCACCTGCAGGACGGGGCGCTCGGCCCCGAGTCGATCGCAGCCGCACACGCGATGTCGGTGCGCGCCCTGCACGCCCTGTTCGAAGACACCGACGAGTCGGTCTGCGGGCTGATCCGCCACGAGCGGCTGGCCCGCTGCCACCAGGATCTGGCGCTGCCGAGCGGTGGCTCGGTCACCGAGATCGCCTTCCGCTGGGGCTTCCATGACGCTGCGCATTTCGCGCGCGTCTTCAAGCAGCACTACGAGCTGACGCCGAGTGACGTGCGTCGCGCGACCCTGGCCCGCGCGGCTGCCGCGGCGCGCAACGGCGACGAGGCGGCCAGCTCGATGGCGCCGGAGCACGACCCGCTGGTCGAGGGCCGCGCTGCGTGAACCCCCTGCTCGCCGGCAAGGCGGGGCTCGTGACCGGAGCGGCGAGCGGCATCGGACGGGCCTGCGCGATCCGCTTCGCGCAGGAGGGGGCCGCCGTGATCGTCGCCGACCTCGAGCGCGCGCGCGAGGGCGGCGACGAGACGGTGCGCGCGATCGAGCAGGCTGGCGGTCGGGCCGAGTTCGCCGTCTGCGACGTTTCCAGCGCAGATGACAACGAGGCGCTCGTCGCGCGCGTCGTCGAGCGCTTCGGCCGGCTCGACTTCGCCCACAACAACGCCGGCATCGGTGTCCACGCCCCGCTGCATGAGACGACCGACGAGGACTTCGACGCGACGATCGCGGTCAACCTGCGCGGCACCTTCCTGGGCATGAAGCACCAGATCCGCCAGATGCTCGCCGACGGCGGCGGTGCGATCGTGAACACCTCGTCCAACGCCGGACTGGGAGCCGTGCTCGGGCTCAGCGCCTATACGGCGAGCAAGCACGGCATCGTCGGGCTGACCAAGAACGCGGCCGCCGAGTACGCCGACGACGGGATCCGCGTCAACGCCGTCTGTCCCGCGGCGATCATGACGCCGCTGCTGACGCAGGCGCCCCCCGAGCGCCAGCGCGAGATCATGGCGCCACAGGCGATGTCGCGCGCCGGCACACCGGAGGAGGTCGCGGCCGCCGTCGTGTGGCTGTGCTCGGAGGAGGCGTCGTTCATCACCGGGGTCGCGATGCCCGTCGACGCCGGTTCGGTCGCCTGGCTCTCAGCGCATCCGTACTAACCGGTTGCACGAACGCCCGCGCGTGCAGGCCGGCCCGGCGTCACCACGCAGAGTCCGGCAGCTGTGCGATGCGCATGTCCAGTCTGCGCGGATCGGTCGCCAGGAACGGAACCCCCTCGGCCTGCAGCCGCGCGCGCTGTTCCTCGCCCATCGCCAGCGAGCCGTCGGCGCGGACGACCCGCCACCACGGGACGTCGCCGTCGACGTTCCGCAACGCGGCCCCGCTGAAGCGCGGCGCGCCCGGCGAGAGGTCGCCATAGGTGCGGACGAAGCCCTCAGGGATCGCCCGCACGGCGTCCAGCACCTGCTCGGCTGAGCGCCGGGAGGGCGCCATCGCTACGCCGGCGCCGCCGCGGCACGCTGCTGGGGTGCGAGCAGCACCTTCAGGTGGGGGTTGCTGCGCGCGCTCAGCGTTTGGAACATCGCCTCGGCGTCCTCGAGCGGCGCCGTGGCGGTGATCAGTGCCTCGACCGGGATCCGACCCTGCGCGAGCATTTCGATCGCGGCGGCGAAGTTCGCGCGGGAGTAGGACAGCACGCCGTGCAGCTCGACCTCCTTGAACAGCAGCGCCGGGGCGGCGAGGTCGAGCGGCTCGAGCGAGACGCCCACGAGCATCACCCGGCCAAGCGGACGCACGAGGTCGATCGCCAGCCGCGCCGCCGCCGGAGTGCCGGCGCACTCGAACACGCAGGCCGGCGCCTGCGCCGGCAGGTCGTCCAACGACACCGCGGTCAGGCCGAGTGCCGCGGCGAGCTCGGCTCGGGCGGGGTTGCGGGAGACCAGCACGACCTGCTCGAAGCCGCGGTCGGCGAGCACCAGCGCGGTGAGCATGCCGATCGCGCCGGCGCCGAGCACCACCGCGGGCTGATCGGGGGACAGCCCGGACTGCTCGACAGCTCGCACGGCGACCGCGAGCGGCTCGGTCAGGGCGCCGGCGCGGTCGTCGACCGAGTCCGGCAGGGCGAACAGCATGCGGCCGTCGACGATCACCTGTTCCGCGT
>Ga0182024_10012795_pt1 | contig 16526 bp, 10 predicted proteins | sample P32metaG_FD_120480 | JGI IMG/M metagenome (GOLD analysis project Ga0182024, IMG submission 120480) | Permafrost microbial communities from Stordalen Mire, Sweden - P3-2 metaG (Illumina Assembly) | ecosystem: Environmental > Terrestrial > Soil > Wetlands > Permafrost | place: Sweden: Stordalen... | reverse complement strand
TCGGCGTCACGAGCGGGCGCTGTGGCCGTCTTGGTGACCCGGCCGGGCCGCAGTGTCGGAACAAGCCGCCGTGGCCCGAAACACGCGCGCTCTCATGTCCGACGAAGAGCGTGCCGAGCGCCGCCGCGCAGACCGCGAATTCGCCCGGCGAGCCGTCGCGCAACTCCAGTCGTCTGACGGCTGGAGCGCGTGGTTGACGGCGCGCAGCCGCTTTCACAACTACAGCTTCGCCAACCAACTGCTGATCGCGATGCAGTGCCCAGGAGCGACCCGGGTCGCGGGCTTTCGCGCGTGGTTGAAGCTCGGCTACTGCGTCCGCAAGGGTGAGCACGCGATTCGAATCTGGGTGCCGGCGCCGCCCTCGAAGGGACGACTCGCACGCTGGAGGGAGCACGGAGCAAATCCACTCGAAGAGCCTGAAGTGCTGTTCCGCCTCGGTCCGGTATTCGACCGCTCCCAGGTCGAGCCGCTACCACCACCGGCGACGGCGCTCCCTCTCGACCCGCCGATCACCCCCGTGGAGGGCAACGAGCTGGTCGGAGCGGTCGACCCGCTCATCTCGCTCGCGCGTGACATCGGCTGTTCCATCGCTTTCGAGCCGATGAGCGGAGGGCGTGCCGGTAGCTTCGACGCCCACACGGGCCGAATCGCAATTAGCACCAGCCTCTCCCCCAACGGTCAAGTGAAGACACTCGTTCACGAGCTGGCCCACGCCCTCGCGCGGATCGATCGCGCAGACGGCGATCCGCCCCTCGGCTATGCGGAGGAGGAGCTGGTCGTTGAGTCAGTGGCGTTCACGGTCTGTGCGGCGCTCGGCCTCGACACGGCCGGGTACTCGATCCCCTATCTCGCATCGTGGGCTGAGGCTGCGGAACCCGGCATGCTCGAGCGCCCCGCAGCGATGATCGATCGGCTCGCACGACGAATTGAGGCAGCGATCGATGTAGGCCGGCCCGCGTTCACCATGCGCGACCCAACAGGAGACGAGCGCGGTTAACGACAGGGCCGAGCTCCACACGGCTCGATTCACGCAACGCGGGTGCGCAAATCACTAGAGTCGAACCCGCAAGGGGAACAGATTGCCCGACACGATCTTCAAGAACGTCCAGTATCAGCTGAGCAATCTCGTTGACGACATCGAGCTTGGCGAGATCGGCCTGCCGGACATCCAGCGGCGATTCGTCTGGGAGGACGTTAAGGTCCGTGACCTCTTCGACTCGATGTACCGTGGCTATCCAGTCGGCCACCTTCTGTTTTGGGCGAGCGGGGCCGAACCCGGCGCACGGCAGATCGGTGCCACGACGAAGCAGCTGGCGCCGGGACTGCTGATCGTCGACGGCCAGCAGCGGCTTACCTCACTTTTCGCGGTGATGAAAAGCCGCGAGGTGATCGGCAAGGACTACGCGAAGCGCCGCATCCGGATCGCGTTTCGGCCCCGTGATGAAATGTTCTCGGTAGCCGACGCAACCACAGCCAGGGATCCGTCCTTTCTTCAGGACGTTGGCGAAATGTGGGCGCAACCGGCATTCACGCTGATCAAGTCGTTCCTGGAGCGGCTCCGAGCCGCCGGGTCCCTCGACGCCGAAGACGAGACCCGGATACCCGAGGCGCTCGAGCGACTTGACAGCCTCAAGTCCTACCCCTTTACCGCTCTTGTACTCGGCGCCGAGGTCGAGGAGGAGAAGGTCGCCGAGGTCTTCGTCCGCATCAACTCGAAAGGCAAGAACCTCAACCAGGCGGACTTCATCCTCACGTTGATGAGCGTGTTCTGGGACGAGGGACGCAAGGACCTAGAGAACTGGTCGCGCGACACGCGAACTCCTGGTAACCCAGCGTGGAACTACTTCCTGTCGCCGGAGCCCGACCAATTGCTGCGCGTCTCGATCGCCCTCGGCTTCAGGCGCGGGCGCCTCGAGGATGCCTACACGATGCTGCGAGGGCGAGACCCAAAGAGCGGGAAGGTGTCAGCCGAACTCCGCGAGCTCCAGCTGAATCACCTCGCCGAGGCGCAGGCTCACGTACTCAACGCCACAGCGTGGAAGGAGTTCCTTCAGTCGCTGCTGCGCGCCGGCCACCGATCCTCCGCAACGATCAGCTCGAACCTCGCCATCGTCTACACGTACGCCCTGTACCTGATCGGCAAACACGACTACAGCGTCCCGCCCAAGCAGCTTCGAGATGTCATCGCTCGCTGGTTCTTCATGAGCACGCTGACGAGTCGCTACTCGTTCAGCCCCGAAACGACGGTAGCAGCGGACTTGGCGGCGCTGCCCAGCACAAAGGACGCCGAGGCCTTCGTCAAGCATCTCGACACCGTCGGCTCGCAGCGTCTCACCAACGACTATTGGGAAATCACTCTCCCCGGCGATCTAGCGACGTCCGCCGCCAACTCGCCGACCTTGTTCGCGTACCTATCCGCCCTCGACATCCTGAGAGCGCCCGTGTTGTTTTCGAAGATGCGGTGCAGCGAACTAGTCGACCCTGTGATGGCCGGCGGAAAGGCGAAGGTGCAGAGGCACCATCTCTGGCCGCGAAAATATCTCGAGGGCCTTGACATCGTCGACGTCAAGCAGGCAAACCAGATCGCAAACCTGACCCCTCTCGAATGGCATGACAACCTCGCAATCTCCGCCGACGACCCATCCGAGTACTGGCCCGCGTACCTAGAAGCGATGCGGAGACCGCCGAGCGGCGGAGCTCCGTTCAGTGAAGGCGAAATCGAGGCCATGCTCCATTACCACGCGCTTCCCGCCGACTGGCCCTCGCTGAGCTACGACGAGTTCCTAGACACGCGTCGAAAAGGGATGGCAGCAGTGATCCGCGAGGCGTTTGAGGTCCTGGTGCGAGGCGAGCGCGAGGTCGACGCTGATAGCTGGCCGCCATCTGCTGCCGCGATTGAGCACCTGCTGAGCGAAGGCGAGAGCGGATCAACCGAGATGAAAGCCTCCTTCCGGGCGGACACGCTCGACCGGGGCATACCACCAAAGGTGCTCGAGAAGGTGGTGGCGCGGACCGTCGCAGCGTTCATGAACAGCCAAGGCGGCTTGCTGCTAATCGGCGCGGACGATCAGGGAACCGCCATCGGCCTCGACGCCGACATCGCAACGCTCTCCCGAAAAGATGTCGATGGCTTTCAGCAGGCGCTCGTGCAGGTGATCGTCAACTACCTCGGCGCCGACGTCGCGGCGCGGGTGCGGATCCACGTGGGCAAGGTCGGCCACGAGCAAACGGAGGTGGCGCTCGTCGACTGCCCGGCCTACAGCGCCCCGGTGTTTCTGAAGGACGGCGACACCAAGGAATTCCACGTTCGCGCCGCCAACACGACCCGCCTCATGGACGTGCAGGAGGCAGCGAACTACATCGCCAACCATTGGAAGCACAACGCAACCGCAGCCTGACGCCTCGGAGCATCGCTTCACGCCACGAGCTCGTACGCCGAGCGCCCGTTGTCCCAGTAGGAGTCGAAGACGTGCTGATAGACGACGTCGCATTTCTGGGCGTAGATCTGGCGCGTGAACGCTTCGGGTAGCCGGTCGAGCGTTTCCTCGACGGTGACGCGCACCGCAGCGCGGGTCGCCTGTTGCTTGCGCCAGTCGAGGACGAGCTTGTCGCGTTTGAGGATCGCGAGCAGCTCGTCGGCGACCTTCTTGACCTGGAGTGTCTCGGCGTCTGAAAGCTCGGGTGCAGGTCGCATCAGGAGATCGAACACCGCGAGATGCTCTTCGTCGAGGCCTTCGGAGAGTGAGCGCGCTTCCTCTTCGGTGAGGGTCTTCTTGAACGCGAGTAGCTCCTGGAAAAACGCCTCGGTGTTCATGCTGCCGGCGTTGTAGTCGGCGACGAGCTTCTCGAAGCGCTCGACCAGGTCAACGCGCGTCGGGTTCAGCCGGACGAGTGCGGTGATCTGGGCCGAGAGCAGTGATCGCAGGCGTTGGGCGGCGGTTCGTGGCCGTCCCATCTTGAACGCTTCCTCGAGCTCGTCCCAGTCGACTGCTCCGAGGTCGAAGAGCGAGTCGGCATCGCCGTCTGGGATCAGGTACTCGTTGGCGGCGACCGACTCGTCGAGCAGCTGCTCGACACGCCCCATCACACCGGAGATGTCCGGGCGCTCGGAATAGGCAGCGATCGTGTCTGCGAGGTGCTTGGTCGCGGCGCGTAGGCGGCTGAACTCGTTGGCGCGCTTGTCGGGCAGGATCGCCTTGTAGAGGCGGTTGACGAGTGACGCGCGCCCGAGGAATGCGGTCGTCTCGTCGTCGTCGGCCATCAGCATCTCGACTGTGCGCTTGCCGGCGCCGACGAGCTCGAAGCCCTTGAGACGAGTGAGCTCGTCAAGCTCGACGTCCCGTGCGGCGCAGAACGCGCGGATATCATCGACTGCGGCGCGTAGGGCGTCGACGAGCGCTGCCTTTTCCTCGACGGGGACCTCGCCGGCTTTGCCGCCGATCGCGTAGATCGCGAGCGCCTTCTGCAGGCTTCGGAACACGTCGACGTAGGCGACGATCAGCCCGTTGTTCTTCTCGGGGAACACGCGGTTCGCCCGGGTGATCGTCTGCATCAGCGTGTGGTTGCGCAGCGGCTTGTCGAGATAGACCGTCGAGAGTGACGGGACGTCGAATCCGGTAGTCCACATTGAGCAGACGAACGCGAGGCGGAACGGGTCCTGGTCGTCCTTGAAGCGGTCCTCGAGCTTCTCGGTGACCATGCGTTTGCGGTGCGGCTTGATGTCGATGCCGCGCTCGGCCATCTCAGCGATCTCGTTCTGGGACTGCGAGATCACCACCGCCATGTCGGTTGAGCGCATGAACGCGATCTCCTGGGAAACGAGGTCCCGATCGCTCGCGCTGAGATCCTCAGTCGCGACTCGGGCCTCGTTGGCGGCGAGTCGCTCAGCCCAGTCGCGCTGGACCTTCTCAAAGGTGCGGACCGCGGTGATCTTGTCGATCGACACGACCAGGCCTTTGCCGGCGAACCCGCGACCGAGAAAGTGATCGACGATGTCTTTCGCGACGGCGTCCAGCCGGTCATCGCGCGTGATCAGCTCGTACTGCTGACCGAGCGCTCGTGCGAGCTGGCGCTCCTCCACCTCGTCGAGGTCAGCATCCTCGACGATCGCCATCAGGTCATCACCGAACGTGGGGTTGGCTATCTCGATCTGTGGGATGCGGTTCTCGTAGTAGAGCGGGACGGTCGCGTGGTCGGCTGTCGACGCGGCGAAGTTGTAGACCGATACGTAGTCGCCGAACACCTCGCGCGTTCGCTCCTCGCCGGCGATCAGCGGCGTCCCAGTGAAACCGAGGAAGCCAGCGTTAGGGAGCGCGTTGCGCATGTTCAGCGCGAGCACGTCGTACTGGGTGCGGTGCGCCTCGTCGGTGATCACGATCACGTCGTCGCGCTCCGAGATCACCGGGTGGGCCTCGCCCCTCTCGGCACGGAACTTCTGAATGAGCGTGAAGACATAACGGTGGTCCTCCGCCAGCAGCTCACGAAGATGCGCCGAGCTGGCCGCACGGACGTGCTCCTCGGTCACTACCCCGGCGCGAAGGAACTCCCGGTGCGTCTGCTCGTCGAGGTCTTCGCGGTCGGTGACGATCACGAACGACCAGTTCCCGCGCATCTTCCGCAGCACCTTTTGCGAGAAGAACAGCATCGACAACGTCTTGCCCGAGCCCTGCGTGTGCCAGAACACGCCGAGCTTGCCGCGCTCCTCACGCGGGGCGTGTCGCAGCTCGTCCATCCGGGCGAGCGCGTTGTTGACGCCGAGGTACTGGTGGTTGCGCGCGAGCAGCTTCACGAACCCGCCCGGCCGCTCCTGGAACGCGACGAAGTTCTCGATCAGGTCAAGCAGCCGCTCCTTCGAGCACATCCCGCGGATCACCGTCTCGAGCGAGACCGTCCCTTCCTCGCCCTCGCTGTTGATCTTCTTCCACTCCGAGAAGAATTCCCAGCCCGACGTGATCGTCCCGACCTTCGTCGCAGCACCGTTTGACAGGACGATGAACCCGTTTGGCTCAAACAGATGCGGGATCGCGTCCCGGTAGTCGCACAGGTTGTCGTCATATGCGTGCTTCAGACTGCGATGCGACGCCTTCAACTCGATGAACACGAGCGGGATCCCGTTGACGAACCCGATCAGGTCGGCCCGGCGCTTGTACAGATCCGAGTGCACGCGCAACTGCGAGACGAGGAGAAACTCGTTGTTCTCCGGCTCCTCCCAATCGATCACGGCAAGCCGGTCGGGAAGCGTCGTGCCGTCCGGCTGGCGAACCGACACCTCGACGCGATCGCGCAGCAGCGCATGGACCTCAGCGTTGGCGCGCGCGAAATGCAGCGCAGACCGCGGCCTCGTGATCTCCCGGAGCGCCTGCTCAACCGCCTCGGCCGTCGCGTCGGGGTTAAGGCGTTCGATGGCCGCTCGGAGACGCCCCGAGAGGAACACCTCCGACTGGTTATCACGCCCCAGAGTGCCGTTCGGACCGAGCGTCTCGTGAAACGCATCCAGCGTCTCCCACCCAAGCCCCTCGAACAACCGGATCGCCGGCTGCTCAACTAGCTGGTCTTCGCTGAACTGTCGTGGGGTCACGCGGCGAGATCCCACATGTCGATGTAGAGATCGCTGACGTCAATCTCGCCGGACACGAGACGTGGCAGAAGGAGATCGCGGGCGGCACGAAGAGCGTGTGAGGTCGCCTGCACAGACTGGATGAGATCAAACATCGGCTTGACTAGACCGTCGAAGCGGTCGCGTACAGCTGCATCGGGCACCAAGCACGGAATGCGGTTGAGGTTCGCTTGCGTGATCTTGGGCTGGGCTGCGCCTGTGACGTAACCGCTGATCGATAGCTCCTGCAGAAAGAGACAGAGGTACTCCGTTGACACGTCGCGGCCCTGCAGGATATGAGTGTGATTGTTCGCCCAGAACTTGCCCGTGACGTACTGAAGCACGGGAGACCCGTCGCTCGTGATCACGCTGCCGTCTTCCGCGACTAGGAGATAGGTGCCGTCGAAGAGGTAATCGTCGATGAAGTCGAACACCTTCGCCGCGCCGTAATACGGAAAGGGCCCGGGTCTGACGCTCCGCTCCAAGCCGGAGAGCGGCCTGCGGAGGCGATCGAAGTTCTCGACGGTCGTCCCTAACGGTCTGATTTCCCATCCTGTCGGCATCAGCGCCACCTCGGATTCCACGGTCGGGTCGCCTTCGTGGCCGGGGTAGCGGAAGTCGACGAACCACTCGCGATACACGCGCTGGGCCATCTCCTCTAGAAGTTTGATTCGGCGGTTGTTGTTCTCGATCAGATCGTCGTAGGCGGAGAGGATCGCGGCTATCTTGCGCTGGGTTGTGCGACCGGGAATCGCTGTCGGAAGGAGATGAGCGTGGTTGCGGTTCAGCGTCGGGTTTGCGGCACCGACGTCGTAGCGCCCGAGACCGAGGGTTGATAGCCAGTAGTAGACGAACTTCGGGTCGTTCCCGTGAAAGTCCTTGACCCACAGCGTGGTGTCGTGCGGCCAGAATGGCGCCTCGCTGAAATACACGCCACCAAGCACGCCCTTACGGCCGATCACCACGCCTGGGCCTTCAACTTTGAAGACCGCATGGGTGCTTGTCGGCCCCGACGACGAGATCACCGGATACGGCCCTTCTGCCTGCGCCGCCTTGGTGATATCGAATCCTCTCTGGAGCGTGACCACATCCCCGACGGTCACGTATCGCCAGTCGGCTGAGCGGGCGGTTTGATCAGGCATGTCGTCCCTCAGCCCAGCAGCTGCGCCACATTGGTCGCGATTCGCTCTTGCAGCTCTCCCGCCTCGGCATTGAGCGTCTCCAGCTCGTGCTGCAGCTCGGCTAGCCGCACCCTGAAGTCGATTCCGTCGTTCTCGGCCGCGGCCACTCCGACGTACCGCCCGGGATTGAGGCTCCAGCCCTGCTTCGCGATCTCGTCGAGCGTTACCACTGCACACAACCCGGCCACATCGACGTAGCGACCATCGGGGAACGACGCCGAAAGGAGGTCTGCCGACCCCTCGGCGGTTTCCACTTCCTCCGCGCGATACAGCCGTGCGATATTGGCCAGGAACTCAATCTGCTCCGGTAGCCAGTCGCGGTGTGCTCGGTCGATCTGACGGAAGATCTTTCGAGCGTCGATAAAGAGCAACTTGTCCTCCCGCTCGGTGCCGTGCTTACCGCGGTCGAGGAACCAGAGCGTCACGGGGAGCGTCACCGTGTAGAAGAAATTGGACGCCACGGCGACGACTACGTCTACAGCCATGTCTGCGATCAGCTTCTTGCGGATCTCGAGCTCGGAGCCGCCGGCGTCAGCGGCGGAGTTCGCCATCACGAAGCCAGCGCGCCCCTTCGCGTTGAGTGCTGAGTAGAAGGTTTGGATCCATATGTAGTTGGCGTTGTCGGACTTGGGCAGCCCGAACGGGAAGCGTGCGTCTCCTTCGAGCTTTGCCTTGTCGACCTTGTTGACGTTGAACGGCGGGTTCGCCATCACGTAGTCGAACTGGCCCGTCGCCTTGAACGGATCCTCGTAGTACGTGTTCGACTGGCTGACCTGGCCTTCAAGCCCGTGTACCGCGAGGTTCATCTTGCACAGCCTCAACGTCTCATCGACCCGCTCTTGGCCGTAGATCGACAGCCGTCCGGTCTTGCCGTTGCGGTGCTTCTCGACGAAGCGAGCGCTCTGGACGAACATCCCGCCCGACCCGCACGCAGGATCGAGGATCTTGCCATTGAACGGCTCGATGATCTCTACGATCAGCCGCACGATCGAGGTCGGCGTGAAGTACTCGCCGCCCTTCGCGCCTTCTGCGACCGCGAACTTGCCGAGGAAGTATTCGTAGACCTTGCCGAAGGCGTCGCCCTCGATGTCGCCGAGCATCGCGCTGACCGAGCGGAGCAGGCTGACAAGCGTGTCGTTGCTGAGCGACTGGTAGGTCCGCGGTAACACTCCCCTGAGCGACGGGTTCTCCTCCTCGATCGCAGCCATCGCATCATTGATCGCCTTGCCGAGGTTGTCGCCCTCCTTCAACAGCAGCAGGTTCGCGAAGCGCGCTTGCCCGGGGAGGTAGAGCACGCCCCTTGCTTGGTAGTCGGCCTTTCCGATCTCGCGACGACCGGTGCCCCTGCCGGCGACCGCCTGCTCCACCTGCGCGAAGCGACTGTCGGCGAACTTGAGGAAGATCAGGCCAAGAACCGGGATCGAGTACTCGGCCGCCTTGAGATGCGAGTTGGCCCGCAGCTCGTCCGCCGTCTCCCACAAGCGGTTGGCGATGTGCTGGATGTCGATCCTCGGTGACGCCGGCGCGGACATTTTGTGAGGAGGCTACTTGTCGCGTATCAGCGGTGGATCTCGCTCGCGCTACGAGTGCTCCGAGCCGGCCTGAGCTCGACGTCGCCCGGTGCCTGGCCCACTACTACGATTCTGCCTCCGCCGCGTGTCGCCGAAGCCAGCCGCGTCGGCTCGCCGAGCGTTCTTAGCGACCGGTGCTTCCGAGTCCGTCCACTCCACGCGCAGACTTTTCGAACGAGTCCACCCTGGTTGCCTCGAAAGCGGGGGTTGCCACGATAACGAGCTGCGCTATTCGGTCGCCCCGTTTGACCTCATAGGTCTGCGCCTGAGTACCGAACAGCACGACGACGATCTCGCCGCTGAACCCGGCGTCGACGATTCCGGGAGCGTTCAAGACGCTGATCCCGCTTTGCGCCGCAAGGCCACTCCTGGGGCAGATCAACCCAACGTAGCCGACGGGGACTGCGATGCACACCCCGGTCGAAACGCTCCGCGGACCCGTCGATCGGGAGATTGTGGTGTCGGACCGCGCGCGCAGGTCGAGGCCAGCGTCGCTGGTATGTGCTCTACCGGGAGGGTCTAGTCCGGTGTCAAGCTGGACGAACTCCAGGAGGAATGGATGATCGGAACTCAATCGGAGCCGCCCAGCCTCGATGCCCCCGATTGCGACGGTGACGGGACATCGATACGGTCCCGGTTCATGCCTACCGTGGCGTTTCCGACCGTGCCTAGCGATCTCGACCGTGATCTGGTGCTGTCCAAGTGTGCCTATTTCACGAAGGTCGGCCTGTGGCCACTCCCGCTGACCGGCGTCGACCCAGCGGCCTGGCTCGACAACTTTACCGCCGGTGAGATGCGCCACGCCGCTTACCTGCTGAATGCCTTCCTGTTCTTCCCAGGCCATGTGGTCGACCAGATCTTCGTCAGCGCATGCCGAGACGTACTCAGGGCAGCAACGGAGGGGGAGGATTCGGCCGCGCTTCCTAACGCGTGGCGGCACTTCTTGGACGCCGTCGTGGTCACCGCGGTGCGAGGCGAGAGGCCAGCGCCCACGGACAGCGGCGCGTTGTTCACGAGACGAGCGCGGGGTCTTCTCGGTATCCCCACGGGTCGGATTCTCGAGCAAGCGGAGGCGGTAGCTCATGCCCATCGGCACGGCGGCGACCTACTCCTCGTCGACGACTTCGTTGGAACCGCGAATCAGTTCTGCGAAACGTTCAAACGCGAGTTCCCAGTCGACGGCAGTCAGGTCTCCTTCGCGTCGATAGCACAGGTAGGCAACGTCAGGTATTTCTACGCTCCGATCGTGGCTACCGCCCGCGGTTGTAGCCGCATCCTTGCTGAGTGCGCGGCCACTACGACATGCGCCGGCCACGTGCTTCCGGACCGGTACGGAGCGCTGCATCCGGAGAGCCTTATCTGGCCAAACGACCTCATCGCCACGGCTTCTGACTTTGTTCACACAGCGAGCCAACGCGCTGGAATACCGGACGCGCCGGGGAGTCCCAACCATTGGGAGGGCTTCGGCGGGCTGGCCCTTGTCCTCGCGTTCGATCACGGAACACCCGACGCCACGCTTCCGTTGATTTGGTGGCAAGCGGGCGGATGGACGCCGTTGCGAGCACGCGGGTGAGCGGTCCCGACCCTTCCACCGCTCTTGGTGCGGCGTTCGCAAGCCGCGCGGAACAGTTGCGGGGCAACGTATTTGATCTCTTTGCCGAGCCGACCTACTTTCCGGAGCTGCTCGACGCCAGATCTTGCGTATTGATCGGCGGGCGAGGTACAGGGAAGACCACCGTACTGCGAGGGCTTTCGTACGAGGGTCGTGCGTCCCTCGCGCTCGAGCCACCCGCGTCCTGGCCGTATTACGGATCGTACATTCGCATCAACACTGCCCGAGTGACTGCATTTGAAGGCTTAGACCTGCCGGTCGAAGATTGGCAGCGCGTCTTTAGCCATTACCTAAATCTTCTGCTCGTCGAGTCTGTCCTCAGGTTTTTGGTTTGGTTTGAGGCACGCACTGGTGTTCCGACCCTGCTCCCGGCTGACTGCGCCAGCATCGCGGCGACGTTTGGCGTATCCGCTGCCCCCCCCGCGGACGCAGTGGGGCTAAAGGCGACTCTAGAGGCAACCAGGACCCAACTCGAGATCTTCGTAAACAACGTGGTGGACAAGGCGCGTCCGACTCTCTCGATGCTTGGCGCCCCGATCGACGAGGTTATGACGCGCCTCGCCACGAATGGGAGTCTTGCTGAGAAGCCGTTCTTCTTCTTGCTCGACGAATACGAAAATCTCAGCCCACACCAGCAACGCGTCGCGAACACTTTGGTGAAACACGCTGGCGAGTTCTACGCGTTTAAGATTGGTGTCAAGGAACTCGGCTGGCGTAGTCGCTCCACGTTGAATGCCCAGGAGCAGCTGCAGGCGCCAGCGGACTACGCTCAGATCGACATCACCGAGCGACTCCGGAAGCCGGGCGCTTTCAGTGCGTTTGCGAAGCAAATCTGCGCCGCTCGCCTCGAGCATGTGTCGAATCAGATAGGTGTTTCGCACGCGTCGCCGCCTGTACTGCTGCCAGCCCTGTCCGAGGACGCCGAGGCTCACATGCTGGGTATCGCAGATCAAGCAGGTGCGGTGCGGCAGGCGATCGCCGCCGCAGACCCAAGCCTCGATCTCGCCGGCTTCGATGCGCTCCCAGCGCTGTTTCAATACCTTTTAGGCTTCTGGGCCAGCGGTCACGGACGCTCCGAGGCCGCGTGTTACGCCGATTATCTCGCGCATCCCAAGCGATGGGAAACCCGATACGGCAATTACAAGCACGCCCTGCTGTATACCCTCCGCACGGGACGCCGCGGGATTCGTAAGTACTACTCGGGCTTTGACGCATTTGTAGAGCTCGCCGGTACGAATCTCCGTTTCTTGATGCAGCTGGTTGAGCAGGCGCTGCGCGACCAGCTCCTAAGGCCGAACCAGAATCCCGAAACGTGGTTGACAGAACCCATCTCTCCTGAGGTCCAGACACGCGCAGCCCGGTCAATCGGTCAGCGAAATCTTGTCGAGCTTGAAGGCCTATCGCTGATCGGGCCGCGACTCACCCGCCTGACGGTGGGACTCGGGCGGGTCTTCCAGCTTCTAGCGAGTCACCCCGAGGGACATACGCCCGAGGTGACGCAGTTTCGCCTAAGCGAGTCGGGGACGCTGATCGCGTCTCAGACCGAAGACCTGCCCGATCCGCGCACCATGAGTCTCGGGGACACGCATGACGTCGCTGGGCTAATGGCCGAGGCCATCACGCATCTAGCGATTCTGCGAATGCCAGGAACGAAGTTGGCCGGTTCAAGCACCCGGGAGGACGACTACATGGTTCATCCAGTGTTCACACCGGTGTTTGACTTTAGCTACCGCAGGAAGCGCAAGATGACGTTGACTGGCAAGCAGCTGCTTGGCCTCGTTTCCACACCAGGGACTACGATCGGCGAGATCCTTAGACAGACGGGTCGAGAGATCAACGATGACGTCGACGTCTTGCCCGATCAGATGCAGCTCTTCGACAGCTACCTCCGGTCTGAATGACGACCGACATTCGAGACCAGCCGATCTTTACGCAGCTTGTCGATGATGCGGCGGCGTTTTCGCTGAGCGCCGGAGCGGCATTCGTATCCGGGCGGAGCCACGAAGCGCGAAGCCAGCACGTTGAGGACCTGCGCGCCCGCACGACCGGCGCGACTTTCGTGGACTTGACTCACCAGTCGGACGAGAGCTTTCGGTGGCGTCCGCCCGGCGCGTCTGAGGACACGGTTGTTCGCCTCAGAAGCGTGGCCGAACTCACGGCCTTTTGGAACGAGGTCGGCGGTGCAGGTGCGTACCTAGACATCACTGGCTTGACCCACCCGATCTGGGTGCCGCTAGTTGCAACCGCCGTGGCGGCAGGCTTCCCGTTGAAGGTCGTCTACGTCGAGCCGGTGAAATATCGGCGCAATTCGATTTCCGCCGGTAGCGAGCTATTCGATTTGAGTGTCGGCTTTGGCGGCGTGGCGCCGTTGCCCGGGTTTGTGAGCCTCTCCGACCCAGCGGAGGACGAGTACTACTTTGTCCCGCTGCTGGGATTCGAGGGCCGCCGGCTGTCATACCTCGTGAGCGAGGTTGCGCCGGGTGGTGGACGCACAATTCCGGTGGTCGGCGTTCCCGGCTTCCAACCCGAGTTCGTGGCCTTTGCCTACGATGGCAACCGGATCCCGCTGCTCGACAGTGACGCTTGGCAAGATGTGCAATTCGCGACGGCCAATTGCCCATTCTCGCTCTTCTACACCCTCGAAGCTGTTGCCACCAAGCACTCGGGCAGCTTTTTGAAGATAGCCCCGATTGGGACCAAGCCACACGGACTTGGAGCCGTGCTCTTTGCGCTTGCGCACCCCGAGGCGACGGAGCTGGTCTACGACCATCCACTCCGCATGCCAGGTCGCACCGAGGGAGCTGCACGCCTGTTGGTGTACGACGTGTCCGCTCTCGCCCGGTTGCGTGGGTTTAACGGTGCGATCACGTGAACGTGGACTACTTTGAGACCCCGTCTGGCCTGATCGAGCGCATGCTTGACGCGGTGGAGGACCTTCGCGTCGAGGTCGTCTTGGATCCTGCGGCCGGCGACGGGCGACTGATCGAGCGCGCACTCCATCGCTGGCCGGAAGCGCGTGCGATCGCGGTCGACATAGACTCGGCAAGAGTTGATCGACTCCGGGCATGTCACCCGGAATGGACGGTTGTTCACGCTGATTTTCTCGATCTCGCTGAAGCCAAGCTGTTACCGGATCCTACCTCGCGAGTTCTAGCGATCATGAACCCGCCTTTCTCCGGCCGGGGCGGGGGGACGTGGTCTGCGCGCTGGCTTACGGGCGAGACGATCGCGTGTGGCCGCGCAATGGCGTTCGTCATGGCCGCTGCGAGGCTCGTGACCGAGGGCGGGCACCTCGTGGCAGTTGTGCCAGCTGGTGTAACTACCAACGTTCGCGATGCATGGGCTCGCGAATTGCTCGCGCGCGCTGGCGAAATGCGGACTGTTGAGACGAGCGACGGTTACGCCTTTCCGTCCGTCGCCGCGCACACCTCTGTCATCAGTTGGCTTCCTGGCCGCGCCTGCAGCGACCCGAACGTCGTCGGGACACGGCCGTCCGCGCGATCGCCCCAGCTAGTGGATATATCGGTCGGGCGCGGTGCGCTTCCGGTGTTTAGGGCAGCCGAGCGTCAATGCGAGTCGGGGCTCGGCGTCCCGTTTCTCCACACAACCTCCATCAAGCGGAGTGGAGCTATAGATCCACTGTTTGAGATCGTTCCGCGCGAGTGTGAGCGGATTATCTCCGCGCCATTCGTGGTCCTCCCGCGTGTCGGTCGGCCGTCGATCGACAAGGTGGCGCTCTACACCGGTCCTCCGGCCGTACTTTCAGACTGCTTGTTCGCGCTGAGCCACCGGGCGATCGAGATGACAGAGTTGCTGTTTCGCCGCGTCGTGGTCGAGTGGCCGCGCGTCGCCTCACGATACGGCGGCTCGTGCGCACCGTTTCTCAGGCTAGAGGATGTAGTTGCTGTTGTCTGCGAGCTGTCGCTTGAGGTCGCCTTGGCGGCGTCATCCGCAGAACTACAGCCGTACGACTTGCCTATAAGGGAGCTTGCCCTGCACGGATCCGTGGCGTCCTAGGTGGATTTTGGTCTCGTCGCGCACCTCGCGAATAGCGATCGATCAGATCGGAGAGCGCGCCGGCGGTCTGCCGCGTCCCTGCCCCACCATGTGCTGGCGCACCCCCGCCGCGGCCTCGATTGCGAAGACCTCTGAGAGCAGCGCGGCGTCCTCGGCTTGGCTTCGGTAGCGCAGGTAGATCTGTGTCGTTTTGATGTCGGAGTGCCCGAGCCAGTTCTGGACTTGGAGGATTGACGCGCGTTGGATCGCGAGCGTACCGAAGGTGTGGCGGAGCTCGTGGAAGCGCATCAAAGGGAGCCCGGCCTCGGTGAGGGCCGCGAAGTAGCGCTTGCGTAGTCGGTTGGAGTCGAGGTGTCCGCCGAGTGGGCCGGCGAAGACGAGGTCGCCGGGGCCGGTGAAGTGATCGCGCTTACCGTAGCTCTCGAGCGCTTCGGCGACGTCGGTGACCATCGGCACGGTTCGCGCGGAGCCGCTCTTGGGGGTTGACTCCAGGTCCTTGGCGAAGCTTGTGCGGACGTGGATCGCCTCGCGCGGGAAGTCGATGTCACGCCAGTGCAGCGCGAGCAGCTCGCCCATGCGCAGGCCGGTGAACGCCGCGGTCAGGAAGAACGTCGCGTCTTCGGGGCTCGCGGCGGCGGCGGTCAGCAGCCGCACCTCGGCGGCGCTGAGGACGGTGATCTCCTTGGTGCGGCGCAGGCGCGGGCGCTCCATCAGCGAGGCTGGGTTGTTGGGTAGGCCGTGAACGCGCATCGCGCGCTTGAAAATGCCGCCGAGCGCGATCGTGTATTTGAGCAGCGTGCGGTTGGCGGGGCTGCGCTCTTTGGTGTAGCCGTCGCGCCAGCGCTCGAGCGTCTCGACGGTGATGTCTTCGAGGCGCAGGTGGCCGAGGCTGCGGTTGAGGACGCGGACCATGTTGTTGTAGTCGCTGAGCGTTGATGGCTTGACGTCGCGCTCGTGCTCGGCGTAGCGCAGCCACTCCGCGGTGGCCTGCTCGAAGGTGACGCCGGTGCGGACCATGCCCGGGAGCGTGCCGCGCTGGGCGTCGGTGAGGATCCGTCGGAGCTCGGCCTCGGCGAGCCGCTTCGTCCAGTAGCCGGCAGCCGGGCGCCCGTTTTGCGTCCAAGCGGGACCGAGCAGGCGCTGGACCTGGCGTCCGTCGGGCAGCCGGTACTTGACATACCATCGCGGGCCACGGGTCCGCTCGATGCGGTACACGTGACCGGTCGCCGCTCCGGTGCGTGTGAGGTGCATGGTCATCGTCTAGGGAGCCTCCTCGCGAGCAAGATACCCCGTGGTTGGGACCGGGCCAAGAAATTGAAACCGTGTCCCGAAATATGTCCCAAACTGGGCAAAAGTAGGGTCAACTCTCGATATGTGGACACAAGAAAAGCCCTGCAAAATCGACAAATCGGCGATGACGGCTCGCAACTTTTAATCCGGCGGGCGGGGTTCGAGTCCCCGGCCGCGCACTGGCGAACAGCCCGAAACGGCGGGCTCAGGCGCCTAAGAGGGACGGCTGAGAGCACAGCCTGAGAGCCAGCGGGAGCCGT
>Ga0182024_10012794_pt1 | contig 16527 bp, 16 predicted proteins | sample P32metaG_FD_120480 | JGI IMG/M metagenome (GOLD analysis project Ga0182024, IMG submission 120480) | Permafrost microbial communities from Stordalen Mire, Sweden - P3-2 metaG (Illumina Assembly) | ecosystem: Environmental > Terrestrial > Soil > Wetlands > Permafrost | place: Sweden: Stordalen... | reverse complement strand
TTGCCCTTCACGGCGGTTCCTCCTTAGATCTTTGGCGGATCGCCGCGAACGCTCCCAAGCGGAGCGGACGCGGCCGGAGGGACCGCCGTCACCTCAAAGTTCTACGAGCCCCGGGACAACCTCCAGTTTGAAAACTGACCCACTACCGCTAATCGGCGCCGGCGCTTATGTTCTCGACGCCTAGCCCCAACGAGCGGTAGAGGCTCAACATTCGGGCTGTGACGTGCTCGATGGCGAGATCTTGGCTCTTCGCGCGGCCATCGCAGGGCTCTGGCGCCTTGACGCATCGAACGATTGCCTCGCCCAGTTCATGTGCGGTGGGTGGGGCTACTGTCGCACGCGTAACCCCATTTAGCAGCGCCGGGATGTCGCCAGCTGCCGTGGCGACCACAGGTAGGTTGCACGCTAGCGCCTCCTTCACAACGTTGGGCGAGCCTTCGGATGCCGACGTGTGGAGGAGCAGATCCGCGGCGTTGTAGTAGTGCGGTAGAGCCTTCGGCGGAACCTCCGAAACGGCGCGCCAGACGAGGTTGGGAATGACCTTTGCAGCTTCGGCGGCAGCTGCTTCCGCCAGGTCGAGCCGCTTTACGGGATCACGGCGACCCACGGTGATCACAGTAATCTCGTCCAGCGGCCATCCGATGGCTCGTCTCGCCTCGTTGCGATCCATCGGGCGGAAGCGCGTGTGATCCACGCCGTCAGGGATCACGACATTGGACTGCTGGCTGCGCTTTGGTAGGCAGCCGTGCATCTCAGAGGTCTTGGTGGTGGATGCCGACAGGGACAGGGAATGAAGCCGGAGCGCAAGGCTTCGCAAGCCTCGTTTGATCCGCGAGAATCTGTCGCCGGTTAGATAACCAAGGATGTCCGTCCCCCAGTAGCTCCCGATGACGGGGGACCCGAGGTAGCAACGGGCCACGACGATCGCTTCGCCCGCATGACCGTGGACAAGTTGGTAACGCTTCACGAGAGGGAGGAGAAGGCATGCCACGGCGCCCGCGAGGTACGTATACAGACCGCTGTAGCCGCGAACGTAGAGCACGTCGCTCTGAACGCCAGCTGCGGTCAGTCCGTCCACGGCTGTCTTCAGAAATGGCGCCCGCGTGGGCGACTCCGGATCGGGCCAAGCGTTCGTGACCTGCAGAACCACGGAGTCCGCGTGACACTGCTCCCAGGTGAGCCAGCGGCGCTCGTGGAGAATGCGAAGCAAGCACCTGACGAAACGTGCCATCGGGTCATCGCGCAAACCATTCGAGAAGGGCCCAGCCGCCGCTGAGACGCGCGAGGCTGGTGCCACTGGGGTCGAGACGCGGGCCTCAGCTGCGGCGGGTGTCGATTCGTGGCGATCCTGCACCAGTTGGTAGAGTAGACGCTGATGGGGGGGCCGCCCACGCTGCGGAATGGACGCATGTAACAATGAGTACCTGGAGGTGATGTGGCGTCGCTGAGATCGCTCGCCGAGAGACGCCCCGACTGCGAACTCTCAGTCATCACCGTTACCTATAACTCGGCTCACGCCGTGACCGGGCTGCTGGGCTCTGTGCAGGCCGTTCGGCCCGATGCCGAGGTGATCGTTGTGGATAACGCCTCAAGCGATGACATCAGCGACGTTGTAAAGGATTACGACTCTGTGCGACTCGTCCGGCTCGACGAGAACGTTGGATTCGGCCGCGCTTGCAACGATGGAGCTTCAGCAGCCAGCGGGAGGTGGCTGCTGTTTGCCAATCCCGATGTGATGATCGATTCTCTGAAGCTGCCAAACAGTCGAGCCTACGGCTTGTTGTCCACTTGCATGGATACAGCCGGCCGTGGCAAGGGACTCGCGTCGAGGGCCGAGACCACGTACGTCGAAGATTACCTTACCAACGTCATCTCACGGTTCTTGCCACCCCCGGCCGCGCGACTAGTCCCACCTACCCGCTCCCGTCCCGCTGGCTGGGTTTCCGGAGCCCTCTTCCTAACCTCGCGAGAAGCATTTGCCCTGGCGAAAGGCTTTGACGAGCGGTTCTTTATGTACTTCGAGGACCGGGACCTGGGGCGACGCTACCGGGCCTCCGGTCGATCGATCGGGTTCGCTGCTGGGGTGGCCGGTCGTCATGCTCACAATGCCTCGTCATCTGGCGTTAGCCGCCCTCACCGGGAGGCGCTGGCGCTTATTTCCTGGATCGAATACCTGGGCATTTGGGGTGGCCAGAGCCAAGCCGATGTCACGGCGGCCCGTGTGATGCGAGGGCTCGCTCTAGGTCAGCGATTCCCCCAAATCCCGCCGCTTTCCGCGCGCATTGAGCGAAAGACGGAGGAGACGAGGGCGATAATCGAGCAGATACGAGCGCTCGCTAGCTCGGAAAGGTTGGCCCGGTTGGGCTTCTACCCGCATGCTCGCGCCGCTGTCGCCGCTCAAGTGTAAAGCGCTGGCTTGCATGAACGTGACGTTTGTTCTGTGGGATGGCCGCATCGGCGGTGCCGAACGCCTCGCGGTTCGCCTGGCGGCAGAGTTCTGGAGCCACGGCGTAGGCGCAAGCGTCCTCTTTCTTGGATCAGATGATCAGCTAGCACCAGAACTCAACGCAGCCGGGGTCCCAGGCGCGCACCTGCGTTTTCGATCAGGTTCAGACGCGCTGCGCTATCCGCGACGCTTCGTTTCAGCGATACATGCGCAAGCAGCAGATGTTGTAATCCTGCCCGACTTCGGGTACTTGGCTGTCGCGCTGCGCATCGGAGGATTCACGGGAGCCGTGATCGGCGTCGAGCACGGCAATCTTGCCGAGCTAATGTGCGGCGCTAACGCGAAGGTGAATCGAACGCTAAAGACAAAGCTTCTGGTCTCCCGGATCTCGGGGGTGCCTGCGCATGACGCTGAGGTGGTCGTGTCGAGCTTCATGGAGAGTCTGTCGCGCCGAGTGCGGGTCCACGGCAAGCGGCTAGTGCAGATACCGAACGGAGTTCCGATGTGCTCGCCTGCGCCACCTCCTCCGATGTGCACGAACGTGCTCAAGCTAGCTTTCGCTGGGCGCCTAATCCGAGGGAAGGGACTTGACGTTCTGTTGCGGGCTGTGGGTGTTCTGCGTTCCCAAGGCTGTCCGGTGGAACTTGAGATCGCGGGCGACGGTCCGATCAGGCCTCAGCTCGAGCAACTCGCGCGCAGAACTGGGGTTGACGGTGTCGTCACATTTCTTGGTTGGACTCAGGACATCGGCGCGTTCTGGAACCGCAACCACGTTGCTGTCGCGCCGAATGACACCGTAGTTGAGTCATTCTGTCTATCGGTTGCAGAGGCGATGAGCCACTCGCGGCCCGCGATCGTGACGTCCCTCGGGGCACTGCCAGAGCTGGTAGTAGCCCGTGTGACTGGAACCGTTGTGACGCCAGGTGACGCCGATAGTATTGCCGCTGCGGCGCGTGGGTATCTCGAAAATCCACGAGAGCTGGAACTCCACGGGATCGGAGCCAGAGAGCGTGCTGAGTCGATCTACGCGCTCGACCGATGCGCAACCGCGTACCTTCAGTTGGCTTCCGAGCTAGCCGCTCAGCGGGGAGCGCTACGTCGATGAGCCCAACGACGAGCTCGAGCTCCCGCCGTCGGTCGGCCCCACCTGTGGCTGTCCGGCCTACCGGATCCGGATTGGCAGCGCTTGGCGGTCGGCTTGCCTCGTAGTAAGGGAGTCATCCAGGCGCTCCGGCCAAGTAGGAGTCGAATGGGCGAACGAGAGCATCACTCTTGCGCCGAGACCACGGCGTGAGATTTCGCCGCTATCGCTCGGCGCGCCAGGCGCGCCTCCACCTGGTGCCAGGGCACGTCGACATTGGTTCCGGGCAGGTCGTGGATCTGGGTGCCAACGCCGGGGACTGGACGGCGAACGTGTGCGAGGCATTACCGAACGTGCGCGTGCTGGCGGTGGAGCCGCTGCCCGATCTCCAAGAGCGCTTGGCGGCACGCCTCCAGCGGTACGGTGACCGGGTCATGCTTGACACCCGCGCAGTGGACGCTGAGGCAGGCCAGGCCAACTTCAACATTACCCGGGGTGACGTGTTCGCCTCGCTGCTCAGGCCGCACACCGCGATCGACGGCGTCTACGGGTCCGCCACGGAGGTCATCAATAGGGTGACGGTCCCCGTCGCTACGCTCGACGAGATCGTCGGAGGCGTGCCCGTGTCGGTTCTAAGATTGATGTCCAGGGAGCCGAGCTGCGGGTGCTCGCCGGGGGAGCACGCACCCTCGCGAACACGCAGGCCGTTCTGGTCGAGATGAACCTGGTCCCGCACTACGAGGGGGGTTCGACCTGTTCAACTGTGCACGAGGTACTCGCCGATCTGCGCTTCCTGGCCTGGGGCTATGCGCCGCCGGCACGAGCTTTCGACGGACGCATTCTGTGGTGGGACATGTGCTATGCGCGTCCGGCGCCATCGTGACCACCCGAGGTGCCGCATGAATCCCCGGATGCGTAAGGCGCTGGATTGGCGGACCGGGTTGGCCCTTGCGGGAGATGTCAAGTGGCGGTTGGCCGGACCCTGTCCACAGCCGATGGACGATACCCTGGCGGCGGTTAGGGTCGCCTGGCCGAAGCGCTATCAACACCCGAACGCCCGGGCCTTCGTACAGACGGTTCACGACGCGTTCGCGCTTCGTTCACGCCTGACTTATGCCAACATCGAGCAGCCGTACGAGGGTGTCGTCGTCATGCGGATCGACGCTGGTGGTGGCTGGTCTGACGTCGCGCTCGACTACTTCGATCTTACGCACGTCAACGAGCGGTGTGCTGGTGACGTCGACCACTACTTCAAGATGCAGTACCTGCGCGAGGGGTACGCGCCGCTGAAGAACGTCTATCCCGGCGGATACGTGACCAGCTCCACGTGGCTCTACCGCAACAGCTGCCGCCTGAGGAGGCTCCACCTGCTCTCCCAGCCGTCGCGATCAGTGTTCGGACGTTTTGGCTTAAGGTTCTCGGCTGACATCCGCCGGCGTGCCCTGGAGATCCTCACCCACGATCAGCGGTTCGATTTCAAAGGCAGCACCAAACAGACGAAGCTTTCCTGGTACCTACGCGAGATGGCAGGTGCAGCAGTGTGCATTGACCTCCCGGGCAATGGACCCTTCTGCTACCGGCTCGTGGAAAGCATGGCCATGGGCTGCTGCGTTCTCGGTCCCCCGCACGTGACCCGGCTGCCTGTCGAGCTTCGGACCGGTATCGAGATCGTCAACTGCCGGGAGGACCTAAGCGACCTCGGCGACCTGTGCGCCTTCTATGCGAGCAATCCGGTGGCCGCGGCACAGGTGGGTGAAGCTTCGGCCCGCTACTTCGATCGGTACCTGCATCCGGTGCGGCTCGTCTCCCATTACGTGGATGCGATCCGAAATCCGCCGGAGCAGGATTCGGTGCCTGCCTGACCGTGCCTGCGATTCCGTACGCAGCGTCACGGTTCATCGATGGGGTCGTAGCCATGCCGCACGCGCGCGTGCGAGAAGCGATCTTTGTCGGGACGCGGTCCGTGCGATATGCGCTCGCGCCGAAGCCTTGGCGCCGGACCAGCGATCGCCAACGCTGGCTTCCACCGCGACCGCTCGGTCGCGGTGGCCAGAGCGAGCTGATCTGTCCCCACCTCCGATGCGACTGTCCCAGCCATGGAAACAGATTCTGATGCTCGGGAGCACCTCATGTGCGTGGCCTCGATGAGGCTTGCCACGGAATCGTTGAGGGTGGACGCGCATACACGGCGTCGGACCACAGCATGCGCCCGTCGTTGGCGCGAAGCGGGGCAGCGAGGTGCCAGAGGGCGAACCCCCGAGCGGTGAGCGCCGCGTCCACTTCCGAGAGGCGAGCTCCGCCACGGTAGTGCGGGGCGAAGTTGGCTTCGATCAGCACGGCCTGCGTTGCCGCCAAGGTGTTGGGACCGCCTTCGAACACCTGCAGCTCTGCTCCCTGCACATCCACCTTGAGTAAGTTCAGAGATTCGCTGGCAACGAGTTGGTCTAGGGTCACGGTGGGCACCGTTATCGCATCGGTCATTCACGCGTCGGTGCCGTAGAAGGCTTCGAGCGTCGGCTCAGCGAAGAGCAACGACCCGAACACGTCTCGGGCTGCCACGTGGAACGTGGCGCTCCCCGTCGTGGATGTGACCGCGCGGTCGTCGACCCGGACATTGGCCGCACCTCTGAACCGGTGGACGAGCCGCGCGTGGGCGGGTGGATACGGCTCGATCGCAAGGATGCGAGCGGACGGCACCGCGGCGAGGACGTCGGCTGTCCACTCCCCAGTGTTCGCGCCGAGATCGACGATGAGGCCGTCTGCGAGATCGACGAAACGCGGTACCAGATCGAGCCGGGCGCCGCGTGCCCTACGGTAAGCGCGGAGGCTGACGCCGCGCTCGCGGTTGAGCTTCAGGGCACCTCGAGCTCAATGCCAGGCCGGCGGCGTGAGTGCCTCGACCGTGGTTCGACCGAACAAGCCGCTCACAGGTTGGAGATCTCCGCCATCCGACGCCACCGAGCCTTCCAGGTGTGCCGGGCCAGCGTGTCGTGAGCCAAACTCAGCCGTTCTGACCGCCCCGCCGTGTCGGCCAAGGCTGCCGCGACGACCTCACCCGTGGCCTCCGGCGCCGCCACAGGAATCTCGCGCACGAACCCGTCGTAGGGGAACAAGTGATCGAAGGCGGGATTGAGCGGTTTGCTGCCGACGACCACGCCGGCGCAGGCAGCCGACTCGAAGAACCGCGCCATGATCGGCCCCCCGTGCTCAGCGCGTTCGGGATGGGTGCTCTCCATCGCCCAGTTCACGTGCACCTTCGACGACTGCAGCAGCCGGCCGAGAAGCTGCTGGTTCTCCAACAAGTCGATGGCCATCGGTGCACGAGCCGTCTGGTAGAAGTAGAAGAGGTCCTCGTCGCGCGCCAGCCGGACGAGATGCTCGTGGACCGACGGTAGCCGCCGCCCGATCGAGAGGACATCGAGCGGGCGGGACGTCCGGTGCGGGCTGAACCACCGGTCGCTTATTCCTTGCGGCAGATGATGGACCTGGCAGGGAAGAGCATCACCGTAGGCCTCGAGGGCATGTTCAAACGAGATGAAGAGATGATCGACCTCCGTCCAGGCCCGCTGGTTGCGCCTCAGGGAGGGCAGGTAGGCGAGCCAGGAGTCGATGACGTAGACGACGACCTTCCGTGCGATCCTTCTGAGGTCACGCACCTGGAGCAAGCTCGGAACCCACTGCGGGTCCATCGCCACGAAAAGACATACGTCGTAATTCTGACGTGGCGCATCGGTCGGTGAAAGCCACCGGCCCTGGCGTGCGGCGGTAAGCCGGGCGCGGCGGGAGGGCAGGGGGACTGGGACAAGGTCGGCATCGGTGAGTTCGGCGACCCCGTCCTCGAAGTCGATGACCATCCCATAGCTCAGCAGGCCGTAGATATCGCGGTTGGTCGGGATCAGGACGCGCAGGCGTCGCAGATCATTCCCGGAGGTGTCGGATCGGCGCGGATCCACGTCTGTCAACGGATCAATGCCAGGGTTAGGTCCCGGGCCAGAGATGCCCGTCCCAGACCTCCAGCGACCCGCGCTCGATAGTCGCCCCGGCTGAAGTTGCGGCCGATGTGCACTGCGCGCGCCAACCGCCTGCGGTCGGCGTATACGTCCGCCCGATGCTCCAGGGCCGCAGCGTATTGCTCGTAGGCGGCTATCGACCGCTGGAGCCCGGCGACCGCGGTCGGCCCGATCGAGGCAGCAAGCGGGCCCAGGAGCGTCAGCCTGGCGAGGCGCACTCGGGTCCGTTCGGCGCGCCTGGAATAACCCGCCACCTCGTCCGATTGCGCCACCGCGCTATGGAGCGTCGTGCTCCAGCGCCAAAGCGCCATCGTTCTCTGAGATCTACGTACGGCAACTGGAACCGAGTGGTGACCCGTCCAAGCCTCGGTGGCGGTTGAGGCGTGCCGCCGGTACGACAACAGGACGTCCGGTAGCAGCGCAACCCGGCCCAGTGCGCTTCCGACGATGGTCAGCCACTGATCGTGGAACATCGGATCGGAAACTTCGTGCTGGCGGGGTAGCGCCTCGGGGGGTGCCTGCGTGACGATCGCGGCGCGGAAGACGATGGTGCAGCCCGACCAAGCGGCTGGAAACGGGGCCAGCGAGCCGGGTGGAAGAAGCGCACGTGTTCGGACGCCGGATGCGCCGGGATCCGCCGGTACGGGGCGCAGGTATTCGTCGACCGCTTGTGCCGAATGCACTGCCATCACGACGTCCCGGTCGTCGATCAGCGGGCGCTCACACCACTCCAGCTTGTGCGGATGCCAAACGTCGTCCTGGTCGGCCAGCGCGATCGCGTCTCCCGTGCACGCCCGCATCGCCCGGAGGAAGTTCTCGACAAAGCCGACGCGGCTCCGGTTCCGCAGGACTACCACCTCGAGCGGCGCCTCGGCAGCGAAACGGTCGACGATCTCTAGCGTACTGTCGTCGGAGGCGTCATCCGAGATGACCAGGTGGTCCGGCAGCCGCGTCTGCCGAGCGATGCTCGAGAGTTGCTGTGACAGGAATCGCTCCCCGTTCCACGTTGCCATCGCAACCGAGATCCGCAAGCTCAGCTCCCAGCCTCGGTCAGCGAAAGCCTACCGAACAACCGCAGTACCTCGTCCACTGTCACGCTGCGCGTGCAGAGCAGGAGGACGGGATAGGCTGACGCGGTCGCGGTCAGCACCAACCACCAGGCCGCGACGGCGCGAAGTGCCAGGATCAGCGCTGCGGTCAGTGCCAGCGGCGCCACGGCGCGTGCCAGTCGCTTCCAATCCATCTGCGGCAGGCCGATCAGACGAGCCACCTTCGGCATGCCAACCGCGATCACCGACAGCTCGGCGGCGACGGTGGCCACCGCAGACCCTTCGAAGCCCCACAGTGGTATGAGCAGGAGGTTCAGCCCCACGTTGACGATGGCGCCGGCGCTGACCGACCACAGGAAGGCTCGCTCGTTCTTGCACGCGAGCAGGAGTTGGGTCAGGTTGGCGTTCACCAGCCCGAGCCCAGCCGAGCAAAGCAGCCAGCCGAAGGCGATCCCGCCGGGTCCGAACTTGGTGCCGAACAGCCCCTTGAGGATCTGCCGACCGAGGAGGAAGCCCACCGGGATGCACGGCAGCACGGCGAGCACGCTCAGCGTGGCGAACTCGCCGATCTGCCGTCTCAGTCGACCCGGGTTGTCCTGGAACAGCGATGCGGCATGCGGGTAGAGAACGGTGACCCAGAGGCCGGAGAAGACGCCTAGCGCCGCCGGTATCCGTTCCGCCGCCGTGTACTCGCCGACCGAGTAGTTCCCCCGCAAGTAGCCGAGTAGCACGATGTCGATCGAGAAGTAGATGCTGACCATCACCAGCCCAAGACCGGGCGCAAAACCCCCCTTGACACGTCTTGCCACGCGTCGCGTCGCCCTCGCGAGCCCCACCCGTATCCGGCGGACCTCGGACCATCGGACGATGCGCAACACGTACACAATCGTGAGAAGCGCCGTTGTGCCCGCTCCGAGCAGGTTGCAGACGCCGTAGATGGTTGCACCTCGGCCCCCGGGCACCATCACGATCAGCAACACGACAAGGTAGACGACCTGGCCGGCGAAGCGGAGCACGGACAGCAGCCGGAGGTGCTGAAGTCCCTGCATGACCCAGTCAAGGCTGACCGCGCTGATGATCAGGTTCAGCCCCAGCAGTCGGAGCAGCGCCTGGGTCTGGTGGGATGAGCTGAGCACGGGGGCAAGGAAGAACAGCGGCGCGTAGGCGAGAACGCCGTTGAGCAGCAGGACACCCTGGACCTCCGCGACCGTCCGCGACCGCCCTTCGCGAGCAGACGCGATCTCCCGGATCCCGACCATCCCGATGCCTGCCATCAACGGCATCGAGAAGTAGCCGCTGAGAGTGTTGGCGAAGCCGTAGGCGCCCAGGTTGTGGGGACCGATGTCACGAGTCACTACGGTCAATCCAATGAAGCCGAGGACCTGGCCGCCGAAGCTTCCGAGGGCCAGCGCGAGGTAAGACCAAATGAGCCGCACGGTAGAGGCGTGCTGTAGCCGATCCGCTGACGGTTGTTCCGCGGTGCTGCTTTCTTCTTGCAGGGTTGCGTTCACTCCGCCCATTACGACGTCACAACGCAAGACGTCCGGACGACAGCACCGAGCGGCTGAATGGTGACGCTGCGCCGCCGGACGAGGCCGCGGGGCGGTGCTCTGGAGATTCCCCCCACCGGCGCAGGCAGACCCCGATGGCGACGGCGACAAGCACGACTCCGCCTGTCGAGAACAGAGTCACCAGGGTGACCGACGCCGCCAGGAGCGCAACGACCCAGATGGTCATGCCCAGCCGCTCTGCGGCTGTGCCGTCGTCGTGCCGGAGGCCCCGGGCCGTCCATACGAGGAAACACACCATGGGCAGGTACAGCAGGACCGCACCTACCGCTCCCAGCGTCATCAGCACGTTCATCACGCCGACGTCGGTATTCGTGATCGATCCGGAGGGGAGCTGCGCGAAATAGGACGTTGAGGGCGCCAGGAAGCCGAGACCGATCGGCCACCCGGTCCCGAGGATGGCAAGCATCGTCTGGTCCAGGCTCTGCCGGTACGCGAAGGTGTTGGTCGCGCCGGCGGGCGCCTCACCGGTCAGCTGGGCGATTCCTGTGGTGACCCGGCTGGACACCTCATTAACCGCGGAGCTCTGACCGACCTGCGGAAGGGTCAGCGCGAGGACGCCGACGATGGCTATACCGGCGCCGACCGCGCAGAGCACCCGCCAACCAATGCGACCCTTGATTGAGATCGACCCGCGGAAGCTGATGATCAGCAGCGCGGCGACCAGACCGCCAACGAGCGCGAAGTACTGCGCGCGGGTCAGCTCGACGGCGACGGCGACGCCGGTCACAAGTGCGGCCAGCAGCGCGAGCCGTGCCGTTCTGCCTTTACTGAGCAGGCTTACGCCAATGCTGCAGGCGAAGATCAGGAATACGGCGTCGCCCATCGGCGCGTACAACCGCGTGATGCCCCCGTGCGTCTGGGTGAGGCTGACATTGATCGCCGATGGGCTGATCAACCCAACCGAGGCGGCAATCTCTCCCAGCGCGTAGACGATCCCGAGACCGATGAACAGACTGAGGAAGCGGCGGAGCTCCTGCCGCGAGCGGAACAGCCCCTGCGCGACCGGCAGGAGGAGACCGAAGACGAGGAAAGTCTGTCCGAAGGTGAGCGCTTTGAAGATTGGAACCCCGTCGCCAACGGCCCGCACCCAACCCACCAGCCACACGGCGATGAAGGCGACCCCCCAGAGGAACAGCCATCGGCCGGCGCGTCCGCGTTCCACGGACCTTCCGGAGGCGAAGTGAGCGGCGCCCATAGCGACCAGCAGCATCGCGCAGACGGTGGTCGGGTTAAATGTCCCGGCCGAGTGCAGGTCCGAGAGGTTGAGCCCCGGAAGCCCGTTGAGCGTGGCCAGCACCAGCAACGAGACGAGAAGCCAGCGGGCCTTCACCGCCAGGATGCTCATGGCGATGATCGCGCCCAGAGCCGCTAAGTACTTCACTTCGCCGCGAGAGATGAGCCATCCGCTCACGAGCGAGGCGAACAGGAGACTCGTGAGCAGCCCTAGCGAGCGGACCGTTTCCCGCCGGTCCAGGTCAACGCGAAGCTTGCTCACTCGCAGATCCTCGTTGTGTCAGCGATGCCGGTCATCGGGCGGCGAGACGTGACCGGGTGAGTCCAGAGACGCTGGGATGGCCGGAGTATCTGCGGTCACCGCGTTCCGGGACTCATAGCCGCCGTACGCATACCCATAGCCATGCGCGCGCTTCTCCCGCACGGCGTTGGCGACCACCCCAAGGAGCGGGGCATTCACGCCGGTCAGCCGGTCGCGGAGGAAGGCAACGGCGTCCGTGGAGTTGCGGCCCACCTGGCTGACCAAGAGGACGCCGTCCACCTTCGGGAGCAGCGGCATCGCGTCCGAGACGACGGCGACCGGGGCTGTGTCGATGATGACCATGCCGTAGTGCTCGGAGGCCCACGCCAAGACGTCGACCATCGCCTGGCTCTCCAGTAGCTCGGCCGGATTGGGAGGGAGCTGCCCGGCCACCAGCACGTCCAAGGACACCTGCGCATGGGTGCCGTTGACGCGGGTGGTGATCGCCACCGGCTGCACCGCATCATGGGCGGTGGCGCCGCCGGTTAGGACCTCGGAAAGCCCGGGTCCGGCGGCGAGGCCGTAGTGACGGGCCAGGTCGGGCCGGCGCAGGTCGGTCTCCAGCAGGAGAGTTTTCGTGCCTGCCTCCTGTGCCGCTTCGGCGAGGTTATATGCCACCGTCGTCTTGCCGTCGCCCGACATGGCCGAAGTAACCATCAGCAGTCGGAGTTCCTTATCGACGTTGAAGTACCTCAGGTAGGCACGCAGGAGCCTGAAGACCTCCTTGTGGGGCTGGTCCGCGGGGGCATCCAGCACCGGGGGGGCCGAGAACGCCGAGTTCTGCGGGACAGCGGCAAGGAGCGGAAGACGGAAGGCGTGCTCCAACTCCTCCACGCTCTTGATCCGACGGTCCAAGCGCTCGAGCAGAAACGCAATCCCTAGGCCCAGCAACAGCCCGACGATGATTCCGAGAGCCGCGTTACGAGTCACCTTCGGTGAGGAGGATCCAGACGGTGTCGCCGCCCTCGTAACCAGCTGCACGCCCCCGTTCTGGATCTTTATCGCGATTCGCAGTGCTTCGGCCTGAGCTTGAAGCGCTTGGCCTTGAGCGCTCGCACGGGACTGAGAGGGAAGTGCCCTGAGCTGAGACTTGACGAGGCGAAGACTCTGGCTGAGCGATGCGCGGGCCTGGGCATTTTGCGTGGAGATGTAGCGGCTGACGTACGTGTTCGCAATTGCGGCCGCAAGGGCGGGGCTTGTGCTCGTGGCAGAGACGTTGACGAGGTTGGTGGTGGTCTGCTGCGAAACACCGATCGCCGACTGGACTTCACCCGGCGTCAGTCCATGTCCGATCGTGCGAGCGGTTGCCGCAGCGACGGCGGGCTGGCGTGAGATCAGCTGAATTGCGGTCGCCTGAACAGTAGGGTCGACGGCAGTCGACGAGGCCGACAGCGGCAGGCCGGTATTCGGGTTGACCTGTGGACTCGCAAGTACCTGCACCGTGGTCGTGGCCGTGTACTCCTTACGCTCGAGCTTGGAGAACACGAATGCCGCCGCTGCCACCAGGATGGTCGTCAGAGCAATGATCCACCAGCGTCGCCTGAGGATGGCGAGCGTTGTCTCCAGCGCCCGGGGTTCAGTGTCAACTCTCGTATTCATTAGGTCCTTCAGTTGGCGCCTTGACCGGCAAGTTCAACGGGCAGGGTCCTCATGATCAGCCTGATGTCCTCCCGTAGCGACTAGTTCATTGCGTATAGGTAGTCCAGCTTTACTATCTCCTCGAACGGAATCCGCGGGCGCGGTCCGGCACTCGGACCGGGAACAGCTGGTAGATGCTCGGAGATAGGGGTCGTTCCTCGATCCGAAGGAAATCGGTCCCGTGCTCGCGAGTGTAGGCGGTGAAACCAAGCTGGGTCTCATTTGTCAGGCGGCTAACAGCGTTGCGCCAGCGCCATTCGCGAGGGCGACGCCTGTGCGCTGGCTACCCTCCCGCCGGAAATGCGACTCAACGACTTGTTCCCAAAAACCGACGTCGGAGAACTCGCCCCCGTGATCACCGGCCTGGCCTATGACGACCGTGCAGTTGGCCCCGGAACGCTGTTCTTCTGCGTTCGCGGGTTCACGCGAGACGGTCACGAGTTCGCCCAGGACGCCGCACAGCGGCGCGCGGCGGCACTGGTCGTGGATCACCAACTCGATGTCCTGCTGCCCCAGGTTCACGTCCCCGACGTCAGGGCGGCGATGGCGCCGGTCGCCGCGGCGTTCTACGGCGATCCGACAAACACGCTCCAGGTGGTCGGCGTGACCGGCACCAACGGCAAGACGACCACGGCCTATCTGATCCGCATCCTGCTCGAGGCCGGCGGCCACCAGTCCGGTCTGCTCGGCACGATCACGAGCGTCATCGGTGGTGTTGAGCACGCCGTGCAGCGCACCACCCCTGAGGCCATCGATCTCCAGCGCACCTTCCGGGAAATGCTTGACGGCGGCGACATGGCCTGCGCGATGGAGGTTTCGTCTCATGCCCTGGAGTTGCACCGCGCCGATGCGATCCACTTCGCGGTGGCTGTGTTCACGAACCTCACCCAGGACCACCTGGACTTCCATCCAACGATGGAGGACTACTTCCAGGCCAAGCGCAAGCTCTTCACCGAGCTGCATCCCGCCAACTCGGTGATCAACCTGGACGACGAGCACGGGAAGCGGCTGGCTGCGGAGCTCGACGAACCGGTGACCTTCGGCATTGATTCAGCCGAGGCGGCTTATCGCGCCACCGATATTGAGACCAGCCTCCGGGGTTCGACTTTCATGGTCCACACCCCGGAGGGATCGCATCGCGTCCACTCCACGCTCCGAGGGCGGTTCAACGTCCTGAACGTCCTCGGGGCGGTGGCTGCCGTTCGTGTCATGGGCGTGCCGCTCGACGCCGCTCTGTCCGCCATCGAGCGGGCCGGCCAGGTTCCTGGCCGCTTTGAGCTTGTCGATGAGGGCCAGCCATTTGCCGTGCTCGTCGACTACGCCCACACCCCGGATTCGCTGGAAAACGTGCTGAACGCGGCCAGGAAGCTGACCGACGGCCGGCTTCACGTGGTGTTCGGCTGCGGGGGCGATCGCGACCGGGGGAAGCGGCCGCTGATGGGGGAGATCGCGGCCCGGCTGGCTGATGAGGTCATCGTTACCTCCGATAACCCGCGTTCCGAGGACCCTGAGGCGATCATCGAGGAGATCCTGGCCGGCATCGACCGGCCGGTCCAGCACGATGCTGACCGGCGCCAGGCGATCCGCCAAGCGATTGCGGACGCCCAGGCGGGAGATGTGGTGGTTATCGCCGGCAAGGGGCACGAGCAGGGACAGGAGTTCGAACAGGGAAGGAAGATCCCGTTCGATGACGTCGCAGTCGCTCGTGAGGCGCTGCGAAGTCTCGCCTGAGGCAGACTCCACGCGATGCAAACCTGGACCGCGGAGCAGATCGCCCACGCCGCTGGCGCGCAGCTCCTGACGGGAGATCGACCCACCGCGGCCGGGCCCGAGCGCGCGACCATCGACTCCCGCGACGCTGGAGCCGGCGTGCTGTTCGTCGGGCTGCCGGGCGAGCGGGCACACGGCGGGGAGTTCGCCCTCCAGGCGCTCGCCGCCGGGGCCTGGGGCGTCCTCACGTCGCCGGATCATGCACGGGCCGCTTCAGAGGATCCACAGACCAAAGGCGTCGTGTTGGCGGCCGAGGATCCTCTGGCCGCGCTGCAGCGGCTGGCCACCGCCTGGCGGCTGTACCTCGGTGCTCACGTCATCGGCGTGACGGGCTCCACTGGGAAGACCTCGACCAAGGACCTACTCCTGGGGGTCATCTCGCCGCATCGGCGGACAGTGGCCTCCCGGGCCAACTTCAACACCGAGATTGGCCTGCCTCTGGAGATCATGGCCGCTCCCGCCGAGACGCAGGTGCTGATCCTGGAGATGGGGATGCGGGGCCCGGGCCAGATCGCCGAGCTGGGCGCGATCGCCAGGCCCGACGTGGGCATCATCGTCAGCCTCGGCCCGGTTCACCTGGAGCTGCTCGGCAGCATCGAGGCGATCGCGGCAGCCAAGGCGGAGCTGATCGCCGCGCTTCCGGGGGGAGGCACCGCCATCGTCCCGGTCGACGAGCCGCTTTTGGCGCCCCACCTGCGCGATGACGTTAGCATCGTGACCTTCGGCCTCGGTGTCGCCGTCCAGCTGCGAGTTGTGGGACCCGGCCACGTGGACATAGACGCGGCCGGGACGTCGATCCGGCTGCAGATCGACTTCGCCCAGGCCCATTTGCGGCGAAACCTCTTGGCCGCGGTGGCTGCCGCGCAGGCCGTCGGCGTCACGCCGGCGGGGAGAGTTGAGCTGGCGCTTTCGCCCGGGCGAGGTCAGCAGACCGCCCTTCCCGGCGGCGTCGTCCTGATCGACGACTGCTACAACGCCAACCCGATGTCGATGCGCGCCGCCCTGGACGACCTGACTCGGGTCGCTGCGCCCATGAAGGCGCGCAAGGTGGCGGTCCTCGGAGACATGCTGGAGCTCGGCCCCGACGCCTCGAGGTTCCACGCGGAGATCGGCACGTACGCCTCCGGACGTGCCGATCTGCTGGTCACCGTGGGGCCTCTGGCTCGCGCCATGGGGGAGGCCTTCGAGGGTCAGACGCAGCATGCGGAGACGGCTGCTGAGGCGGCGCGGCTCGTGCCTGACCTTCTCCAGCCGGGCGACGTGGTGCTGGTCAAGGGCTCCCGGGGCGTCGCCCTGGAGCAGGTGTGTCACGCCGTGGCGGCCGGTACGGTGGCCTCATGACGAGCTCGGTATCCGGACGCGTTCTCATCTCCAGCTCGGCAGCCTTACTGCTGTGCGTATTCCTCAGCCCCAAGTTCATCGAGTTCC
>Ga0182024_10012793_pt1 | contig 16528 bp, 18 predicted proteins | sample P32metaG_FD_120480 | JGI IMG/M metagenome (GOLD analysis project Ga0182024, IMG submission 120480) | Permafrost microbial communities from Stordalen Mire, Sweden - P3-2 metaG (Illumina Assembly) | ecosystem: Environmental > Terrestrial > Soil > Wetlands > Permafrost | place: Sweden: Stordalen... | reverse complement strand
TCGTTCGTCCGGCCGGCCCGCTGAAGCGGGACTTATCGACCGGACGAAGACCGGACCTGCTTTGCCAAGATCAAAGACCATGGGCCCGCCAGGACTCGAACCTGGGACCAATCGATTATGAGTATGTTTTGGCGTTTGCGGCTGTTTGCGGTTGTTAGCTGAAATGGCTCTAGGACGCCGTTGCGACCATCTCGACGGGAGTCGAGTTTGCGGCTGTCTCCGGGGGTTCGGTGGCCCCGAGGTGGCCCCGAGTGGCCCCGCTGCCGGGGAGGATCTCATCCCACACATCGGCGCTGCCGAGCCCGTCGTCAACCTGGTCAATGTAGACGTTCATCGTCGTGCTGAGCTGCGAGTGCCGTAACCATCCCTGCACCTGCTTGAGCGTCTTGCCATGCGCGAACAGCAGCGACCCGCACGCCTTACGGAAGGCATGGAACGCGACACCCTGGTAGTCCCAGACCGGCTCCTCGATGTCCTTCCCGCGCTTGCGCACTGTCACCGTGCCGGTCTGCACCGCGATCTCCGCCTCGATCAGCGCGGGGTGCAGCACGCGGTGGTAGACGTTCCCGTAGTTGCACGGGCCGCCCGTCTTCGTTGGGAACACCGGGACCTCCCCGGCGACGTTCTCGGGACGCAGCTCGGCGAGCCATGACGCCATCGTCTGCGACAACGGCACCCGCGCTTTGCTCGCCTCCGTCTTGAGTTTTTTGCGCTGTCCGTGGTAGACCTGCTCGGCGACCATGATGTGCGGATCGTCGCCGAGATGGACGTTCTCCCAGGTGAGCCCCAGCAGCTCCCCGACGCGAACGCCGGTCTGCGCCAGCAGCGTGAAGAACGCACGCCACTGGTCGCTCATCACGTCGAGGATCGCCAGGACATCCGCAGCAGTCAGCTTCTTGGGCTTGGGCTTTGCGTGCGCGCGCTTACTCGCCTCGCTGGGCACGTAGCGCACGCCGGCCGCCGGGTTGAACCCGATGTCGCCGTCCTCGACAGCGCAGGCGAACATGACCGACAGCGCCACTTTCGCGCGTCGGATCGTGCTCGGCGACGCGCCCACCTGCTCCAGTTCGAGGAGCCAGTCGCGAACGTCCGGTGCTCCCGCGTCGCGCATCCGCAGGCGCGCGATTGGGTATTCGAGAATCCACAGCCGGAAGCTGTTCTCGTACCCGCTGCGGGTGGACTCCTCAAGACCACGCGACGTGCGCCCCCGGTAGTTGGGTAGCCAGACGTGGTAGTAGCCGCAGACGGTCTCCGACGAGAGTGGGCGGCGGCTCGTCTTTCCGGAGCCGATGTTGTCCTTGTGCTCACGCGCCAGCTCGAACGTGGAGAACATCTGCTTATGTCCCTTGCCCTGCGCCTTCCAGCGTACGACGTAGGGGCAGTGGCATCGGCCGTTGCGCTTGCAGTTCTCTGCGTGCCGCCGGTAGACGCCCTGCTTGGAGGTCTTCTCGAGCTTGCGATTGTCTGCCTTCGCGGCCATCACGCACCCCGTCCGTGAGAACCCTCGTCGAGGGGATCGGCAGCAGACCCACGACGGGACTCAACCTGCTCGCGTGCCGCTATCGCCGTTGGCTTGGTCCGAATCTGTGGTGTTGGCATAGCCAACAGCGTCCCACAGCGTCCGGTCGGCGAGACTGGATTCAAGGTCGCTTTGCGCCGCCGGTGCGCACCCACGCGTCGAGCTCCTCAGGCCGGAATAGCAATCGTGAGCCGTCTTTAGAGTGTGGTATCCGCTTCGCGCTTACGAGCGCGTAGATCCGGCTCTTCGGACACGCCAAACGCTCGGCTGCGCCATCGACGTCTAGCCACGCAGCCTGACGCCCGGGCACCGACGAGCGCTGCTGAATGAGCGCTGTTAGACGAGGCGCGAGAACCTCGGCCAGGCGATCAAGCGCGGGGTCGTCGAGCGCGTCGACGAGCGCTGCATCAAGTCCGCTCACTACTCCGACGTATCCTGCGGGTTGGGCATGGAGATCTTGGCTTGAGCAATCGCCCGGTGCGCCAAATCCCAGGGACCAACGAAGATGTGAATCGAGCTCAGCAGCCCACAGGATCGGGCGCTTCGGATCATCGGCGAGGTCTCCTTTGGGCAGTGTGCTGGTCTATCGACGCCTAATCCGTGGGCACTCCCCCCATCAAATCCACACCGGCAAGCCAATCTAAGCTGCGAGCCCCGGCGCTGGGTCCGAACCAGTTCTATCGCCCGCTCGACGGGGGGCGAGGTGCCATTTGATACGTCTATGGATTGCTCGACTAGACCCGCGACCAGGAGGTGCCGTGCGCTACCAAGACAAGCACGTTAGGCCCGCGCTGCACGCAGGGATGTTCGGCGTGGTGCTTGGAATCATCGGCGCGAGCGTGCTGCACGTCAGCATCGTGGTCGGCGCGATCGCCGGCTTCGTGGTCCTCGCGGCTCTCGTGCTGATCGAGCCAGGCGACGGCGGATCCACCCCGCGCCGCTAGCCTCCGACGCCTACCGCGCCCAGCTCGGCTCCGAGCCATTGAGACTACTCAGCGCTGGGCGCAAGCGCGCGGGCTACCCAGCAGAGCCAGGTCGACGCAGCTGATGATCGCCCGTTCGATTGCGGGAAGCGCCATGTCCGGTGCATCTGTGCTGAGCAGCCGCTCGCACGCGTCGTCGATTTCGCGAGACACATCACCAGTCCACACCCCCAAGACTGTGGCCAGGTCATGAAACGCCCCGGCGGGCGGCGTCTTGGCGATACGCCGGTCACGCAGATGAACCATGAGCATCTCGGCGTCCACACCGCTCAGCAGACCTGGCCGGATCACATCAAGCACGCCAAGGCACGCGGCGCCAACGTCGATGGCAGCGATGCTCATCTGTTGGTACTCAGGATCCTCGGGCTCCAAGTTGCCCTCCGCGGCGGCGATGCCGGCCAGCATCATCCGGTGAGCGAAGCGAGCCAGAGCACCGGCGAGGCGGAGCGACGCGGCCTCACGCCCGGTTGCCGCAGCGAACTGGTCGGGAAGCGAACGCCTCCCGCTGAGCATCCGGGTGATGATCTCGCACTCCGCGTCCATGGCGATCCGAGAGTAGCGAGCGACCCGGCGCACGGCCGTCGGCACGCTTCCGCTCTCGGTTGAGTGGAGCAGCCAACGTGTGACGTTGGCCTACCGGGCGTGGACGGTAGCAGTGGCGATCCGACCCGCCTGTCCGCCGCGTGTCAGCGCTACTGCCAACACTCGCAGGCGCTCGCCACGGCGCTGCGCTGAGAGCAGCAGGGGAATAGTCACCCGCGAGCGGGCGGCCACCTCCATCGTGGTGGCGGTATGGCCGGCACCGCGCACAGTGACGAGCACCTGCCCTCCGTGCGCGCCGGCGGTCACGAGCCGCACCGTCACCCGGGTCCTGCCATGGCCTCGTTTGGCTGACACACGGGCAATCCGCACCGTCGGGCGCGGCGCTCGATTGATCAGCGTCACCAGCCGCCTGTGGCCCCGGCCGGAGAGCGTCGCGCGCACTCGCGAGGCGGCTATGTCAAGCCGTCGCAGCGATCCCAGCTCCAGCCGCTGTCCGGAGCGCAGCCGCACCGCTGACTGGAAAGTCTGCGGCGGCTGGCCGGGGCCCACGCGAGTCACCGACACGCTCAGATCGGCGGTCTTCGCGACGCTTACTGTCGCGTTGGCGCCGATATCCAGAGTGGCGGCTCCGCTCAACCGTCCAGAGACCGCAATTGTGATTTCTCCACCTCCGTTGTGGTGGGTGAGTCGCAGCGTTGCCGGTCCGGCCACCGCCGGGGTCAACCGCACGCGCTGTCCAGCAGCACCGAGGCTAACCTTTCCGCCGGTGGTGGAGATCTGCCCGTTGAGGTTGTTGCCGACGACAGAAAGCGTGCCGGCGCCGAGGGTCTCTGTGTAGTTACCGGAAGCACCGAGCAGCAACCCGGTGGAAGCTGCGGTTTCGGTCGAGGCTACCCCGGTGATTGGGTTGAGCAGATCGACGTCACTTGGCCGCTGACCTTCGGGAACGAAGTTACCTTGAGCGTCATAAAGACTACGCCCCTGGCCGTCAACGACCTGGCGGATCGGCCCGTTGGTAGCCACGTAACCCTTCACCGTATCCAGAGGATTCAGCGTGCCGATCAGCGGCGCAAAGGACAATACGCGCATGTCACGCGCGGGACCTACCCATGTCGACCCTAGGCCACCGGTATAGCTCCAGACACCGTTAGCGGCGACGTGAACTTGATCGGCCTGCATTCGTGCCTCGTGCTCTGCCCCATCGCTGTTCTCGGACAGAAGAAATGGATCGTCCGGATCGTAGACATCAATGTCAAAGGTACCGTTCGGACCAGTCTGCATGCCATAGCCTACGAGCGCATGCCCGCCGTTGCGAGTGAAGATCTCAATGATGCCCAGCCCGTGAGAGAAGGCGTTGCTGACCTGCGCTTGAACATACGTACCTAGATGTGACTGGTCGGCGTAGTGCTTGAGCCCGTCGAGATAAGCGACGTTGAGGTCGTAGTGTTGAGTACTGTACTGGAGCATCGCCTGCTGGTAGAGGTAGTGGCGCATTTGGGTTCCGTAAGGACTCGTCGTGGTCTCAAACGGCGGCAGATTCCAGACCGATGGCTGATTCCATTGGGGGTCGCTGCGCTCCGAAGTGGAGCTCGCTGCGAGCTCATCTATCCCCTGAGACAGCTTCAGACTGCCCAGCGAGAATCCGAAACATAGCCCATTGAGCCCGCCTTTTAACAGTTTTACGTAGATCTCCGCAGCCTCGGTGCTGGGCACCGGGATGCCAGCGCAGCCATTACACAGCGACCATTGCTGGTATGCGTTTTGACCGAAGGCGCCAGCGACGTCCGACCAGCTGACATCGGGCCCCACGCCGAGGTCATTCACGAACTGAAATCCCTCGTTGTCGCGGTAGTTGTTGATGACGTACGGGACGCCGACTCCTGTATTGCCGTAGGGTTCGATGAGCTTGAGTTCGCCCGTGGTGGCATCGGCGGGCACGGTGACGGTCAACTCGCTTGGACTGACCAGGGTTGCATTGGCGACGGCCGAGGTGTTCCCAAACTGCACCTGGGTCCCCGCGCAGAACGACTTCCCTGTGATCGTCACCGTGGTCGCTGGCTGATTGCCGATCGATACGGCTCCTGACGCGGGCGAGGTCCCCCCGATCTTGTCCGAGCAGTGAAATGGGCTGCTCGGGTAGAACGGGCACGTGCCGTTCCCAGCGGTCACCTTCTCGATGCTTTCGAGCTGCGTCGCGTACAGGCACGAGTCGGGTCCGACGGCCACGAGGTCGCCGCGGGTGCCGCCGGCGACCATCGGCGCGTAGGTCACCGGCGTGGTTGCCAGATCGACCTTCGTGATTGACCCGTCGTTTGAGTTGACCGCCAGGAATGGCTGTTCGCTGGGGTTGGTGGTTTCGGCGACCGCGATGCCATCGGCCTCACTGACGTAGCTGACAGTCGTGTCGACCCCTGGGGTTGGCGATGCCGTGCCCGTGACAGAGATGATGTTGCCTTCGTCGGCAACATAGATGGTCCCGTCGGGCCCGAAGACGATCCCGTCGGGTGTCGACCGAGGTTCACCGTAGTCGCTGACCGTCGGGCTCGCTGAGCTCGGGTTCGATATCCGCTTGAGAGGTTCGCCGACGGCTGCCACAAAGAGGTCCCCGCTGACGGGATCGGTAGCAAGCCCCAGCGGCTTGATGCCGGACGCGACCGTGCGTATGACCGCGCCGGTCGTGGGGTCGATCTGTGCGACATCGCCGGGACCTTCGACTTCCTCACGGGCTACAAAGAGTTCTCCCGCCTTGTCGAATGCCAGGCCCACGAGGTATCCGGGAATCGGCGAGGTGCTGACGAGTGACGAGGCAGACGCCGAGCCACCCGCCGATGAGAACTTGTAGAGGTTGCCGTCGGTGTTATCGACCGCGAACAGCGTGCCGTGGCTGTCGAACGCTAGGCCCATTGGGCCGAAACGGTTTTCGGTAGGGAATCCAGTCGCAAAGTCGCTCACCGCGAAACCCGGACTCGCGATGCCAGTGGCCCCGGCAGTCGCCGGCGCGGCCATCAGCGTGCCGAGCATCACAACGGTGGCCAGCAGCCCAACTGCCTTGCTCCAACGACGCGCTCTCATGCTCTCCCCTGGTTCCGTTTGCTGGACCGTGTGTCGGTTTTTGGATCTTCCGAGCAATGACGATCCTACTCAGATGCGCCCAGCACTGCCCCGCTGCGCGTCGGACACAGCCGGGCTTCGCCCGGTAAGCCCGCGGTAGGATCGCTTTAATGCCGAATCCGTCAGATCCGATCAAGGGAGCTCCTGTGGCGAAGTTTGAACGGTCGTGGAGGGCCGCGATCCTCGGCGCGGCGATATCGATGGCGTTGACATCCGCGGCACTGTCGCTCGGCCCGAGCGTGAGCGGGGCGAGCGCTAGCCTGCCGGGTGTCCTCAACTAATGGCAGGGAACCTTTGTCGTCCGACCGCCGTGGATCGACCTGACACCAACGGACGGGGAGACCCTGACTGGCGCTGGAGGGACATTTAGGCACCCGAGCCCCATCAAATGGGCGTCATGGACGGAGTCCGAAGCTCGTGGCACCGGTGTGCTGTGGGTTGATACCTGCGAAGTCACCTGCGCGGCAGGACCCCAGGTACGCTACCGAGCCACAATCCGGGCGTACGGCCGTCAGGATGGTCATTTCACTCAGCTGACGGTTGACAGCACCTACCGTCACGATCCGATGCAATTTCGAATGGTCGTGCAGCCCGGCTTCGGCGGCAAGTTCGTGCAGCTTACCGCGGCCAACCAGGCGAGTGCCCCGACGAGGCTTCCGACTGATCTCGGCGGCTCCCACCAGCTGGAGGTGCGCCCAAGCGTGGTTGAGTTCACAGGCGACAGCACAGGACTGTTCGGAGGATTCACTGGCCAGACGCGCGTGCGCCGCCACGGCAATGGCCTGGCCTGGGCCGGCCGCATCCACTGGTCCGTATGGAACGCGCACGAAGCGAAGGGCACCGGCGCGGCATGGCTCGACAACGGGATACCTGATGACGCGTCCGGAACGTTCTCTCCCCACGCCGTTTCACTGCGAGCCTCGAGGTCGACCGGCGGCGTCTTTACCGCATTGGCCTTCCGCTTCTCCTATGAAGGGAAGGTCAACGCAGGCACACTCAAAGCCCACCAAGTTCCAGCGTCCGAACTCGGACCAGGCTACTGGGCTTGGCCAGGAGGCTAGCTGCGCAGGCCGAAAGCTCATCGAGACATGGCTCCCATCAGTTCAGGGTGTAGCCCGCTTGAGTGCCCTGCACATTCCTAGACCCGCTGCTGCAGTTCGGTCCGGCCCGCGCGGATTGCTCATGGTTGCCGTGGTAGAACCCGTACCCGTATCCACACTGCCATCCAGACGGCGACATGCCCGGCGAACCCTGCGTGGGTTTCCCGTGCGTGAGGGTGCGGAGGCGAGCAGCAGACGCGATCCGCGCAGAGACGCAAGACGGCGCACCTCGTCACGCATCATGTCACTCCTAGGAACGCGTGATGCGCTTCCCAAGAGAGAACATCACCAACGCGATCAGCGACACGCCAGTCAGCGCCTCCAGGCTCATCCAAATCTGGGCGCCTGGTGAGAACGGTCGCGCTGCCTGGGCACCTGTGGTACTCAGGGTCACGAGCGATGCAAGGCTTTGTCTGAAGCATGCGCCCAAACCGGCGGCCGTTTTCCCATTGACCGTGAGGTCACCGAGCCGCCAATAAAACAGCGCGTAAGCAGTTACGAGGAATGGAACGCAGGTTGCAGCTCGAAGCGGCCGCTCGCCATAGCCCACCACGAGTCCGGACAAGCAGCCACCGAGCCAACGCAACGCACTCGCGGCACGTCGCGCTAAATTCTCGTTTCGACGCCATGGAGCGAGTGCCTTAGTTTCCATACGCCGCTCCCGCATGTACGCCCAACTCGCGTCCTCGAAGAGGCCAAGGTTGCGAAAGTTCGACTTCAACCCGGCGTAAGCGCTGACCGCCGACCTATAGTCCCCATCAAGCTCCTCCCCCACGGCGTTAGACAGCTGCTGGCGTTCGATGCGTGTGTTGACCAGCGTGGCTCCGGCAAGATATACGTGATCGAATGTCGAGCCCGTGAAGTCGACATCGGTGACATCCGCGTCGGAAAAGCGAGTCCGGCACAACAAGGAACCGCGGAAGTTGGCGCGTGCGAGCGTCGCACCCGTGAAGTCGGCGGCGGTGAGATCAGCCTCGGCAAATCGACACACGCCAGCATCGCAGAACTGAAATGAGGTGTGGTGGAGGTTGCTTCGCGCGAAATCTCCACGCCAGACCTTGCCGCTGTCGAACTGCGCACCAGCCAGCGTTGCATCGACGAAGTTGATCCCGCCGGTAACCTCGCTGAACCAGTTAGGTCGTGCACGGTGATTGCGCTTCAAAGCCTCGTACTCACGCTCGATTGCATCGGAGCTCAGATCTAGCTCGCGGACGTCTATACCGGCGAGATCGCCGTGATCTTGGAGCAGAGCCAGGACGCGTTTGCGGGTCACTCGCGTGAGCATGCCAAAGCGGCGCAAGAGTGGTCGTGACCATGAGCAGACACCGAGTGCGGTTCGGCCCCGCCCTCCACTACAGAACCTCGCTGGTCCTCTCGAGGGCTGCCCCTACTGCTGTGGCCGTTGCACCGAGGTCTTGCATGATGCGGCTCGCGAGCGACTGCTCTTGACTCGTGAGCGCCAGCAGTATGTGCTCGGCGGACACCATTTTCGCGTGCGCCGCCAGGGACTCGCGCAGCGCCAGCTCGAGCGCTCTCTTCGCCGTGTGGCTGAACGTCACGGACGCGGATGCTGCGCTCGTGGGTGAAACCCGGTCGATGACACACTTGCGCACAGACTCCATACCGACACCGATGTAGGCGAGGGCTTGAGATGCCGATGTCCCGTTGCTGGCGAGCAGGCCCAGCAGCAGGTGTCCGGTGCTCACGTGGTCGTGTTTGAGCTCTCGCGCGGTCTCAATTGCATGTTCCAGCACCTCACTGGCGTCGTCGGCGAGTCGCTCGAACAGGCTTGCGACGGCTGGTGAGAGGGCCTCGAGCTCTGAGAGCCGCATGTGCTCAGCGGGTTCCCTTCGAGCCATAGCCGCATTGGCCGGCGTCCGGTCGTCGCTTCGGTCCGCGGGCTCGGCAGCCACAACGATTGTGGCCGATGCGTCGGTGCGAGCCGGTGCGAGCGACTCTCTTGTTGCAGTGGGCGGGGTGGGGTGCGTGCCCTGCGGGGGCTCCACGGCGAGCGTAACGAACGACCGCGCGAACCGCTCTTGTGGCGATGCGTGATCAGTCACATTGGGAGGGGACTTCTGACCTCTGGAGATCGCCTCGGCGAGGGTGTGAGCAATCGCGCGGTTTGTGAGCTCAAAGTGCCTTCGGGTCACAGTCGATAGCAGTTTCAGGATCCTGCGAGAGCTCGACCTCTGCGCGAGGCAGGCTTGCAGCAGGTGCTCGGGCTCGACAAGCACGCCGTCCTTGAAGGCCATCTCGCGGGCAGTGCGTAGGGCGTCTATGAGCAGCTCGGATACCTTTATGCTGAGCGTGTCCTCCAGGGTCAGCTCGCGCGTGCGCCCGTCTCGGAAGCGCAGGAACCGTGAGCAGATGTAGGGACCCAGTCCCCACATGAACGTTGCAGGCCTGAGACTGTTCGATGCTCCGTCGAACAGGTCAGCGATTCCGTCTTGCTCCAGGACTGCCGAGAGCACAAACCCACTGTGAAGCTGCTTGGCACGACCCTCGCAACACTCCTTGATCGCCTTGGCTACGACCTTGACGAAGCGCGCCGACGCGATCTGGGACGCGCTGCCACCGCGCTCGTCTTCGCGGTCGGGAACTGCGCGCACGCGCATCGGCGCGTATCCCGCCCAGTACAACGGCGTGTGGGTGGGATCGGTTGCCTTGCCAGCCTCCCAGCGAGCTAGGTTTGTTCGCTGCATGCGCCCTACGGCTTCGCACAGGCTCTCGCCGGCGACGGCCGCCTGAATGACAGGGTCGTCGACACCCGCGATATCCGGCACGGGGTAGAGCGTCGCGATCACCTCGCTGCTGCCGCCGGCCAGCAGCGCTGGCGCGACCGTCAACCACTCTCCGGATCGTGCGTCTGACAGCGCAGAGGTGTCGCATGCCTGCAGCAGTACCTGTGCCGGCATTTCGACACCGCGCGCACTCATCGCGAAGATGCTCGCCGGGTCGAGGACCGCGAACTCGGCCTCCGGCGTTGAGGCGGCCATGACGAGACCGCCCCGCGAAGGTTCGTCGCTGCTGCCGCGTACGGCGTGGCAGAGGAACGCGACGGTGATGGCGGGTCCGAGCTGCCCCAGCTTCCGCTCGAGAGCCGCGGTCGTCGCCACGTCAGGTGTCCAGTGTCGGCCACCCAGCACTGCGACCGAGGGCGGCAGTTCTGCCGCCTGCGAACGCGCGCCCGGCAGATCACCGAGGCTCGTCGCGCTCGTTGTGTCGGCGACGGCTAGCGCGAGCGGCGTTCGCCGAGCCGGGTTACCGGCCGGCGCTTGTACGGCCAGTGCAGCTGACGGAACCAGCACCCAGTCGCACAAGTCGAGCAGGCGATCGTAGCCTCCGTCCCCTCGCGGGGTCGCGAGCAAGCCCCAGGGCAGGTATCCGAGAGATGGCGAGGGCGCGATGCCTATCGAGAGGCGCCGCCCCGCTTGCGCGCACCCGCGAGCCGCAGCGAGCAGCTGTGCCGGTAGCAGGTGCAAACCGAGACGCGCGGAAAGCCGTCGCTCGCCGCTCGGGTCGCTCAGCAGCGGGCTGCGAGCAATGCGGAAGTCGGCTGTAGCGAGGTCCTCTTCTGGTTGAAGCAGCGGAAGAGATGCGTGCAGCGTCGCGAGATCGCGCGATAGATCTGATGCTGGCGCGATGGACACGCGCCCGCTGTGTATGTCCGCGTCATCGGGTGGCACGAGCGCCCAGTACAGCCAGTCATCGGCCTCCCAGAACGAGAGCCACGATCCGCTGACGCCGGCGACACGCTCGGCGGCCGTCTCGATGGCGACCGGATCCGGCCGGTTGGGTTCGCCGGGTCGCGCGAGCCTCGAATGGCCCCGCAAGCGAATGACCGGCGGCGTCGAGAGCGGCAGATCGCCGGAGGCCTCGGCTGTCGCGGCCGGGAGACCCTGAACGCGTGCGAACTCGAGCAGCTCGGCTACGAAGGTGTGATCCTGCTCGCGGTGCGCGGCGTCCAACGCAACGGCAAGCGCCCGCTGGAACCGCCGCGACCAGCTGGTCCTCGAGCTCTGGGCGGCCAGGCGATAGCGGGTACCGTCAAGCTCCATCAGAGCGCGCGCCGCGAGCCGAACTCGAGCAGCGTGCTCCCCGGCGTCCGCCGCCCGGCGCGCCTCCGTGAGCAGGAGCTCGACTAGATCGTCGGACCATCCGGCGATCGCCATCGCGACGGCCACAGACTCCGGCTCCCATCCGGTCTCGTCGTCGAGCTTGTCGCCACGACGGCTCAGAGTGTCGACGCGCACGAGGTACTGATGAAGACTGCCGCGACTGCCGAACAGCTCTCGAACGAGCTTCGCTTTATCTGTCATCAACGCGACGTTCGCGATCCATCGATTCGCCAGCATCTCGTTCTGGACCGTCTCGAGCCGCGCTTCGAAACCGACCGCGTCGCCGGTGTCGTCGATCGCGCACTCGGCCAGCACGCAACAGGCGCGCAGCCGGAGAAAATAGTCGTCCCCATCCTTGGCGCTCCCCGCATAGGCCACTTCCGCGTGCTCGCGCGCGTGTGCAATCTCACCGGCCGCGAGTTCGTTCTCGGCAAGCAACACGCGCACGTAGGGATCAAGCGAGGCCCAGTCAGAGCGCTCATCGAGCAATTCGCGGTAAACCGCGCACGCGCCGTCGAACCGACCGATTCCCGACAGCGCCCGCCCATAGAGCAGGGATCGGCACAGGTCGAACTGCCTTGACGGTCCTACCGCCGACCTGTCCAGCGATAGCGCGGTCTGATACGAGCGCTCCTCGACATCCAGAAACGCCAGCCTCAGGAGATCGTGGGGCGAGGGCCGGCGCACAGCTCGTAGGATCGAGCGCGCGCCGATGAGGTCGCCTCGACGGACACGCCTTTCGAATCGGCGAGCCCGCAGCCACGCGATGGGAGCCTCGATCGCCCTGACCGGTGGAAACGGATGCGACAGCTCGGGCGGCCGCGCCGTCCAACGCCAAACTGTCACCGCGGCGCATATGCCCGCGAGCACGAGCCCAGGCCACGACCAAGCCGTGAAGGCCGAGGCACCGACCGAAAAAGCAAAACACCAGGTCCACGATCCTCTCCACATCGCGATGCCGGGCAGCGCAATCGCCGCCAGCCCGCCCACGCCGTACTGAGCAAGCGCCGCGATCGCGACCGCGACGACCACGCACCGCCGAGCGGGGTTCGCTATCACCTGTATGGCGGCGATCCGCTCCATCCCACGCGCGCTCGAACGCCACAGATAGAACGGAAGCTCCACGATCGCGATCAACGCGACAATCGCCACGGGACCGACTAGCAGAAGCGCGGTGGACACCAGCGCAAGGCCCAGAGGCAGCGTGCCGCTCGGCACAAGCAGCAGCGGAACACCGGACGCCATCCATGCGCCCGGCCAGTTGACGGCCAGCAGTGCCACACAGGCGAAGACGGCGTCGGCGACAGGCGAACGCTGAGTCCCTACCACGAGCGCATACAAGCCGATCAGGCCGAGCCAAGTGATCGCGAGGTCGCGACGTGACGGACGGGCCCGGCGGCGCTTATTCGACATTCAATGCGGCGACAAAGAAGTCGAACGCCACGTCTTCGGCGTCGGGAGCGGTGCGATCGAGGTGCAGAGACTGCACCTCCCCGGCGACCGTGATGCTGATAGTCAGCTCGTTCGGGTCATTGTCGCGTCTGCGACGGATGGTCGCGGCGGCAAGCCGTTTGCAGGCCATGGCCGCAACGCCGATCGAGATCAGCGCAGACCCGGTGTTGATCGTCTCCACGGCGATGGTGATCGTTTCGCCGAGCGCCCCGCCGCGCACCCCGAACGCACGTACGGCGATTCCGTCTGCGACCAGCTCCTCGGCAATCTCGGTCGGAACCGCGATCCTCACGTTTCTGGCCATCAGAGGCGAAAGTCTACAGTCGGGCAAAAGAGCGAGTAGGCCGATGCGTTCGGACTTGTGCAACGATGCTTCGCTGGGGTCTGTCCCTTACGTCCGATCCCAGCCTGCGCCGCTAAGAGACGTCGAGCACAGGCGCTCCCGACCTGCTCAACCAGGAGCCGTCCCGCGAGTCGCACTCGCGTTGAGGCGTCTAGTGGGTGCAGCGGAGCGTTAAGCTGTGGGCGTGCCGATCTCGTGGTTTCGTAGGCGCCGCGCCGCGAGGGAGCCAACGGTGTCGATCGGGGACCCGCGCCTCGAGGACTGGGAGACCGTCAGCACATTTGAGGATCAGACGACGGCGCTGGCGTGGCGGGACCAGCTCCGAGGCATGCGCCTCGACGCGAAATGCGCCGCCGATCACCCGCTCGACCGGTTTGGACGCGGCGACATCTACCTCGTCGTGCCGCCAGAGCAGTGGTCACGTGCGAACGAGATAATCGAGAACCTCGACTGACGCGCGGCTGTGCATGGACCGGAGCGCAGCCCCGCTGGGGGGCCGCTGGCCCCACCCTGTCAGGACGCCCCCGTCAACAGGGGCCATCGTCCGCGCCGGAGTCCGGCAGCACCTCGTGGTAAACCTCTCTGCGAATCCTATTGTCTACTTCCACCCTACCCAGCCCAACTGTGTCCGCAGATCGGACCCGCGGCGGCGACGAGCGTCCCGAGCTGGCGGAGTGCGCGGCGATGCCGCCCGAGCTCGCGGGCGAGGATCTGTTCAACGCGATCGTTTGGGACCAAGCCGCGCTCGACAAGTTCCGCCGCTACTTCCTCCCCAGGGATACCGCCGGTCCGCCGACGTATCACCTCGACAAGGCGTTCGTGCTCGGCGAGTTAGGCCGGCTTGCCCGCCGCGAGCCGCTGCTCTTTACGGCCCGGCCGCCCGCTTGGGTGCGTGGCAACCCCAAGGCGATTGGATACGCCACCCTCGGCGACTGGTGTGCGTTCGCGATCGGCCTACGTGACCGAGCGCGAGTCGAACATGACGATGAAGCGAGCGAGACTTATCAGCGATATGCGGCCATCGGCACCTTGGCCCCGATCCGGCCCGGCCACGACTGGCGGCAAATCGATGTCAACTCGCTCTCCGAGCGGGTGCTGGCATATGCCGTGCGCCTGACCGAGGCCGCGGCGTCTCCCTATGCGCGGGCCGCCGGGGTGAGCAAGACCGCGAGCGTAGAGACAGTGCGCCGTCACTTCTTTGAGGCCGTCGCGGACCACGGTCGCATGGTGCGTGAGAAGCCGTCATGGGCGGCCGAATGGAAAGGCTCTGCCGAGGGCTTCCTGATGCTCGGCGACCGTTCGGCGTTTGCGATCTGCCGCCGAGACCCGAGGCTCACCGGCCTCAAGCGGCCGTATCCATTCTGCACGATCGCGTACCTGACGCCCAGGGCCTAAGGATGCTGCCTGTACTCACAGAGGCGATGCTCGCGGCCGATGCGCTCTTGGTTCGCCAGGTCCAGGTGGCCGACATGTGGCTGACGCTGGCGGCTCCCTATGGCGCCGACCGTTGGCTGTGCGTGTCGGCCATTGCAGAGCGGCCTGATCCCGGCGAGTTGGACGGCGAGGGTCAAACCATCCGGCCGCTGGCAGCGTGTTTCGGCGCGCGTTGGGAGGACCTCCTCGCCGACCCCGAACGGGTCATGGACGACCATGCGGGGCTGCTTGCGGAGGTGGACGCCGCGCTCGGCCTGTTCAAGGCTATTTCCGCCAGGCGCGAATCGAACCGCACGCCGCCCTTCGGCTGCGAGAACAACCTCGGATAAATCCGCAGGGGGCCAGTCGGTCAGTAGCGCGTCTATAGGGCGATGACCCCCCGCCGTCGGCAGCGGCGCGCCCGCGCCATTCCCCAAGCCCTGCAACCGCCGCCGTGACCCGGCGCACCCGAGACGTGATGTTTCGCATCGGCGGTGAGGAGGATCTGCTCGATCGTCCAACGGCAGGCGCGCTGGACGCGCCCGCGCCGGAGAGCCCTGCCCGGCGAACCGAGCGTAAGGAGCCGATCTCAGCGAGGGCGCCAGAGAGCTCGAGGTCAGCCGTCCAGGCACCGGCTTCACGACGGCGCCGGCGCGAGCCGCGAGCTCATCAGCGCCGTTCCACGGGCAGCGAAGATCACTCAGCCTCGCCACCTGCGAGCGGACAGCGCGCCGGACTCACCGGATGGCACGGCTGGATCGCTTGGATCAACGCCGGGATCCTCACGGTCCTGATAGTGGCGGCCGTGATTGGGCACGATCCTCGCTCGCCGACAGCCGCGGGGCGGGAGCCGGCTGCCGCTCCCAAGCAGGCGGTGGCGCAACCTCTGGCATCCGCCGTAGCGCCCGCGGGCGCCCCAGTGGATGCCCCGCCCGCGACCGCAAGGATCACCCCGAAGCCGCGCCCCCACAGGCACGATTCGCTACCGAGCCGTCTTCCACGTCGGCGCGCGACCGACCAAGCCCACGTGGCGTCTGAGGCGCCCAGCGACCGCCCGCCGCCTGCCCCCACGCCGCAGGATGGTTCCGCCTCACTGCCGGCCGCCGTCGGGCATCAAGTCGCCTCCTCGGCTCCGCCCGCGCCGACATCAACAGCAATCACACGGACGCCCCGCCGGCACCGCCGGGAAGCCGAGAACAGCCAGAACGCCGCTGCGGTGGAGTTCGGGCCATGAGAACCGTCGCCAAATATGGTGTTATGGCGTACCCTGTCCCCCACCAGACCAAAGGCGCCTCCACGGATGAGTACTGCCCAGGATCAGACACGGGCGACGCGACGGCGATTCCGCCGCGACCCCTCAAGCGACTGCACAGCGATGGGCAGCCCTCGATTCGTGCGGCTTCTGATCCCCGCCGGCGAGCAGGCCATGGCGGATGAGGCGCAGGCGCGGCCGCTGACCGGCTCGCCTCCCGGACGCCCGAAGCTGGGCGGCCTACGGGCGCTTCGCGGGGGTCTAGACCCCGGCCACGACTTCAACGACCCGGGGCTCGAAGGGCGAATGAAGCGCGAGTGCCGACGCATCTACACCCGGGCTTTCGGCGCGATCTCCGAACGCGATTGGGATGAAGCGTTCAACTTCGCTTATGCGCAGGCCTGGCGTACCGAGCGAGAGAAAGGCCCGATCGACCAGCTCCCGGCCTGGCTCACCAAGGTGGCGTACAACGCCGTCGTGTCGGACCACCGCAAGAGGGACCGGGTCGACCTGCTCGCCACCGAGGAGTTCTTTACTCAACCTGCCGGCACCGACCTCGCGGACACCGTCGAGGACCGCCAGATCCTGCGCGACGCCATCTTCTGTCTGAAGAGCACCTTGCCTGAGCGTGCTCGCCTGGTCTGGACGATGAGGTTCGCCGGCGACTACGAGCCCGGTGAGATCCAGAGAC
>Ga0182024_10012792_pt1 | contig 16529 bp, 17 predicted proteins | sample P32metaG_FD_120480 | JGI IMG/M metagenome (GOLD analysis project Ga0182024, IMG submission 120480) | Permafrost microbial communities from Stordalen Mire, Sweden - P3-2 metaG (Illumina Assembly) | ecosystem: Environmental > Terrestrial > Soil > Wetlands > Permafrost | place: Sweden: Stordalen... | reverse complement strand
CGCAGAAGCTCGGCCAGGCGGCCAAGCGCGCCCCCGCTGCCAAGGCCGCGTCTCGGTCCAAACCCACGGCGGAGTCGAAACCGGCCCGGGCTTCGAAACCGGCCGCCAAGTCGAAACCGAAGAAGACCTGAGCCGTCAGGCGGAGAGGGCGGTCACGGCGACGGCGCCCATCGCCTCGGCTGCGATGAGCAGCGCGTGGTCGTCAATGCGCCGCCGCGAGCCGGCGGCGTCGAACGTGTCTGTGACCGCTAGCACGCAGGCGACGGGCAGCGAGGCGGCGACCCCAACGGCGAACAGCGATGCGGCCTCCATCTCTACTGCGAGCGCGTCAGCAGGGTGCGGGGGGGCGCGGGAGTCGTCATAGAACAGGTCCACGCTGACGACGGCGCCGGAGTGGACGCAGCGGGTACAGTCGCCGACCTGGGCCCGCGCGGCCCGTAGTAGCGCCTCGGCCAGGGCCGGGTCCGCCGCGATGCGCTGATCCGCGCCGAGCGCCCGTGAGGTGCCGTCGGCGCCGATCGACTCGCGTGCGATGATTAGGTCGCCGAGCCCGAGATCGGGGCGCAGGGCGCCGCAGGTGCCGACGCGGATTGCGCGGCTCACGCCGAGGCAAATCAACTCATGTAGGACGATCGCCGCTGAGGGGCCTCCCATGCCGGTGGCCTGGATCGTGAGCGGCTCGCCGTCGGCGCAGGCGGGGCCCGTGTAGCCCCACAGGCCGCGGTGGTGGTTGAACATGCGCGGCTCGGAGATCAGCGTCTGCGCGAGCGCAAGCGCCCGTCCGGGGTCGCCGGGCAAGAGCACCCGCTCGGCCAGTTCGGCGGTGGGGTGCAGGTGGATCGCCTGGGGATATGCCGGCACGGGGGCAGGGTCGGATGCGGGCTCGGGCTGCGACACGGGCCGCGACTTTAGACTCCCGCGCGATGGCCCCGTCTGCCGACAGCTCAAACGACAGTCCCGCGGACGATGTCTCCGAGGACACCCGGGCGAATGAGCTGACGCTGAAGCAGGTCGCCGCGCGCGCGGGCGTGACGCAGGCGACCGTGCGGCGCTGGGTCAAAGAGGGGCTCGTGCCCCAGTACGAAGGCACGTGGACGCCCGCGGCGGCCTCGCACGTGCGGATCGTCGCGCGGCTGCGCGAGCGCGGGCACAGCGTGCGGAAGATCAGGGAAGCGAGCCAGAGCGGGAAGCTCGCATTCGGGTACATCGACGAACTTCTGCCGAGCACCGAGGGGCGCTATACGCTCGAGCAGGCGGCGCGCGAGCTCGACGTCGACGAGGCGCTGATCGAGCGACTGTTGGCCGCGATGGGCCTGAACACGCTCTCGACCGAGGAGATCTCAGAGGTTGACCTGCAGGTGCTGCGCTACGGCGCGGAGGTGCTCGCCGCGGGGCTGCCACTGCCGGCGCTGCTACAGATCGTGCGGGTCTACGGGCAGGCGATGGCGCAGGTCGCCGACGCGGAGGTGCGGCTGTTCCACCTGTACCTGCATGAGCCGCTGATGCGTGACGGGGTGCCCGGGGTCGAGGTGGCGCAGGCGATGGAGGGGATGACACGCGAGATGCTGCCGTTCGCGGTGCCGTTCATCAATTACCTGCACGGCCGGATGCTGGGGTACTTCGTCGAGCAGGACGTGATCGGCCACATCGAGTCCGATCTCGACGACGAGGAGACCGCGGAGGAGGGGCGGATGCGCGTCGCGATCGCGTTCGCGGACCTAGCGGGGTACACGAAGCTGACCGAGGAGCAGGGCGAGGCCGAGGCGGTGGGCGCGGTGGAGCGCTTCGTGGAGCGGGTCGAGCAGACGCTGCCGATCGACGCGCGCGTGATCAAGACGCTGGGCGATGAGGTGATGGTCGTCGGCGCGGACGCGGGCGCGCTGACGGGCTGGGCGGTCGGGCTGGGCGCGGAGCTGCCCGCCGGATCGCCGCCGCCGCGAATCGGGATCCACAGCGGCGCGGCACTGTATCGCGATGGTGACTACTACGGTCGCGAGGTCAACCGTGCGGCGCGCGTGGTCGCCCGCGCGTCAGGCGGCGAGGTGCTCGTGACGCGCCCGGTCGTGGACGGGGCGAGCAGGCAGGACGGACTGGAGTTCGAGCTGATCGGCGAGGTGGTGTTGAAGGGTTTTACTGAGCCGACCGAGTTATTCAACGCGTCTCGTAAGGGCTGATGAGGTGTCGTGATCGTCGAGCAGGTTCGCGATGCAGTGCGAGCGGGCGGGCTCTTGCTGCCCACCCACCCGAATGATCTGCCCACCCACCCGGTCGTGGTGATGCTCTCGGGCGGCCGTGACTCGGTCTGCCTGCTCGATCTCGTGGTTGCGCTCCGTGGGGACGGCAGCGTGAGGGCGCTGCACGTGAACTATGGGCTGCGCGGAGCGGAGTCCGACGCGGACGAGCGCCACTGTGCGGCCCTGTGCGAGCAGTTGGGGGTGGAGCTCGAGATCGTGCACGCGAGCAGGGTGCAGGGCGAGACGGGCAATCTGCAGGCGTGGGCGCGGGACGTGCGCTACACGGCGGCGATCGAGCTGGCGGAGCGGGACGACGCGATCGTCGCGGCCGGGCACACGGCGAGCGATCAGGTGGAGACGATCCTCTACCGGCTGGCCGCCTCGCCGGGGCGCCGCGCGCTGCTGGGGATGAAGGCCGAGGAGGGGCGACTGGTGCGTCCACTGCTCGGCGTCACACGGGAACAGACGCGGGCGTACTGCGAAGCGCGGGGATTGAGCTGGCGCGAGGATGAGAGCAACGACTCAGGCGCGTACGCGCGCGTACGCGTCAGACACGGACTCGGGGCGGCGTTGAAGGAGGTGCACCCGGCGGCCGAGGCGAACGTGCTGCGGACCGCGAGCTTGCTGCGCCAGGAGACTGAGCTGCTCGACGGCCTCGTGACGGACACATTGGAAGGGAGTCGGAGTATCGCCCTCGCGCGGCTGGAAGAGCTGGAGGGGGCGCTGGCGCGATTGGTCGTGGTGAGTCTCGCCGAGCAGGCGGCGGGGACCTATGTGCCCCAGGCGGGCGATCGCGTGGAGGAGATCCTGGAGCTCGGCAGGCGCGCCGGCTCCGGCAGCGGCGGCGGATTGGACTTGCACGTCGGCGGCAACGTGAGCGCGCGGATCGAGGATGGCCGCCTGAGCATGGTCAAGCTCCAGCCGCGGTGACCGAGAGCCTCCGCCCGCTAGGCCCTACACTGCATCGCGTGGCAACCCCTGTCCGCGTCGTGCCCGAGCAAGCCGATCGCGGAGTCGGCGAGGTACTAGTCAGTGCCGAGGACCTGCAACGCCGGGTGCGCGAGCTGGGCGAGCAGATCTCACGCGACTACGCCGGGCGGCCGCTGCTGTTGGTGGGGGTGTTGAAGGGCGCGGTGTTCTTCCTGAGCGATCTGATGCGTCACGTCGGCATCCCGGTCGAGATCGACTTCATGGCGGTCGCCTCCTACGGCTCGGCCACCGACTCCTCAGGGGTGGTGCGGATCCTGAAGGACCTGGACGCGGCAATCGAGGGACGCGACGTGCTGATCGTCGAGGACATCGTCGATTCGGGGTTGACGCTGCAGTATCTGTTGCGCAACCTGGGCTCGCGCAACCCCCGCACGCTCGAGGTGTGCGCGCTGCTGGTGAAGCCCGAGCGGCGTAAGGTCGACCTGCCGACCCGGTATGTCGGCTTTGAGATCGCAGACCGCTTCGTGGTCGGCTACGGGCTCGACTACGCGGAGCGCTACCGCAACCTTCCGTTCGTCGCCGCGCTGGAGAAGTAGCCGGAAAATCGGCTCTCCGTGGTACGCTGACCGACTGGCGGCCACGACAAAAGTACGCGCCAGAACCCTTGCTGAGTCCCTTTAGGAAAAACGTTATGAGCCGTTTCTTCAAGAGCGCCGCCTTCCCGATCCTCCTCGTGGTGGTGCTGGGGTTCTTCTTCACGAAACTGGCCAGCACGGGCTCCAGTGGCGGCCGTCAGCACAGCTACAAGACGCTCGTCACGGAAGAAATCCCGAAAGGCGAAGTCAAATCTGTCGAGCTCAAGAACAAGGGCAAAGTCCTCGAAGTCAAGCTGACGAACAAAGCAACGGGCCACGAAGAAACCTGGGAAGGCGGCTACAGCGATCAGGCCGCGCCACAGCTGATCTCCCTGATCGAAAAGACCCCGGGCATCAAGTTCAACATCGAATCGGAAAAGAGCAGCGAGCTGCTCAGCCTGCTCACGTTCATCCTGCCGTTCGTGCTGTTCCTGGGCTTCTGGCTATTCCTGATGAACCAGGTCCAGGGGGGCGGCTCGAAAGTGATGTCGTTCGGCAAGTCGCGCGCCAAGCGGATGTCGGCCGACTCGCCGAAGATCACCTTCCGCGATGTTGCGGGCGTGGACGAGGCGGTGGAGGAGTTACACGAGATCAAGGAATTCCTTGAGAACCCGAAGAAGTTCCAGGCGCTCGGTGCCCGGATTCCGACAGGCGTGCTGTTGTATGGGCCGCCGGGTACCGGCAAGACGCTCTTGGCGCGCGCGGTCGCCGGTGAGGCGGGCGTGCCGTTCTTCTCGATCTCGGGATCGGACTTCGTCGAGATGTTCGTCGGTGTCGGCGCATCGCGCGTGCGCGACCTGTTCGAGCAGGCCAAGCAGAACAGCCCTTGCATCATCTTCATGGACGAGATCGATGCCGTCGGGCGCCACCGTGGTGCGGGGCTCGGTGGGGGGCACGACGAGCGCGAGCAGACGCTCAACCAGCTGCTCGTTGAGATGGACGGTTTTGAGGCGAAGGACAACATCATCATGATCGCCGCCACCAACCGGCCCGACATCCTCGACCCGGCGCTGCTGCGCCCCGGCCGCTTTGACCGGCAGATCGCCGTCGACCGGCCCGACCGCAAGGGCAGGGCGAAGATCCTCGAGGTGCACACGCGCGGCAAGCCGCTGGCGAAGGTGATCGACATCGACGCGCTCGCGGGGCAGACACCCGGCTTCACGGGCGCCGACCTGTCGAACCTGATCAACGAGGCCGCGCTGCTGTCGGCGCGCACGGGTAAGCGCGAGATCGGACAGGTTGAGCTCGAGGAGGGGATCATGCGTGTGATCGCCGGCCCCGAGAAGAAGACGCGCGTGATGAGCGAGAAGGAGCGCCTGATCACCGCCTATCACGAGATGGGCCACGCGCTGGCGGGGCACTTCCTGGAGCACTCCGACCCGGTGCACAAGATCTCCGTGATCTCCCGCGGCCAGGCGCTTGGCTACACGATCTCGATGCCTCAGGAGGATCGCTTCCTGACCACGCGCGCGGAGCTGAACGACACGATGGCGATGACTTTGGGTGGGCGCGCCGCCGAGGAGATCGTGTTCGGCGAGATCACCACGGGCGCCTCGAATGACATCGAGAAGGTGACGCAGACCGCCAAGCAGATGGTCATGCGCTTCGGCATGAGCGAGCGGCTCGGCCCGCGCGTGTTCGGCCACGACCACGGCCAGCCGTTCCTTGGCCGCGAGTTCTCCACTGAGCCCGACTACTCCGACGAGATCGCCCGCGAGATCGACGACGAGGTACGGCGCATCATCGAGTCCGCGCACAAGCGGGCTACGGACATCCTCGTGGAGCACCAGCACGACTTGAAGAAGATCTCCGAGATCCTCGTCAAGCGGGAGACGATCGAGAAGGAGGAGTTCCTCGCGCTGCTGGCTGGTAAGAGCGAGGAGGAGGTGTTCGGCGCTGAGGAGACCAAACCTGAGCTGCCGGCTCCGCCCGCGCCCGCCGATCGCGCCGAACGCGAGGCTCCGCGTGCGACTCCGCGCCCGGGGCTAGCTGGCGGAACGACTGAGCTACGCGGGGCCGATTCCGAGCGCCCCAAACTAGCCTGACTCGCGCTTGAATCCTCACGCCCTCGTGCCCGGCGGATTCCGTGTGATGGGGATCGTGAACGTGACGCCCGATTCGTTCTCCGACGGTGGAGCGTTCTTGGAGACGGATGCCGCGGTCGCGCACGGGCTGGAGCTCGTGGGGGAGGGTGCCGAGATACTCGATATCGGCGGCGAATCGACCCGGCCGGGCGCCGATCCGGTCTTGGGTGAGGAGGAGTTGCGCCGTGTGATCCCGGTGATCGAGGGACTTGCCGCGGCGGGCACAAAAGTGCAGATCTCGATCGATACGTCGAAGGCCAAGGTTGCCGCGGCGGCCCTCGCCGTGGGCGCGAGCCTGGTGAACGACGTGAGCGCGTTCCGGGTAGACCCGGAAATGGCCGGGATGGTGGCGGACCGTGGTGCGGAGTGCTGTTTGATGCACATGCTCGGCGAGCCGCGCACGATGCAGCGCGAGCCGCGCTACGGCGATGTGGTCGACGAGGTGAAGGCGTTTTTGGAGGAGCGGTTGAAGTTCGCGGTGGGGGAGGGCGTGGCGGAGGAGCGCGTGCTGCTGGACCCGGGCATCGGGTTCGGCAAGACGGTCGCGCACAACCTCGAGCTTTTGCGCCGCCTGGATGAGCTGACCGCGCTTGGTCGGCCGCTCGTGATCGGCACCTCGCGCAAGAGCTTCCTCGGTCGCATCGCTGCCGACGCCACTGGCTTGACGGAGCCGCTGAAGGCACGGCAAAGGCTGGGAGGCACGCTCGCCTCCAATGTGTTGGCGCTGGAGCGCGGCGCGAGCGTTTTCAGGGTGCACGACGTCGCGCCGGTGCGCGAAGCGTTGGCGGTGGCGGCTGCTACGTTGAGCGGGCAATGGACGGCGAGCGGCGAGACGACGACCGGGAAGAGCTAGCCGACGATCTGGACGACCGGGGTGAGCAGAACGGTGGAGACGGGCTGGAAGAGGACCGCGATCTCGATGAGGATGCCGAGGGAGGGGCCGAGTCGGTAACGATCGAGATCACGGGGCTGTCGCTGTACACCCACCACGGAGTAAGCGAAGCCGAGCGCGAGGTGGGGCAACGACTGGTGCTCGACCTGCGGTTGGACGTGGGCGAGACGGACGCCACTGCGACCGACGCACTCGAGGACACGATCGACTACACGGAGGTCTGCCAGCTGGTAGCGCTCCTCGCCCAGCAGCGCTCCCACAAGACGCTCGAGCGGCTGTGCAGCGTGGTGGCGGATCGGTTGCTCGCCGACTACGAGCTGGAAGGGGTGTGGGTGAAGGCGACCAAGCCCGAGCCGCCGATCCCGCTGAGTGTGGACGAGGTTTCGGTCGAGATCTGGCGCGAGGCCGAGGAGTAGGGCATAACAACAATCCCGCCCTCCAGCGCGTTTCGCCACCAATTGTCGATTTTGTTGCGTATTCCCCTTGACAACTTAGTTAGCAGTCACTCATAATGCCAGTATGGGTTGGCTGACTGGCCAGGAGACAGAGAGGTGATCGCGCGACTAGCGTCCCTCGCCACCGGCGCCGGCAGCGCGCGCCGCGTGCTGATCGGGGCCGGCGTCCTGTTCCTGCTCGCGGCGGCGTTCGGCGCACCCGTGACGACGATCCTGAAAAGCTCCAACACGGACTTCCAGAACCCAAGCGCCGAGAACCAGCGGGTCGAGAAAACGATCGAACGGGCGACCGGACAGCGCGCCGCCTTCGGCGTGGCGGCGCTCGTGCCCAGCGCCGGCGAAGTACGGACCAACCGCCCCGCCCAGCTCGAGGCGGTGCACGTGGCTTCCATGCTGTCCGCGCAGCCCGGATTTCAGCGAGTGATCGACTACCCGGCCACGCACCTGGCGGCGCTCGTCTCGCGCAACGGCCGCCTGACAGTGGTGCTCGCCGCGTTCTCCACGCAGGAACGCTCCGCCGCGGCGGTCGCGCGACTGCGCCCGAAGCTGGCCGGGCAAGGGGTGCGCTTCGGCGGTCCCGACGTTGCGTTCAGCGAAATCAACAAGCGCACCTCCTCGGACCTGAAGAACGCCGAGCTCCTCGCGTTCCCGATCCTGCTGCTGCTCTCGTTCTGGGTCTTCCGCGGCCTGATCGCCGCGGCGTTGCCGCTGCTCGTGGGCGGGTTCGCGATCGTGCTCACGTTCCTCTTCCTGCGCCTGATCAACGCAGAGGTCACGGGCCTGTCGATCTTCGCCGTCAACCTCGTCACGGGGATGGGGCTCGGTCTGGGGATCGACTACAGCCTGTTCGTGCTCTCGCGCTACCGCGAGGAGCTCGCCGGCGGAGCCGACACATTCGCGGCGATCAAACGCACGCTCCAGACCGCTGGGCGGACCGTGCTGTACAGCTCGTTGACCGTCGCCGGGGCGCTCGCGTCGCTGCTCGTGTTCCCGCTGCGGTTCCTGTACTCGATGGGCATCGGCGGCATGGTCGTCGCCCTCTCGGCTGGATTCGTCGCGCTGGTCGTGCTGCCGGCCGTGCTCGTCGCGCTCGGACAGCGGGTGAACTCGCTCGCCCCGGCCTGGCTGCAGCGCAGCGCCGCCCGCTCCGCGCAGGCGAGCGAGGGAGGCGCCTGGTCGCGTCTCGGTCGCAGCGTGATGCGCAGGCCCGGCCTGGTCGCGCTCGCCACCGCCGTGGTACTGCTCGCGATCGCCTCGCCGGCATTGCGCCTGCAGCTGATACCTGCCGACGCGCATGTCCTGCCGGCCTCCTCGCAGAGCCGCCAGATCGCGGAAACGCTCAGCAAGGATTTCGCCAGCGACGGCTCGCAGACGATCAGTATCGTCGTGCCCGCCTCGGCCGGCTCCGGCGCGAGCGTTGACGCGCTCGCACTGCGCGCACGGCAGGCCGCCGCGGTCCAGGCGAGCGAGGCCGTCCCACCGCGCTACCTCGGCCGCGGCACCTGGGAGATCGAACTGCTTCCGCGCGGCTCGGACGCTTCCGTCGCCAACCAGCAACTCGTGCGACGGCTGCGCGCGCTCGCCCACCCACAGGGAGCGCTCGTCGGCGGCACGACGGCCTGGTTCATCGACCAGAAGGCCGCGATCTCCGCGCAGCTCCCGCTGGCGCTGGCAATCCTCGTATGCGTCACGCTCGGCACGCTGTTTCTGATGACCGGCTCGGTCGTACTGCCGCTGATGGCGCTGCTGATGAACATTCTGACGGTCGCCGTCGGCGCCGGGCTGCTCGTGCTGATCTTCCAGGATGGGCACCTGTCATCGCTGATGGGCTTCAGCCCGATCGGCGGCCTGGAGGAGTCGAACCTGGTGTTGCTGTTCACTGTCGCGTTCGCGCTGTCCACCGACTACGGCGTGTTCCTGTTCGCGCGCATCAAAGAGGCCCACGACGGCGGCCTCAAGACGCGTGAGGCCGTCGTGCAGGGGCTGGAGCGCACCGGCCGTTTGATCACCGCCGCCGCGCTGCTGTTCTGCGTCGCGGTCGGCGCGTTCGTCACCTCGCACATCTTCTTCATCAAGCAGTTCGGCGTCGGCACCGCACTGGCGGTCGCGATCGACGCGACGGTCGTGCGGGCGCTGCTCGTGCCCGCGCTGATGGGCAAGCTCGGTGAGCGCACCTGGTGGGCGCCGCGACCGCTGCGCCGTCTGCACGCTCGGATCGGCCTGCACGAGGCGCCGAGCGAAGGACGCGGCGAGGGACCCAACGAAGGTCGAGGCCAAAGGCCGAGCGAGGGACTGAGCGAACCCACGGGGGCGTAGCCAAACCCACGGGGCGTAGCGAATCAACGGACGCGCAGATACCGTCCCGGGAATGCCCGCCCGGATCGGCCTGCTCGGCCTCGGCTCCAATGTCGGTGACCGCCGGCTACACCTGCAGCAGGCGGTCGATGCGCTGCCCGCGGCCGGGGTGGAAGTGCTCGCAACCTCCTCGGTATACGACACCGATCCAGTCGGGGAGATACTCGACCAGCCGAGCTTCCTCAACGCATGCCTGCGCGTCGAGACCGCACTGGGGCCGCTAGAGCTACTCGACGCGGTCAAGCGCCTGGAGTGCGAGCTGGGCCGGAAGGACGGCAAGGTGCGTCACGGCCCGCGCGCGATTGACATCGACATTCTCCTGCTCGATGGGCTGGAGCTGCACGAGGAGCGCATGTCGCTGCCGCACGAGCAGCTGCTGCAACGGCGCTTCGTGCTGATCCCGGCGCTAGAGCTGGACTTCGATCTGGCCACGCCGTCCGGAGCGAGGCTTGCAGACGCGCTGGCGGCGCTTCCGCTCGATGAGGGCGTGCGCTGGGCTGGTCCGCCCTTGGCCTGTTGATCAGTGGACGACAATCTTGCCCCGCATGCCTTCAGCCACATGAAGCGTGCACACGTAGGAGAACGTGCCGCTGTGCGCGAAGCGCACCGTGTAGGAGCCGTGCGTTTGCGTGCGCGAGCGGAAGCCGTGAAAGGTCACGTTGTGTTCGGTTTCCCCGTCGCGCCATACCCATGTGACGCTGTCGCCGCGGTTGATGCTGAGATCGCCGGGGTGGAAGGCGATGTCCTTGAGCGTCACCGTGTGGCTCCCTGCTGACCGCGCGCCGCCTCCGCCGCCGAGTGCGACCGTTGGCAGGAGCGCTGCGGCGGCCGCCGCGAGCGCGAGCATCGTGCCGGCTCTCTTTCCCGTCATGGGCGTCTCACGAGGCGCTTGCGTGATGATCGCTCCAGCTGGCCAGCCTCAGCAGCGTGGCGCCCGAGACGGCGCGGCCTGATATGACGCACAGGTAGCCGTCGCGCAGCCAACTCACCACCGAAGCGCCGTCCTCGCTGAGCAGCCGGTAGGGCACGCCGCCGCGCCAGAAGACCGCGCCGCCGCTGATCTGCGGCGCGGGATGCCCGGCGATGATTGCGTAGCCGATCCGCCGGCCGCTCGCATCGGCGTAGAACACCGTAGTGATCGCACGCCCGGCGATCTGGTCACTACGCATCCCGGTGCTGCGCCAGCCGAAGCGGTCCTCCCAGTAGGGGAACTTCACGCCGTCGACCGCGGCGGTGAGCTCAGCATGGTTTGTGCTGCTCTCGGGCGGCGCGGAGCGTGTTGCTGCGCGCAGGGTCGGCGCGGCGGCCAGATGCATGTTCAGCGTGTGCGAGCCGCTGCCGCTGAGGAAGACGGCAAGCGCCGCCACCACGACTACCGCGGCCGTCATTGCAGCAAGCACAGGGGGATGAAGGGCAAGCCTGCGGCGCCGCCGGGAAGCGAGGAGCGTGCCCACCTGCCGGTGCAGCGAGTCCGGCGCGCGCACCTCGCTCGATCGCACGAGCTCGATCAGCTCGGATTCGGTGTGTGGTGGCAGTTCTGTCATGAGGTTTCCCTACTTGGTAGGACTCCGTTTGCCCTTGTCTCTTCCCGCCGAGCGACCGGAATCTGCGGTGGCTCGGGCGCGAGCTCTGCAACAAGCAGCCGCGCTACCTCCTTGCGTGCCCGGAAGAGCCTGGTCGTGATCGTCGCCTCGCGCACACGCAGCGCGCGGGCGGCTTCTCGGTAGGAGAGACCGAGCACGTCGACGGCCACCAGCGCGAGCCGGCGATCCTCCGGCAAGGCTGCGATCGTCGCGTACACCTCTTGCATCTCCAGCGCCCGCTCGGGCTGGCCCAGCGGCCGGGGATCGGCCGCGACGACGTCATCGAGCGCGGCCACCGTGACCGGCCGCCGGCTCGCGGTGCGACGGCTCGTGAGGAACGTGTTGCGCAGGACGCGCATCAGGTAGTACAGCTCGTGCTCGCCGCTCAGCACGCGCGGCCGTGCGAGCACGCGCGCGAACGTCTCCTGCACGAGATCCTCGGCGTCCTCGCGCGAGCCGCACAGCGCCCACGCGGCGCGATACAGACGGTCCACGTGTTGCGTCAGCGACTGCGGGTCCAGGGTACGCATCGGTTGGGCGGAACGGCGCTCGGTGCAGCGAGACGCCAGATCCTCGCTCTGCGACTGTAGCGCCGCATCGAGGTGGGGTGCGCCAACGCGTTGGCATGCCGCCATGGGAGTGCCACTGGGCGGACCGTCGGGTCGCTACACGCTCGCGGGTGTGGGCAGCCACTCCGCGGGCAGCACGCCCGCGGGGATCTCACCCGCACTCGGCGGGAAGTAGCGCGTCAGTCGCGCCGCCAGGCGTCCGTCGATCAGAGGCCGCAGGTCGGCGATCGTGTGGAGCAAGCGAATCGTCGAGCCGATCTGTAGGTCCGCGGCGTTCGGCGGATCGCCGCCGAGCAGGCCGTCGGCGATCCACGCGTCGATCCGGTCCAGCTTTGCTGGAAGCGCGTCGATGTCGGCGCGCGCGGAAGCGTCGTTTGCCTTGTTTTTGAGTGCCATCAGACGTGCGGTCAGCGGCAGTGCGGGGCGCATCATCGCGCGCGGCAGCGGCAGCTTGGCGTCTCCGGCATAGCTCTCCATCGCGTCGGAGCGGCGCAGGAACGCGACGTCGAGGATGTGGCGCGGCACGACCTGAAAGACCTCATCGCCCCAGCGCTCGGCCTCGAGCACCTGTGCGTATGAGGGGTCCTCGGGCGAGGGCAGCAGCGGCGGTTCGGGGGCGAGCGCGTCGAGCCGGCGCATGATCGGGCGCGAGCCGACCAGGCGCTCGCCGGCCAGACGCAGCCCGGGCACGGTGCGCCCGCCGTAGCGCACGGGACCTACGGCCACCTGGGCCAGCGGCAGCAGGTCGACGCGGTCGTAGTCGATCGACTTCAGCGCCAGTGCCGCTTCGACGGCGGCGCACGGATGCGAGCCGGGATTCACATAGAGCCTTGCCTTCATCGAGCCGAGCATAATGGGCGGCGATGCTGCTCGTCGTCGACGTCGGGAACACACAGACCCATTTCGGGGCGTTTCGCGACGGCGAGCTGCTCGAGCACTGGCGCTTTGCGACCGTGCGTCAGTCCACCGCCGACCAGCTGGGCGCGGCGCTGCGCAACCTGCTGGAGTTGCGCGGCTGCTCCTTCGAGGACCTGGAAGCGTCGATCGTGTCCTCGACCGTGCCCCAGCTCGAGCCCGAATGGGCGGCGATGGCCAAACGCTACCTCGGCCACGAGATGCTCGTGGTCGGCCCGGGGACGAAGACGGGGATGGCGATCCGCTACGACAACCCGCGTGAGATCGGCGCGGATCGGCTGGTGAACGCCGTGGCAATCCGCGAGCGCTTCGGCGGCCCCGCGGTGTGCGTCGACTTCGGCACCGCGACGACGTTCGATGTCGTCTCGCGTGAGGGCGAGTACCTCGGCGGGTCGCTGATGACCGGGATCGAGATCTCGCTCGAGGCGCTCTCGGAGCGGGGCGCCCGGCTGCCGAAGATTGACCTGGCGCCACCGAAGAGCGTGATCGGCAAGAACACGGTTGACGCGATCCGCTCCGGCGTCGTGTTCGGCTACGCGGGCGCGGTCGACGCGATCCTGCGCCGCCTCTACGACGAGCTGGGCGAGCGTACGGCGGTCGTGGCGACTGGCGGACTGGCGCGGCTGGTGGTGCCCTACACCGAGGAGATCGAGGAGGTCGACGACCTCCTCACGCTCACCGGGCTGCGGTTGCTGCACGAGCGCAACTCGTAATCCGGCGGCGGCTCATGCCCATAATGGACGCGATGTCACGCCAGCTCACAGACCCCTGGATGCTCGGCCCCCTGGAGGTGCCCAACCGCGTTCTCTTGGCCCCGCTGGCCGGAATCGGCAACTGGTTCGTGCGGTTGCAGGCCAAGCGCTACGGCGCGGGGATGGCGGTCTCGGAGATGGTCTCCTCGCATGCGATCTATCACCGCAACGAGCGCACCTGCAACGAGATGTTGCGCATCCACCCCGACGAGCAAGAACCGGTCCCGCCCGCCCCGGGTCCGACTGGCGCTCCCGCCGGGGTCGTATCGATCCAGCTGTTCGGCGAGGACCCCGAGGTGATGCGCGCGGCCGCGGCGCGCGTGGCGGCGGCGGGGGCCGACGTGATCGACATCAACATGGGCTGCCCGGTGCCAAAGGTGCAGAAGACCGGCGCCGGCGCCGCGCTGCTGGCCGACCCCGACCTGGCGGTCGCCGTCGCCCGCGCCGCCCGCGAGGGAGGAGGCGGGCTGCCGGTGACGGTCAAGCTGCGCTCGGGCCGGCGTCCGGGAGAAACAAGCGGCTTCGATCTGGCCCACCGGCTGGTGGCCGAGGCCGGGGTGGCCGCGATCGGCTTTCACCCCCGTTCGGCGGCGGTCCATCACAAAGGCGTCCCCGACTACGAGCTGGCCGCGCGCCTGGTCGATTCGCTGGATGCGCCGGTGATCCTGACCGGCGGCCTGAACGAGCCCGAGCAGATCGAACAGGCCTTTCACATGACCGGCGCCGCGGCCGTGATGCTAGCGCGCGGCGCGCTTGGCAATCCGTGGCTGTTCGAGCAGTTGCTCGGCTCGCGCCTAGAGGAGCCGAGCAGGGAGGAGGTGCTCGCGGAGCTGAACTGGACGATCGACCGCGCCGTCGAGCACCTCGGCGAGGCCCGCGCGACGCGCTACCTGCGCAAGTTCTATCCCTGGTACATCAACCGGCTGGAACTGGACCGCCAGACGGCAAAGGAACTGCAAGCGGCGCTGCAGGCCGCGGAGACGCTTCCAGAGGCTCGAAATCGGCTCGCTATACTGCTGCGCCCCCGCCAGCTCGCGGGGTTTTCTGCTGTCTCGACCTAGAACCCTAACCCGCGAAGGGTCACATGCCGAAGGACGTAATCCTCACCCCCGAAGGATTGGAGAAGCTCAACGACGAGCTCGAGATGCTGTCGACCGCGAAGCGTCGCGAGGTGGCCGAACGGATCAAGGAGGCGCGCGAGTTCGGGGACATCACCGAGAACTCCGAGTACGACGACGCGAAGAACGAGCAGGCGATGGTCGAGAGCCGCATCGCGCAGCTCGAGGAGCGTTTGCGGATGGCGACGGTGATCGAGACGAAGGACCTCTCGACCGACATGGTGCAGGTCGGCTCGGTCGTGCACGTGAAGGACGAGAAGACGGGCAAGTCGGTCAAGTACACGATCGTCGGCTCGGCGGAGGCCAAGCCGGAGGAGAACAGGCTCTCCAACGAGTCCCCGGTCGGCCGCGCGCTGCTGGGCCACAAGCGCAACGAGACGGTCGCCGTAAAGGTCCCCCGCGGGCCCGCGCGCAAGCTGAAGATCACGAAGATCGACGTCGGTCTCAAGTAACCTCGCCGCGATGAGCGGCGAGCACGAGCCCGAGACGGACAGCAGTGCCCGGCACGGCCTGAACGAGCTGATCGCCGAGCGCCGCGGGAAGGCGCACCGGCTGAAGGAGTCAGACCCGCAGGCGTTTCCCTACTCTTACCCTGGGGCAGAGCCGATCGCGGCGATCCTCGACGCCTACGCTCACCTGACCGACGGCGAGGAGACCGAGGACGCACACCGCGTCGCCGGCCGGATCGCCGCGCGGCGCGGCTCCGGCAAGGCCGCGTTCCTCGACCTCGTCGATCGCACGGGCAAGGTGCAGCTGCACGCGCGAATCGACGTGCTCGGCGAGGAGTCTTTCGCGCGGCTGAGCACGCTCGATCTGGGCGATCTGATCGGTGTCGATGGCGCGGTGCTGCGCAGCCGCCGCGGTGAGCTGTCGCTGCGTGTCGATCGCTATCAGATCCTCGCCAAGGCGCTGCGCCCCCCGCCCGACAAGCATCACGGTCTCAGCGACGTAGAGACTCGCTACCGCCGGCGTGAGCTCGACCTGATCGCAAGCGAGGACGCACGCAAGGTGTTCCTCGACCGCGCCAAGATCATCTCCGCGACCCGCGGATACCTCGACGGGCAGGGCTTCGTCGAGGTTGAGACGCCGGTCTTGCAGCCCCTCTACGGCGGCGCGCTGGCGCGGCCGTTCACGACGCATCACAACGCGCTCGACCGCGACTTCTACCTGCGGATCGCCACCGAGCTGTACCTCAAGCGCCTGCTCGTCGGGGGCTTAGAGAAGGTGTACGAGCTGGGCAAGGACTTCCGCAACGAGGGCCTCTCGCCGAAGCACAACCCCGAGTTCACGATGGTCGAGTTCTACGAGGCCTACGCCGACTACAACGATGCGGCGGTTCGTCTGGAACAGCTCGTTGGCGCGGCGGCCACGGCAGTCGAGTACGCGGGCGAGCTCGACTTCTCGACGACGCCCTGGCGCCGCGTGAGCTTCGCCGGCGCGATCCAGGACGCGACCGGGATCGATCTACGGGCCCATCGCGAGGCGGACGATCTGCGCGCGACGATCGCAGAGCGCGGCCTGGAAATGCCGACCGAGGGCCTCACCTGGCCGCAGCTGGCCGATGATCTGCTGTCGAAGTATGTCGAGCCGACCCTGACCCAGCCGACGTTCGTCTTCGACTACCCGATCGAGCTCTCCCCGCTCGCCCGCGAGCACCGCTCCGAGCTGGGCCTGGTCGAGCGTTGGGAGGCGTTCGCCGGCGGGATCGAGATCGCGAATGCGTTCAGCGAGCTGATCGATGCTGACGTCCAACGCGAGCGCTTCCGCACCCAGGAGCGACTGGGAACGCTCGGCGAGGAGGCGGTCCAGCCATACGACGAGCTGTTCGTGCAGGCGCTTGAGCAGGGAATGCCGCCGGCCGGCGGGGTCGGGGTCGGGATCGACCGGCTCGTGATGCTGTTGACCGGGCGCGACTCGATCCGCGAGGTCGTGCTGTTCCCGGCGATGCGCGACTGACCCGGCGGAGCTCGGGTGGCCGGTTGGTAGACTGCCCGGGAGGCATAACTG
>Ga0182024_10012791_pt1 | contig 16531 bp, 12 predicted proteins | sample P32metaG_FD_120480 | JGI IMG/M metagenome (GOLD analysis project Ga0182024, IMG submission 120480) | Permafrost microbial communities from Stordalen Mire, Sweden - P3-2 metaG (Illumina Assembly) | ecosystem: Environmental > Terrestrial > Soil > Wetlands > Permafrost | place: Sweden: Stordalen... | reverse complement strand
GTGCTCTTCGTGTCGCCGTGCTCTTCGTGTCGCCGTGCTCTTCGTGTCGCCGTGCTCTCTTCGCGCCGTGGCCCGCGGCCTGCCCCGGGCCTACGGCTGCTCCGTACCGCGGCTCAGGTAGCTCGCGGCCCGCCTGGCCCGGTCACCGATCTCCGCGATGTCATCGCCGACCACGGTGACATGGCCGACCTTCCGGCCCGGCCTTACCACCTTGCCGTAGAGATGGACCTTGACGCCGGGATCGGCGGCCATCACGTGGATGAGCCGGTCATGCAGGTCCGGATCATGGCCGCCGAGGACGTTGACCATGACGGCATGCCGACCGGCGAGGCCGGGCGCACCGAGCGGCAGGTTGAGTACCGCGCGCAGATGCTGCTCGAACTGCGAGGTCCTTGATCCCTCGATGGTCCAGTGACCGCAGTTATGCGGCCGCATCGCTAGCTCGTTCACCAGAAGGCCGTCAGCGGTCTCGAACAGCTCAACTGCCAGCAGGCCGGTCACCCCGAGCTCGGCGGCGATCGTCAGGGCGAGCCGCTGCGCTTCCGCCTGGCGGCCCGCGGAAAGCCCGGGCGCGGGGGCAAGCACCTCATGGCAGATGCCGTCCCGCTGCACCGTCTGCACGATCGGGTAAGCGGCGCCCTGGCCGGCCGGCGACCGGGCGACCAGCGCGGCCAGCTCCCGCTCGAACGCGACGTACTCCTCGGCGATCAGCTCAAGCCCGCGCGGGCCGGCCTGGGCCGCAACCTCGGCTGCCTGGCCGGCCGTAGCGCACACCCACACGCCGCGGCCGTCGTATCCGCCGCTGACCGCCTTCAGCACAACCGGCCAGCCGCGGGCGGCCGCGAAGCTGGCGATGTCATCGCCGCTGGTCACCGAAGCGAACCGCGGGCAGGCGATGCCCAGCGAAGCCAGCCGCTCGCGCATGGCGCGCTTGTCCTGGGCGAAATGCAGGGCGGCCGGCGCCGGGCGGACAGCCACTCCGGCTCGTTCCAGGGCGGCCAGCTGCGCCCCGGGCACCTGCTCGTGGTCGAACGTGACCACATCGCAGCCTGCCGCGAACGCCAGCAGATCGGCGCCGCTGCGGTAATCCCCCACCCGGGTGCCCGCGCAGACCCGGGCCGCGCTCTCGCCGGCGTCCGCCGCCAGCACCCGGAATCCGATACCGAGGCCGATGGCAGCCTGGCATGTCATGCGGGCAAGCTGGCCCGCGCCCACCATCCCGACGACTGGTTCGACGCGGCGGCCGGGAGCGGTGGCAGCGACCGCGGCCGGGGATTCATCGGCCTGATTCGTCACGCGCCGTAGCCTACGAGGTGCCCCGGCCGGCCTGGAAGGCGCGGGCCATTACCATAGGCTGACCGTTACTTGGGTTGTACATTCTGTTTAATAAGCCGATATCGCCCTGACGGCACCCTGTGCGGCAGCCGACGCCAGAAGGGACACCGCCCGCCTGTGAGCCTCGTCTCCGATCTGCACCGGCGCTTCGCCACGCTGATCGCCGAGCTGACTAAATTCGGCCTCATCGGCACGTTCGGGCTGATCATCGACATCGGCGGCGCGGCGCTGCTGCACGGCGAGGCCGGCTTCGGGCCGCTGATGGCAAAGGCGATATCCGCGTCGGTCGCCTCGGTGTTCTCCTACACGGGCCACCGGCTCTGGACCTTCCGGCACCGGGCCAGCCAGGGTCTGGTGCGCGGGGGCCTGATCTTCTTCGGGCTGAACCTGATCGGCCTGGTGATCTCGCTCCTGGTGATCGGGTTCGTCACCGGCGCGCTCCGCCTGCAGAGCCTGGCGGCCTACAACGCAGCCCAGGTTGTCGGCGTGCTGCTGGGCATGGTCTTCCGCTACTGGTCCTACCGGCGGTGGGTGTTCCTCGCCTTCGCGCCCGGCCAGGCTGCGCTGCTGCCGGAACCGGCGACGCTGGAGTTAACTCTGCAGCCGCCCGCTGGCAGCAGCAGCCCCGGCCCCGGCGGGCACGTTCCGGCGGAGTGGCTCGTCGCGGACCGGCTCCGGGCCGAGCGGCTCAGGGCGGACCACCTCAGGGCCGAGCGGCTACGCGCCGAGCGGCTACGGGCGGACCAGGCTTAAGGCTGACCGGGCGATCTCAGGGGGGGCCGCTGACCACGGGCTTGTCACCCGCGCCCGCATTGCCGTGCGGGAGGAACACAGCGAACACCGCCGGCCGCGGCCTGACCAGAACGACCTGCCCGCCGTCCGCCGCCGCGGCCGAGCGGGCCAGGGCCAGCCCGAGCCCGGTGCCCCCGGGCCGGCCGCTGACGGTGCGCTCGAAGATTCTCGGCACCAGGTCCTGCGGCACGCCCTTGCCCTCGTCCCTGACCTCCACGACCACCGACCGCGGAGTCTGCGACGTCCTGATGGTGACCACGCCGGCGCCGTGCACCAGCGCGTTGTCGAGCAGGGTAGCGATGACCTGGGCGGCGCTGCCCGGGGTCACGTACGCGTGCAGGCCCTTCTCCCCGGTTACCTCCAGCTTCCGGCTCAGCCGCCGGAATGCCGGATCCCACTCGACGACCTGCTGGGCAACGACATCGTCGACGGAAGCGAGCACCGGAGTGCCTGCCACCGACCGGCGCGCCACCCGGCCGAGCAGCTGCCCGACGACATCGGTGAGCCGCTCCGTCTGGGCGAGGGCCGCCGCGCCTTCCTCCCGCACCACATCAGCATCCTGCGCGGAGGCGATCATCTCCTCCAGCCGCATCGACAGCGCGGTGAGCGGCGTGCGCAGCTGGTGGGAGGCGTCAGCGGCGAAGTCGCGCCCGGCTGACAGCAGGTCGGTAATGCGCTGCGCGGAGCCGTCGAGGCCCTCGGCGACCTGATCGAGTTCGGGTATCCCGTAGCGGCGCCCCAGCGGCCGGGCGTCGCCCGAGCCGAGCCGGTCCGCCGCCCGGGCGAGTTCCTCCAGCGGCCGGGTCAGCCGCCGCGCCTGCAGGATGGCCAGCAGCACGGCGACGCCGACCGCGAGCAGGCCAAGCGCGCTGATCCCCAGCAGTGCCTGGGTCTGCCGGGAGTCGAGCACCGTATCGTCAGCTTCCACGGTAACGGCGAAGTCCCTGGTGACGGCCTGGGCGACAATCGTGTCCCCGCGCGGGGGCACGGTGCCGACCGCGACCCGGCCGGCCGAGTACTGCTTGATGATCACATACCGGTCGGGCAATGAACTGCCCACCTCCGCCGCGTTCGGCGGCAGGTGGGCGTTGACCCGCTCCTGCAGTTCCCTGGCGAGCGTGGTGGCGTCCCGCCGTACCTGCTCGGATGCCTCGCTGACCTGCAGCCGGTTAATGACAAAGGCCAGCGGCACGCCAAGCAGCAGGACCGTGGCTACGGCTACGGCAAGAGTCGAGACGAGCAGGCGGCGCCGCACGGCTCAGCGCCCGGGTTCGCCATCAGCGGCCGTGGCCGCCGCCTGCCACTGCATGTTCAATCTGGGCACCCGCCATCAGTCGCCGCGCTCGAACCGGAAGCCGACGCCCCTGACGGTCGTGATGAAGCGGGGGCAGTGCGCGTCATCACCGAGCTTGCGCCGGAGCCAGGAAACGTGCATGTCCAGCGTTTTCGTCGACCCCCACCACTTGCTGTCCCAGACCTGCCGCATGATCTGCTCGCGGGTCACCACTTTCCCCGCCTCGGCGACCAGCAGCGAAAGCAGGTCGAATTCCTTCGAGGTCAGATCGATCTCGGCGTCGTCGAGCCAGGCCCGGCGGGCATCGGAGTCGATGCGCACGCCCTGCGCCGTGTGTGTCTCGGAAACGCCGCGGCGCAGCAGTGCGCGGACCCTGGCGAGCAGCTCAGCGAGCCGGAACGGCTTCGTGACGTAATCGTCTGCCCCGGCATCCAGGCCGATCACCGTGTCCACCTCGTCCGCCCGCGCGGTGAGGATCAGCACGGGGACTGCCTGGCCCTCGGACCGGATCAGGCGGCAGACCTCCAGCCCGTCCATCTTGGGCAGGCCGATGTCAAGCACGATAAGGTCGATACCGCCGCCGCGCGCCGCCTCGAGCGCGCCGGGCCCGTCGGCGGAAACGTCGACTTCGTAGCCCTCACGCCGCAGTGCGCGCGCCAACGGCTCGGAGATCGACGGGTCATCCTCGGCGAGCAAAACGCTGGTCATGGTCAGATCGTATGGTGAGCAGCCCGCATTTTCCGAATACACGCGCGGAACTCCCGAGATACTGCCGCCCGCCGGCCCGGCCGGCCAGCGTTTTTACCAGCTATTCCACGACCTCAGACCGGGGTCACGCCGTGCCGCCTGCGGGAGAAAGACCGGTCCTTGCCGCGGGCGGCGGCGAACCTGCGGACGAGTTCCGCCCGCAGGTCCTCCGGCTCGACGACATCGTCCACGACGAGCTCCCCGGCCAGCCTGAGCACGTCGATGTCGCTCTCGTACTCCGCGCGGAGCCTGCTGGTCTCCTGCTCCCGCGCGGCCGGATCGGCCAGCGCAGCCAGCTTGTTGTAGTACACCGCGTTGATGGCCGCCTCCGCCCCCATCACCGCGATCTTCGCGGTTGGCAAGGCCAGCGTCGCGTCCGGCTCGAAGCCCGGCCCGGCCATCGCGTAGAGGCCCGCGCCGTAGGCCTTGCGGACAATGACGCAGACCTTCGGCACGGTCGCCTCGGCCACGGCGCTGATCATCTTGGCGCCATGCCGGATGATCCCCTGCCTCTCCACCGCCGTGCCGACCATAAATCCGGGCACATCCGCGAGGAACAGCAGCGGCACGTTGAACGCATCGCAGAGCTGGATGAAGCGGGCGGCCTTGTCCGCCGAGTCGACGAACAGCACGCCGCCCTTGAACATCGGGTTACTGGCGACGACGCCGACAACCTCGCCCGCCAGCCGGGCGAAGCCGACCACGATTTCCCTGGCCCACAGCGCGTGAATCTCGAACAGGGACCCGGCGTCCACCAGCCCGCGCACGTACCTGCGCATATCGAAGGCCTGACGTTCGCTCACCGGAATCATCGCCCGCAGGTCGGCCGGCTCCGGCTCGCGCGCCGGGCCGGCCGGCGGGGGCTGCTGCCAGTTGCCGGGCAGGTAAGACAGGTACGAGCGGACGGCCGCCAGCGCGTCGTCCTCGGACGCGGCAAGGTAGTGGCCGCAGCCAGAGACTGTGCAGTGCATGCGGGCACCGCCCATCTCCTCCAGCGTGGTCTTCTCCTTGACCACCATCTCGACCATGCGCGGGCTGCCCAGGTACATCGAGGCGTTCCCGTCCACCATCGCGACGTAGTCGCAGAAGGCCGGGATATACGCGCCGCCCGCCGCCGACGGGCCGAAGAGCGCGCACACCTGGGGGATCGAGCCCGACGCCCGCACCTGGGTGTGGAAGATCCGGCCCGCGCCGCGGCGGCCGGGGAACATCTCGACCTGGTCGGTGATCCGGGCCCCGGCCGAGTCCACCAGGTAGACCATGGGCAGGCCGGATGCGTACGCCTTCTCGATGATCCGGATGATCTTCTCGACGGTGCGCGCGCCCCAGGAGCCCGCCTTGACCGTGGAGTCGTTGGCCATCAGCGCCACCGGCCTGCCGCCGACGGTGGCCGTCCCGGTGATCACGCCGTCGGCCGGCAGGTCAGCGGCGAGCACGTTCGCGTACCGGCCGTCCTCGGTGAAGCTGCCCTTGTCGGCGAGAAGCGCGATCCGGTCCCTGGCGAACAGCTTGCCCCTGGCGGCGGCTGCCTCGTGATACCTGGCCGCGCCGCCGCGGGTGATCCTGGCGCTGATCTCGGGAAGGTCCGGATGGCCAGGGCCGCCGCCTGGGCCGGAACCTGCCGAGCTCGGTTCTTCGGTCACGATCGCGAGCGTACCCAGCGCGGCGCCGTCCCCGGCGCCGGCCTGCCGCCCGGCGGTTACCCCGAGGCGAGCGGGCAGCCGGGCGCGCGGCGTAGCGGCCCCGATCGCCGGCGGAGCGGCTAACCTTCCGGCGGCGGCCGCTCGCCGCCGTTATCCTTGGTCCGGCCGCAGGCCAGTGGAGGTGCCGGCAATAGCCCGGTGTGCGGCGATGCGAGGGGAAAGGTACCCATGCTCAGGGAAGTTCTCGGCCGCCGGGCGGGCGGAGCCGGGACCGCGCCGCGCGCCGGAACGCGTGCTAGCCGGTCCGCGCGCCGCTTGCGGGCCTGGCTTGCCGGACTGCCCCGGCTGGTCAGGCGGCACCGGCTCTTCTCCGCCGCCCTCGGCCTCTCGGTGGTGCCGCGGGTGATCGTGATGCTCGGCTTCCAGCCGGCCATCCTGTTCAAGCTGGACTCTTACGACTACCTGTGGGACGCCACCCACCTGCGGCCTAACCCGGTCAATCCCAGCGGCTACACCTTGTTTCTCTGGCTCCTGTCGCCGCTGCGCTCGCTGACGCTCATCGCGGCCCTGCAGCATCTGGCCGGCCTGGCCGTTGCCGTCCTGATGTACGCGGTGCTCCGGCGCCTCGGCGTCCGGGCCTGGATCGCCACGCTTGCCTGCGCACCTGTCCTCTTCGATCCTGCCCAGTTCCTGCTCGAGCAGCTGATCATGGCCGACCTGCTGGCGCTCGCGCTGATGATCGCCTCGTTCGCGGTGCTCCTGCTCCGGGACCGGCCAACGGCAGCGCGGTCGGCCGTCGCGGGGCTGCTGATGGGCGCCTCCGCCGTTGTCCGCCCCACCACGCTGCCGCTGATCGCCGCGCTGGCGGTGTACCTCCTGGTCAAGCGGGCAGGCTGGCGCCGGGTCTGCGCGGTGCTCGGCGCCGGGGCGCTGCCGGTGGTCGCCTACATGTCATGGTTCGCTGCCGTCAACGGCTCGTTCAACCTGACCAACAGCAACGGGCTGTTCTTGTGGTCGCGGACCATGTCGTTCGCGAACTGCGCCACCATTGCGCCGCCGGCCGACCTGCTCGCGCTCTGCCCGGACCGGCAGCCGGGCGCGCCGGCAGTCGGGCGGCTGCTGCCGAAGCAGTACCTCTGGAACCACTCGGCGTGGCTATGGAAGTCTCCCGCGGCCGCCACCGGGATCGTCCCCGACACGGCCGCGTTCACCGCGGTCAACAACGCGCGCGCGCTGCGATTCGCGGTCATGGCGATCGAGGCCCAGCCGCTCGGCTATGCCCGCGCGGTCGCCGCCGACGTTGCCACGCCGTTCGTATCGGACGGCGGGTTCCCGTTCCCCGGCGCGCAGCCCACCTTGTCGAGCCTCGGGGCCAGCAACCGCAGGTACGCGCTCGCCGCCGTGCAGGCATACACGGGGAGCACCGCCGGAATCGGGCCCTACCTCGGCCATCACCTCGGGACCCGGCTGGAGGAGCCGTACGCGCACCTCATCCGGGGCTACCAGCGCGTAGTCTTCCTCCCTGGCCCGATCTTCGCCCTGATCGCCCTGATCGGCCTCGCCGGGATCCTCATCCCGCGCAGGCGGTCAGGCGCCGCCGTGCTGCTCTGGGCCTGCGCCGTGGTGACCGTGGTGCTGCCGATAGCGGAGCATGAGTACACCTACCGGTATGTACTTCCCGCTGTCCCGCTGGCCTGCATGGCAGCGGCGCTTGCCTTTGCGGATCGCCGGGCACTTGCCGATGGCGGCGAAGAGGGCGCGGAGCCTGGCGCGCCCGCCGGCGCACCGGACCCGGCCGCGGCCGGCACCGCGGGCTGATCTCCCTCAGTCTCGCTCGGCCCTCAGCCTTCCGCATCCCTCAGCCGGCAGCCGCGTAGCCCAGCCGGCAGCCGCGTGGCCCGGCCGGCGGCCGCGTAGCCCAGCCGACGGCCGCATCCCTCAGCCGGCGGCCGCGTAGCCGCGGCCTGATCTCCCGCAGCCTTCCGCGCACCTCAGCTGACAACCGCATGGGCTGGGCCGGCTTCGGGTGTTCTGCTACCGGGCATCCTGTGATGGCGGCTTTGACCTACGCGAATAATCTAGGCATGGCAGGATACCGTGGCGTGAAAGGAGGCGAATGCGACTTATCGCAGTTTTCCTAGCTAGACATAGGCTTTTCGGTGCCGCCCTCATTGCCGGCACCGCCTTGCGAGTGATCACGATGCTCGGGTTCCCGCCAGCGATCTGGTACGGCGGGGACTCGATTTCGTACCTGTCCACGTCGCTGAGCCTGTTTCCCGGCACCTCGCGGGAATCGGGCTACGGACTGCTGCTTTACCTGCTGCGACCCTTCCACAGCTTCGCGGTGGTGACGGGCCTCCAGCACCTGATGGGCCTCGCGATCGCGGTGATGATCTATGCGCTGCTGCGGCGGTACGGCCTGCCCGGCTGGGGCGCGACGCTCGCCGCGCTGCCGGTCCTCCTCGACGTCTACCAGATTCAGCTCGAGCAGGAGATGCTGGCCAGCGCGGCATTCGGCTTCGTCGTCATGGCCGCGCTCACTCTCATCCTCTGGTGGCGGGGCAAGCCGCCGCTGTGGGCACCCGCGGCCGCGGCGGTGCTGCTCGGGATCGGCTCGACCCTGTGGCCGGTAGGGCTGCCGCTGCTCATCCTCTACCTGGCGTACCTGGTCATCAGGAAGATCGGCTGGCAGGCATTCGCCGGCGCGCTCGTCGCTGGCGTGCTGCCGCTGGCCCTCTATGCCTCCTGGTTCGACGCGAGGTACCACCGGGTGGCATTCAACTACTCGGACGGCATCTTCCTGTGGTCACGCACCATGACGTTCGCCGACTGCGCCGTCATCAGGCCGCCGGCCTACGACGACGTGCTGTGCCCGACTCAGCCGGTGGCGGACCGGCCGTCGGCGTCCACCTTCATCTGGGAACCCAACTCGCCGCTGAACGCGCTGCCCGGGCCGAAGTTCTCGTCCCGCAATAACGCGCTCGCCCTCCATTTCGCGCTCCGCGCGATCGCCGCCCAGCCAGTTGACTACGCCAGGGACGTACTCGACGACTTCGCGCTCACCTTTACCTGGAACCGGCCGCCGCACCCGAGCGTGCTACTGGCCGAGCGGTCCCAGTTTGCCTTCGCGACCAACAACTGGGAGCCGGCCGGCACGGCAGGGGCCCTGGTTCTCGCGCGGGACCAGCGCGCCTACACCGGCGGCAGCCTCGCGACAACCAGGGCGGTGGCGCCGTTTGCCTCGTTCATGCGCGGATACCAGCGGGTGTTCTTCATCCGCGGCACGATGCTTGCGGTGCTGCTGCTGATCGGCCTCGCGGGCATCGCCAGGTCGTGGGCCGGCGGCGGGCTGCGCCGGCGGCAGGACTGGGGCGGGCCCGCGCTCTTCCCGTGGACTGCCGCCTTCGCCATGCTGCTGCTGCCCAACGTGACCGCGGACTTCTCCGAGCGCTACGCCGTGCCGGCCATGCCGGCGGTCTGCCTCGCGGCCGCGCTCGCCTTCGTCAGCGTCAGGCGCGGGGCCGCCACGCTTGCGCTGGCTGACGGGACGCTGGCGGACGGCGGGCCGACTCACGGCGGGCCGGACGGCAGCCCGGCTGACGATGGCCGGCCAGCAGCGGGCGTGGCAGCAGGTGATGGCGCCGCGGAGCGGGAATCCCCGGACACCGCAACCGCATCCGCGGGCCGGCCGGCGACGGCAAGTTCCCGGGAACTCATCGACGAACTGGACGGAGCCACGCGCGAGCCGACCTCCTGACGTCCACCGCTGGCAACGCTGACCGCGAGACATTAGGTCGCCGCAGGCGAGACAATAGATCCGGGTACGTGACCGCGCCGCATTGCCGGGCGGTCCCCGACCGGGGTACAGGACTGAATCCTGGCGCTCCCAGGAGGCTTACCAGTACCGGGCCGCGCACGATCGCGGCAGAGAGATTGGGTATCGATGCTCAGGGAAGTTCTCCGCCGCGGCGCGGGCCGGGCGGACGGCGACCAGCAGGGCCAGGCCGGCGAAGGCCAGGCCGCGGACGATGGCCAGGCTGCGGGCGACAGCCAGGCCGCGGGCCACGGCCGGCCCGGCCGGGCGCAGGCCGGCCGGGCCAGGCGCCTGCCGGCGGCGCTGGCCGGCCTGGCCGGGCGGCATCGGCTGTTCTCCGTGGCGCTCGTGCTTGGCGTGGTGCCCCGGGTGGTCGCGATGCTCGGCTACCAGCCGGCGATCCTGTTCCGGCTGGACACCTATGACTACCTCTGGGGCGCCGTTCACGTCCGGCCCAACCCGGTCAATCCCAGCGGGTACTCGCTAGTTCTGTGGGTGCTCAGGCCGTTCCACTCGCTTGCCCTGATCGCCGGGATCCAGCAACTGGCCGGGCTGGGAATCGCGGTTGCCGTCTATGCCGTGCTGCGGCACTGGGGCGTCCGGAGCTGGATCGCCACGCTGGCGGCCGCGCCCGTACTGTTCAGCCCGGCCCAGATGCTGCTGGAGCAGCTGATTATGGCCGACATCATGGCCCTGCTGCTCGTGGTGGCCGCCTTCGCCGTGCTGCTGACGCGGGATGCGCCCTCGGCCCGGCGGATCGCGGTCGCGGGGCTGCTGATGGGCGCCTCGGTGCTTGTCCGCCCGACCGCGCTGCCGCTGATTCCGGCGATGGCCGTCTACCTGCTGGTCCGGCGGGCATCCTGGGGCCGGGTATGCGCGGTGCTGGCCGGGGGCGCGGTGCCGATCGTGGTGTACCTCGCCTGGTTCGCCAGCGCGTACGGCTCGTTCAACCTGACGAACAGCAACGGGCTGTTCCTGTGGACGCGGACGATGTCGTTCGCCAACTGCGCCGTTATCAAGCCTCCCGCCGACCTGCAGGCGCTGTGCCCCAACCGGCAGCCCGGCCGTCTGGCCCAGCCGGTGGCTTCCCTGCGGCCGCTCCCGAAACGGTACCTGTGGGACCATCAGGCGTGGCAATGGCAGCCGCCGACGGCCGGGCTGGTGCCGGACACCGCGGCCTTCACGAAGGCCAACAACGACCGGGCGCTGCACTTCGCGATCCGGGCGATCACCGCCCAGCCGGTGGCATACCTGCATGTCGTCGCCAGTGACACATTGCATGCCTTCGGCAGCGACCGGCAGCTCTCGTTCCCGGCAGCGCCGGTATCTTTCGGCCTCGGCAAGGACAACGGCGCCTACGCCCTGGCCGCGGTGCGCGCCTATACCGGCAGTACCTCGGGGATCGGCGCCCACCTGGGCTACCACTACGGCTACCAGCTGCGGCAGCCATTCGCCCGGATGATGAATGACTACCAGCGGCTGATCGTGTTCCCCGGCCCGCTGTTCGCGCTGATCCTCGTGGTCGGGCTGGCCGGGATCATCATCCCCCGGCGGCGGACGGCTGCTGCCGGGCTGCTGTGGTTCTCGGCCGCGATCTCCATCGTGCTGCCGATCGCCGAGCACGAGTACACCTACCGTTATGTCGTCCCGGCTATCCCGCTGGCGTGCATGGCCGCCGCGCTCGCGTTCCGGACCCGCTCCCCCGCTACCCTCGTCCCGGCGGAAGCCGCCGCCGAGGCCGCCGGGGGCGCCACCGGCGCCACCGGCGTAACCGGCACGATCGCGGCCGCCGGGCCGGCGAACGCAGGGCCGGCGAACGCAGGGCCGGCCGATGATGGTGCCGGCAACCCGGACCTCACGCCGGAATCGTCCGGCTCCGCGGGCCGGCCCTGAGCACCTGGGACGGCAGCTTGCGGCCGATGATCCGCTCCGCGTCGGCAGCGGCGTCGATCATCGCGGCCAGGTCGATCCCGGTGGCCACGCCCATGTCCTCGACCATGTACACGAGTTCCTCGGTGGCGATGTTGCCGGTGGCGCCCGGCGCATAGGGGCAGCCGCCCAGCCCGCCGACGGACGCGTCGAAGTCAGTCACTCCGAGCTCAAGGGCAGTCAGGACATTGGCCAGGCCGGTGCCGCGGGTGTTGTGGAAATGCAGGTTGAGCTGGGTGTCCGGATAGGCGAGACGGAACTCGCCGACGAGCTCGCGAACCCGGCGCGGCGTGGCCATGCCCGTCGTGTCACCGAAGGAGATGCTGTCGGCGCCGTCGGCCACGGCCCGGCCGGCCACCCGCACCACCCGGCTGACCGGCACGTCGCCCTCATAGGGGCAGCCCCAGGCGGTGGACACGATCACCTGGCAGGTGGCGCCGCGCTGGTGCGCCTGGTCGATGATCACCGCGATGTCGTCCAGCGATTCCTCGGTGCCGCGGTTGACGTTCTTGCGGTTGTGCGTGTCGGACGCCGACACGACGGCCTCGATCTCGGTGAGCCCGCTGTCCAGCGCGCGGCCGGCCCCGTGCAGGTTCGGCACCAGCGCGGAGTAGCGCACCAACGGCGCTTTCCTGATCCGCCGCCACACTTCCGCGGCGTCGGCCATCTGCGGTATCGCCTCCGGCCGGACGAAGGACACGGCCTCGATCCGGCGCACGCCGGTGGCCGACAGCCGGTTGATCAGCTCGATCTTGGCCTCGGTGGGTACCGGATCCTCATTCTGCAGCCCGTCACGAGGGCCGACCTCGCGCACCGAGATCTGCCCCGGAAGATCACTCACGCCCGGCCTCCGTCCTTGTCGCTACTCTCCTGGCCACTGCGGCTCCCGCTTCTCCTTAAACGCCGAAATGCCCTCCCTTCTATCCCCGGAGAACGCGGCGGCCCGCCAGGCGGCGTCCTCGACCTCGAGGCCGACCGCGAGGCTCACGCCGGAGCCCTGCCTGATGGCCCGCTTGGCGGCCAGCACGGCGACCGGTGAGTTGGCCGCGATCTGCCGCGCCAGCGCCAGCGCGTGCTCGCCCGCGGTGCCGGCCGGCACCCGCCGGTCGGCCAGGCCGAGCCGCTCGGCCTCCGCCGCACCGACCTGGCGCCCGGTAAGGATCAGGTCAGCAGCCCGGCCAGGCCCGAGGCGCCGCAGCGCGAGCTGGGTGCCGCCGCCGCCGGGCACCAGGCCGACGGTGGTCTCCGGCAGCCCGAACACGGCCGTCTCGTCGGCCACGATCAGGTCGCAGGACAGCGCGAGCTCGCAGCCGCCGCCGAGGGCATATCCGTGCACCGCGGCGATCACCGGCTGCGGGAGGCCAAGCACACCGCCGAACGCGGCGCGGAACACCGGCCGCTGCGCCAGCAATTCGGCGTCGCTCATGGCCGCCCGCTCCTTCAGGTCGGCGCCGACGCAGAACGCGCGGTCGCCCGCCGCCGCGAGCACGACTGCCCGGACACCGCGATCGGCGCCGATCTCCACGCACACCCGGGCGAGCCTGGCGGCCATGACCGTGCTCAGCGCGTTCATCGCGGCCGGCCGCTCCAGCACGATCTCGGCGATCACGGCCGGGCCGGCGTGCCGGCGCACGCCCACGCCATCAGCTGCCAGGTAGTCCGCCGCCACGTCATCCGCTGCCGTCATGAGCGCAGGTTACCGGGCAGAAACGAGCACGGCGCAGCCAGCCGGCCGCAGCCTGGCTACTGCCGTTCCTCGCGGGCCAGCCGCGCCTGCTCGTCCTCGACCAGCTGGAACAGCGTGGCCTGCACATGCTCTACCTTGGGAATCTCGTTGAGCACGAGCTGGCCGTGCTCCCCCGCGGACTCCACCACCAGCCGCCCGCAGCCGAGCAGCCGGTCGATCAGGCCATGCGAGAAGGAGACGTCGCTGATCCTGATCAGCGGGAAATCGCGGCCGGACCGGGACAGGATGCCGCTGCGCAGCCGCAGCCGGCGGGTGGTCAGCTCGTAGGTCGTGGTCCGCCAGCGCAGCAGCGGGATCACGACCCAGATGATGATCGCCACGACGGCGACCGCGCCGATCACCAGCCTGGCGATGCCCAGGTTGCGGTGCGAGGAGAGCAGTATCAGCCCCGTCAGCGCCGCGGCGACCACCACGATCAGGATCAGGATCGGCCGCAGCACCGTCTTCCAGTGCGGATGCAGCTGCAGGACAAAGTTCTCGCCCTCGGTCAGGGAGTCATCGCTGGCCATAGGCCACATCGTGGCACGTATGGCGGCATCGCGCGTACGCGACGCGTCACCGGAGATGAACAACATCGCCCGCACTCACGGGGACCAGCCCGGATGCCGTGCGGATGACCAGCCTGCCAGCCTCATCCAGGTCGCTGGCCGTCCCGGTCAGGACCTGGCCGCCCGGCAGCGACACCCGGACCTGCGCGCCGATAGTCCCGCTCAGGCGGAGGTATTCCGCCCGGAGGCCGCCGTCACGGGCAGCGGGCTCCGGCCGCGCCACCGCCTGGGTCCAGGCCAGGTACCGGCGCTCCAGCTCGGCAAGCACGCAGGCCAGCAGGTATTCCCGGTCCATGCAGGCGGAGCCGGCCAGCGCGAGCGAGGTTGCCCCCACGGCCGGCACCTCGTCCTGGCGGGCGGAAACGTTGATCCCGGCGCCCACCACGATCGCGTCGCCGGACTGCTCGGCGAGAATGCCGGCCACCTTCGCGCCGTGCACGAGCACGTCATTGGGCCACTTCAGGCGGGCGTCCACCCCTGCCGCTGCCCGCAGCGCCGAGGCGACGGCGACCCCGGCGAGCAGCGGCACCCAGCCCCTGCTGCCCGGCGGCACGCCGCGGGGCCGCAGCAGCACCGAGAAGGTCAGGGCAGCCCGCGGCGGGCTGGCCCAGCGCCTCCCCAGCCGGCCGCGGCCCGCGGTCTGGGACTCGGCCGCGAGCACGATGCCTTCCGGCGCGCCGTTTCTGGCGTCGGCGAGCAGGTCCGTGTTGGTTGAGCCGGTCTCGGTCACCACCCGCACCTCGCGCCAGAAGGCTCCGGGCCCGGTCAGCGCGCCGCGCAGCGCCGCCGCGCGCAGCGGCGCACGGGCCGCGGCGGAGACAGCCGCTCCGTCAGCGATCACGGGTCCTGCCGCAATCTCACCCGCTGTATTCATCCGAACCGCTATTGTGATATGCCCGGAGAGCCTGCGCAGCGTCGTGCCAGCAGGCAATGCTTACCGCTGGACCTGGCTGCCGTATCAGGGCGAGCCAGCGACTACAGGAAGTCCAGCGGGGTTCCGCCGAGATGAATCGGGGATCGTCGTGCCTGACCTCAAGCTCCACGGGGGCAGTGACAAGCGCGGCCAGACGGATGCAGGCCGCGGCCGGGCCAGCCGCGCCCTGGCCGGACCAGGCCGCAGCCTTCAGCGCGGGCTGACCCGGGCGCGTGCCGCGGCGGCGCCGGTGGCACCGGGAGCACTGTGGCGCCATCACCGGCTCTTCACGATCCTTGCCCTGCTCTCGCTGCTGCCGCGCATCCTGGCGGCCGCCGCGTTCAGGCCCGCGCTGCTCACCGCGGACTCGTTCCTCTACATGGACGAAGCGGTTCATTCTAGCCTTGGCACGATCAGGCCCTCCGGTTACTCGTTCTTCCTGCGTGTGCTCGAGCCGTTCCACAGCCTGCTGCTCGTCACGACTGTCCAGCACCTGATGGGCGTCGCCGTGGCGGCCATCGTCTACGGCCTGCTGCGCTATCACGGCCTGCCCGGATGGGGCGCCGCGCTGGCAGCGGCCCCCACGCTATTCGACACCCGGCAGATCGCGCTGGAGTCCTACATCCTGCCGGACACGCTGTACTGCCTCGTGATCATGCTGGCCGTCGCCGCGCTCCTGACCAGGCGGACACCGCTGCCCTGGCAGTGCGTCGCGGCCGGCCTGCTGCTGGCCTATGCATCGGTCCTGCGCGGGAACGGCCTGCCGATCGTCTTCGTGGCGCTGGCCTTCATGCTGGTCCGGCGGGTCGGCTGGCGGGCGCTCGCGGCGGCCACCGTGGCCGCCGCGATACCGCTGATCGGCTACGCCACCGTCTACGACCTGGCCAACGGCCAGTTCAACATCACCAGCAGCGACGGCCTCTTCCTCTGGTCGCGCACGACGAGCTTCGCGAACTGCGCCATCATCAAGCCGCCGCCGCAACTGCTGCCGCTCTGCCCGGCCAGGGACACGTCGGTCCGGGTGCCGCCCGCGCAGGCCTGGTCCGTGCCGCATCTGCTGCGGGCGCCGACGCCCGCGGACTACCTGTGGGCATCCAGCGCCTGGTGGAGGCACGACGCCCACCCGGGCATCAATAACTACAACGACAATCTCGGCATGCAGTTCGCGCTCGATGCGATCAAGGCCCAGCCGCTCGACTACCTGCGCGTCGCCGCCAGGGACGTGGCGCTGGTGTTCTTCGCAACGGACCGGCCGCAGGCCCACTCCACCATGACCTTTACCGTCAAGCCGCACATCGCCGTGCTGCCCGCCAGGTACGCCCGCGGTCTCAGCGCGTACGCGCATACCAGCCAGGACACGCACCCGGTCCAGCCGTACGCCTACTTCCTGTTCCTCTACCAGCAACCGGTGTACTTCCCTGGCGTCATCTTCTTCCTCGTCATGATCGCCGGCCTTGTCGGCGTCATCAGGAGCCGACGACAGCGGGGCGGGCTCGCGGCGCTGCCCTGGGCAATGGCCGCGGTCAGCATCGTGGTGCCCGCGCTGCTGACCCAGGCCCTGTACCGCTACGCGATCGTCGCGATCCCGCTGGCCTGCGTGGCGGCCGGGCTGGCTTTCGTCCGCCGCGACCCGGCCCCGGTGCTGGTCCCGGCCCAGTCCTCGGTCCCGGCCCAGTCCTCGGCGCCGGCCCAGCAGCCTGCCCCGGACCAGCAGCCTGCCCCGGGCCAGCCGTCCGCCCCGGGCCAGCCGTCCGCCCCGGGCCAGCCGT
>Ga0182024_10012790_pt1 | contig 16538 bp, 13 predicted proteins | sample P32metaG_FD_120480 | JGI IMG/M metagenome (GOLD analysis project Ga0182024, IMG submission 120480) | Permafrost microbial communities from Stordalen Mire, Sweden - P3-2 metaG (Illumina Assembly) | ecosystem: Environmental > Terrestrial > Soil > Wetlands > Permafrost | place: Sweden: Stordalen... | reverse complement strand
TCTGGCATGCAGGTGCAACCCGTTCGTCATCTATCAGACCCATCATCCGGTCGGTACGCCTTCCGGGCTACTGTTTACAAATCGTCGCACTGTCGCGGCTTTGTCGGCTACGGCGACGCCGATCCCTCCAATGTGTCGTTCGTCGTCCAAGGCGCCGAGATGCGCGTCGCCGAAACTCGCGCGGTCAATCGAGCGCTGCGCAAAGCGTATGGAATCGGCATCTGCTCGGTGGAAGACATAGGTTCCCTCGCCGAACCGTCGCCATCCTCTCGTCGAGAGTCCAAGAAGCTCCCTCCGCAGCCTGCTAACGGGAACTATGGCGGGCGCCCTGTCCGCGATCGGCTGTGCCAGTTAATTCGCCAGCATCAGCTGGAGGCCACTTTGGTCAAGTCCTATGCCACTGATTTCTGCGGAGTCAAAGCTCTTCGTGAAGCCACTCGCGAGCAGGTCGAGAACTTCGTCGCACACTTGGCCGATTGGGCTGAGAAGGACCGCAACGCTCTTCTCTGCCAGCTCAACAGCTATCTCGGCGCGAAAGAAGGTGCCGCGTGAGACGTCGAATCCAAGGCTTACATGAAGCCGACCTGTCTGCTGCCTCTCAACTTCGAGATGGCCTGCTGCTCGTTCGTGTCGAACGAGCTCAACATCGTTGGGATTCACGAAAACCGTTCTACCTCCTGCGTTTCTCAGTCCTGGAGCCTAAACAGCTCACGGGTCACTCAGTTGCTGGTCGCCTTTACTGCACATCGAGAGCGCTGTGGAAACTCAACTGGTTTCTCCGCGACTTCGGCTACGATGCCGAGCTGCTCGGACGGGACGAGATCGACGACAAGAACCTGGTTGGCCTGCGCGGAGTGGTCAAGATAAGCCATGTTGTCGTGAACGGCGCTGCCTTACTGAACTTGGATAGTTTCGCACCTGCGAGCCAGTGGGATGAACTTTCGCGGGCATTGCCCGCAGGCTCAGCCCAGCCCGAGGTAGCCTGATGACCTACAGCTACACCCAAATCAGCCAGTACCTAACCTGCCCGCGTCGATATCGGCACCGCTACCTCGATGGCTGGCAAGAGAAAGACACTCGAGCAGCGATGCTTTTTGGACGTGCCTTCGAACAAGCTCTGTCAGCTTACTTTTTGCGAGAGGACGCTGCAACCGTCCTCTTCCGCGAATGGTCCCGTTGCCAAAACCAGGGGCTTCACTACTCGAAGAGCGACACGTGGGATCGGATGCTGCAACAAGGCATTCAGCTACTAGACCGATTCTGCCAGGATGACCGCATTCGTGTTCGCCAACCACGGCGCGAGCTACAGATCAAATTCACCAGGGCCGTGTCTGGGAAAAATGATTTCGTCGCCTATATCGACGCTATCGGTAAGCTCGATGGCGAGCGTTGCCTGATCGAGTGGAAAACCACATCGAGCCGCTACTCAGAAGAGCCGGCCGGATTGCTGGCCCTGGATCCGCAGCTGGTTTGCTATTCCTGGATGACGGGCATTGCGCAAGTCGCGCAAGTGGTGTTCGTCCGCAAGCGATTGGTTGAAGTTCAATACCTACGCACCACAATTACCGACGAACAACGTCGCGAGTTCGGTCAGTTGGCAGAAGACACCATCGGACGAATCGAGTCCGCTCACTTTTTGCCGCATAGCGGAGTTAGGTTCCCGCAGAATCCCTGCAGCAGTTGCCCTTATGTCGGGCTCTGCCTCGGGACGCCGCAAACAGCAGAAACTCGCCTCGTGCGACGCCCAGGAGCAGAAAATCTTGGTTGGCTTGACGAGCTTGCTTACTAGGAATCCGCCGGTGTTGCCTAAACCTAATCAGCGCCGGGCGCTCTTCGTCCTCACGAAGATCGATGAGATTCTGTCGTGGGAAAAAAAACACGAAGCGGAGCGGGACACGCGTTTCGTTGAACTCGGGCGCTATCTATGCGAGGTGCGAGCGGGGCAGTACTGGCGTGTTGAACAACTGGCTTCGTTCGACGATTTCCTCGCACGACGATTTCCGGAATCCAGAAGAAAAGCATATTACTTGATGTCAATTCACGAACACCTTCCGCCGCAAGCCCGGCGGGAGCTAAAGCAGGTTGGTTGGACCAAAGGGGTCGAGCTGGCAAAATTGGCACGCAAGGATGGCCAGGACTTCGATTGTGCAACCTGGTTGCACAAAGCCCGAGAGATGCCCAAGGAAGAATTCAAGCATGAGGTAGAGAAAGAACTCACTGGGATCGATAGTGAGCCGTTGGAGATCATCTACTTCAAGTTCTATAAGAGCCAGATTCCAGTAATCGAGCAGGCGATCGAGACGGCAGGCCTGATGCTGGGCACTGACAAATCCAGAGGCTACTGCTTAGAGATGATCTGTGCTGACTTCCTGGCGGGAGCCAACCTGGACTCCGGCAACTCGAATGTGCTTTTATTTTCCGTCCTGCGACTGTTCAGATTTCTTAGCGACGAAGAAAAAAATTCATTTCTTGATCAAGTGACCGAGAAAGCGTCGTGAATGAGCTTCGAACCAAGCAGCCACGCCTGCGCTTGAACCCAGAATCGTATGACCAACTTCGTAACCAAGTTCTTCGCCGCGACGGTTGGAGATGTCAATCGTGCGGCACCATGTCCAATCTCGAAGTTCATCACAAACAGTTTCGCAGCCAATCCGGCGACGATTCGGAGGAGAATTTGATAACCCTGTGTTCAGGGTGTCATGCTCGAATTCACAATCGTCCAGCTAACTGAAGATCTCGTTTCCCCTGCGGCATCGGTCGAAATGCCCGCTCGCGTGAAGCAGTTATAAGCTATACAGAATCACTCCCAGAGCCGTTCCGAATGTGTTCGTGATTAGATCAGTTGTCCCCGAACCTCGCGTCGGCAAAAATGCCTGAGACACCTCGATTGTAAGACTCACCAAGAACCCAAGCGCAATGGTAACGAGAACTGGGTGTTCAACCTTACGTACCAAAGAAAAATATATAGGTGGACAACGTCATTAGGATACCAGATTCACGGATATGCCACTAGATGGGGCGTGCCTGCTTCAGTATGCAACGGCATTTCCCGTAGGCGACGACTTTCATCCAGCCACGATTGGAACATCAATATGTCCCAAACGAGATAGGCCCAGTTGTGTCTCCCCGTAATGTGCTCCTGCCAGATTTGTCGGATTGGCTTGGGATTGAAGAAGCCCTCTCGTCGAAGACGGTTCTCACCGAGAAGATCTTCGGCCCAAGCCCGGAGTGGACCGCGCAGCCATGAATCGATCGGAATACCAAAGCCAGACTTCGGACGCTCGATAAGTTCGCGAGGCACATAGCGGTGAAGAAGCTGGCGGAGAATCCACTTTCCCTCCCGCCCACGGATTCGCAGCGATAGGGGAAGCTTCCACGCGAACTCTGCCAGGCGATGATCCAAAATCGGCACGCGACTTTCAAGGCCGACCGCCATGGTCGCACGATCTACCTTTACCAAAATGTCATCCGGCAGATAGGTCATCGAGTCCAGATACATCATTTGCTCGGCGGCGTTTTCAAGATTGACCTGATTAAAGTTTGTAAGCAAGGTATCGGGTTCGAGAGCATCATTCACAACGTGAGTCGGCTTGTTCCAATGTGAGGCAAGCCGGTAATACATTTCGTATGCATCCTGGCTACCCATGACGCTGGCAAGCTTGTGCAACTTATAGCCAGGCATGCGCTGCCTCATCGCCTTCGGGAGAATAGGGCTCAGAGTGCGGAAGAGCTTGTCCCATACATCAGGTGCCAAGGCCGTGATGGTCCCAGCACTCAGCTTTCGGAGCGCCAGCGGAAAAGGCTTTAGGTTCCGCCAGAGTGCTCCACCCCAAGTATGACGATTGTATCCGCCGAAGATCTCGTCGCCGCCATCGCCAGATAGGCTCACGGTCACGCTTTGTCGCGCCAAGCGCGCCACGAGAAAGGTGGGAATCTGCGAAGAGTCCGCGAATGGCTCATCGTACATTTGAGCCAGGTTGGGGATCACCTCTATCGCCTCCTGCGATGTTGCGCACAAGTCGGTGTGGTCGGTTTGCAAGTGGCGCGCCACTCGCACTGCATCGGCACCTTCGTCGTATTCTTTGTCTCGCGAGCTTATGGAAAATGTTTTTATCGGCACGCCGCTTTGCGCTTGCATCAGCGCGACAATGGCAGACGAATCGATCCCGCCGGAAAGGAAAGCTCCTAGCGGCACATCCGAGTTCATTCGGATCTTTACGGCGTCCCTCAGTAGGCCATCCAACATCTCCACTGCATCGTCTTCGCCGCATTGAATCGGATTTGCTGCGCCTATTTCGGCGACTTCCCTCAAGGACCAATACTGTTGCGTCGTGCCATTGAAGTCATTCGCAGAAACAGTCAGCACGCTGGCAGGAGGCAGCTTTTTCGTATGGCTATAGATGGAGTACGGAGCGGGAATGCAATTGTGGCGCAGGTAGAGTGCGACCGCACCCCGATCAACCTCGTCTATAAACTGAGGGTGGACACGCAAGGCCTTTAACTCAGATGCAAAGAGGAAGCGGTCCGGAGCCGCATAGTAATAGAGCGGCTTTTCGCCAAAGCGGTCTCGCGCCAGGGTCAGCGTTCGATCGCGGCGGTCCCAAAGTGCAAAGGCAAACATCCCATTAAAACGCTTGACCGAATTCAATACGCCCCAACACTCGAAAGCCGCGAGCATTACTTCGGTATCGGAGTGTCCGAGAAAAGATATCTGCGCATTCTCGGCAAGGAGGTCTCTTCGCAAATCTTCACAGTTATAAATCTCCCCATTGAAGACCAGAGAGTAGCGTCCGGAGAACGACTGCATGGGCTGATGTCCGGCAGGCGAGAGGTCCAAAATAGCAAGTCGCCGCATGCTGAGCGCGATACCAGCCGCCGCATCCACCCACACGCCGCCATCGTCTGGCCCGCGGTGCCGAAGAGTGTCGGCCATCCGCAACGCAATACGTCGCAATTCTTCAGCAGGAAACTGCGACTTCGATTCCAGAATTCCAGCAATACCGCACATCAGATCCACCTTACAGGTTTTGGAGGCATCGTGCCCCCAGACCAAGCTAAAGAAAAACCGGCACCTTCAGAATCATGCTCGGCCAGCAAATTGCTATCTTTACCCGAGCGCGCTCTCACCATATTCGGTTACGTACCGCGGGGACACAACATGAAGCCAAAGGAAGCCACGAGAAGGAATATCACTCCATGTCTTTGCAGGATGTCCTTGTTGCGGACAGGTACCCGGGCGGTTGTGGCGGCGATGACCAAGCCAACATTGTTGCTAGTCAAACGCGTTAGCTGGCGTCTGCTCTGGAAACGCCATGAACTTTGGAACCCAATCTTCCATCACCGCTAAGTGTTCCCGGGCGTCCGGCTCACTTAAGAATTTGACGTTGCTGTATTTGGTATCTTGATAGTTCGTCACTTTACCACTCCGGATCGCATCCAGAACCTGTTGAATGCCAGCTTCAATCTTCCACACCGGCTCAAATCCGAGCGCTTCCCTAATCCGGCGAAACTCGACCCGATAATTTCGGCGATCAACGTTTTCCTCGGTGCAGCGGAGCACTGATCCTGGCACCATATCTCGAATAAGTTCGCCGACTTGGCCGAGAGTCCGGTTCTGCTCATCACAGCCGACATTGAAAATGAGCAGGGAAACCGATTCTGATCTTGCGTCCAGCGCGGACATGACAGCGCGACCTGCGTCATGCACATGCAAGAACGGCCGCCATTGATCCTTGCCGTAAACCGTAATTACTTTCTCGACCAGCGCCTTAGCGGCAAGAAGATTCACCACCAGATCGAAACGTGTTCGGCCCGACAAGCCGTAAATAGTGCCGAATCGCAGGATGACCGGCTCGAAGCCATCACCGCAGAAACCCAACAGCACATTCTCGGATGCGATTTTGCTGCGCGCATAAAGCGAAACCGGCTTCAGCGAGGATTTCTCGTTCAAAATCTGGTCGCTGGCCCCGTAAACCGAACAGCTGCTGGCAAATACAAATCGTGAGATCCGGTTTCCCTTGGCGACCTGGGCAATCATGCGAGTGGCAATCAGGTTGATCTGGATGGTTAATTCCTCATCCAGGGCACAAGCCGGGTCGCCGACAAGTCCGCCAAGGTGAATCACCGATTTCATGTCCCGCATAGCCGCAACCACGGTGTCCACATTGCGAAAATCTCCTCGGTGAATCTCGAGATTAGGATGTTGGAGGACTGAGTGGAGTGGTTCTTCTCCATATAAAAAACAATCCAAAACGCGCACGTGATACCCGCGGTCCAGCAACTTTGGCAGCAAGGCAGATCCGATGTAGCCTGCACCTCCGATCACTAACACGCTCTGCTTATCTTGCTCAACGGATGCTCGGAGTAGTTGATTCTCCTGAATCACCAGATGCTTCCACAGCTTTGCCCAAAGCCTTGCTACAAGCAGAAGGATAGAGCCGCTCGCAAAAGCCAACAATAGGGATGAACGTGGAAATGAGGGTTGTAACCTTAGAAAATACAAACAGAGCGCGACAATGGAAAACAGCAGGGCCACTGATCGCAAGATGATAAGCGCTTTGTATTTACCGCTGTACGAGCGCCCCTTGGTATAAAAACCCATAGTGTAGAACAGGAAGGGAGCGAGCACACTGATCAGAACAGCGGCAGGCAGCCATACACTACTCAATGAGATAAGACGTAAGCGACCGAGTACTATCTGCGGCACAAGCGCTAAGAATAAGGATGCGTTCAAAAGTGCGAGGTCAGCCACAACTCGCACCAGAATTTCAAGCCGGACTTTGCTTTTACGCATTGCTGCTAATCCTCTTTATTTAACCTTGGGATCAAGATAGAGAGTTTAATTTCTGCCGTCTTGTGTACTAAAGTGTCGCGAGCTCTGTTACTCGCTTGACCGTCTCACATGTCATTTCGAGGTGAATGTCGAGAAGGGTAGGATGGACCAAGAACATGAGACTGGTTTCGCCTAACTCACGAGCTACAGGCAAACGTGCCGGCGGCCGCAATTCTCCTGCAAAGGCGCGTTCCAGATAGATTTCGCTGCAGCTTCCCGAAAAACAAGGCACACCGGCAGTTGTGATCTCTGCCATGATACGATCCCGGTCCCATCCGGGACGAAGACGTTCGCTCCGCACAAATGCGTAATACTTGTAAAAGGAATGCCCGATCTCGGAGGCCGGCTCGGTAACGCGGAGCGCTGGCATCGACCGAAAGCACTCTGTCAAGCGGGCGGCATTTTTCCGGCGAATCGCGACCCACTCAGGCAGCTTTCGCAGTATTACCCTTCCTATCGCGGACTGCATTTCCGTCAATCGCCAGTTCGTGCCAAATGATTCATGCAGCCAGCGAAATCCCGGAGGATGCTCGCGCCGAAATACCGCATCGTAACTCTTGCCATGATCCTTGTAACACCAGGCACGGTTCCAAAGCTGCTCATCGTTCGTGGCCAACATGCCGCCTTCCCCACCGGTCGTTAAAATCTTGTCCTGGCAAAAAGAAAATGCCGCCATGTGTCCCATCGATCCGACTGGCTTACCCTTGTAGGTCGCGCCATGGGCCTGGGCACAATCTTCGATAACTTTGAGCCCATACTCGTTCGCTAACTCGAGTATTGGGTCCATGTCGCACGGCCACCCGGCCAAGTGAACGGCAATGATGGCTTTGGTCTTCGCAGTGATCGCTGGTCGAATGGTTTCCGCCGTGATGTTCTGGCTATAGCGGTCTACATCAACGCAAACCGGACGTGCTCCGCGCATAACCACGCAACTAGCGGACGCAATGAAAGTGCGGGACGTAGTAATAACTTCATCTCCCGCCCCAATTTCCAGGGCATGGAGAGCCAACTCCAGGGCCAGCGTTCCGTTGGCTACGCATATTCCATATTTTGTCCCGACATGATCGGCAAACTCAATCTCGAATTGACGGCCTTCCTGTCCGGTCCAGTAGTTTACCTTGCCCGAACGAAGCACAGAAGTCACGGCCTCGATCTCATCGCTTGCAAAGTAAGGCCAGGGTGAAAACGGCAAAGATGCATGCGCGGGAACGTGCGCGATTTGTTTTTGAACCGCTGCCGTGCTCATAAGAGTTTGTGAACGAAAGAATTAGATTTGGTTCGCCTGTAAACTATCTGCCGGCTGCGATGGACAACTCGAGCTGCGCTCGCGCGCAGGGATGCCCAGAACCGTGGTTCTCTCCCCGACATCGCGGGTAACGACGGCACCCGCTCCCACAACAGCGCTGGAACCGATATGAAGATATTGCAGAACTTTTGCTCCGGTACCGACCAGCACACCCTCGCCGATAACGACTCCTCCGGAAATGTTTGCGCCTGGATTAACCACAGAACCGCGGCCTATGCGAACTTCATGGCCTAAGGTGCAGCCGAAGTTACAGAGCGCGAAACCTTCCAGTGCGACGTTCACCGTTGCGACTACACCTGCTCCGATGAAGCATCCCTCAGCCAGGCTGGCTGATTCGAGGTCGATGACGGCAGTTGGATGTACCAGCGCTGGCCAGGAGATGCCGTTCACCAGGCAATCGAGTTCCGTGGCCAAACGCAATCGAACCGTGGGACTGCCAACGCCCATGGCAAGTGCGTCGACCGAATTCCTATGCTGATCAAGCCAGTTGAAGTCGCCTACGACCTCATCAAGACTGTCCCGATCGCCCAAGCGGGAGAGGTCACTGACGATGTAGCCCATGAACTCGAATCGCTGCTCGACTTGATTGATCCACTTCAGAGTCGATGCCACCTCGCGAGCCATTCCTCCAGCGCCAATGACCGCAATTCGCTGCAGTTTCATACAATGTTTCCTTGGTCCGGTCTTGTGTCCAGCCCGCGGAACTCCGGCATGGTGGCGTGACCCGGTTTCTCGATTCCTTCACGCCTTATGACTTGCCAGACGGTCTTAGCCAGAATGGAAAGGTCCAGCCAGAAACTCCAATGGTCGACGTACCAAACGTCGAATTCAAACCTCTCATTCCAGTTCAGCAGGTTCCTGCCATTGATCTGAGCCCATCCAGTGATTCCGGGCCTTACAGCGTGACGGCGCATCTGCTCGGGGGAATAACGTTCGAGATACTTCGCTAACAGCGGACGCGGCCCGACCAAGCTCATTTCTCCGCGTATCACGTTGATGAGTTCCGGAACTTCATCGAGGCTAGTGCTACGAAGAAACCGACCCAATGGAGTGAGTCGATCGGCATCGGGAAGCAACCAGCCGTTTTCATCGCGTGCGTTGGTCATCGTCCGGAACTTCAGACATTCAAAGCAAGACCCAAAGAAGCCAGCTCTTTCCTGCCGAAATAGCACTGGAGAGCCGAGGCTAAGCTTGATGAGCATCGCAACGAGCATCAACAACGGAGAGAGCAGGAGGAGCGCGCCAGTGCTCAGAACTACATCCAGAAGCCGCTTTGATAATGGGATTTTGTCCTTGGATGCCATATCGGGGCAGCCGAGCTTCTCTTCGATCAACTCGAGATAGAGATGTATCAGTGCATCCCCAATAACTTCGGGCAGAAAATCTCGCTCCGCTCGTTCGCGGCCGGCTCGTCCCATCCGCGCTCGCAACTCCGGGTCAGCCAGGAGCCTGCCCACTGAATCCGTGAGAGCATCTGTATCTCCAACGGGAACAATAAAGCCGGTCACTCCGTCGATTATCGAATCCACCGCGCCGGTTGCCGTAGTTGTCACCACGGGAACGCCGCTAGCCTGCGCTTCGAGAGGTGCGCCGGGGAAACCTTCACGATATGTGGGAAGGGCTAGCACATCCATCAACAGGTAATAAGGGGCGGTGTCGCTTACGAATCCCGGACGAATAATTGCCCTCTCTGACTCAATGTAGCGGCGCACTTCGGGTTCAACCGGGTCGCCTGGCTCAAAATCTCCCACGAGCAGTAGGCGCAGCTGCGGGCACTTCGCACGCAGTTGTTGAAAGGCTTCCACTAGCTGTCGGATGCCTTTGTCTTTAACCAACCGCCCAACAAAGCCGACCACGGGCACGCCTGACGGGATCCCGAGCTTGCTGCGAAGAGTTTCCATTTCTGGCGAGCACCGGTTTGCCGTGGAAAATCGCTTGGTGTTGACCCCTCGGCTTCCTTTTACCAACACTGTAGACTTCTCCGGTGACACCAGATTCAAGTTGATCGCGCGTTCACGCAGACTGGGACTAACACAAACCACGCGATGAGAGCATGCACAGGCCAGCCACTCGGCTGCCAGCAATATCGCTCTTTTCGGTCCTCTAGCAGTCTCCAGCCGCAATCCACGAAGCGTATATACCCGGCAAGGGACCCGCGCTAACCACGCGGCGACGCCGGTTAGCAGCCCCGCTTTCGGCGTGCTGACATCAGTGATGGTCGGGCGCACCCGCCGTATTGTCCGATAGAGTCTCCACAGCGAAACCAAATCCTGAATCGGCGCGATTTCCCGTTCCATGGGCACAGCTATACTTCCGAGCCCCTCCTTTGCGGATACCTCGGTCAAATGCGCACCAGGGGAAGACAGCAAAACCGGTTCCATGCCTTCGCTCCGCAAATGCGTCAACAGGCCGCCGCTGTATAAGCTGCAGGCCAGTGGAGAAGTGACTGCGATGAGAAGGCGTTCGTGGTTCATTTATGTCTGTGAGACTGGTTGCGAATGAGGAAGATACTGATACTCTCGCCGCAGAAGAGATTCGTATATCTGCTCCCACTGGTCCACTACGAAGGGCAGACTGTAGTGCTTTGCTACGTGCTCCCGTCCCGCCAAGCCCAGAGAGCGTCTCGATTCAGTGGATAGCAGTTCGATCCGTAGCATCGCATCTGCCAAAGCCTCAGGGTTCTTCGCGGGTACCAAGAATCCACTGATTCCGTTCAGAACGATTTCGCTATTGCCGCCGACGTCCGTAGCCACGATCGGCAAAGCCGAGGCACTCGCTTCAAGCAACACCATTGGCAGACCTTCCCACTCCGAGGACATCACGTACGCATCGGCTGCCGTCATGAGAGCGGGGATATCCTTCAGGATTCCCAGGAATCGGATCCGATCAGAGATGCCAACGTCAGTCGCGAGCCGCTCGATAGACTTGCGCAAAGGACCATCCCCGGCGATCAGCAAGATGCTACCCTTTGACAAGCGAGCTATTGCCGCTAGCAAGTTGGGATAATCCTTCGGGACATCCAGTCGCCCCACTGCCAACCACGTGAACCGATCTTCAACGCCGAGGCTTTTTCGCATCCTCGCCCGTGTCTCGGTATCGCATTGAAAGGTTTGAAGTGGTACGCCGTTTGGAACAACCTTTAGCTTGTGTGACGGAACGGCACCGATCCTTATGTATCGCCTGGCAGCGGCGCCACTAACGATGGTGGTGAGATCAGCTAATCTATCTGTCGCTCGGTAGGCCAGTTCTTTCCACCGGGCGCCCTCGGTAACGCTATGTGCCGTAGAGATGACAACTGGGACTGGGGCAAGTAATCTCGATACTCTCCCGAGCAAGTTGGCGTGAACCATGTGTGTGTGCAGGATTTCTGGAGCCTCGGCCCGTAAAATAGCTGACATCCGCAGCACGGCACGCGGGTCGGGAACGCCACGCCGCATGCCCAGAGATGAAACTTCGATCCCCGAGGCTTCCAACGAAGACTGCAGTGGGCCTTCAGATATCATGCTCACGACCGTCGGCTTCCAGCCTCGTGATGCAAGCTCCTGGGCTAGAAGAAGGAGTTGCGTCTCGGCTCCTCCAGGAAAGAGGCCAGTTATCAAGAACAATATGGAGTGGGACATGGAAGGTGTTCGTGTAGCTCTGCATCCTTCAATCTAATTGTTCGTCGGGCTGCAACCGACGACTTGGAGGCCAGCAGCAGCGTTAACACGAGGGGCAAAACCATTACGCGTTGTCTTGCGAGCAACCCAAAATTGCTCAACGAGACCGAAAAAACAACGGAAAAAATCAGAAAGAATGAAATTGCGAAGATAATCAAGGGAGTGTCCCTGGCATTGAGCACGACCCTGAAGAGAGAATCTCGCCGGAGTACCACTAGAAAAAGCAGAACCACACCTTCGCAGGAGGCGATGACCGCGGGCCCGTTGTTTGTCTCCCAAGGAAAGGGCCTAAACATGAGGAAAGGCGCTTGAGCCAATCGGCCGATTTGCGTTGAGCTTTCGTCACCGAACGCCGATCCGCCGATCTGATTATATTTGTACGAATAATCAGACATGGCTTGAGCATCCTCAACACTGCCCAACTCTAAGGAGTTCCGGGCGTAGGTCACCACCCCCACAGAAATCGCAAGGAATAACGGGAAGAGCAGAAATTTCAAACCGATCGTTTTACGGCTTGATTTGATATCACCAAATAAATAGCTCGCGACCAAACTGATCACAACAAAGGCACCAATGTGTGGTCTAACCAGCGTAGCGAGTGGTAATCCGATCAATATGATCCCCCACCCCTTGGTGTCAAAGCGCCGGGCGACGCCATATGAAATCAGGCCAAGGGCAAACATCATTACAGCATCCTTGCCAAATGTGGCTGTCCAATACACAAGAGAGGGGAAGAGAAAAAACAACAACGTCGCTATGCTACGGTTCGCGGATGGGAAAGCTACAACGAAGGCTCGATAAAAAAGAAACTGCCCCCAGAACGAAGCGATCGCAAATAAGACCATCGCAGCCGCGAGCGATGGCCCAATTACAGCGAAAAGACAGGCACCGAACTCTATGATGAGATTGGTGCCCCATAACTGATGCAGCGAAAACACGTCGGTGAGATAAGTAACCGAACCAGCCAACTGCCTTGCACTGTCGAAATACAAACCTTTGACGTCCGAGAGTTGGAACGCTGGCAACACTGTGTATATCCAAGCTGCCAACAGCTTCACAATCAATCCGACAATCATCACTCTAAACAAAAATGGATCATTGCGTGCAATAACGGCTATCAGCGCAAGACACATGATAACGATCGATGGGATCACTATCGCCGCTAGATCAAAGCCGCCCTCGATGGGAACGCAGAATAGGATTCCAGCAGCCAATAATCCTGCGAGCGCAAGCGGATAAACCCAAGTGGGCTTCATGGTAAGGAAACGTAGCTGAGAACGGTCTTACACGCTCTCGGAACCGGGGGTTGAATATACATATAGGAACTTTGACGCCAGTAACTCAGAATTCGGGGCAATGAAATTCAGCAGATCAAGAAGGGCCCTCTTCGCGTATACCTTGCCTTGGCGCAGCAGCCAGTACTCCCGAAGGCACAGGCCGGCACGCCTGCCCAATTCCAGTGCCGCGGACGGCGATATCCATGAAATGTGGTCCGCATTCGTAACAAGGGTTCCACTCACAAACGTGCACAAAATGTGTTTGATCCAATAAGGGTTCGGGGTTGAGACGAGAATCACCCCCCCCCGCACCAAATGCCGGCCGGCAAATTGCAAGAGACGTACGGGACTATTGACATGTTCGATGACATCTCCAATAACTACTCGCTCGAATCGCTCACCGAGATCTTCCTCCGAGGTCGCGTCGGCCAGCCGAACGTTGTATCCCCTGCTTTTCAGCAAGTCGATTCCCTCTGGAACAATGTCTATTCCCAAGATGTGCGAAGCCCGCTCTTTAATGTAATTATGCTTCCACGTGGGTAGTTCGATGTGGCCGATATCGTGCTCAACAACGCCAATATCCAGCACGGACCGGCTTGTGACAAATTCGTCGATCCAGTCGAAGTAGCAGGATCGGCTCTTTCGTAGCCGCTTCAATTCGTGAGCAATAGGCTGCAAGACCTCGCGGGAAATAGGGTCATCACTTATTTGCGTCCAGTTGAGCGTTTGCATGAGACTCCTTCCAAATGCCAATCAGAACCCTGCTTCAATTTCGAATTCTGATCCGTATACTGTGTATCTTAGTGTCGACTTATGTCCTGCATTTCTTAGCTCGAGCACTACACCGACTGCGAAGCCGATGACTTGCGTTATGGCTCCTACAAGCAGCGCAAAGGCCGCGCCCATCAATCCGCACCTTGGTATGAGTGCGAATGAAAGAATCACCGTGGTGAGGGTCGAGGCGCCGATAATTACAAGCGGCACTTTGAATGAGCGGGCAGCGGTTAAGCCATAGCCGAGGAATGAAGCTACTGCGAGGATGCTTGTCGTTGCGACCATGACCAGAAAGACATTCAGATGGTGTGCATACTCCGGTCTATAAACTAGCGAAAGCACGTACCCTCCGAACAACGCCGCAGCGGGCACGCCAACAATCCCAATCAGCAGCCCCAACAGAACAAACCTGCGCAGCAGCGATTTGAATCTATCAAACTGCCGGTCGGCGAACATTCGGGAAAGCCGCGCGGCAGCCGACTGCCCTAAAGCGTTGATCACGAGACTTGCTGCTGTACCCAGGTATGCAAGCGATGCGTAGATACCAAATTCACTTGGTCCCTTGTAGTGTTCCAACACGTATCTTGGAATGTTGGTATTCAGCGACATGAGAGCCATCACGAATCCAAGGGGCAAGCTCATCAAAGCCAGCCGCTTAAGAGTCCGAACGTTGGCCCTAAGCAATATGGCTTCGGGTCCACTAGTTCGCCGCACGACGCCGAGGTCGTAACTGAGGAAGACCAGCAGCCAAGTAAGGCCCATCGCAGCGACCGCTATCACCAGACTGCGAGACCGCCAAAAAGCAATTGTGAAGATGAGGATGGATGCAACGCCCTTCAGGGTCAAAGAGGTTGCGAGCTGATCCAGTCTTTCGTTTTTTTGCATCAAGCCCAAAGTCACATCACTTAAAGACTCAACTACTTTGGCCCCGGCCACCAGAAGCACGATCAGTGACGCAGTACGGTCGTACCGCGAACACAAGACAATGATAACTATAGCTGCGAAACCTAGGCTTGTAGCGATACAACGGAGCGTGAAGTAGTCGGCAAATGCAAATTCGGACCGCGAATCGGTGGCTTCGACGCCACGAAGCTGCAGATTGGTAAACATGAATATCGGAGCTGCAATGGCGAGTCCCAGCGCAAATTGTCCGACGACCGCCGTGCTTCCGAGTTTCGCCAACACGGACAGCATTCCCCATTGGCAGCCGTAATAGATCAGATTTCCCGCCAACGTCCAACTAAAGGCAACCCGCAGCGAGGGCACGACGACCGCGGGAGTCTTTTCAGGGGCGCGGGGAGCGGCGTCGGGAACAGGCACTGTACCTGGAAGAGTCCCAGTCCTGGAAAGGCCTTGCGCTGCAGCTTTCGGTTCGCGGTCCATGACGGTCTTGCATTCAAGCGTCAATTTCCTTTGTTCTCCTCAGCGTTTACTAGCAGTTGATGTCTGTGGTTAAGTCACTATTAATTCGCAGATATTCCTCGCCAGGCCATTTATGGAACGCGGTAGATCGTTGCACTCGCTGCTGCGGGGAGAGCCGTCATGGATACTGCCTTGATTGCGCCTCGAGCCGTACTGCTGGGCACGAATAAAATGTCGTTATCTTGCATCGCTATGTCAGCGGCCTTTGAAGCGAAAATCTTTTTCAGGTTGATGGGGATTTCCTGTCGCCCGGTGGCGGTTGTACGAATCAGTCTTACGGAGCCCTTTGCTGCCGTGTAGTTGACTCCCTGCGCCAACGCCACTGCCTGTAGGATGGAGAGTTGCTCATCATGATCCATGGGGAAGCCTCCGGGCCGAACTACATCCCCGACTACATAGACGACGCCAGTTTTTTCCACGAAGATCGTGTCGCCGGGCAGAATCTCGGGATTGTTTTCCGGCTGAGGAGCGGCTCCTGCGGCCATTTTTACAGTTTGGGGCTGCTCGGGATGACCACTGTGCGTGATGACAATAGCCGTGCCAGCCAAAGGCGTGAGTCCTTCCGCCAGCGAGAGATAGTCGAGCAGACGGTGCGCGCCGAAGGCGGGATAGTTGCCAGGTTTGTGCACCTCGCCGACGATCGAAACGCCTTGTGTCGCGTACTCGGAGATGAATACTGTAACTTGCGGGTCCTTGAGAAATCCCCCGTCGATAAGGTTTTGGCGGATCAGATTTTGCGCTTCCTCAGCCTTCAGACCTTGCAGGTGAAGCGTCCCCACCAGCGGCAGAATTACGTCCCCGGTATTGCTGACGCGTAGCTTGCCACTGAGTTCGGGGGTATCGAAGACGCTCATCTCAACAAGATCGCCAGCGCCGATGGGGCCCGCGGCACCGCTGCCGAAGCCGACGCCTCCGAGAGTCGTCGGAGGAATAGAGGTAGACATCGACATCTGCGGGCGCCCCTGCGCCAGGGCACATCCGACCAAGATCAGTGCAATCCAGACATAATACTTCATGACATGCTCCTAAGCGTGACGCCCTTTGCCATTTCCATCACCGTTACCAATGCCGCTTCCCTTTACATTGCTACTTATATTGTTCCCATTATTTCCGTTTCCATTACCGTTGGCTGACGGGTTGTCGTGGTAGTAGTAGGAATATTCGGATCCGTAGTGGCCATAGTATTGGCGATATTCGACGGAGTTAAATGAAAGATCGTTGACGACGACGCCGGCAATGTTGGCGTGAACTTTGCGAAGTATGTCGCG
>Ga0182024_10012789_pt1 | contig 16540 bp, 12 predicted proteins | sample P32metaG_FD_120480 | JGI IMG/M metagenome (GOLD analysis project Ga0182024, IMG submission 120480) | Permafrost microbial communities from Stordalen Mire, Sweden - P3-2 metaG (Illumina Assembly) | ecosystem: Environmental > Terrestrial > Soil > Wetlands > Permafrost | place: Sweden: Stordalen... | reverse complement strand
TCCCACTGCTCGTCCGTCAACAGCTTCTGCCGCTTCTTCATGACAGAAGCTCATCAGCTAACCCGCCTCATCCGTAAGTGCCTGACGTGAGGCCGAACCTATTTATGAAATACGCTCTACTGAAGACAGAGTGCAGCCGCAGAGGCAGCACCGAAGCATAGTTCTGGAAGTCCCGATCAGTGGTGAGAATGCTCCAGCCACGGCGGTGGGCAGCGGCGCAAATCAGAAAATCGACTGCCGATCCGGCGATGCCCCGCGCACGGCAGCGGTTGTTCATGTGGGCGGCCTCCTCGTAGTCCGCTGCTTCGAGGGGGTGCTCAGGGTAAGCCCGCAGGTAGTCGCGCAGCTTGCGAAACTGAGATTCCTCGCGAATGCCGGAAAGCAGTTCCTGACGGATCGGTCCCAGCATCTGTATGTTTCCTTCACGAATCAGCTCGGCCAGGGCTTCGGTTAGTTGTTGCTCCTGATCGGCGAGTTGATCGGGTCGGCGCCGCAAGGCCAGCGACCAGACGGGCGTATCTACGAGCACCATCATGGGCGATCCGCGCGAGTTCGTCGTTTGCTTTCGCCCGGACTTTTGCGAGAACTCTTTCGCGCATTGCCGGTCGGCTCTCTACTCGACCGCCGCCGCCGCTCGGCCTTGTAGTCGTAGGCGGGGTCAACCGGGAAAGTACCGAAGGCTTCCAGGATGCGGATCTGCTTACGTTTGCGGACATACTCGTCTAGGGCGGCAGTGACCGCTTCTTTCTTGGTCTTGTGCTTGCCTGCACTCCGCGCTTCTTCGATGAGCTGATCGTCCAATGCGAGGTTGGTTGCCATGTGTAAAGTATCACACATTATAATGTGTAAGCCCAGAACGAAACCATGAAAAAAGAAGGCTGTTGCTTTGGGGCTGCGCCTATGGCTTTTGCGCCTGGAGGTACCCATGAGCACGCAACGATTCGCCGCCAAGGGGGCTTAGCCCATGCACGACCGGCTACGAGTTCTTCGAGCAGAGCGCGACTGGTCGCAAGCGGACTTGGCGGCGCGTCTCCACGTCTCACGCCAGACTGTGAACGCAATCAAAACAGGAAGTACGACCCCAGCTTGCCGCTTGCTTTCAGTATCGCGCGGCTCCTCCAGCAGCCGATTGAAGCGATTTTTGAATTTGATTCCGGCGAAGGTAACGGATGACTGCCCCGGCGCACTGCCGGCTGAATGCTAGAATTTGCGCGATGCCTAAATCATCAGCCACCGCTCGAGCCCGCAGAATCAAGCTCATTCTTTTCGACGTTGACGGCGTCTTTACGGACGGCAAAATCTGGATATTCCCCGCGCCCGGCGGAAGCCCGCAATCTGGCCGTCAGGCGGGTGTCAGCCTGATTGAGGCCAAGGGCTTTCATGCCCATGACGGCACCGCAATTATGTTGGCCCGTATGGCGGGAATTAAGAGCGGGATCATCACCAAGCGCATCTCCGAAACGGTTGCTCTGCGGGCGCGTGATTTAAAGATTAACCACGTGTATCAGGGCATTCAGGACAAGGCGTCGGTGTTTGCGCAGATTCTAGAAAAAGACGGAATCACCGCCGCCGAGGCGGCTTTCGTGGGCGACGATGTGATCGATCTTCCGGCCATGCGTAAATGCGGCTTGGCGATTGCGGTCAAGAATGCCCGCGCAGAAGTAAAGGCGGAAGCGCACTGGATTACGGCGCACGCCGGAGGCGATGGAGCGGCGCGGGACGCGGTCGAGTACATCCTCAAAGCGCAGGGCCAATGGAAACGGATACTAGAGGAATACATGGCGAAGACGAGCTAATCGCTGGCGGCCGAAAGCCGAGGCCTGAATTACCCACCGGTTGCTTGCTTGGGGCGTGCTCGGGTTCGCAGCCGGTGGGTTTTTTCTCCCTACTCACCCTGTCGTTTTCAGGAGCAGTAGTGACAAAAACCCAGTTGCGGCGAGAAAGTTCCGCGTTTTTCTGTATTTTGCGCCGATTTCAGTAAATCATTTCCCGTCAGCATGTTATCAAAGGCTTAATTGGGGATGGCCGGTATATTCGCCGCCATTAATTCTGCGAAGCGGGGATCTTTTCGCAACGCGCTGAATTCGTTGTCTTTGTAAACGTCCTTGATGTCCTTGTAGCCCTCTTCCATCGCTTTCCTCAGATAGTGCAACGATCGGTCGGTCACGCCCGACCTCGCGTACATCTTGGCTAGAACGTAATCGTAGCGAGCCCGATCCTGGGGAGAAGCGAGCCTGGCCTGTAGTCCGGCGTGTGAACTTCGATCAAAGACGTCGGGATCAAGTTCCACCGCCTTGGAATAGCACTGGATGGCTTTGTCGAATTGTTTTTTGCCGAAGTATGCCGTGCCCAGGTTGCTGTAGTAGGAGGCGGCGTCATTCTTCAACGAGATCGCTTTCTCATAGTCTTTGATCGCTGCGTTGTTGTTATGCATATCGTAATAAGTGGCGCCGAGGTTGTTGTAGGCGTCGGCATGGTCATGATCGGCCTTGATAGAGCGTTCGAAACTCTTCTTGGCTTCTTTGTCGCGATGCATCTGGAGCTGGCACATCCCGATCTTGTTGAACAGGGACGCATTGCCGGGGGCGCCTTTAAGGGCGGCTTGGTAGTAGTCCACGGCATCGAGGAAGTTCTTCACCGTGCGCAATTCGTCGCCACGTTGTTCCAGTTCCTCGGGGGTTGCCCCGGGAGCGGGCGGATCGGCGCGGTGAAGCGGCGGCGGGCCGACTTCCACTTGTTCTGAGTTCTGGGCCTGCAATGGGAAGACGAGAAGCGCGGAGAACAGAAGTGATACGGAACCAATGCGGATCCAGGAAAACATATACACCCCCGGCCGAACATACAAAACTTCAGAGTTTCATGGCATTTCAGCGTACGGTGCCGCTTTACTTGCAAGTTTGAGGCCGCGAACCCAGCCCCTAAAGGGGACTTCGATTCGAAGACGTGCGGCATTGCTCAAGAGATGCCCTGATACGAAGCCGAGCTTCGCCTTGAAGAGTAAGCCGTTCTATGGCGGCGGCGTGCCGCTGCCCTTAGACGCCGCAGCCGCGTTTTTGTCATTCTTGGCCGAGTTATCATCTCCCTTGAACACACCCACAATCTTGCCAAAGAAGCTTTTCTTTTTCTTTGCTTCTTCTTCTGGTGTTGATTGAACACCTGATGATTGGACACCGGTGGCTCCCTGCGGGTTCCCGTTGGTGGTGGGTGGAGGCAGCGCTTTCTCGGAATTTCCCCCAAATATGCGGGAGAAGAAGCCCTGCACGCCGCCGCCCGTCTGGTCACAGGTATCGTGCGGCTCAGTGCCGGCGATGAAGGCAATCGTATAGTCGTCGGGGCAGGATGGCGTCGCCAGCCGGTTGGTGATTTTGTCGAGTTGCACATCCACCACACCTTGGGGCTGGGTGAAGGGCTTCACATCCGAGTACTGGGGCAGCGTGACTGCCTTCTTCATGAACTCCGCCCAGATGGGAGCGGCAGTCTGCGCCCCGCTCAGGCGAATGTCACTGTAGTCGTCATATCCCACCCACACGATGCACAGCAGATTGCTGGTATATCCGGCGAACCATCCGTCGTGCGAACTGCCGGTCTTGCCCGCCGCCGGAGCCGTGAATCCCCGAGAGCGCACTCCGGCGGCGGTGCCGAAGTTCATTACTCCTTCCAGCATATTGGTCATGACGAAAGCAATGCGCGGATCGAGAACCTGTGTCTTGGTAGTTCCAAAGTTAAGGATGATGTCGCCCTTGGAGTTGCGCACCGAATTTACGAATACGGGCGAAAGATGCATGCCGCCGTTGGCAAAACTGGTGTAGGCGGCCGTCATGTCGACCGGTGTCGCATCGTAGGCGCCAAGGGCCATCGCCGGAGTGGCTTTCACGGAGGCGATTCCCGCCGACCTGGCCAGATCGGCCACCTTGTCGTAGCCGACTTCCTCCGCCACTTTCACCGTGGCATTGTTGAGCGAAAGCGCCAGCGCGTAGCGAAGCGTGACGTCTCCGTGATACTCCTCTTTGTAGTTGCGCGGCTCATAAATCTGGTCGCCGTAGGAGAAGGTCGAAGGCTGATCTGGGACTGTGGATGCTGGAGTGATTACGGCTGTCGAGCCGTCAATCGCCGTATTCATGGCGGCCGCGTACACAAACGGCTTGAAGATAGATCCGGTCGGACGCTTGGCGAGCGCGTGGTTCAACTGACTCGCTCCGTAGTTTCGTCCGCCGACCAGCGCCTTGATTTCGCCGGTGTGAGGGTCCATGGCAACGAGCGCCACTTGCGCCTGCGGGCCGGGCATGACGGTGGTTTCATACTTGCCCTTCGCGACCTTTACTTTTTTGGTGCGCATTTTGGTGACTTGATCGTCCACCAGCTTGATGCCGGTTTCCACCGCTTGCGCGGCCACCCGTTGCAGGTCCGGATCGAGCGTGGTGTAGATGCGGTACTCCTGCTCATTCACCTCGTGCTCATTCAGTTTGCCGACGATGGTGTCGCGCACCATATCCACGAAGTACGGAGCATCGCTGGCCTCAACATTCGGAGGGGCCAGCTTCAGCGGCGTAGCCTTGGCTTTATCGGCCTGATCGCGGGTGATGTCATGAGTCTCGACCATTGACTCAATCACGGTGTTGCGCCGTTCCAGCGCCCGTTCGGGATGGCGATAGGGCGAAAGGGCGCTGGGCGCCTGGATCAAACCAGCCAGGAGCGCCGCTTCCGCCAGGCTGATGTCTTTCAGGTCCTTGTTGAAGTAGGAGCGGGAGCCCTCCGCCAACCCGGAAATAGTGAACGACCCGCGCTGTCCCAGATCGACGCGGTTGGCATAGAACTCGAAGATCTGTTGCTTGGAAAACTTCTGCTCTAACTCAACAGCGATCAGCATTTCGATCAGCTTGCGTTTGAAGGTCTTCTCCGGAGTCAAAAAGAATGCTCTCGATAGCTGCATGGTGATTGTCGAGCCGCCCTGCTGATGGTGACCATGAATGAGGTCGATCCACGCGGCCTCGACCAGACGCATGAAATTAACACCGTTGTGCTGAAAGAAGCGGCGATCTTCAATGGCCGTGACCGATTCCACCATGACCTTGGGAATGTCGTCATATTTCACCAGTTGCCGCTTGGAGCGCTGCTCGGCATCGAAGAGCGAGGTCAGCATCTGGGGCTCGAGTTCGTAGGCCTCCAGTTCTCCGCTAGAGCGGCTGTCGATGGCCGAAACCGTTCCCCCGGCGACCGTGATAGTCGCCGCCTCGGGACTGTGATACGACTCGGGGCCGGGCATTATTTCAATCGAGCCGCCATGCACGCGATAGCTGCCCAGCGGCGATTCGCCCTCTTTTTCGGTATAGCCGGCGTGGCGCAGTTCGGCCGCAATGCCAGAGACGCCCACTTTCGATCCGACCCTTACCACCTGCGGAGCGGCAAAAATCTTGGCTGAAGTAGCGAACGCCGGACCGCGGAAGCGCTGCTCGATGATCCGGTCATACTTCACAAACCAGTAGGTAAAGAAGCCAACCACCACGAGCGATGCCGAGAGAAAGCCGAGCAAAGCAAAACGCACGATGGGGTCGCCGGATAGCAGTCGGCCCTTGCTGCGGCTTTTTCGGCCTTGGCCGCCGCGTCGAGCTGTCGGGATTTTCAGCTTAATGGCCATGGAGACGGCTGTGCGTCAATCCACTCAATTCCTGGTCCGAAATTTGGTGTGTTGGTAATTGATTCTAAATCACAAGCCGGCCCTATAAGCACTTGGATGCGTATCAAGGGATGGACGGGCTGGGCAGCGGGTCAGGTATGACTTGGAGAGGGCGAGGTCAAGAAAACTCTTGTGTTTGTGCTTTCGTCCTCCCCTAAGTTTGTGGTCTATAATTGCGCGCACTATGGCCCTTACTTCTGGCACGAAACTCGGCCCTTACGAAATCCAGTCTCCGCTGGGCGCGGGCGGCATGGGCGAAGTGTACCTCGCCCGCGACACCCGACTCGACCGCACCGTTGCGGTCAAGATTCTGCCGCAGCATCTTTCCGCGAATCTTGAAGCCAAGCAGCGTTTCGACCGCGAAGCGCGCGCCATTTCTTCTCTGAACCACCCCAACATCTGCACCCTGCATGACGTCGGCCATCAGGACGGGACCGATTTCCTGGTCATGGAATACCTCGAAGGCGAGACGCTGGCTGATCGACTTATGAAAGGCCCGCTATCGCCCGAACACGTGCTGAAGTATGGGATCGATATCTGCGAGGGCTTGGAGAAAGCGCACAAGAGCGGAGTCATCCATCGCGACCTGAAGCCGGGCAATATCATGCTGACCAAGTCCGGCGCCAAGCTGATGGACTTCGGATTGGCTAAGGCCACGCCAGGCCAAGCACCGCCCGTATCGAGCTTGACCATGACCATCTCCGGACCCTCGGCAGGTCAGCCGTTAACTGCGCAGGGCATGGTGCTGGGCACGTTCCAATACATGGCGCCGGAGCAACTGGAAGGGAAAGAAGCCGACGCGCGCTCCGACATCTTCGCCTTGGGAGCGGTGTTGTACGAGATGGCCTCGGGCAGGCGCGCCTTCACGGGCAAGAGCCAGGCCAGCATTGTTGCCGCTATTTTGGCTTCCGACCCGCAGCCCATTTCGGCGTTGCAGCCGATGTCTCCGCCCGCGCTCAACCGCGTGGTGAGCACTTGCATGGCGAAAGATCCCGAGGAGCGGTGGCAAACCGCGCACGACGTCAAGTTGCAACTGCAGTGGATTGCGGAGGGCGGATCGCAGGTTGGGGTGCCCGCGCCTGTGGCGGCAAGACGGAGAACGTCGCAGAGACTGGCGTGGATTGTGGCCGCCGTGGCCGCAGCGGCTGCCATCGCATTTGCCATTGCCTTTTTGTTGCGGGTGCCCATGCCCATTCACCCAATGCGAGTGAGCATCATGGCGCCGGAGCAGCACACCTTTGATCCGCTGAGCATGGCCCTTTCGCCCGATGGCACCAAGCTGGCATTTGTGGCAACAGCCACCGGCGGGTCACCCCAACTGTGGGTGCGTCCCCTGGATTCGACCGCGGCCCAGCCGTTGGCCGGGACCGAAGATGCCGCTTATCCCTTCTGGTCGCCGGACAACCGCAGCCTGGGATTCTTTGCGCAAGGAAAACTGAGGATCATTGATGCCAGCGGCGGAGCGGTGCAAACTCTGGCCGACGCTCCCGCGCCTCGGGGCGGCGCGTGGGGTCCCGGTGGCACGATTTTGTATACGCCTGAGTCTCTGTCGGCCATGTTCCGCATCCCGGCAGCCGGCGGAGCGCCAGCACGCGCCATCGGCGAGGAGAAGGCCGCGGCGGATCTTGGTTCTCCGCGCTGGCCGGCATTTCTGCCCGATGGAAAGCACTTTGTCTTTTTTCAGTTCAAGACCGGCAGTCAGGAGGGTGGAAACATTCATCTGGGCGCTCTCGATTCGCAGCTCGACACAATTTTGGTGGACTCGGATCTCGGCGCCCGCTACGCCAATGGACATCTCCTGTTCGTCCACGGCGGGAATTTGATGAGCCAGAGCTTTGATGAGACGAAGTTGAAATTGACCGGGAATCCTGTGCCCATCGCCGAGCAGGTCCATGGAGACACGAGGGGCGCGGCTGCGTTTTCAGTCTCAAAAGAGGGCAAGCTGATTTTTGCCGGCGGGCAATCCGCCTCTCTCGACCTGGCATGGTACGACCGCAGCGGTAAGAAGGGCGACGTGATCGACAGCGGAAACTTTCAGGATGCCCACATCTCGCCCGACGGGAAAAAGGTCTCGGCGGCGCGGACCGACGCTGGAGGGCACTTGGAGATTTATATTTACGACCAGGTCCGCGGCACCAAATCACAATTCAGTTTTTCGCAGTCCAGAGACGACGATCCCATCTGGTCTCCCGATGCGAACACCATCGTTTTCGACTCCGCGCGCAACGGGAAGATCGACCTCTACACCAGACCGGCCAATGGCGCACGCCAGGAAGAATTGCTGTATCACGATGATTTGGACAAGTACCCATTCAACTGGTCGCTGGACGGAAAATACGTCGCGTATGAAACCTTCGCCAGCGGTCACTTCAATATATGGGTGATGCCGATGTTCGGCGACCGCAAACCGTATCCCTTCCTTCAGGAAAAGTACAACACCCGTTATCCCGTCTTTTCGCCGGATGGAAAATGGATGGTTTTTACATCGTTCGAGGCCGGGCATACCCAAGTTTATGTTGTGGCGTTCCCCAAACCGGGAGGCAGATTTCTGGTGGGAGACGGCAACCTGGCAACATGGAACCGCAATGGCAAAGAAATCTTCTACCTGGATGATCACGCACGCATGGCTGCGGTGGAAGTCACTGTGCACGGCGAAGGCATGGAACTGGGCAAGCCGCAGATTTTATTTCCCACGCAACCGGTGGGAGACGGCCAATTTGAGGTCTCGCCGGATGGCAAGCGTTTTCTGATGGTGCAGGCGCCGGTGCAGAATTCGTCCAGCCTGACTTTAGTCGTGAACTGGCCGCAGGAACTCAAGAAGTAAAAATTGCTCTTTCGCGGCGAACTTTTCCTCGCTGAACCTCTTCGGGAACGTGGGAGTTCGAGCTGTTTCTAAAACACGCCTTTATTTTTCGTCGAAGGATGGAACTCGAGGACGGTCGAATAACCCGGTAGATCGACGGGAACGCTGTACTCCGCTTCGATTGAGAGACTGCCGGTGGCGATGCCCCCCGTTCGCGAAACCTTCACCTGCTTGGGCGTCAGCACAATTTCGTATTTGCGGGCTTCCTTAATTACGGCGGCGCGAATGTCGTCTTCCGTGCGCGTGGTATAGGTTGCCTGCAGCGCTTCGGTCCTGATCGAATCCTCAAGCTCGTAGTTCGAGAAGTACGGCGGAATGATCTTGATGCCAACCAGAACCACGACCCCCAGAATGGCCACGACGAAGAGTAATTTTAGAGTTGCCATAAGAAACAATCACCCAATCGCTGATTGCGAAATTCCAACCCGCGAAAGTCCAGTTGGGAGCTTTCCGCGGTGCGCCAAGAGCAAGATATTCCGGTTGATTACAGGCCTTCGCGCAACCTTTGGAAATGCCCGGTTATGGCTGAAATCTTAACGTCCTCCTTCTGCAGAGTCGAGCGTTGAACGACTTCGACGGTATCTTCGGTAACCTTCTTTCCCACGTTGACACGAAAGGGGATGCCCACCAGGTCGGCATCCTTGAACTTCACTCCTGGCCGTTCGTCCCGATCGTCGAGCAAAACGTCGAATCCGGCGGCTTCGAGTTGACGGGCGACGTCCTCGGACGCGTTGCGGATGGCCTCATCTTTGGAGTTAGTGGACACGACCACCACGTCGAAGGGCGCGATGGAAGGCGTCAGCCAGAAGCCGTTTTCATCGTTACTCTGCTCGATGGCCGCGGTCAGGATGCGCTCGATCCCAATCCCATAGCTGCCCATGATCGGCGCGACTTCCTTGCCATTGTGGTCGAGCACACGCGCGCCCATGGATTCGGAATATTTGTATCCGAGTTTGAAGATGTGTCCGACTTCGACGGCAGTATCGATGCGCAGGGGCGAACCGCAGTTCGGACAACCTTCGCCGGCGGTGACGCTGCGCAGATCGACGACTTCGTATCCGGCGAAGTCACGGCCAGGTGTGACGTTCTTCAAATGGTAATCTGCTTTGTTTGCGCCTGTGATCAGGTTCTGTCTGCCGGCCAGCGCGCTGTCCAGTACCACAATCGGGGGTTCGCACTGAGGGCCAGTATCGTTCCATGTGAGGCCGACTGGCCCGAGGAATCCGACGGGTGCGCTGAATCGCGTCTCTATGTCGTCGGGATCTGCCGGCGAGAAAACGTCCCAATTCCTTGTCGCCAAAAACGTTGCCAGCTTCGACTCATTTACTGCGTGGTCTCCGCGCATAAGGACGACGACGTACTGCAGACCCACGGCACCGGATACCTTGCGCGTAACCCCGCCAATCTCGTGAAGTTGATCCCCCCAGTGTTTCTGAGCTTCATATATCAGGGTCTTCATTGTGTGAACTGGCTCGACGCCCAGGAATCTCGCTACGTCGGCAATCGTCTTTTGTCCCGGAGTGTGCACCTCGACCGGCGCACTAACGACTGGCGCGATAACGTCCGGCGCGCCATCGCCTTCCGGCTTCAGATCGTCTTTTAGATCCTCGACTGGACCGAGCTTCGAGGCGGCCTTCTCCATGTTCGCCGCGTAGTCGCATTTCTCGCAGCTCACGATCTGGTCCTCGCCCGCCGGAGTGCGCACCATGAATTCCTGCGACTTCGATCCGCCCATCGCTCCGGAGTGCGCGTCGATCACCATATACTTCAGACCGCAGCGGTCGAAGATGCGGCAGTAGGTGTCGTGGTGCTTCTGATACGAGGCGTCGAGCCCGGCCGCATCGATGTCGAACGAGTACGCGTCTTTCATGATGAACTGGCGCACGCGCAACAGGCCCGACTTCGGACGCAGCTCGTCGCGGAATTTCGTCTGAATCTGATACCAGATCTGCGGCAGCTGTTTGTAGCTGCGTAGTTCCTTGCGCGCGATGTCAGTCATGACTTCTTCGTGGGTCATGCCGAGACAAAGGTCGGCGCCCTTGCGATCCTTAAGGCGAAACATATTTTCGCCCATCGCCGTCCAGCGCCCGCTCGCTTCCCAGACTTCGCGCGGATTCAGCGCCGGCAGGTAGAACTCCTGCCCGATTTTGTCCATCTCCTCGCGGACAATGCCGATGATCTTCTGGGCAGCGCGATTTCCGAGAAATAAAAATGAGTAGATCCCAGCGCCCAGTTGACGAATGTATCCAGCGCGGACCAGCAGCTTGTGACTAGCGACCTCGGCATCAGCCGGAGCCTCGCGAAGAGTGGGGATGAAGAGTTGCGACCAGCGGTGCATGGTTATGGTTTCCAATCCGGTGGAGAATCTTCGATTGTAAACGATGGGAGCAGTGGCTCGCGTAGGGCGCTCACCCAAGCCTAGGCAGGAACAGTCGCCGAGTGTTTCATGGCGGCCCAGCTTACCGCAATCATCTGGCACTCTCCGGATTTCAGACGATTGCGATGGGCCGGGGCACCCGCCCGTGTTCCAAAGGCGAAGGGAAGATAATACAATTCAGCGGAGCCTTGCGGTCGAAGGATGAATGAATGCTGACAAAAATCAAGATCCGGAATTTTAAGCGGTTCGGCAATGTAGAGGTGGATCTCGGCAACCCGGTCGTTTTTATTGGTCCAAATAATTCGGGAAAAACGTCAGCGCTGCAGGCTCTTGCGCTCTGGCAAGTCGGGCTCAGCCGGTGGAACGAGAGAAGAAAAGGCAAGGGCCTGCCTGAGAAGCGGCCCGGTGTGACAATAAACCGTCGCGACTTGGTCTCAGTTCCTGTTCCAGACGCCAATCTTCTCTGGAGAAATCTGCATGTCAGAGACGTCAAGAGGACCGAGACCGGACAGGACACAAAGAACGTAAGGGTTGACATCATCGTTGAGGGGGTGACGAACGACAAGCCGTGGAAGTGTGGCTTGGAATTTGACTACGCCAATGAAGAGTCCTTCTACTGCCGTCCCCTTCGCGTCGCCAATGGTGACTCCGGCAAGCGAATGGCCATGCCGGAGGAGGCTGCGGAAACACTCGTTGCATTTCTTCCACCCATGTCCGGGTTGGCGGCCACTGAGACCCGACTCGATCAGGGAGCGATAAACGTTCGCGTTGGGGAAGGGCAGACTGCAGCTGTCTTAAGAAATCTATGCTTTGTCATTCACAACAACAAGCCAGAACACTGGAAGAAGCTCGTGGAGTACATAGAGGTGCTGTTTGGTTCCGTCCTCGACCCGCCCCGATACATTCCCGAAAGGGGGGAACTGGTGATGACTTACACGGAAAAGGAGGTACGCCTCGATTTATCCTCCTCAGGCCGTGGTCTGCAACAGACCCTATTGCTCCTATCGTACATGTTTGCGAATCCCAATTCCGTACTGCTACTCGACGAACCTGACGCCCATCTCGAAATACTCCGACAGCGGCAGATTTACCAGTTGTTGACAGACGTAGCAAGGACAAACGGAAATCAAGTTATTGCGGCGAGTCACAGCGAAGTACTTCTCAACGAGGCCGCTGGTAGAGATCTCGTAATTGCCTTTGTCGGCAAGCCGCATCCGATTATCGACCGGGGGGGCCAACTTATGAAGTCCCTTGAGGAGATCGGATTTGAGCAGTACTACCAAGCTGAACAAACCGGATGGGTCTTGTATTTAGAAGGGTCGACAGACCTTGCGATCCTGAGAGCATTCGCCGAAAGGCTGGATCACAAGAAGGCTATGGAGTGTCTGGCGCGCCCTTTCGTTCACTATGTCGGAAACCAGCCCAACGAAGTCCGAAAGCACTTTCAAGGTCTCCGTGAAGCCGCTGGCCAATTGGAGGCCGTGGCGATTTTCGATCAGTTAGAACGTCCGTTGCCCAATGATTTGGGTGCAATGGGCTTGACGTGGAAGAAAAAAGAGATTGAGAATTACTTTTGCTATCCTGAAACATTGGAAGCCTATGCGCAGCAAAGCGCTGAGGGAGCCGCGCCTGGACCACTCTTCAGCGAAGCGGAAGCTCAGCGTCGCCTGGGGGCGATGCGCGAATCAATCCGCGATCTGGAAGCGGCCCTCATGACACTAGGGAAGGGCTCCCCCTGGAACCCTAATATCAAGGTCAGTGACGACTTCTTGGCGCCGTTATTCCAGAACTACTTCAAGAGACTTGGTATTCCAAATCTCATGGCGAAGAAGAACTTTTACGAGTTGGCATTTGTCGTTCCTCTCAACAAGATCGACCCGGAGATCCCGGAGAAGCTCGACGCGATTGTAAGGGTCGCCGAACTGGCACATCCGAAAGAGTCTCCATAGGGGGCCCAGCCTAACTCAACCCTCTAAAACCCGATGGTGCCCCGTCCAAGCTCCGCTTGGGCGGGTCTGCGCACGCCCGATATCTGCTATCGTCTATATATATTCGTCTATACAAAAGCTGCCGCGGAATTTGCCTGAGATGAACGAAAGAACCGGATCGACAAGCAAAAGCACGGCATCAGTTTCGAGAACCGCCAGCTTGGTCTTTGACGATCCTCATCATCTGACGCGGCAAGACCGCCAGGTGGACGGTGAGCCGCGCTGGCGGACGATTGGAATGGTGAACGGCGTTCATTTGCTGCTGGTCGCTCACACCGTAAGTGATGACGACGAAGAAATCCGCATTATCTCTGCACGAAAGGCGACTCGTAGCGACGGAGCACGTATGCGCAAAGCAACTAAGAATGGGAAAGTTAAGCGAGCCTCTGGACGGGCTCTAACGGCGAAGCAGAAAAGAGAGCTAGCGGCTCTGGCCGCATTACCCGACGACCAAATCGATACTTCGGATATCCCCGAACTTCCGCCCGGCGCGTGGAAAGATGCGGTTCGAGGCAGGTTTTATCGTCCGGTGAAGCAGCCCATCTCGATGCGCCTCGATGCCGATGTGGTCGCCTGGCTGAAGAAGCGAGGTAAAGGATATCAGACGCGGGTGAACAGCATCTTGAGGCAGACCATGCTGACCGACATCAAGCGGACCTAAAAAATCGGTTTCAGGACTGCCGGCGAGGCGGGCGATGGTTTCGGCAGCCGTTGGCTTTCGCGTTCTAGGAATGGGGTGGGGTACTGGTATAGACCGGGCGCATCCCTGACAGAACAGACCGGGAGCATTCCTGACATTGGGAGCGTGGCCAGCGCATTGTTAGTGTTAGTCACGTCTATTCATAGACGCGCAGTTCTTTGCCCTTGGTTTCGGGGAGCAGCAGGACTGCCAGGATCATGACTACATAGGCTCCCACTGCGAATATCGCGATGGCTTTGCCGAGCGAGAGGCGCGCGCTGAGAAAACCGACGAGCGTTGGGAACAGGGCGCCAATCCCACGGCCCAGGTTGTAAGAGAAGCCCTGACCCGAGCCACGCAGGCGGCTGGGAAACAGCTCGGTGAAGAAGGCTCCGACGGGGCTGAAGGAGCCGGAGGTGAAGAAGCCTAGAGGGAAGCCGAGCAGCAGCATCAGGATTCCATTGCTTAGGGGCAAATAGGTATAGGCGGTGACCGTCACGGCGCAGCAGGCGGCGAACAGAATCAGGGCCTTTTTGCGTCCGATGCCGTCGGCCAGATAGGCGCCGGTCAGGTAGCCGCAGAAGGATCCGGCGATAATGACGATCATGTACGCGCCCGTATTCAGGACCGAGAGATGGCGTACGGTCTTCAAATAGGTTGGCAGCCAGGTGGTGATCGCGTAGTAGCCTCCCTGGACGCCAACTCCCAGCGCCGACGTCAACAGCGTGATTTTCAACAGCGCGGGAGAAAAGATCTCAAAGATATTCAAAATCTCGAGATTAGGCTGATCGCCCGTGCCGGCGAACTTCTGGCGCGTGCGTGTGTAAACGGCAGGCTCGGGAACGTGACGCCGAATGTAGAAGACCAACAAGGCGGGCAGGATGCCGATCCAGAACATCGCCCGCCAAGCGAGTTCCGCGGGAAGCCATGAGAACAACGCGACCGAGCATATTGCGGCAATTCCCCAGCCGATGGCCCAGCCGCTCTGCACTGTACCTACGGCTTTTCCCCGGTGTTCGGCGCGAATCGTCTCGCCCATCAGCACGGAGCCGACGGCCCACTCTCCGCCGAAGCCCAGGCCCTGAAGGCCGCGCGTGATGAGCAACTGCCAGAAGTTGTTGGTGAATCCGCTGAGAAAGGTGAAGAATGCGAACCAGAGGATGGTCCACTGCAAGACTCGTGTGCGTCCGAAGCGGTCCGCCAATAATCCCGCAAGCCAGCCGCCTACGGCGGAGATCAGCAACGCCGCCGTTCCCAGCATTCCGGCTTCGCCTTTGGTGATATGCCATGCCGCGATCAGGACTGGGATCACAAAGCTGTACACCATCACGTCCATACCGTCGAGCGCCCAACCTCCGAAGGTTGCGATAAAGGTGCTGCGCTCCGGCGGCGATAGTTCGGTGAACCACGCGGCATGTCCCGGCTTTTTGGTGGGAGTTGCGGTTGGACTCATGGTCGCGCCACCGGACGAACGCCTCTTGGCTGTCTGCTTAGCTGCGGAAAATCGTTGGAAGTGTACACCAAACGAAGTTGAGTACCCTCAGGTCAATAGGCCTTTTCCCGGAAGCATCGAAGTAATGCGGTGCGCGCCGGCGGTTTTCCTGGCGTTTTATGTTCTGCTTCACTCATTCGCTCCAACTGGTTGATTTCACGCAGGATGGTTGAAATCAACCATTCATCTATCCGCAACTTTTCGGCCCGATCCGCGTTCAAATGAGTAGGCGCTTCAGAAGAAACGGAAAGCTGAAGGACCTCAAGCTCCGGCGAATCGCAGCAACGAATGGCCGAGCTGGAATGAAAGGGAGGTTCACCATGAAATACCTGAGATATGTTGCACTGCTTGCTTTACTGGCCATGCCGCTTGCGTATGCACAGGCTGCGGTAAGGGTCGGAGTGGGGATCGGAGTTGGCGTTGGCGGATATGTAGCTGGCCCGCCGGTCTGCTCCTACGGCTATTACCCGGACTATCCGTATGCCTGCGCGCCCTACGGCTATTACGGACCGAGCTTTTTCGCGGACGGCGTCTTTATCGGCGCTGGGCCCTGGTACCACGGCTGGGGACATCCATATTATGGACGGCCCTACGCTCGCGGATTTGTGGGACCACGATTTGAAGGACGCGGTGGAGCGGTGGGGCGCGGATTTGAAGGGCGCGGTCCAGTAGCAGTCAACCGCGGCGGTGGGTTCCATGGCGGTGGTGGATTCCACGGCGGCGGGGGCCACGGACGACGCTAAAGAATCATAGGGTGATCGGGCCATCGAAGTTCCAGAATGGCTCCGATCACTCGATTCCAAGACTGGATTCCTAACGGCTGGCATGAGAAGTCTGTCAGCCTTTTTTCTTTATTAGAAACGATTCAGGCTAAGTTCTCTCGATCGTCTTGGCTTGTTTGGTCGCGCTCATTTCTCTGTCGTTATCTTGGGCGTTATCTTTGGCGTTATCTTTTTCCTTGTCCTTGCGTGGCCGGGTTCGTTCTTTGTCGACGTTCGTACCCACCTCCTCTGCTTCAGTCTGGGCGGGCGAATCAGCGTGCTGCTTGTCTTGAGCGTCTTTTTTGACTTCCTTTTCGGGTTCCTTACTCCGCGATATTTCTGTGCCTTTGTTCCGGGGCGGTTCTTGAGTGTTTTCCGTGGTCTTTGAAGATTCCTTCTGGGCATCCTGCTCGGCAGCCTTCATGGCGGAAGACAGCAGGTAATCGATCCTTACACGGACACCACGCCACCGGACGTTGCTGACGTTTCCCGCCTCCTCGAAATGGCGCGCCAGTCCTTCTTCAGTGGCTATACCTTTGTCCTTCAAGAATTGCAATATGGCCGTGGTCTGAGTGTCCAATGCTTCTAGCAGGTTGCGGAAAAACTCGATTTGAAGCGGACGCCGTACCACGAAACTCTCTTGTTTCCACAGCACAACCTGATAAGAAGAAGGTATGCGTGGAAAAGACGAGCAACAGTTGGATGT
>Ga0182024_10012788_pt1 | contig 16540 bp, 16 predicted proteins | sample P32metaG_FD_120480 | JGI IMG/M metagenome (GOLD analysis project Ga0182024, IMG submission 120480) | Permafrost microbial communities from Stordalen Mire, Sweden - P3-2 metaG (Illumina Assembly) | ecosystem: Environmental > Terrestrial > Soil > Wetlands > Permafrost | place: Sweden: Stordalen... | reverse complement strand
CTCCCTGGCGTCGCCTGGATGGCGGTTATCGACCCATTGCGGACTTACGTGAGCGCTTTCAAGGCTCATTGGTTGAGAGCCACCACCCTTTGCCACTAAGCCAAGCGCTGCCGTCCGGTTGATCATTCCTCACCAAAGAGCGGACCGCTCCGTGCCCGCCCTTCATCATGGCCGCCGTCACGGCCTTAGCCTCCGCATCATCGGATGCGCCGATGCAAGGGATGAACATCGCGGCCGATACGATCCGCGCCGCGTAGCGCTCGTCTTGCCCCCGAGTCACCAAAAGCATGAAGCCCGCGCCCTGAGCGCCGCTGAGTGGAAAGATGAGCCTTGCGTGGGGCTTGAGGGCGCTCAGCCATTCGCTCGGCGGATGCGTCGCACCAGCATTGACGTAGATCACATCGGATAGCGGGAGGCCCGGCTCCATGGCCGAACGCGAACGGATGGAGACCTGGGGAATTTCAACAAGGTTGCGCCTCGCCAGCTCCGCGATATCAGGCTCGATCTCATAGCCGACAACCGATCCGTCCGTCCCAACGAGGCTGGCAAGCACGGCGGTGTAATAGCCCGCGCCTGTCCCGACATGCAAAACGCTCTCGCCTGTCTTGGGAGCCGCGGCGGCGATGCAACGGGCATGGAGGCTCGGCTCCCCGTTATTGATCAAGCGTTCTGGCGCAATGGCGACGACGACATCTTGGTAAAGAAACGAGGGGTCGGCGTTGGGGGTTTCGATGTAGCCCAAGGCGGTGAAGACCTTCCAGGGGCCGGGGCCGGCAAATCGGGCCCTGTCCACGCTGGCAAAGGCCGATCTTATCGATTCCTCCCGTGTTCCGCCCTTAGCGGTCACAAGGTCAGCATAGAAAGTACGCTGTTGATCAAGCGACATGGCCTCTCCTCGCGGCGCCTCGAAAAGCATCCTTGCCTGGAAGCTACTTGGGCTAACGTCCGGTTCCCGCCCGTTCGGCCGTTCGGCGAGTCCGCTGCCGGCGGCGGTTTCCAGGCCATGCGCTGGCGGCTGGTTACGACCTTTGGCCGAATCTCGCGAGGTCGGCACACTGCCGAAGCCGGCTGTTCATCGAACCCTTTCCTTCTCTTCGGGCGCCGAAACCCGGCGGGTCTTTGTCTCGGCTTTCGGCTTGGGCAGGAGGCGGAAGCGCGTCTGGCACCACGCGAAATCGACTCCTACATCCAGCAGCGCGTCGGAACGTCCGCATGGGCAGGCAAATTCCATGACCGCGACGACTCGGTAGGTCTCCCCGGCGACCAAGGGCACCGGCCTTCCCGTGGCATGGTTCGGGGCGACATTGACGCATAGAACCAGATCGCCAGGGCCGACAGCGTCGCTCATAGCTTCCATCCACCACCCAAGGGAAAGATTAGACCCTGACCCGCAAGGGGCAAGGACCGATTTCCACCCTTCCGAGACGTTCGCCACGTCTGCTTCGCGGTATCGAGATTACGACGGTTCACGGGCCGCGGGGCGTCCGTGCGCGGGCGCCAAGCGTCGGATTCTATCCACTAGGCGGCGCCCCGATCCAGAGCGGAGCGCACCAGTTCCAGGCGGTCGTTGCCGAAATACATGTCTTCGCCGTTCACGAAAATCGTCGGCGAGCCGAAGCCGCCCCGGGCGATGAGCTCGTCGGTGTTGGCCTTGAGCTCGGCCTTGATTTGCGGCTCGGCGATGGCGGCGAGGATGCGGGCGCCGTCGAGGCCGAGGCGGCGGCAGACGCCCGCCAGGACCACATCTTGCGAGATATCCTGGTCATCGCCCCAATAGGCCTCGAAGACGGCGCGGGCGAAGGCGATGAGCTCTTCGTCGCCGTCGAGAACCAGGCAGGCGCGCATGGCCTTGACGCTGTTCACCGGAAAGACGCTGGGCGGCATCTTGATGTTGAGGCCAGCGACGCGGGCCCAGTCGGCGAGGTCCTTCAACATATAGCGCGCCTTGGCCGGCACGGGGGCGGCGCGGCCGGCATAGACGGTGGGGTTGACGGTGTTGAAGACGCCGCCGACCAGGATGGGGCGCCAGGCGATCCGGGCGCGAAACCGCGCCGCCAGGGGCTGGATGTTGTGGAAGGCGAGATAGGTCCAGGGACTGGAGCAGTCGAAGAAGAACTCGATCATGATCAGACCTCCGCCCGGCGCGTGAGGCCGGCGGCCTCGAGCCGCCACTTGAACTGGTCGAAGCGGTCCTGGCCGAAGAAGGGTTCGCCGTCGAAGACGATCATCGGGACGCCGTAGTGGCCGGCGCGGCGCTGCGCCGCCTGGCTCTCCTCGACAACGGCGCGCAGGCGGTCCGCCTCGCGCTGCGCCATGGCCAGCAGGGCCGGGGCGTCCAGGCCGGCGCGAGCCGCCGCGGCGGCGAGATGATCGCCCTCGTGCCAGTCGTCGACCTCGCCGCTCCAGATCAGGGCGCTGACCTCGGCGAGGAAGGCGAGGCCCCGGCCCTGCTCGGCCGCCGCCACGCCCAGGTGGGTGAGGCGATGGATGTGCGGCTGCCGCGCCGGATAGGTGCGCGTGGTGCGGTCCATGAACACCGGATCGGGCCGGGGCCAGCGGATGGGAAGCTCCAGGAAAGCCGCCTCGCGACCGATGTCCATCATCAAATAGCTGAACCACAAAGGATCGCGGCCTTCGAAGAACTCCGGGGTGCGCACGGCCAGGGGATAGACCGGGCGGATGCGCCCGGCGACGTCGAAGTCGCGCTCCAGGGCCACGAGGCGCGGGGTGATCAGATAGGAATAGGGCGAGCGGAACGACCAGTAGAGATCGTAGTGGAGGGTCACCCGCTGCATCCCGCTTTGCGCCGGTTGCCCCCGGCGGCGACGCAACCCATGATGTCGGCCGACCGCGCGGTCAAGACGCGGCGGGGGGGAAAGCCATGGTCCGCGCGGGGCGCCGATGGATGCTGGGCGTTCTGGCGCTGGTTCTGGTGGCGGGCCTTTGCGCCTGGCTGGCCAGGGGGACGATCGCCGAGGCGATCATGGCCAGGGCCTATGACCGGGCCCTGGGCCCCGACCGCATCGCCGCCCTGCCCGACGGCCTCACCGTGGCCCTGTGCGGCTCCGGCTCCCCCCTGCCCGACCCCACGCGGGCCGGGCCGTGCGCGGCGGTGGTGGCGGGAGGGCGCCTCTTCGTCGTCGATGTGGGGCCCGGCAGCGTCAGGAACCTGCAGCTGATGCGCCTGCCGCCGGCCAAGGTGACGGCGCTGCTGATCACCCATTTCCACTCCGACCATATCGCCGAGGTGGGCGAGCTGATGCTGCAGCACTGGGGCGGCGGCGCGGCCACCGCTCCCCTGGCCGTCCATGGCCCCAGCGGCGTCGAGACGGTGGTGGCCGGATTCCAGCAGGCCTATGGCCAGGACCGCGACTATCGCATCGCCCACCACGGCCCCAAGGTGATGCCGCCCTCCGGCTTCGGGGCCACGGTCCACCCCTTCGCCATCAGCCGGGGCGGGCCCGACGTGACGGTGATCGACGACGGCGGTCTGAAAATGATCGCCTTTCCGGTGGATCACGGGCCGGTGTGGCCGGCGGTGGGCTATCTTTTCATCTACAAGGGCCGCCGGGCGGTGATCAGCGGCGACACCTCCGCCTCGCCGCGCGTGGAGGCCGAAGCCAGGGGCGCCGACCTGCTGGTGCATGAGGGCCTGGCCCCCAATCTGGTCGCCGAGCAGCGCGCCGCCGCCCTGCGCCACGGCCGCGCCAACGCCGCGGCCATCCTTCACGACATCCTCTCCTATCACACCACCCCCGAACAGGCGGCCGGCATCGCGGCGCGGGCGCATGTGCGCATGCTGCTCTTCACCCACGTGATCCCGCCGTTGCCGATGAGCGCCCTGGACGGAGCGTTCCTGGGGCGGTCGCGGAAGATCTTTTCCGGCACGGTGCAGGTGGGGCGCGACGGAGATTTCGTGACCCTGCCGGCAGGCGGACGCGACATCCGGCGGGGGAATTTGTTGCGGGGGGTGCTTTAGGGGGCGTCGGCGGGCCGACGACGATGCCGGATCCGTTCCGGGACGCAATCGCTCAGGACTTCAATTTCTTCGAAGGTTTCGACTTGGCCGAACCGTTGAGGGCGACGGCCTGGCGAACGAGCGCCATGAAGGCGGACTCGTCAACGACTTGCGCTTCGCGGATGTCGATCGCGCGGCGCACGTTTCCGTCGAGACTCGAATTGAAGAGACGGGCCGGATCGGCCAGGGACGCGCCCTTGGCGAAGGTCAGCTTCACGACGCTCTTGTAGGTTTCGCCGGTGCAGATGATGCCGTCGCGCGACCAAACCGGAACGCCTCTCCACTTCCACTCCTCGACGACGTCCGGGTCCGCTTGCTTGATGAGAGCGCGCATTCTGCCGAGGGTTTCCCCGCGCCAGTCCCCCAGTTCGGCGATTCTCTTTGAGATGAGCTCCGATGCCGACTGGCCTTGGCTCTCGTCCGACTTTTTCATGGTCTCATCCTTGACGTTCCAGAGTCAGGGGACTGTCGCCCGGTCCCCCACGCTATCTCTAATCCGAGGACGCGTCGAAGCCGCGGTGGAAACGGACTTCTCCCTTCGGCGGCGGACCCTCGAGAATGATGCGCTGGAAATAGACCGGCGGCGCGGCGCCATAATGGAGGTCCGGGTCGGCCTCGAAACCGAAGCGACCGTAGTATGCTGGGTCGCCAAGAACCACGCAGCCCGCCGCCTTTCGAGATTTGAGCCGCTGCAGGCCCTCGCGGATGAGCGCCTGACCGATGCCGCTACGCTGCCGGTCGGGCCTCACCGAGACCGGCCCAAGGCCATACCAATCGCCCGGTGCTCCGGCGATCTGGACCGGTGAAAAAGCCGCATGGCCGACAATGACGCCGTCCTCGATAGCGACGAGCGAAAGGGTCAACGCTCGCGCCGCTCTCAAGGCGTCGATGATCCTGGCTTCGGTCTGATTGCTGTGAGGCATGTCCTTGAACGCCGCCTCCGTAAGAGCACGGATCGCAGCGGCGTCTTCGGGACGCTCCGGTGTGATTTGCATGGTGGAGAGCCCGTGGGGAGAATATGGGGACAACAGCAACATTCCCTCGACGAACCCAGGCGGTCGTGGAAGTCAATCCGCGGGTGGGAACATTGCTACTGTCACCCAATTTCAGGGAGACCTCACATGACCGACCTTAGCGCCGCGGGCGAGTTCCGGCTGGGCGACCGCACCGTGAACCGTTTGGGCTATGGCGCGATGCAGCTCGCCGGACCCGGCGTCTTCGGACCGCCCAAGGATCGCAATGCCGCGCTCGCCGTGCTGCGGCAAGCCATCGCAAGCGGCGTCAATCACATCGACACCAGCGACTTCTACGGTCCGCACGTCACCAACCAGATCATTCACGAAGCGCTTCATCCCTATCCGGACGACCTTGTGATCGTGACCAAGGTCGGCGCGCTGCGGGGCGAAGACGCATCGTGGAACCCGGCGATGACGCCCGCGGAGCTGACGCGCGCGGTTCATGACAACCTGCGCCACCTCAGCCTCGACGTGCTGGACGTCGTCAACCTGCGCATCATGGGACAGGTCCACGGCCCGAGTGAAGGATCGATCGAGGCGCCGCTCACCGTGCTGGCCGAGCTTCAGCGCCAGGGCCTGATCCGCCATCTGGGCCTGAGCAACGTCACATCCACCCAGCTCAAGCAGGCGCGCGGCATCGTCGATATCGTCTGTATCCAGAATAATTACAGCCTCGTCCATCGCCACGATGACGCGCTGATCGACGAACTGACGGCCTTGGGCATCGCCTATGTGCCGTTCTTCCCGCTCGGCGGTTTCACGCCGCTGCAATCGAAAACGCTGTCCGATGTCGCCAAGTCCCTCGACGCCACGCCGATGCAGGTGGCGCTGACCTGGCTGCTGCGTCGCGCGCCCAACATCCTGCTGATTCCCGGCACCTCATCTCTCGATCATTTGCGCGAGAACCTCGCGGCGGCCCAACTCGCGCTGCCAGAGGGGATGCTCGCCCTGCTGAACGACGTCGGCAAAGCCCGTCATCCAGCGTGAATACAGGGAATGTTGCTCCTGTCACCCTATTCGCGAATTTAGTGAGGCGTCAGCGTAACCGCTCACGCCATGAGCGCCTTGGCATCTTGCCAGACGCGACGCACAACCTCATCCGCCGGATCCGCGCGCGCCATCGCCGCGGACTGCCCGGCCCAGACTTGCATGCGGTGGATATCGTCTGTCTTGCCGCCATTTTCGCGCAGAGCCGATGTCAATCCGCGCTGTACCGGATAAGGAGCGGGAGCCGGTGCGCCACGCGCGGTGGCCGCGCGCACATAGTCCGTCGCAATGCTCCGACCAGCCCGACCACTGAAGACCCGGCTCACGATCGTACCTTCCGGCGACGTGACCGCGAGCGCCTCGGCCCAAGCTGGATGGGTTTTTGCCTCCGGGCAGCGCAAGAAACCAGTGCCAATCTGCGCGGCGCTCGCTCCAAGCAGCAATGCCGCCGCGACACCCCGGCCATCGGCGATGCCGCCGGTAGCGACGACCGGTATGGCCACGGCGTCGACGACAGCAGGCAACAGGGCAAAGAGCCCGACCATTTCGCGCTCTGCGCGAGCGGCTTCGAAGCAGCCGCGATGGCCGCCAGCCTCCATGCCCTGCGCAACGATAACATCGGCGCCCGCGGTTTCGGCCGCGCGGGCCTCCGCGACGGTGGAGATGTTGGCGAACCACGCGATATTCCGCGCCTTAAGCCGTGAGACGAACTCAGGCGGGTAGAGTCCCATGACAGAAGACACGATTGGAGGCGCGGCATTCAGCAACGCCTCACACTGGGCATTGAAGTCCGGTGGCGTGGCGTCCCCAGCCTCGATCGGCGCTTCGGGGCCCCATTGAGCCAGAAATGTGCGGATTTCTTCCTCATGTTCCCGATCGCGCGCCGGCGGCGGATCGGGCGCCCACAAATTGAGCTGAAAGGCGCCGCCGCCGTCGGCGCGTACCTGTTCGGCCCAATCCAGAATGGCTTTCGGTTGCATCAATAGCGCCCCGCACGCTCCGAGGCCGCCCGCCTTCGCGACAGCTATAGAGAGCGATGGCGGGGAGGCGCCCGCCATCGGCGCCAACAGGATTGGCAAGCTCAGCCCGAACCGCTCGCAGAAGGCCTGGGCGCGGATAAGAGCGGGATGCATCTTGGTCATGCGCAGAAACTGCGCCCTCCCTTCCGCCATTTCAAACGAGTGTATCCGATTAATGCCATCACTTCGGAGATAGGGGCATTAGGAATCGGTATGCGCCATGGACGCGACGGAGACCCGTTTGAGGTATAGGCCGGTTGTCGCGGTCTGGCGCGTCATGCGGTTCGATGCGCCGCGGCTGCGCTTGGCCAATCGTCGAGCGAGATGTCCTTCGGAAGGCGGGCGACAGGAACTCCTGTCCCCATTTTTCGGCCATCCCCACCCCCTTGAATGGAGAAACCCCATGACGCGTATCCTGTTCGTCGGCCAGAAGCCTGAAACCGTCGATTTCTCGGACCCCTCCTTGCCGCCGGGCTTCGATGCCGGAAAGATTAATGCCGGGATTGCGCTGGGGGTCTCGAAGATCGAGGAACGCGGTTGGCAAGGCGATACCTGCATGATCACGCCCGATGCAGCCGGAAGCGCCATGCTCGAAAGTGCGCTGAAGGGCGCCACCTACGATTGTGTGGTGATCGGCGGAGGGCTCAGGCTCCCCCCCAAGAGCCTGGCGCTGTTCGAGACTGTCGTGAACATCATCCACAAGTCCGCGCCAGACGCGGCGATCGCCTTCAACACGCGTCCCGAAGACACCGCTGACGCGGCTGCGCGACAACTCAAGGCTGGCTAACGGCGCGCGACGCCAAAAAGGCCCCGGCATATTCGCTTGCAAGCGAGGGACACGATCACCTGTCACCTCCCGTTGCATGCGGGGCGCAAACCGCATGTCGCTCTCTCCTCATTGGCGGGGCACGAGCCCGCACCCTAGAGCGGGACTACTTTCTTTGGAATCGATGCGTCCGCCCCCTCCACCACCTTCGGTGGTCCCCCTCCCCCATTTGCAAATGGGGGAGGACTAGAAAGCGTCCTTAGTCCTCACCCGCGCAGCGGGGGACCACCGAAGGTGGTGGAGGGGGCGGGGTTCGCGAAGCGCTTCAATCAAAAAACATCCTGCCCTAAGCCGCGATCAGCGCCATGCCGCATTCGCGCGTCGCGCGCCGATCGAAGGTCATCGTTCGCTCACATCCGGCGGCGGCGGCGGAGCGTTCGATGAGGCAGTCGGCGAAGTCGGCTTTCGAACTCGCGAAGAGGCGCAGCGCCCGCCACACGACCTCCGCGTTCTCCACGGCGATTTCGCGGGTGCGCAGCAAGGTTTCGAAAGCCTGGGCGATCTGGTCTCGGCTAAGATCGTAATTCGAGGAGAGCACCCAGCTCAACTCCACCAGGGCGACAAGCGGCACGAAACCCCGGTCATCGGCGGTCAGGGATTCGATGAGGCGTCCCGCCGCCGCGGACTGGGCGACGTGATCCTGCATGATGTAGCGGACCAGGACATTGGTATCCAGACCGGTCACCCGTCGTCTTCCATCGCCGCGGCGCCCCGCCGCGCGATCGCGGCGTTCATGGCCGCCAGGGAAACCGGGCGCCGCGCCGCGCCGAACATGCCTTTGAGCGCCGTGACCGACCGCGTCGCGGCGAAAACCTCGTAGCGACCGTCCGCGACCTCGACGAACTCCACCTGATCGCCTGTCTCCACGCCCAGGGTAGCGCGAACACTGGCTGGGATGGTGATCTGACCCTTGCTGGTGAGTGTCGCGGTCGACATTGAACCCTCCGTGGATTTCGCCTTACTTTATGGTAAGGAATTCTCCGGATCAAGACGCTCGTGTCACCCTATTCGATTCGAAAACAAGTTGGCCTGACCCGGGGTCGTGTCTCAGTTTGAATTTTGGGACCGAATGCGGGGACAGGGACCGAATGCGGGGACAGGAGCAACAATCCCTCGTCGATACCAGCCTCTCCTGGAAGTGAATCCGCCGGTGGGGAACATTGCTCCTGTCACCTTATTCGCCTTATTCGCCAAAAAAGGCGTCGAAGAACGGCGGCGCCTGGGAAGACAATCTCTCTCGGTCTAGACGCACGAATGGTAGCGGCAGGTCCTCAGCCGAACGCGCGGGCGAGCCAGGCTTTGGTGCTCTTGCAGACATCCAAGGCGCGTTTGTAGGCGGGGCGGGTCGTGGTGCGGCGCCAATAGGCCATCTCTGTTTCGCCGAGCGTCAGGCCGCCCGCGGCCTGGGCGAAGGTCAGCGCGTAGGTGATCGAAATGTCGGCGGCGGTGAAGGTGTCGCCGGCCATGTAGGGCGCACGCGCGAGCTGGCGCGTCACGAGCTGGAGCCGGTTCTTGAAGATCTCCACCGACTCGCGGGCGGTCCAGTTGTCACGCTCGGCCTCGGGCGCGATGTTCCTGGTGATGACGTGGAAGTACAGCATGCCCGCGAGACCGGCTTCGCCGAGATGCAGGAACTGCTGGTACAGGCCATAGGCGGGATCGGTGGGCGCGGGCGCGAGCGGCGCCGCGCTTCTGGATTCGGGACCGTGGCGGGCGATTAGATATTCCATGATCGCAATCGACTCTACCATTGTGACCTCGCCCTCCACGAGCGCAGGGATGAAGCCGCACGGGTTGATGGCGAGAAACTCGGTATCGTTCTGGACGCCCTTGAGCAGGTCGACGCCGCGCAGCCGGTACGGAAGGCCCATCTCCTCCAGCAGCCAGACGACGCGGATACCCCTGCCTTCGCCCCAGACGGTGATCATTGTCTGCCCTCAGTTGTTGTGATCGCGCTCACGCTTCTTGCCTGCTGGATCGTCGACGGCGGTTTGGCGGTGAAGGTGCTGCAATAGGTGACTGGTACGCCTGTCCCCACGATTCCCTAGATTCCCTGATAACATAGCGCCGGGCCAACGGAGGAAAGCCATGACTGATCGTGTGATGTCGCTCGCGGGCAAGAGAGTGGTGGCGATCGGCGGCTCGTCGGGCATCGGCTTTGCCATCGCCAGGCTCGCCCGCGAACTGGAGGCGGAGGTGGTGATCGCCTCCAGCGACCCGGCCAAGGTGGAGGCGGCCGTCGCGCGCCTGCCTGGCGCGCGGGGCGAAGTGGTCGACGTGCGCGACGAGGGATCCGTGGCCGCCTTCTTCGAGCGCCTGGGCGGCCTCGACCACCTCACCCTCACCTCGGGCGATTGGGGCGGCTCGATGTTCACCGCCACGCGCGACATTGACCTCGCGCAAGCCCAAGCGCGGCTCCAGGTGCGCCTGTGGGGCGCGGTGGCGGCCATCAAGCACGCCAGCCGCGTGATCGCGCCGCACGGCTCGATCACCCTCACCAGCGGGATGCTCGCCCATCGTCCCCAGAAGGGCGGCGCCCTGGCCGCCATGGGCGGCGGCGCGACCGAGTATCTCGCCAGGGCCCTGGCCGTGGATCTCGCCCCGGTGCGGGTGAACGTGGTCGTCCCCGGCCTGATCCTCACCGAGCAGGTGCTGCGGATGCCCGAGGAGATGCGCGCGTCCTACACCGCCCGCCTCCCCATCCCCCGCGCCGCGACCCCGGAAGAGGCCGCCATAGCCTACATCGGCGCCATGCTGAACGGCTACGTGACGGGACAGACCCTGTTCGTGGACGGCGGCGGGTTGGTGGCGTGAGGACCTGAGCCAGAGCGCCTCGATTGAGATGGCGGCAGTGTCACCGAAACCTCCATGACTGATTACTACGGCTGTGTTGGATTGAGCGAGAGGTGATCGAAAAGGGGGTGTCAAGATGAAGGCCAGTCAGTTCATCAATCGCGTCAATTGGGTGTGGCGCAACCTTCTCATTTGGACTCACAACATTTTGACACTCGTGCCTCACCCAGACGAGGCTTCGGCGTTGAGTTTCCAAAGACCACGAGACGAGGACGAGAACGCCAAGACGCGCCCGCCTGCCGAATATGAAGGCCACATGCAATGCGTTTGGGCGGTCGAGCTATACACGCCGAGCGACCTCCCAGAACTCCAAGCCGGTTTGGTCAAGCTCGGGCTAGCCGATGACATATACCTGTCAGGTCGGGACCCCTTGAGCTTCATGCTCGAAGCTCGTGATCGCAGCGTCGGCGGTAGCTGGAGCAATCTCGGTTTTATTAGAAAGCGTGAAGATAGGCGGCTTTACACAAACGCTCGCATAGGGCCCCTGCCTGGTCAGGTGGAAATGGCCTCGCTTGGTCTCTACCAGCTAACTCCAGCCATCACTGCAATCGCCGCTTGTTTCTTTTTGACTCAGAAATCTGCCTCTCGCCCACTGGATATCCTTCGGGAGGAGCGCAAGTCCAAGTTCAAGCCTCTCGGACGCGGGTACACGGTCCTTACACCGGCCCACTTGAAGCGCGACGAATTGGAGGAATTCCGGGCAGGACTGCGCGCGGAACTGCATGAATGGTTCGCAGTACAATTGCCGGGTTTGTTTGCGAGGAGCCCGCTACGACGCTTTCCTACCTGTGAGTTCTGGATTTATTCTAGCGCCGGAGAACACGCCGGCAAGATGGACAACCTCCTGGGCCTCCCAATTTATCATTCCTGGTCGAGCACGGATTGGCCTGGCGTCAGGTTCCTGTGGCCCTTGGATCGAACGAGACGGGAGTGGTTCCATGCCACGTTGGCGGCCGAACGTGAGGTGCTCGCGTCACTCGACGTGAGCTCCTACGGCGCGCAACCGGATGTGTATCCGTATGTCTTTGAGCACCCATTTGGAGGTCTTTTGGTGCGTTGGGCGCTCCTTTCCGCGTTCGCCGAATTTAGGGCGCGGCTAAGTCATCAGCGCGATAACCGACTCGGGCTCCCCAGGAACGCAAGCAAAGCGCTCCGTTCAATGGAGGCAATGATTTTAGAAACTGCAGACATCGATGCAGTCTGCAATGACTTACAAGACTCCGGCGAGCGCAACTTCGCTTGGCAAGACGACTATGCTGAATTCATTGAATCTGGTAGCCTTCGAACAAAGCCTGAACGACACCTCCGCGCCGTGCTCCGGGATGCCGTGCAAGCGGAGGCAGTTAGTATTTATCAAATGGACCACCGACTGAAATCATTAGCTCTTCAGCAAGGAAATATCCTTGCAACTGCTCAGACTCTTCGTCTTCAGCGTGTCGTTGGCCTGCTCACGGTCATCGCTCTATTTATTGCTGCCGTTTCCGCAATTGAGCCGCTGGAGAAGATCAGTAAACACTTCAGCTGGCTCCTACCTCGGAATTTGATTACGACAACACGGCAATAATTCACCTGACTGCGTTCTCTTCGACGTTATAGAACATATCGCGGAGATACAGGGACAGGAGCAACTTTCCTTCGACGAACCCAGCCGGTTGTGGAAACGAATCCGCAGGTGGGGCACATTGATCCGGTCGCCCTATTTACCCGATCGGGCCCCTTAGTCTGGTGACGGCAGATAGGGATCGTCGAGGTGCCCCTCGCCGCCGGGTGTCAGCAACTCGAAGGCAATGCCGACAGCCTCCAATTCGGCCCGCGCGACCGTTAGCGCGGCCTGAGGCCCTGCCCCGTTCTCCATGACCGCGAGAAGCGCCAGGTTTGGCCGGAGGCGCTTCGCCAACTCAACGAGAGCGTGGATGTCGGAGAGGCGGAGACCGTGCCAGGAGGACTTGACCTCGCAAAGGATCGCGCGCCCATCGCTCAAGACCAGCAAATCGGCCTCGGCGTCAGGCTCGTCAGAATCATCGCTGAAGCCGAACCACGTTGGCCCCGCATAGATGAAGGATGTTCGCGACCGTTCCCGAAGAACGCTCAGCACCCACACCAGCGATAAAGCACTATGATCGCGAAGACTCTCGATCAGAAACTCGTTCGGTCGGAAGAGCCAGTCTATCGCGACGGGGGCCTGGACAAGTGTTTTGCAGACCTCGCAGGTGAACTCCGACGCTAGGTCAGACAAATCAACCCAATTGCGATGGTGACAATCTTCGCAAGTCCATTGATGCCCCTGAAAGAGCATCTGACGCCGCCGCATGGCGATGAGAGTTTCGTTGAGGCTCTCCTCTTCGAGTTTGTCCCAATCGACGCTGGAGTCGGCTTCACCCTGCATTGGGTGAGCCGCCCAATAGACCGCTCGATGTTCTCTCCACTCGGTCTTCAGATTCTCATACTTGACGAAGTTCAGAGGACTCTTGAGCGTCTGTGCCGCCTTCACGATCAGCGTTCCCAAGGTCTTTTGTTCATCTTCGCTCCGCAGGTCGAAGGCCGGCATCCGACGTGCCAGCTTTCGCAATCGAGTGACCGTCGGCGTTACCTTGTCGGGCTGCAGGGCCGGGGTGCCGCCAAGACGGGCGAAGGTTGCCCGAAGAAATGGATGTAGGAGGAAGCCGCTCGCCGCTACGAGTCCGCCGGCCATTCCCAGCACGCCGGCAAAATAGCGGGATTCATTGGACGGATTGGTCCAGAACACTTTAGACGGCGGCTCGATCCGGCCATGTTCTTCGGCTTGCGTTGCCCAATGACCGTCCCGCGCCAGGGCATATGCGAGAGCGGCTACGGCGGCCGGGATCGCAATCGTATCGACACGATGGTCAACGTCGTGAAAGACTGCGAGCGCTCCATTACGGCTCCGCCGGGGCGAAGGCGGTAGACCGTGGGTCGGCGCCGCGGCCGTTTTGACCTGAAAGGCCCGTGCCATTCGCCAGCGGCGCGGCAAGACCCAACGGTTGCCGTCGCCGAATCGGGGTCCTGGCCCGTCATATTCGAAGATGTAGTCCACCGCCCAATATCCTCCAGTGAAGAACTGGCGGGGTGGCGCATCGATGAGATGATCGGGAGCCAAAGCAGGCGGATGGGCAATTGCCCCGGTCCATGCGAACTCCACCCAGTCGGCCGGAGGAAACAGGCCATTGCCAAATCGGTTGCCCTCCTGCGCTCTGGAAAGCGCCTGCTCCGTTGGCACCATCCCGCTTGGATCAGCAATCGCCTCTACGTGCACGGCACTCCACGGGTGAGCGGCAGCGATCGTTTGGCGGATGTTTTCGAGGCGTCCGACGTCGAGCGAGCACGACCGGATCACAAGCTGGGGTTGACCGCCTGAGCCGGCATTCACATGGTTGCGGCGGTTGATCAGGGTGACGAGCGCCTTAAGGAATTCGCCGTCCTCCACCTGTTCCGGCGCGATACGAAAGCAGCACAGGTCGTTGTCTAGCCACGAAGGAATGAACAGACGCGCATTCCAGAACAACAAGCGATCCGCAAAGCTCTCGCCGACGACCAGATTGAAGGCCCCGCTCCACTGGCCGGCGTGGATGTCCAGCTTCGGCGCGAAAAGCTGCGAAGCCATCGACAGGCTCGTCGCCCGCCGCTCAGCAAATGCCGCAAAGGCGGCCATCTCGTTCGGTAACGCATTGAGGTCCCGGGGAACGCCCCGATGGCGGTCCGCTTGGGTCTCGGGTGCCACAATGGTCAGAAGGCTAGCCGCTCCTGTCGCATCAGACGGGAATTGGCCGCCGCCCTGACTTCCATGATAGGTTCCAAAGTTGTCCGTGAGAAAGCGCGACGGACGTTCCGTGTACCAACTGTCAATTATTTGTACGGCAGCCCCTTCGCCCCGCACAGGCGTGTAGCGCGCCGACCGGAAGATGGTCGATAGCGATGATAGCGGGGTGAACTCATAGGATGGCCGGTAGCTCGATGGCTCGTTGAGCCGATCCTTGTCTACGGCGCCAACTTTATATCTCGCAGGGCAGAGACGCTCGTGAAGTTCGAGAACGTCGTTACGATCAAGCGGCACATAGGAGTAGATCAGGTCGGGATCGAAGGCCTCAAGCCATGGCCAGTAGGCAGAGGTAACCTTGCCGTCCGAGCAGGGTACAATAAGACTGAATCGCCCGCCCCACCGACTGTAACAATCGGCGAAAATCGCGTCCAAAGTCACCGTAGCGTATTCGCCCTCCTCAATGAGAAAGGCGATTCGAATTGGCCGCGGTCGCGCCCATCCCTTTAGCTCGCCACCCATTCGTCGCTCTATCAATTGCGAGGCGTCATTCACTCGCTATAGGGCGCCGCCCGAGAGTAAACACGAAGATTGAACGCTGGACATTGTGAGGCGAGGGTGCAGGACACCGCGAAACGCTCAGACGCGGGTCTCACCCGGATTTCGGAACAGTCAGAACGGACCCCCTACTCCCACTCAATCGTCCCCGGCGGCTTGCTCGTCACGTCGTAGACGACCCTATTCACGCCCCGCACCTCATTGACGATGCGCGTCGCGGCCTTGGTCAGAACGCTCCACGGGAACTCGAACACGTCCGCCGTCATGCCGTCCGTGCTCGTCACTGCCCGCAACGCCAGGACGTCTTCGTAGGTGCGCGCATCGCCCATGACGCCGACGGATCTGACCGGCAGGAGGACGGCGAAGGCCTGCCAGATGGCGTCGTAGAGGCCGGCCTTGCGGATTTCGTCCAGATAGATGGCGTCGGCCTGCTGCAGGGTCGTGACCTTCTCGCGGGTGACTTCGCCGGGGATGCGGATGGCGAGGCCGGGGCCGGGGAAGGGATGGCGGCCGACGAAGGCGCCGGGCAGGCCAAGCTCGACGCCGAGGGCGCGCACCTCGTCCTTGAAAAGCTCGCGCAGGGGCTCGATGAGCTTCAGCTTCATGTGGGCGGGCAGGCCGCCGACATTGTGGTGGCTCTTGATCACCGCCGAGGGCCCACCGGTGGGCGAGACGCTCTCGATGACGTCGGGATAAAGGGTGCCCTGGGCGAGGAAGGCGGCGCCCTTTATGCGCCCGGCCTCTCGGTCGAAGACGTCGATGAACACGCGCCCGATGGTCTTGCGCTTGGCCTCGGGCTCGGCGACGCCGGCCAGGGCGCCGAGGAATTCATCGGCGGCGTCCACGTGGATCAGCGGGATGTTGTAATGATCCTTGAACAGACGAACGACCTCGATCGCCTCGTTGTGGCGCAGCAGGCCGGTGTCGACGAAGACGCAGGTGAGCTGCTCGCCGATGGCTTCGTGGATCAGCACCGCGGCCACCGAGGAATCGACGCCGCCGGAAAGGCCGCAGATCACCTTGGCTGCGCCGACCTGCGCTCGGATGCGGGCCACCGCCTCGGCGCGGAAGGCGGCCATGGTCCAGTCGCCGGTAAGTCCCGCGATGCGGTGGGTGAAGTTGCGCAGGATTTGCGCGCCGCGCGGGGTGTGGGCGACCTCGGGGTGGAATTGCACGCCATAGAGCCGCCGCGCCTCGTCGGCGATGACCGCGAAGGGGGAGCCTTCGGAGGTGGCGACCACTTCGAAGCCGGGGGGCATGGCGGTGATCTCATCGCCATGGCTCATCCACACGGTCTGTGTGTCGCCGATTTCGCCCAGGCCCTCCAGCAGGGGCGAGGCGCGCGCGATGCGGATTTCCGCGCGGCCGAACTCCCGCGCCTTGCCGCCGGCCACCGCGCCGCCGAGCTGGGCGCACAGGGCCATTTCGCCATAGCAGATGCCAAGGACCGGGACGCCCAGTTCGAGGAGGCGAGACGGGGCGGCCGGG
>Ga0182024_10012787_pt1 | contig 16540 bp, 11 predicted proteins | sample P32metaG_FD_120480 | JGI IMG/M metagenome (GOLD analysis project Ga0182024, IMG submission 120480) | Permafrost microbial communities from Stordalen Mire, Sweden - P3-2 metaG (Illumina Assembly) | ecosystem: Environmental > Terrestrial > Soil > Wetlands > Permafrost | place: Sweden: Stordalen... | reverse complement strand
GCGCGGCAGGCATCGGTCAGCTCCGACCTTTACGGCAAGGACATCAGCCGGCTCTGGCCGATCTCCTATGAAGGCCAGTCCGATACCGCATGCTTCGACAACGCGCTCGAATTCCTGGTGCAGGGCGGCTACTCGCTGCCGCACGCGGTCATGATGATGATTCCGGAGGCCTGGACCGGCAATCCGCTGATGGACGAGCAGCGACGCGCCTTCTACGAATATCACGCCGCGCTGATGGAGCCGTGGGACGGGCCAGCCGCGATCGCGTTCACCGACGGCCGCCAGATCGGCGCCACGCTCGACCGCAACGGGCTGCGGCCGGCGCGCTATCTCGTGACCCGCGACGACCGCATCGTCATGGCGTCCGAAATGGGCGTGCTGAAAATCCCCGAGGACGAGATTATCACCAAGTGGCGGCTGCAGCCCGGCAAGATGCTGCTGGTCGACCTCGAACAGGGTCGCCTGATCCCCGACGACGAGATCAAGGCGGCGCTGGCGAGAAGCCATCCCTATCGCCAATGGCTCGACCGGACCCAGATCGTGCTGGAGGAATTGCCGGGCGTGCCAACCAAGGGCATGCGCTCGAACCTGCCGCTGCTCGACCGCCAGCAGGCGTTCGGCTATTCACAGGAAGACATCAATATCCTGATGACGCCGATGGCGGCCACCGGCGAGGAAGCCGCCGGCTCGATGGGCAACGACACGCCGATCTCGGCGCTGTCGGACCGGCCGAAGCAGCTGTTCACCTACTTCAAGCAGAATTTCGCCCAGGTCACCAATCCGCCGATCGATCCGATCCGCGAGGAGTTGGTGATGAGCCTCGTCTCGATCATCGGGCCGCGTCCCAATTTGTTCGACCTGCAGGGCCTTGCCGCCACCAAACGCCTCGAAGTGCGCCAGCCGATCCTGACCGACGCCGATCTGGAAAAGATCCGCTCGATCTCGGATCTCGCCGACACCCATTTCAAGTCGCGCACGCTCGACACCACGTTCCATGCCGGGTTCGGCGCCGCCGGGCTCGAGCAGGTGCTCGATGAGTTATGCGCGCGTGCGGAAGCCGCGGTACGCGAGGGCGTCAACATCATCATCCTGTCCGACCGCATGGCGGGCTCGGACCGGATTCCGATTCCCTCGCTGCTGGCCTGCGCCGCCGTGCATCATCATCTGATCCGTGTCGGCCTGCGCACCTCGGTTGGGCTGGTGGTCGAATCCGGTGAGCCGCGCGAGGTGCATCACTTCGCCTGCCTCGCGGGCTATGGCGCCGAGGCGATCAACCCCTATCTGGCATTCGAGACCATCATCGCGATGAAGGACCGGCTGCCGGGCGCGCTCGACGATTACGAAATCGTCAAGCGCTACATCAAGTCGATCGGCAAGGGCCTGCTCAAGGTGATGTCGAAGATGGGCATCTCGACCTATCAGTCCTATTGCGGCGCGCAGATCTTCGACGCGGTCGGACTGAAGGCCGAATTCGTCTCGAAATATTTCGTCGGCACCCACACCCGGATCGAAGGCGTCGGGCTGGCCGAAATCGCCGAGGAAACCGCGCGCCGCCATGCCGACGCGTTTGGCGATGCGCCGGTCTACAAGAGCGCGCTCGACGTCGGCGGCGAATATGCCTACCGCACCCGCGGCGAGGACCATGCCTGGACCGCGGAATCGGTATCCACGCTGCAGCATGCGGTGCGCGGCAATTCGCTGGATCGCTACCGGGCCTTCGCCAAGATCCTCAACGAGCAGTCCGAGCGGCTGTTGACCTTGCGCGGCCTGTTCAAGATCAAGACCGCCGAGGACGAGAAGCGCAAGCCGGTGCCGCTCGACGAAGTCGAGCCCGCCAAGGACATCGTCAAGCGCTTCGCCACCGGCGCGATGTCGTTCGGCTCGATTTCGCGCGAGGCGCACACCACGCTTGCGATCGCCATGAACCGGATCGGCGGCAAGTCCAATACCGGCGAAGGCGGCGAGGAGAGCGATCGCTTCAAGCCGTTGGCGAACGGCGATTCGATGCGCTCGGCAATCAAGCAGGTCGCCTCCGGGCGGTTCGGCGTGACCACGGAATATCTCGTCAATTCCGACATGATGCAGATCAAGATGGCGCAGGGCGCCAAGCCCGGCGAAGGCGGACAGCTGCCCGGCCACAAGGTCGACGCCACCATCGCCCGGGTTCGGCATTCGACGCCCGGCGTCGGCCTGATCTCGCCGCCGCCGCATCACGACATCTATTCGATCGAGGATCTGGCGCAGCTGATCTACGATCTCAAGAACGTCAATCAGGACGGCCAGGTCTCGGTCAAACTCGTCTCCGAGATCGGCGTCGGCACGGTCGCCGCCGGCGTCGCCAAGGCACGCGCCGATCATGTCACCATTGCCGGCTTCGAGGGCGGCACCGGGGCCTCGCCGCTGACTTCGATCAAGCATGCCGGCAGCCCGTGGGAGATCGGGCTTGCCGAAACCCACCAGACCCTGGTGCGGGAACGGCTGCGCAGCCGCATCATGGTGCAGGTCGACGGCGGGTTCCGCACCGGGCGCGACGTCGTGATCGGCGCGCTGCTCGGGGCCGACGAATTCGGCTTTGCCACCGCGCCGCTGATCGCGGCCGGCTGCATCATGATGCGCAAGTGCCATCTCAACACCTGTCCGGTCGGGGTCGCGACCCAGGATCCGCTGCTGCGCAAGCGTTTCACCGGCCAGCCCGAGCATGTGATCAACTATTTCTTCTTCGTCGCCGAGGAGGTCCGCGAGATCATGGCCGGGCTCGGCTACCGCAGCTTCAACGAGATGATCGGCCAGACCCAGATGCTCGACCAGTCGACGCTGGTGGCGCACTGGAAGGCCAAGGGACTCGACTTCTCGAAGCTGTTCGTCCGCCAGAAAGAACTGCCCGGCCAGAAGATCTACCGCGCCGAAGGCCAGAACCATCATCTCGAAGCGGTGCTGGACCGCCGGCTGATCGAAAAGGCGCAGGCGGCGCTCGATCGCGGCGCGCCGGTGAAGATCGACGAGGACATCAACAACACCGACCGCAGTGCCGGCGCGATGCTGTCCGGCGCGGTGGCCAAGATCTACGGCCATGCCGGCCTGCCGCACGACACCATCCAGGTCAACTTCAAGGGCACCGCGGGACAGGCGTTCGGCGCCTGGCTTGCGCGCGGCGTCACCTTCGATCTGGAAGGCGAAGCCAACGACTATGTCGGCAAGGGCCTGTCCGGCGGCCGCATCATCGTCAAGCCGCCGCGCAATTCCGGCATCGTGCCGGAAGAATCGATCGTGGTCGGCAACACGGTGATGTACGGCGCGATCGAGGGCGAATGCTATTTCCGCGGCATCGCCGGCGAGCGCTTTGCGGTGCGCAATTCCGGCGCGGTCGCGGTGGTCGAGGGCGCCGGCGATCATTGCTGCGAATACATGACCGGCGGCATTGTCGTGGTGCTCGGCAAGACCGGGCGCAATTTCGCGGCCGGCATGTCGGGCGGCATCGCCTATGTGCTGGACGAGACCGGCGATTTCGACAAGCTCTGCAACATGGCGATGGTCGAACTCGAACCGGTGGTCTCGGAAGAGATGATCAACGAGAACACCTATCACCACACCGGCGACCTCGAAGCGCATGGCCGGGTCGACGTATTCCAGAACCTGCTCGATTCCGACGTCGAGCGGCTGCACATCCTGATCACGCGCCATGCCAGGCTGGCAGGCTCGGCGCGGGCCGCCGATATCCTCGCCAACTGGAAGACGTGGCTGCCGAAATTCCGCAAGGTGATGCCGGTGGAGTACCGCCGCGCGCTGAAGGAATTGAAGGCAAACGCCGACGCCGAACCGAAGATCGCGATCGGGGCTTGACGCCAACCGCGTCATTCCGGGGCGCGCGCAGCGCGAACCCGGAATCTCGCAAGACAACTTCTGGATTCCGGTCTGCGCCTTCGACGCATCCCGGAATGACGGGAATAGACGAACTAAGGATGCAGGGGCGTCAGGTTTAATGGGCAAGATTACTGGTTTTCTGGAGATCGAACGGCACGACCGCAAATACGAGTCGGTGGCCGCGCGCATCAAGAGCTATCGTGAATTCGTCGTTCCCCTGAGCGAGAAGGACACCCGCGATCAGGCTGCGCGCTGCATGAATTGCGGCATTCCCTATTGCCACGGCACCGGTTCGGTGGCGCCGGGCACGCCGGGCTGCCCGGTCAACAACCAGATTCCGGATTTCAACGATCTGGTCTACCAGGGCAACTGGGAAGAGGCCTCGCGCAACCTGCACTCGACCAACAACTTTCCGGAATTCACCGGCCGCATCTGCCCGGCGCCGTGCGAAGCCTCGTGCACCCTGAACATCGACGACAATCCCGTCACCATCAAGACCATCGAATGCGCGATCGTCGATCGCGCCTGGGACAATGGCTGGATCAAGCCGGAGATACAAGGGACCAGGACCGGCAAGAAGGTCGCGGTGATCGGTTCGGGACCGGCCGGGCTGGCCTGCGCGCAGCAGCTCGCGCGCGCCGGCCATGACGTGCATGTCTACGAGAAATTCGCCAAGGCCGGCGGGCTGCTGCGCTACGGCATTCCCGATTTCAAGATGGAGAAGCATGTCGTCGACCGCCGCGTCGCGCAGATGGAGGCCGAGGGCGTGACCTTTCACTACGGCAGCCATGTCGGCGACACGACGCAAGGCGCCGGCGCCATCGATCCGCGCGAACTGGTCGAGCAGTATGACGCGCTGGCGCTGACCGGCGGGGCGGAAGCTCCGCGCGACCTGCCGATCCCCGGACGCGATCTGGCCGGCATCCACTACGCGATGGACTTCCTGCCGCAGCAGAACCGCCGGGTCTCCGGCGAACCACCCGGTCATGCCGCCGACATCCTGGCCGGCGGCAAGCATGTGGTGGTGATCGGCGGCGGCGATACCGGGTCGGACTGCATCGGCACCTCGTTCCGGCAGGGCGCGCTGTCGGTGACGCAGCTCGAGATCATGCCGGCGCCGCCGGAGCAGGAGAACAAGGGGCTGACCTGGCCGAACTGGCCGCTGAAGATGCGGACCTCGTCGAGCCAGGCCGAAGGCGCGCGGCGCGAATTCGCGGTGCTGACCCAGAAATTCTCCGGCGATGATGGCCAGGTCGCCAAGCTGCATTGCGTCCAGGTCGACGACAAGTTCAAGCCGGTCGCCGGCACCGAGTTCGATCTCGACGCCGAATTGGTGTTGCTGGCGATGGGCTTCGTGCATCCCGTGCATGAGGGCCTGCTGAAGACGCTCGGCGTCGATCTCGATCCCCGCGGCAACGTGCGCGCCAACACCCAGGACTACAAGACCTCGCAGCCGAACGTGTTCTCCGCCGGCGACATGCGTCGCGGCCAGTCGCTGGTGGTGTGGGCGATCCGCGAGGGCCGGCTATGCGCGCGCGCGATCGATCAGTTCCTGATGGGGACGACCAACCTGCCGCGGTGAGCCATCTCGCCTTCAGTTCTGCACCCGGACTCCCGCCATCACCACCGTTGACGCCGAACTCGCGCCGGCGATGTTGGAATCGAGGATGTCGCGGCGCAGCGTGCCCTTGATCCAGAGATTGCGGGTCAGCTTGTAGATCACGTCGCCCTCGATCGAGTAGGTGATGTCGGATCGTCCGTCGCCCTGGTAGTCGAGCGTGCCGTAGGTGAACTTGCCGATCGCGGTGAGCCAGCGTCGGAAATCGTGGTCGACCTCGATGGTGTAGAGATGAGTCAGAACGCCCGAAGTGCCGGGCAGCGTGGTCTCGTCGATCGAGGTGGTGGAATAGAACCTGGCGGTGGTCAGCGGCGTTGCGGTCCAGGTCAGCGAGGCCGCGGTGAGCAGGCCCTGCAACCGGTCGAGCCGCGGATCGACGTAACTGCGCTCGGCATAGCCGATCGAGATTTCGCCGGTCAGCAGCCGGGAGAACTCGAACGAGGTGCCGGCCTTGGCATAGCCGCCGCTGGAATCGCGCGCGTAGCCGTTGCGATCGAGTGGCAGATCGTGCACCCGGCTGTCGCCCTCGACCTCGACAAACGGCTTCATTCCCGGCGTCAGCTCGTAGCTGACGCGGCCGATACCGCCATACTGGTTGAAGTTGCGGTCGTCGTTGGTGGAGGTGTTGCCATCGGTGAGCGTGGAGTTCTGGTAGACGGTGCGGTCGACGGTGCCGCCGACGGCCACATCCAGCCGGTTGAAACTCTGGTCGATGCCCAGACTGCCGCCGAGCGTCGTATAGACCGGATAATTGGCGAGGCCGGCCTGAAGGTTCGGGCTGCCGGGATTGTCGGTGGACACCCGCAGCCGCAATTCCGAAGTGAGATGGGTGTCCCGGCTGACATCGAGCCGGCCGTCGATGTGGCCGGTGAAGTCGGGCCGGTCGATATTGGTCGGCGCCGGGGAGATCACGCCGTCAATGGTCGGCGGCAGGCTGTTGCCATAGCCGGTGAACGAGCCCCGGAGATCGGCGACCAGCGCGTGGCGATCCCAGTCGGACACCGCGAGGAATTCCGGCGCCACCACCCAGAACGGCATCCCCTTCGGCACATTGAGGCGGCCCGGATTGGTGTCGTAGCCGCCGCTGAGTTCGACCGCCGACTTGATCAGAAAGCTGCCGGCATAATCGCCGACCGCGCCGAACGGATCGTCATCGACCTTGAGCCGTCTGCGCGGCGGCTGGCCCTCGACCGTGCCGGCCATCGCCGGCGGCAGCGGTGTCTTGTTGGCAAGCTCCGATGGCGGGATCGACAACCGCAACGATCCGGCCGCGTCGACCGGCGGCGGCGCCGGCGCGGGACTGCCGGGACCGGGCGGCGGTTGCGGCCTCGCCTCGCCTGGATGGAGCTTCGGCTTGGTGCGGGTGCGATTGAGCGAGTCGAAGCCGGTGTCGGAGGCGCCGTTGGCGGCGGGCAGACCATAGGTCGGGAGCTGCCCGATCCGCGACGGCGCGGGGCTATTCCGATCGCCAGGTTTGCCATCCGACGGATCGCTCGCATCGTCATCGCTCGCGGCGATGGTTTTACGCAGCGGCAAATCCTGCGGCGAGCCGAACCCATCGGGTATGGGCCGGAACAGGTCGGGGGCCGGCGTCTGGGCGAGAGCCCGCGTCGTGTTCCACGCGACCAGCGCAAGGCAAGGCAACAGCGCGCGGACCATCCACGCGCGGCTGCGGCGGCCCCTGGCTGGACCCGACATCACGATAAGAATACTCCAACGAATTCATACGCTTGCCGATCGAGTTCCACCCACGCCGGAGTACGCCGCAGGGAAAACGTCGTTAACGGAGTTAAAACAATTATGGTTAAGGAGCCGTTGAGAACGGCGCCGGCTGCGTCGCGCCCGCGATTGGGTCATGCTAGGAAGAGGCCGGGCTCACCGCCCCGTTTCCCTGGATCCAGACATGGCCGAATCGAAGCCGCTGATGGCACAATCATCCGGTACCGACCACGCGAACGCGGCTATTCAATCCGCGCTGCGTACGCTCGACGCCGAGGGCAGCGGCATCGCCGCGATCGCCGCCGCGCTGCAGGGTCCGCTCGGCCCGGCGTTTGCCGCCGCCGTCGACCTGATCCGCGAGGCCAAGGGCCGGGTGATTGTCACCGGCCTCGGCAAGTCGGGTCATGTGGCACGCAAGATCGCGGCCACGCTCGCCTCGACCGGAACCCCCGCCTTTTTCGTCCACGCCGCCGAAGCGAGCCATGGCGATCTCGGCATGATCACCGTCGACGACGTCATCATCGCGCTGTCCTGGTCCGGCGAGCAGGCGGAGATGAAGAACCTCATCACCTACGCCAAACGGTTCCGGATCGCACTGATCGCCATGACGGCGGAATCCGAGTCCACCCTGAGCAAGGCCGCGATCGTCGCGCTGACGCTGCCGAAGGCCCGCGAGGCCTGTCCGCACAATCTCGCCCCCACCACCTCCTCGCTGATGCTGCTGGCGCTGGGCGACGCGCTGGCGATCGCGCTGCTGGAGAGCTGCGGCTTTACCTCGGTGGAATTCGCCCACTTCCACCCCGGCGGCAAGCTCGGCGCGATGCTGAAATTCGTGCGCGACATCATGCACACCGGCGAGGCGATCCCGACCAAGCCGCTCGGCGCCAGGATGTCGGACGCGCTGGTCGAGATGTCGTCGAAGGGTTTCGGCTGTGTCTGCATCGTCGACCGTAACGGCGATATCGCCGGCATCATCACCGACGGCGATCTGCGCCGTCACATGCGGTCCGACCTGATGACGGCCCTGGTCGATGACGTCATGACGAAGAATCCCCGAACCATTGCGCCGGGCATGCTCGCCACTGAGGTGCTCGACACCATCAATTCATCCAAACCCGCGGTAACGGTCCTGATCGTCGCCGAGGGCCGCAAGCCGATCGGCATCGTTCATGTCCATGACGTGCTGCGCGCGGGCGTAGCATGACGCGGTCATTCCGGGGCGATGCCAACGGGTCCGCGCGAGTGCCTCTTCTCGTCATTCCGGGGAATGCCTCTTGGCGCGAGCCCGGAATCCATTTGACCGCGATGGCGGCGGCGCGATGGATTCCGGGTTCGCGTTGAAGCGCGCCCCGGAATGACGGGGAGAGGATTGCTTCGGTCGCTTCGCCCCTCGCAATGACGGTTACGGTCGCGTGGCCCGAAACCGCGCCGCCTTATCCTCCAGCGGCAAATTGGGCCCGTTCGCCAGATACGACACGGTGCGATAGAAGCCGCAGAGCAGGATGCCTTCGAAGATCTGCGCTTCGTCAAAATGCGCCGAGAGCGCCTCGAATTCGGCATCGTCCAGCGTCGCGCGAAAGTGCAGCGCATCCGCGGCCGCGATCAGCGCCTGCTCCGCTGCCGACCAGCATGGTGCGGCAGCTTCACTGAGCACGGTTGCGCGCACCTGCTGGTCGGTCAGCCGCGCCGCATCGCCAAATGCCCGGACATGCACACCCCATTCATACTCGCACCCGGTCAGCGCACAGGTCCGGTCGATCACGATCTCGCGTTCCCGCAACGACAGCGGACCCCGGTCCAAAAGGCTGCCGGCCCGGAATTTCTGCCAGGCGCGGGCATTGCCGGCGATCACGCGAAACAGCGTCAGCGGCGGCGCGCCGCGCATGAATTGCTGCTGGATGTCCGCAGCGTAAGGCGGCTCGAGCGGGGCAATGCGTGACATGGCCGGCTCCCAGGTTATTGTTAATGTATCACCATACGCTACATTAATTGTAGCGAACTGCAAGCGAGCACCCGATGCCGAAACCGATTGCAGCCGTGAAAAAACGCCGGGTCCGCGGCTCGACATCGGGACGGCCGATCATGGCGCTGCTCGATCTGCTCGGCCGGCGCTGGAGCCTGCGTATTGTGTGGGAACTCCGGGAACAAGCCCTGACCTCACGGGCGCTGCGCACGGCCTGCGACGAAGCCTCGCCCACGGTGCTGCAGGCCCGGTTGTCCGAGCTGCGCCAGGCGGGCTTCGTCGAACTCGTCCCTGGCGGCGGATACCGGCTGACGGCGCTGGGCCGCGACCTCTTGGAAAATTTTCTGCCGCTGCATCGCTTCGCCGAGCGCTGGAGCAAGCTCACCGCAAGCTGAAGTCAGGCCGCCGCCACCGTCAGGCTGGCGCCATCGGCCTGCACGATCCGCACCCGGCTGCCGGCCGGCGTATCGGGCCCGGCCACCCGCCAGATGGTGTCGTCGATCCGCACCGTTCCCGCCCCGTCAATGATCGGCTTTTCCAGGGTGAAGACCCGGCCGACCAGCGCATCCGCCCGCTTGTTGAGGAACGGATTGCTTTTGCTGACCGCATGGCTGCTGCGCGCGACGCGCCGCCACAGCGGCACCGCCGCAGCCGCGAACACCGCAAACATCAGGATCTGAGCCTGCCAGGACGGGTGAATCGCGAACGAAAGCAGGCCTACCAGCAGCGCCGCAAGCCCGAGCCAGAACAGAAACACCCCGGGCGCGACCAGTTCCAACGCCATCAGGATGACGCCGAAGATCAGCCAGTTCCAGGTGCCCAGCGTGGAAAACATCTCGCTCATCGCGCGCCCCTCTTGTCTTTCACCGTTGCGGCGCCGGCGGATTCGGCGTGGTGCTCGGCACCGACGACCGGCGCGCGGCAGCCTGCGCCGATGCCGCGCTTTCGCCGAAGGTGGCCTTGGCGATCTCGCCGATGCCGGCCAGCGATCCGAGCATGCTCATCGCCTCGACCGGCAGCATGATGATCTTCTGGTTCGGTGAATCCGCGAACTGCCCGAACGCCTTGATATACTTGTCGGCGATGAAATAGTTCAGCGCGGCGACATCGCCCTTGGCGATGGCTTCGCTGACCATCTGGGTCGCCTTGGCCTCGGCTTCGGCGGAGCGCTCGCGCGCTTCGGCGTCGCGGAAGGCGGCTTCGCGGCGGCCCTCGGCCTGCAGGATCTGGCCCTGCTTGGCGCCCTCGGCGCGCAGGATTTCCGATTGCCGCTGGCCTTCGGCCTGCAGGATGTCGGCGCGCTTGACCCGCTCGGCCTTCATCTGGCGTCCCATCGCCTCGACGAGGTCGGCGGGCGGCACGATGTCCTTGATCTCGATGCGGTTGACCTTGAGCCCCCAGGGCGACACCGCGGCGTCGACCACCCGCAGCAGCCGCTCGTTGATCTCGTCGCGATGCGACAGCACCTGGTCGAGATCCATCGCGCCCATCACCGAGCGGATGTTGGTCATGGTCAGGACGATGATCGCCTGGTTGAGATTGGCGACCTCGTAGCTTGCCTTGGCCGCGTCGAACACCTGGAAGAACGCGACACCGTCCACCGTCACCGTGGCGTTGTCCTTGGTGATCACCTCCTGCTCGGGAATGCTGATCACCTGCTCCATCATGTTCATCTTGCGGCCGACCCGGTCGAAATAGGGCACGATGATGTTGAGCCCCGGCGCCAGCGTGCGGGTGTATTTGCCGAACCGCTCGATGGTCCAGTCATAACCTTGTGGTACGGTCTTGATGCCGGCGAACAGCGTCACAACGACCAACAGCACCAATGCAATCGCGAAAATATCGAAACCGTTCATAAATCCTCCAAAGCGGGTCTGCCGGACCCGCACGCAGCCTCATTTCGTCTGCGCTACCGCGACGCCGGTTCAGCCGGCTTTTCCAATCATAGCTAGGATGCAGCAGGCGGGCCGCCAGACCTTCAAATCCGGGCGCCGGCGAATATGTTTAACACCCCGCTGGCCCTGAAGCATCGTCTTGAAAGCCGGGTGGGCTGGTCAGATCCAGCCCTGCAGCTCGCGCAGCACGAGCTTGCGGATGACATCCATGCCGGGGTTGCTGTCGTTGAGGCAGGGGATCGCAGCGAACTGCTCGCCGCCATTATGCGCGAAGATCTCGGCATTTTCCTGCGCGATTTCTTCCAGCGTCTCCAGGCAATCGGCGGAGAAGCCGGGGGTCACGACGGCGATGCGCTGCACGCCATCCTTCGCCAGTTGTGCCACGGTCTTGTCGGTGTAGGGCTGCAGCCACTGGTCGAAGCCGAAACGCGACTGGAATGTCAGTACCAGCTTCGACGCGTCAAGGCCCATCCGCTTGCGCAGCGCCTCGGTCGTTGCAACGCACTGCGCCTGATAGGGATCGCCCTTGTCGACGTATTTCTGCGGCATGCCGTGGAACGAGGCCACGATCAGCTCCGGCTGAAACGGCAGCGTCGCGAGATGCGCGTTGATCGAGACCGCCAGGGCCTCGATGTAATCCGGATCGTCGTAATAAGGCGGCGTCACCCGCAGTGTCGGCTGGGCGCGCATGCCGCTGAACACGCGAAGCACCTCATCGCACACGGTGGCGGAAGTCGCCGCCGAATATTGCGGATACAGCGGCACCACCAGCAGGCGGTCGCAGCCCCGTGCCGCGAGCGCGTCGATGCGGGAGCGGATCGACGGATTGCCGTAGCGCATCGCCCAATCGACCACGACATCGCCGTGGCCCGATAGCGCCGCGGCGAGCTTGTCGGATTGCGCACGCGTAATGGTCTTGAGCGGAGATTCGTTCCTCTCGGTGTTCCAGATCTTCAGATAGTCGCGCGCCTTGCGCGCCGGACGGACGCGCAGGATGATGCCGTTCAGCACCAGCTTCCACAGCAATCCCTGGTTTTCGATCACCCTTGGATCGGACAGGAATTCCCTGAGATAGACCCGCACCCCGCGTGCATCCGCGCTGTCGGGCGTGCCAAGATTGACCAGGAGCACGCCGACGCGCTCCGCCGCGGGGCCGGGGACGGGCTTTGCACTTTCGATCGGAACAACCGCTGTCATGACGCCGGTGGCTTCGCGCGTTGCACCATGCTTGTCAAGATAATGGCGGTTTCCCAGAGCGTCTTCCGGTTCACTCGAATCATTGCTGCTTCTCCCGAGGCCGCATGGTTCGAGACGCGCGAAGGCGCGCTCCTCACCATGAGGGTCTGAGACCTCATTGAGGGTCTGAGACCTCATCCTGAGGAGCATCGCGAAGCGATGCGTCTCGAAGGATGAAGCCATTGAGGTGGAAATTGCGCTATGGTCATGCGTTGCCGTGCGTCGGGGGAAGGCCATGACGGTTGCCGAATGGTGCATTTTCGGAGCGCTGATGCTCTATCTGCTGACGATCGCGCCGATCAAGTGGATCGGGTTCCGCGGCTTCGACAATGCGAGGCCGCGCGATCCTGGGTTTTATCAGGACCCGATCCGGTCCCGCGCGCTGGGCGCCCACCAGAACGGCATCGAGGCGTTTCCGTTTTTCGCCATCGCGGTGCTGCTGGCGGAATTTCGTGGCGGCCCGCAGCGGCTGATCAATGAATTGGCGGTGCTGTTCCTGATCGTGCGGATTGCCTATGTCTTCACCTATCTCGGCAACCGGCCGACGCTGCGCTCGATCCTGTGGAGCGTCGGGCTTGCGATCAACATCGCCATCTTCTTCCTGCCGCTGATCCGCGACCACCTGCCGATCTAGACGTCGCGGCGTTTGCGCTCAGGCCGCCTCCGATGCCTCGAGGAGGCCGCGGCGGCGCAGCAGCGCGTCAGGCTCGGGCTCGCGGCCGCGGAAGGCGACATAGGCGTCTTCCGGATCGCGCGAGCCGCCCGACGAATAGATGTCGTCGTGCAGGCGTTTGGCGACCGTCGGATCGAAGATGTCGCCGGCCTCCTCAAAGGCGCCGAACGCGTCGGCGTCCATCACTTCCGACCACATGTAGCTGTAATAGCCCGAGGCATAGTGATTGCCAGAGAAGATATGGCCGAATTGCTGCGGCCGGTGCCGCAGCGAGATTTCCGCGGGCATTCCGATTTTTTCCAGCTCGTTCTGCTCGAACGCCCGCACGTCGCGGCTCGCCGAGGCCGGCTGGGTGTGGAATTCGAGGTCGATCAGGGCCGAGGCGACGAACTCCACCGTGGCGAAGCCCTGGTTGAATTTGCGCGCGGCCATGAAGCGCTGCAGGAGATCGTCCGGCAGCGGCTCGCCGGTCTGGTAGTGCCGGGCGAACTGCTGCAGCACTTGCGGCTGTTCCTGCCAGTGCTCGTAGAGTTGCGAGGGCAATTCGACGAAATCCGTGAACACGCTGGTGCCGGACAGCGACGGATAGGTCACGTCCGACAGCATCCCGTGCAGTCCATGGCCAAACTCATGGAACAGGGTGCGGGCATCGTCCGGCGACAGCAAGGATGGCTCGCCGTCGGCGCCCTTGGCGAAATTGCAGACATTGATGACCAGCGGCGCGACCTCGCCGTCGAGCTTCTGCTGGTCACGCAGCGAGGTCATCCAGGCGCCGGAGCGCTTCGAGGGCCGGGCGAAGTAATCGCCGTAGAACAGCGCCTTGTGCCGCCCCTCGCGGTCCCTGACTTCCCAGACCCGGACGTCCGGATGCCAGACCGGGATATCCCGGCGCTCTGAAAAGCTGAGGCCGAACAGCCGGCTCGCGCAGTCGAACGCGGCCTCGATCATGTGATCGAGCGGCAAATACGGCTTGATCGCGGCGTCGTCGAAATTGGCGCGGCGCTGCCGCAGCTTCTCGGCGTAGTAACGCCAGTCCCACGGCGCCAGCGCGAAATTGCCGCCCTCCTCCGCGACCAGCGCCTGCAGGGCATCGCGGTCGGCGAGCGCCCGGGCGCGCGCAGGCTTCCAGACCCGCTCCAGCAGCCCACGCACCGCCTCGGGCGTCTTGGCCATGGAATCCTCCAGCCGGTAGGCGGCGAAGGTCGGGAAGCCCAATAGCCTCGCGGTCTCCTCGCGCAAGCTCAGGATCTCGACAATGGTCGCGTTGTTGTCGTTGGCGTTGTTGTTGTCGCCGCGCGCCGTGAAGGCCTTGTAGGCCTTCTCGCGCAGGTCGCGGCGGGCGGAACTCTTTAAGAACGGCTCGACCGACGACCGCGACAGCGTCACGATCGCCTTTCCGGCCTTGCCGCGCTCCTCGGCAGCCGCCTTCGCTGCCGCCACAAAACTGTCCGACAGGCCGTCACGGTCGGCCTCGCCGAGTTCCAGCAGCCATTCCTGCTCGTCGCCGAGCAGATGATGGCTGAACGCGGTGCCGAGATGCGCCAGCCGCTCATTGATCTCTGCCATCCGCTTCTTGGCCGCCTCGTCGAGGCCGGCGCCGGCACGGTGGAAACGAGTGTAGGTGCGCTCCAGCAGCCGCATCTGCTCGCCGGTCAGTCCGAGCGTCGCGCGGTTGTCGTGCAGCAGCGCGATCCGGCCGAACAGCACGGCGTTCATCATGATCGGGTTCCAGTGCCGCGCCATCCGCAACGACACCTCCTTGTCGATCTCGAGCAGCGCCGGGTTGGAATGCGCCGACACCAGGTCGTAGAACACTGCCGACACCCGGGAGAGCAGCTTGCCCGAGCGCTCCAGCGCGGTGATGGTGTTGGGAAAGTCCGGCGCGGAGGGATCGTGGGTGATGGCGGCGATCTCGGCCGAATGATCGGCAAAAGCCTGCTCGAAGGCGGGAAGGAAATGCTCCGGCGCGATCTCCGCGAACGGCGGGGTTTCCAACGGCGTCTGCCACGCCTTCAGAAGCGGGTTTTCCGGGCCCCGCAAGGCGACCGCCGTTTCCAGGGTTTCTGACATCACAATTCCCGTTTTCGCCACCATTGGACCAGCCGATCTATATCACGCGATCGGACTTTTTTGGGCCTTTTGAGCTTGATAGCAGGGGCCTTTTCGGAGAGATTGCGCGCCTTGAACAGGACTTGACCGATGAGCATAGAGCCTTCACCGCACGCCGCCCGCGAGATTCTGTGGCCCAGCGTCATCACCGTGATCAGCGCGGCGATCCTGATCAGCGCCGAGGTGTTCGGCGCGGCCTTTGCCGGCGGCTGGGCGCTCGCGATTCTGCTCGGCCTCGACGACACCGGCGCGCACGTCGTGCAGGCGGTGCTGTTTGCGATCGGCGTCCTGGTGATGGTCGCGTTCGTCCGCGCCGCGCAGCGCGTCGAGCCGTTCACGCGCCGGTTCTAGCCGCGCAACGCAAGAAAGCCGTGCGCCGCAGGCCTCAAATGCTTACGCGCCGTTAAGCAAACTTAACGTCTGTTCACCTTCGGCGGCGCTGGCGCGCGGGCGCGCGAGAAATCTTTGCCCAGCGCAAAAAAAATGTTGCGCCGCAGACTCAAAACGCTTATTTGCATTTTTGCCCAATTTCGCACGTGCCTGTGGTCGTGTGTCAGTCGGTAGGTATCCGGACAAGAGGCCGGACAGCCGCCAAGGGACGAAGTACCGAGGGTCGCTCAGGTCGGTCTGACTTGAGAGGCCAGCATCTCTCTCAAGAGATGCCGTTGAAGGTCTCTTCGTTCCCTTGCAACCGTGACTGGCAGCCGGAGGCGAACCGGCGCACCCCGCTCTCAACGGGGGACGCGACTTAAAGCAACGACGGATCGGGCTTTTTTGGTCTCTACCGGCCTTCCACCGCCGGCGCGGGCTACTGAAAAGGCTTGTCCTTCATTGCCAGGTGTGCGGGCGGGAAAATTCCCAACCAATCCACGGCAGCACATTCGGTCTGAGTTCGAGGCCTTGTCGCGTCTCCATCGTGCGGCAACGCCAAAGCTCTCAGGTCCGAGAACAATTTTGAACGAGCCCGTCGCTGGGCCGTTTGGGAGAGTGCTATGACCGAACGTATTCAGGAATTCCTGCGCAACCGCCGCAGCGAGGGCCGGGACACCGAGCCCTGCCTCGTGGTCGACCTCGAAGTCGTGCGCGACAACTACCAGACCTTCGCGAAGGCGTTGCCGGACAGCCGCGTATTCTACGCGGTAAAGGCAAACCCGGCGCCGGAGGTGCTGTCGCTGCTCGCCTCGATGGGCTCGTGCTTCGACACCGCGAGCATTGCCGAGATCGAGATGGCGCTCGCCGCTGGCGCATCGCCGGACCGCATCTCCTATGGCAATACGATCAAGAAGGAGCGCGATATCGCGCGGGCCTTCGCGCTCGGCATTCGCCTGTTTGCGGTCGATTGCGCCGCCGAGGTCGAGAAGATCGCCCGTGCCGCTCCCGGCGCCAAGGTGTTCTGCCGCATCCTCTATGATTGCGCAGGCGCCGAATGGCCGCTGTCGCGCAAGTTCGGCTGCGATCCGGAGATG